>Ga0307278_10000249_pt1 | contig 27918 bp, 25 predicted proteins | sample ER_DNA_117_FD_194482 | JGI IMG/M metagenome (GOLD analysis project Ga0307278, IMG submission 194482) | Bulk soil microbial communities from the East River watershed near Crested Butte, Colorado, United States - ER_DNA_117 | ecosystem: Environmental > Terrestrial > Soil > Floodplain | place...
CGTCCTCGGTCTCGAAGACGACCTCCTGGCTGCCGGCCAGCACCGACGCCGCCGCCGGCACCCGGCCGGGCCAGGGGAAGTAGATCAGCCGCCGCTGCTGCGACCAGACCAGCCCCAGCAGGGCCACCACCAGCAACGCGATGGTGACCAGAGCAGCGAGCATCAGACGCGCTCCTCTTCCCCGCCAGGCGCCTCGAGCCATGGTCGTCCGTCCCGCCTCGCACCCACCAGCCACCCTGGTGGCCGCGGCTCCAGCATGGCGCCGCACGGGTGGAGGCGCACGGACCCGTGAGATGGCGACGACCGAGGAGCCTGCCCAGGACCTAGAATGTGGCCGTGCGCTGGACTCGGGTGGTCGTCGTCGCCGGGCCGGCTCTCGTGCTGGCCGGGGTCGGGGTCACCCATCCGCAGGACCTGAACGGCGACACCGCGTCCTGGTGGACCACGCTCCACGTGCTGTTGCTGCCGGTCTTCCCGCTGCTCGGCGTGGCGCTGTGGCTGCTGCTGCGCGGTGTGCCAGGGCCGGTGGCGTGGGCGGGCCGGGTGGCGGCGTTCGGCTACGCCGCCTTCTACACGGCGCTCGACGTCCTCAGCGGGATCGGCACCGGCACGCTGATGCAGCGGGCGGCCGAGCGCGGCTACGAGGGCCCGACCGGCGAGATCGCCGAGCTGTTCGCCGCCGGCAACCGGCTCGGCACCATCGGGACCGCCTGCTTCCTGGTCGCCTGCCTGGCGACCTCGGCGGCGCTGGTCCTCAGGGCCGGTCGCGTTGCCGTGCCAGGGGCGGTCGTGCTGTCGGTCGCGGCCGTCTCCTTCGTGGACTCGCACATCTACTGGCCGGTGGGCGTGGCCACGATGCTCGCCATGGCCGTGGGCCTCGGCCTGCTCGCCGCCGCGCTACCGGCGGACGAGCAGGCCTCGTCGGTGCTCAGCCCGTCGCCGCCCCCGTGAACGGGGTGGTGGGCTGCTCGGAGGGCATCAGGATCCACAGGATGGGATAGACCAGGACCTGGCTGCCTGGCACCAGCATCAGGATGACCACGAACAGGAAGCGCGCCGGCCAGGGCGAGATGCCGAAGCGGCGGCCGAGGCCGGCGCAGACACCCCCGAGCACGCGGCCCTCACGCGGCCGCACCAGACCCTGCTCGCGCATGTACTGACTCACGTCTTGGTCCTTCGTCAGTCGGTTGGTTGCAGGTACCAGTGTGTGCCCGGTCGCCCGCCCCGACCATCGGGGATCCCCCGGGCAGGTCCCTGATCCCCGACTCCACGGCTCAGGGTGCCCGGGGGCGTTCCCGAGTGGACTACGTCACCTTCGAGCCGTACATCTCGCCGAGCGGGTCGGCGATCAGCTCGACCCGCAGGCCGTCGGGGTCGCGGAAGTAGATCGAGGTGCCGCTCTCCAGCAGGTACTCGACGCCGGCCTCGTCGAGCTTGGCGCGCAGGCGCTGCCACTTGTCCGGCTCCACCGAGATGGCGATGTGGTGCAGCCCGCCGAGCACCTCCGCGTAGGGGCCGAGGTCGAGGCCCGGGAAGTCGAAGAACGCGATCAGGTTGCCGTTGCCGATGTCGAAGAAGAAGTGGTTCGAGCCGCGGTAGTCGCGGTTCTCGAAGATCTCGGTCAGCGGGAACTCGAGCAGCTCCTGGTAGAAGCGGACGGTCCGCTCCACGTCCGAGGACAGGAACGCGACGTGGTGCAGGCCTCGGGCCGACGACCCGGGCCGCTCGCCCGCCGCGCGCACGTAGGTGGAGCGGATGCGCTCGCGCTCCTTCTCGATGGCGGCCAGGTCGATCGCGGGATCGGTCATGGGTACCTCTCAGATGCGGAAGAACAGGTTGAGGTAGCGGTCGGCAGGGCCGACGTCGCCGCGGATGGTGCCGGAGTTGCTGCGGCCGAAGGCGGTGAGCACGAAGCTGCCCGGGTCGAACTCGATCACGGTCGGCAGGTCGTCGACGGGGCCGGCATCGAAGGCGACGCCCTCCGGTCCGACGGTCACCCGGTGCTCGCCGGCGTTGCGGCCGGAGACGCGCAGGCCGAGCGTGAACGGCTCGGACGCGGAGACGTCCGCGGTGGCCTGCCACAGGACGAACATGAACGGCACCAGCAGGTCGGCGGCGTCGCCGCGCAGGCCGTGCGCGCGCCCGGTGCCCTGGCGGATGTCCCAGCTGTGCACCCCGTAGTCCATCAGCTGGAAGGCGGGGTAGAAGAACGCCGGCAGCGGGCCCATGTAGACGTGCGGGACCATCAGGCCGCCCCAGTCGTCGGGGCCGAGGGCCTCGAAGGTCTCCATCATCTTGGCGAAGTCGGTGCGCAGCCGCTCCATCATCGCCTGCTGCGACTCGCCCCGGAAGGCGGTGGCGCGATCGTTGACGCGCTGCGCCATGATGCGCAGCCCGAGCGCGTCGGCGGCCTCGCCCTTGCCGCGGGCGGCGTCGAACGAGACGAAGTAGGCCTCGGTCGTGTCGACCAGATGGCCGACCACGTCGCGCACCGACCAGCCGGTGCAGGCGGTCGGCGCGTCCCACGCGTCGGGGGCCTCCGCCATGGCGAAGAACCTCTCCGCCTCCTCGCGCACCACCCGAAGCAGGTTGTCCTTGCCGTCGTAGGTCATGCCGTTCCAGCCGCTCATGCCGGCCTCCTCCTGGTCGTGCGGCCTGGCGGCCGCTCTCCTGGCTACGATGTCGAGGACGCCGGGCGGCGCCCCTCGTAGGCCATGCGCAGCAGCTCCGCCACGGCGGGCCGCGCCACCACGCCCGGGTTGGACGCCGCCACCTGCTCCGCGGCGGCGTCGACGTCCTCGGCGCGCATGCCGAGCCGGCGCAGGCTCTGGGCGGCGCCGGTGCGCCGGGCGAGGTCCCAGAGGGCGCCGGGGGCGTCGTCGGCGCCGAGCGCGCCGGCGACCCTGGCCAGCCCTGCCTGGTCGTGGAGGTGGGCCGAAGCGTGCGGCAGCACCGCGGCGTGCACGTCGGCGTGCGGCAGGCCGAAGCTGCCGCCGAGGACGTGGCAGATCTTGTGGTGCAGTCCGGTGCCGCCACCCATCAGCGCCAGCCCGGCGAGCCACGCGCCCCACAGCGCCTCGCCCCTGGCGGCGAGGTCGCCGGGACGGTCGACGCAGCCTGGCAGCGCCGCCGCCAGCGCGCGCAGCCCCTGCTCGGCGAACAGGGCGGTGAGGGGACCGGGGCTGAGCCCCCCGGACCCTTGATGCACCGGGGGGCTACCGCTCGGCTTTGCGTGGCCGCCCGCCGCCTGGGTTGCGGCCTCGCTCTTGAGCCCCCCGGACCCCCGGGTCAGCGCCGTGACGCAGTGGGCGGCGGCGTTCATGCCGCTGGACGCGGTGACCCCGGGCGGCATGGAGACGGTGAGCCGCGGGTCGTAGACGACCGTGCGAGGCCGCACCGCGGGGTCGCTGCCGGTGGTCTTGCGGCCGCCGGCGGTGATCCCCCAGACCGGGGTCATCTCGCTGCCGGCGTAGGTGGTCGGCACCGCGAGGATCGGCGCGCGGGTGGTGCGGGCGACCGCCTTGGCGAGCCCGGTCGCCGAGCCGCCGCCGACGGAGACGAGCCCGTCCGCGCCGACCTCGGTGGCCAGCCGCAGCGCCTCGGCGGCTACCTGCTCGGGGACGTGAGGCACGACCCCGTCGATACGTGCGGCGAGGCGCGCACCGAGCGCGGCGGCCAGCTCGTCGGCGTGCGGCTTGGCGCTCGTCGCCGCGATCAGCAGGACGGCCGCGCAGCCGAGCCGGCGCGACTCGTCGGGCACCCTCGCCAGCGAGCCGGGCCCGAACAGCACCCGGCAGCTCGCCAGCTCCTGGACCAGCACCGAGGCCTCCCTCCTGTGTGAGGGAGAAACTATTGTAGATGCAACTGATTGCTCCGCAATGGCCTGCGTGGCGACGGGTGGACTTAATCGGTTCATCAGCTCGGCGGTATCGGCGCAGAGCCCTTTGGCATGGCACAGCCGGAGCACGATGGCGCGTTCCTGGCACGGACATTGACTGCACCCGGCCGCGGTGTTTACATGCGGTCACTTAGCCGGTTAAGTGGACGTGCCAGCCCTTCGAGTGGTGCCGCTCTCGAGAGAGGACTGTGGTGAGGCGCGAGTCCGACCAGCCACTCGGCGGCGGCCAGCCCTGGATCGGCGCCAACTACTGGTCGCGCACTGGCGGGCCGCTGATGTGGCGCCGCTACGACCCCGAGGTCGTCCGGCAGGAGCTGCGGGTCCTGCGCGACCACGGCATGAACCTCACCAGGTCGTTCTTCTACTGGCCGGACTTCATGCCCGAGCCCGACCGGATCGACGAGCGGCTCGCCGGCCGCTTCGCGGACTTCCTCGACCGCCATCTCGAGGCCGGGATGCGCACCATCCCCACCTTCATCGTCGGGCACATGTCCGGGGAGAACTGGGACCCGCCCTGGCGGCGGGGCCGCGACCTCTACGGCGACGTCTGGATGGTGGGCCGCCAGGCCTGGTTCGTGCGCGAGCTGACCGCCCGCTTCCACCACCACCCGGCGGTCGCCGGCTGGCTCATCTCCAACGAGATGCCGATCTACGGCGCCCCCGCGGCGACCGAGACGGTGACCGCCTGGGCGCAGCTGATGATCCAGGCGGTGCGCGCCGGCGGCGGCACCCAGCCCGTCTCCGTCGGCGACGGCGCCTGGGGCATCGAGATCAGCGGCGTCGACAACGGCTTCTCGGTGCGGGAGCTGGCGCCGCTGGTGGACTTCCTGGGCCCGCACGTCTACCGCATGGAGGACGACCTGGTCCGCCAGCACCTGGCCGCCGCGTTCATCTGCGAGCTGGCCGGCTTCGCCGGCAAGCCGGTGGTCCTCGAGGAGTTCGGCGTCACCACCGACTTCGTCTCCGCCGAGAACGCCGGCCACTACTACCGGCAGGTGCTGCACAACACCCTGCTGGCCGGGGCGACCGGCTGGATCGCCTGGAACAACACCGACTTCGACGACCTCTGGGACCAGGACCCCTACCGGCACCACCCGTTCGAGATGCACTTCGGGCTCACCGACGTGGCCGGGTCGCCCAAGCCGCACCTGGGCGAGGTGCGCGCCTTCGCCGAGCTGCTGCGGCAGGTCGACTTCCCCGCCCTGTCGCGCGTGCAGGCCGACGCCGCCCTGGTGGTGCCGTCCTACCTGGAGACCGCCTACCCGTTCACCGTGCCGGAGGACCGCACCTTCGTCTACCACTCGCTGCGGCAGGCCTACGTGGCCTGCCGGGAGGCCGACCTCGCCGTCGGCCTGGAGCGCGAGCGCGACGGGCTCACCGCCGGCCACGCGCTCTACCTGGCGCCGTCGACCAAGCAGCTCACCGGCCCTGGATGGAAGGCCCTGGAGCGGTTCGCGCTCGACGGCGCGGTCGTCTACGTCTCCTACAGCCCGGGGGCGCACGGCGCCCAGCGCGGCCCCTGGTACGCCGACCTCAACGGCATGTTCGGCGTCGAGCACCAGCTCACCTACGGGCTCGTCGACCCCATCGGGGACGAGGAGGTGGTCGTCACATTCCTGCGCGACTTCGGGTCGATCCCGGAAGGCAGCCACCTGGCCTTCCGCGCCGGCGGCAACCGGCACTCGCGTGCCTTCCTGCCGGTCCGCCCGGTCGAGGCCGAGGTCGTCGCGGTGGACCAGCGGGACCGTCCGGTCCTCCTGGAACGGCAGGCCGGCGGCGGCCGGCTCGTCCTGTGCACCTACCCCTTGGAGCACATGGCGGCGGTCACCCCTCGGGTCAACCCCGAGCCGACCCATCGGATCTACGACGCGCTCGCCGAGCTCGCGGGCGTCACCCGAGCGGTGACGGTGGAGAACCCGCGGGTGTTCGCGGCGGAGCTGCGCCACCAGGACGGCCGCCGTTTCGCCTGGCTGGTCAGCCAGGCCCCGGCGGAGATCACCGTGAAGCCAACAGTTGCGGGGCAACTTGCCGACCTCGCCACGGGCCAGCCCGTCGAGGAGGTCGTGCTGGACGCCTACGGCGTCCGGGTCCTGCTCCTCGAGCCCGGCCCGTGAGAAGGAGGGACAGCGCGACGCGCGTCAGGATGAGGCGACGGGCTCCTACCCCCGCAACCAGACCCTCTACACCGGCGGGACGCAATGGGGCCCGCCCTCGAACTGGAACCCGTTCAGGGACTGGGACTACGCCACCGGCACCGAGGGGCTGCTCTACGAGTCGCTGTTCCTCTACGACCCGGAGAAGGACGCCTTCAACCCGTGGCTGGCCGAGAGCGGCAAGTGGACCAGCAAGAACGTCTACGAGGTGAAGCTCAGGGACGGTGTCAGCTGGAGCGACGGCAAGCCCTTCACCGCCGACGACGTGGTCTTCACCTTCGAGATCGGCAAGTTCAAGTCGATGCACACGCTCGTCGAGGCGGAGGACGGCCACTTCGTCGCCGCCGCACGGCCCGGGGTGGGCGAGTGACCAAGCGCGCCACGATCGCGGACATCGCCAAGCGGGCGGGGCTCTCCAAGGGCGCGGTGTCCTACGCCCTCAACGGCCAGCCGGGCGTGTCGGAGTCGACCAGGCGGCGGGTGCTGGCGCTCGCCGCCGAGCTGGGCTGGCGCCCCAACAGCGCGGCGCGCGCCCTGTCGGCCTCCCGCGCCGGCGCCTTCGGCCTGGTGCTCGCGCGGCCGGCCAGCACGCTCGGGGTCGAGCCGTTCTTCATGAAGCTGATCTCCGGCATGGAGACCACCCTGGCGGCCCGCTCGATCGCGCTGCAGTTGCAGGTCGTCGCCGACCACGAGGCGGAGATGGCGGCCTACCGCCGCTGGTGGGCGGAGCGGCGCGTCGACGGCATCTTCCTGGTCGACCTGCGCCTGGACGACCAGCGCGTCCCGGTGCTGGAGGAGCTCGGGCTGCCGGCCGTGGTGATCGGCGGGCCGGGCCACCACGGCAGGCTTCCCGCCGTGTGGAGCGACGACGCCGCCGCCATGGCCATGGTGGTCGAGTACCTCACGGCGCTCGGGCACCGCCGCATCGCCCGCGTCGCCGGCCTGCCCGGGCTGCTCCACACCGAACTGCGCAGCGAGGCGTTCGACCAGGTCGCCAGGCGGCTCGGGCTGGAGTGGGCGGTGACCGTCACCACCGACTACTCGGCCGAGGAGGGCGGCCACACGACCCGGCGGCTGCTCGGTGGTGCCACGCGGCCGACCGCGATCCTGTACGACAACGACGTGATGGCCGTCGCCGGGCTCTCGGTCGCGCACGAGATGGGCGTGGACGTGCCGCGGGACCTGTCGATCGTCGCCTGGGACGACTCGGTGCTCTGCGAGATCGTCCACCCGGCGCTGACCGCCCTCAGCCGCGACATCACCGCCTACGGCGCGCACGCCGCCGAGCGCCTGTTCGAGCTGGTCGAGAGCGGCACGGTGAGCGACTTCGAGGACGCCATGCCCCGCCTAGCCACCCGCGGCAGCACCTCGTTGATCGGGGGGGAGCCCGAGACAGCTCCCCCCCGAACCCCCCCATCGGGTACTTAGCCGGGATCCCTGTTCGGGCACCGGGTGGCTGCGGCGGGATCCCTGTTCGGGCACCGGGTGGCTGCGGCGGGATCCCTGTTCGGGCACCGGGTCGCCGTGCCTGTCCAATGAGCCCTATCCGGGCTCCCCGGGCACGGTGAAGTTGAAGACGGTGCCGCCGCCGGGGCGGGGCTCGAACCAGATGCGGCCGCCGTGGCGTTCGACGATGCGCCTGCACAGGGAGAGGCCGATGCCGCTGCCGGGGTAGTCGTTGCGGCTGTGCAGCCGCTGGAACATCTCGAAGACCTGGTCGGCCCCCGCCGGGTCGATGCCGATGCCGCGGTCGGCCACGGAGATCCGCCAGGCACCATCGTCGTGCCGCGCGGTCAGCTCGACCTGCGGAGATCGTTCCGGCTCGGTGAACTTCACCGCGTTGGCGACCAGGTTCTGCAGCACCCGCAGGAGCTGCGCCTCCTCGCCTTCGACACAGGGCAGCGGGCCGATGTCGACGCGGGCGTCGCGCTCGCCGATCGGCGCCGCGAGCAGGTCGAGCACCTGCGCGGCGAGCTTGGCCAGGTCGACCGGCTCGCGCCTCAGCGGCTCGCTGTCGACGCGGGAGTAGTCGAGCAGGTCGTCGGTGAGCGCCTGTAGGCGCTTGGCGCCGTCGACCAGGAACGTCAGGTACTCGTGGGCGTCCTCGTCGAGCCGGTCGCCGTAGCGCCGCTCGAGGAGCCGGGCGTACCCGGCGAGCGCCCGCAGCGGCTCGCGCAGGTCGTGCGAGGCCGCGTAGGCGAACTGCTCGAGGTCGGCGTTGGACCGTTCCAGCGCCTGGTTGGCCTGGTGCGTCCGAACCAGCGCCGTGTCGGCCGCGGCGAGCTGCCGCTCCAGCTCCACCCGGTCGCGCAGGTCCCGCAGCGCGGCGACGAACAGCTCGCCCTGCCCGTCGAGCGGGTGCGCCGAGATGACCAGCTCGACGTCGATCTCGCTGCCGTCGCGGTGCAGCGCCGGCAGGCGCACCGGCCGGCCGAGGAGCTGCGGCACGCGGGTGTCGAGGTAGCGCTTGAAGCCGCCGCGGTGGGCGTCGCGCAACCGCTCCGGCTGGATCGCGACCAGTGGCTGTCCCGCCAGGCCGCCGTCGTCCCAGCCGAGCAGCCGCTCGGCGGCCGTGTTGGCGAAGACGATCGTGCCGTGCTCGTCCGCCGCGATCACCGCGTCGGCGAATCCCTTGAGCACGCTGCGGTAATCGAGCCCCATCCCCGCTCCAGAGCGACGCCGGGTCGTGCGCTTCCCATCGACCCGCGCGCGGCCCTGCTTGAGCCGGCGCGCTAGCCGTCGCCCTCCCTGGCGGCCTCCGCGGCCGCGGCGAAGGCCGCGGTGACCTGCCTGGCCCGGGCGCGCGGGCCGAGCTCGGCGGTCGGCACCGGAGCGGCCAGGCCCTCGGCGGCTTCGGCGGGCGCCACCTTGGCCAGCTCCTCGGCGACCTGGTCGGCCAGCTTGACGAAGTCCTCGTAGTACTCGGGAACCGGGGGCTCGGCGCCAGGCGCCACCTCCTCGGGCGGCGCGAGCACCGCCTCCCTGGTCGCGACGGGCGCCGGTGGCAGGTGGCTGGAGAGGTCGGGCAGGTTGCCACCGCCGCGCGGCTGGTCGAGGCCGAGCAGCGTGTCGAACCGCACCGCGTGCCGGTCCCGCCTGGTCAGCGGCTTCGCGTCGGGCGCGAACAGAGCTCGCAACGTGGCGGGGACGCTGGCGTGGTCGCGGACGTCGGCGCTGACGATGCCCGCGCCGACGTAGGGCGAGACCACCACGGCGGGGACGCGAGGGCCGTACATGGTGAAGTCGAACGCTGCCGTCTTGCGATGGAAGAAGAACCCCACGATGCGACCGAGCAGGCCGGGCGGGTCGCCGGGGGGGTGGGCGTCGGTCGGCGGCGCCACGTGGTCGTAGAGGCCGCCGTGCTCGTCGTAGGTGATCAGCAGCAGCGAACGCTCGAACAGCGCGGGGTTGGACCGCAGCGCCTCGTAGATGGCGGCGACGAGCTGCTCGGCCCGGTGGAAGTCCTCGTTGCCGCGCCCGTCCTGGGGGTAGCCGTCGTACTCCGCGTTGGCCACCCGGTTGTTGCCCGGGTGCTGGCTGTTGGAGGTGTCGCCGTGCTCCCCGCCGCCCGGCGAGACGTGGACGGGCGGGTGGTGGTTCGGCTCGATGAAGGAGTAGTTGGGCAGCCGGCCCTCGCGGACGTGGCGGGCGAACTCACCGAACGCGAACCAGTTGCGCCGGCGCGCGGGCGGCACCCAGAGGTTGTTGAACGCCCACACCTGCGGCGTGTCGTCGTGATAGATGTGCCAGCTCCGGCCGCGCTTCTCGAGCAGCTCGAAGATGGTGGGGTCGTCGTAGAAGCGCAGCTCGATGTTGGTGGTGCCGTCCGAGGTGGCGGCGTGCATGAAGTTGCGGTTGGGCCAGGTCTCACCCGGCACCGACGCGAACCACTTGGAGCAGACGCCGAACTCGAGCGCCAGCTTGGCGAGCACCGGCACGTGCTCCGGGGCCTGGCAGCGCATCACCAGCGGCCCGCGCCCCTCGATCTTCCCGCCCGTGGCCTTGCGCCGGGCCACCAGGTTCGCGATCGGCCCGAACAGCCCCCCGAAGCTGGGTGGCGCCAGCCCGCGGCCCTTGTCCTCGTAGCTCTCCACGAAGCCCTGGTTGGTCGCGTGCCGAGCGGGCCCGAGCCCGCGCACGGCCAGCTGCTGCATCACCGCGTCGTGCGAGTGGTCCGGGTCGACCGGCAGGACCGGCTTGGCGTCGGAGCTGACCTCGACGGACGGCCCCTGGCCGTGCCACGGCGGGTTGCTGTACGGCCCGCCCTTGAGGAGGCCGTCGAACAGCGGGTCGGGATGCGGCACGTACCCGAGCAGGTGGTCGAAGGAGCGGTTCTCGAGCGCGATCACGATCACATGCTCGACGGCTGCAGGCATGTCTCCCCCCGGGTCCATTCGGGCAGATCGCACCATCCTGGACGTTTCCCGGCCAACGCTATCACGCGGCCCGAGGCGCTCGGACGACCGCGTCGCTCAGGTGCCGACCGCGCGCTTGACCGCGTCGGCGAGGCGGTCGACCGACGGCACCACGACGTCCTCGAGGTTGCCGGCGAAGGGGAGCGGGACGCACTCGCTGGCGACGCGCTTGACCGGGGCGTCGAGGTCGAAGAAGCCCTCCTCGGCCACGATCGAGGCCAGCGTGGCACCCCAGCCACCCTGGTAGGGGTTCTCCTCGACGATCACCAGGCGGCTGGTGCGGGCCACGCTGTCCAGCACCGTGCGCGCGTCCATCGGGATCAGGCAGCGCAGGTCGACGACCTCGGCGGAGATCCCCTCAGGCGCGAGGCGCTCGGCCGCCGCGAGCGCGGTCGAGACAGTCGCAGCCAGGGCGACGATGGTGACGTCGCTGCCCTGCCTGCGGACCTCGGCAGCGCCGAGCGGCACGACGTGCCCGTCGGACGGGGCCTCACCCTTGGTGGCGAGCAGCTTCTTGTGCTCGAAGACGAGCACCGGGTCGTCGCTGCGGATGGCGCTGGCCATCAGCCCGATCATGTCCGCCGGGGTGGAGGGCGCGGCGATCTTGAGGCCGGGCACGGCCAGCGCCCAGTTCTCCACCGCCTGCGAGTGCTGCGCGCCGAAGCCCAGCCCGCCGCCGTTGGCGGTGCGGATCACCAGCGGGACGGTGACCTGCCCGCCGGTCATGTAGCGCATCTTGGGGATCTCGTTGGCGACGTAGTCCCAGCAGCAGGCGAGGAAGTCGGAGAACATGATCTCCGCGACCGGCCGCATGCCCGTCATGGCGGCGCCCATCGCGGCGCCGAGGATCGCCTGCTCGCTGATCGGCGTGTCCCAGACGCGCTCCGGCCCGAACTCCGCGAACAGCCCCACGGTCGTCTTGAAGACGCCCTCCGCGGCGCCGATGTCCTCGCCGAGGCAGACCACGGTGGGGTCGCGGCGCATCTCCCGCGCGATCCCGGTGGCGACCGCCTCTCGGTAGGTGATCACGTCCGCCACTCGGCACCTCCGTCGGCCCAGACGTCGGTGAACGCGCTCGCCTCGTCCGCCGCCGGCGCCGCCTTGGCGGCCTCCACCGCCGCGGCGACCAGCTCTTGCGCCCGGGCGCGGCGCTCCTCCACGTCCTGCTCGGCGACCCCGCCGGCGTGCAGCTTCTCGGCCAGCAGCGTCCGCAGCCAGGCGTCGACCTCCTCCTGGGGCCGGTACTTGGCGGGGTCGACGCGGGAGTGCCCGTACTGGCGGTAGGTGAGCGCCTCGATCACGGTCGGGCCGTCCCCGGCGCGGGCGCGCGCCGCCGAGCTCGCCACGGCCTGCATCACCGCCACCACGTCGTTGCCGTCGACCACCAGGGCGGGCAGGTCGTAGGCGGGCGTATCCAGAAGGGTTGCCTGTCGGCCTGTTCGCCCGGCTCTCCACGGCTAAGGCGACCAGAGACCTGACTGAACTCAGCTTCGACCGTCAGCATGAACGCAGTGCCGCCTTCTGCGAGGCCAAGGGCTGGCAGGTAGTGAAACTGTACCAGGATCTCGGCCCTGCCTATCGCAAGCCAGGCATGGCCACGGCTCCACGCCGCAACGACTTCGAGCGCTCGCTTCGGGACATCGAGTCCGGTGCCATCAGGGGACTGGTGTTCTTCAAGCTCGACCGCTTCGTACGCGACCACGGCGACTTCGAGGGCGCCTTGGCGGTGGCTGAGAAGCACCGCGCCGTGCTGGCGTCCGTGACCGAGCCGCTGGACACGTCGACGCCGATGGGTGAAGCGGTGGCGCGGCTGCTGGTCACCTTCGCCCGGATGGAGTCCCAGACCATCGCGCTGCGGGTCGCCGCGCAGGCTGAGCAGCGGGCGCGTCTGGGAAAGCCGTGGACCGGGGGCCGCCACCGTCCATACGGATACCGGGCATCGAATGGCGGTCTGGAGATTGTCGAGGAGGAGGCCGAGGTCATCCGCGAGATCGTCAAGCGGCTGCTCGCCGGTCGGAGCATCGGCCAAGTCGTCAACTGGCTGCGTGATGAGGGCATCCCCGCCCCGCGGGGTGGGGAGTGGGCTCGCGGAAACATCCCCAAGCTGGTTGGCAATCCGCGCCTGGCTGCCAAGCGGACCTATCGCGGTGAGGTTGTCGCTGAGGGCAACTGGCCGCCGATCCTCGACGAGGACACCTTCGAGCGCGTCGAGCGTCTGTTCGCGCGGCGTGCCCGGGGAGGTCGTCCGCCGACCCGCTGGCTGCTGTCCGGGATCGTGCGCTGCGGGGAATGCGGCGGCTACATGGACCCTGGCACCTATGCCGGCCGGATTCGCTACCGCTGCCGCCCTGGCCCTGGACGGCCGGGGCAGGAGAAGCCCGGCTGTGGTCACGTCGCGATCACGGCCGAGCGGCTGGATGAGCTGGTTGCCGAGATGGTGATTCAACGGCTGGCCGGACCCGCGCTCGCCAATCTGGACCGCAAGCTCGCCAGTGCCAAGTACCGCGAGATTGCTGAGCAGCGCCGCCGTGATGAGGATGCGCTGGTCGAGGCTGCCCGCCAGCGGTTCGTTCTGCAGGACGCCAACGCCGATCCACAGTTGAAGCCCCGCGCCTACGCAGAGGTCAAAGCCGAGCTGGACCGGCGGATCGCTGAGGCTACTCGTCTGCTGAGCGAGGACGAAGCCGTTGGCGTGCTGATGGACCTGCCACGCCTGGAGGCCGAGCTGCGGGAGTACTGGGACACGAAGGCGGACATCGAGCGACGCCGCGCGATCACGCGAGCGATCCTCGACCGGGTCGTCATCTCTCCGGCGACCCGGCGAGGTCCCGGCATCGATCCGGACCGCGTCGATCCCAAGTGGAAGCTGTGATTTGACTCTGCGCCAAGCACGCATCCTCAGCGACCAGACTGTTGCTTTCGTGACGGCCGAGTCCGTGGCGCCCTCGCCTGCAAGAGTGCTTCAAGGTGTGCGGAGACCGCTTCCATCTGCCTGACGAGCCGCATGACATCCTCGGGCGTCGCGTCCTCCGGCAGGAGCCGGAGCGCCTCAAGGCCGTCCTCGTAGCTTGGGACGACAGGGCCGTCTTCGGGCTGGTCGGGGGCCATCGCTACCGCTCCCTTGCCTCTTGGGCCATTGACTGTAGGCTCCTGCCTCCGTGGCGGCTGAAGCCGTCGGCAGTGGCGTGCAGCAGGCGGGAGGCGGCTCGTGTCCAGTGTGCTGGGCTTGCCCCGCGGGCGGATCGGGCACGGCCCAGGCAGTCCAGCGCGGTCCAGAGGGTGAGCTGCTCGGGGTCCAGCTCGGGGTAGGCGTCGACGGCCGCTTGGAGGCGTGCGAGGAGCCCGTCCGGCTCGCCGCGGCCACGGACGCACCAGGCGGCCACGTCGTACTCGGCTGGTCCCACGAAGCCGATCGGATCCAAGACGACGAAGGTGTCGCCGCGGAGGAGGGTGTTGACCGGGTGCCAGTCGCCGTGGAGCTGCACCACGCGGCCGTCGAAGGACAACCGCTGGGTGATCTCCTGCGGGTCTGGCCCTGCCGGCACGGTGCCTTTGGCGCGGTCGTGCGCGTAGATCGAGGCGACGTCGGCGGTGCAGCGGCCAAACCAGCCGCGGTCGTCGTGCGGCGGCGCGTCGTGCAGCCGGCGGACCAGGCGCGTGGCGTGGGGGAGTCGGTGCCGCGCGTCGGCCCCGGTGGTGGGTCGGCCGTCCTCGTAGGACAGCAGGACCCAGGGCAGCGGCTCGGTGCCGGCGTCGATGACCTGGGGCAGGCGATGCCGAGTTGGGCGTAGGCGCGCAGCAGCCGAATCGGCTCCTCCAGGCCGCCGTCCTGGGTCTTGAGGACGAACCGCTGTCCATGCCAGGTGACCACGCCGACCTCGCCGTCACCGCTGCGCTTTCCTGATTCACCAGTCGTCGCCTGGCTTTGCCGCCGCGACGAGCCACTGCCCTCGCTTCGGCAGTGACGGCGCGTTCGAGTTGTCCGGTCGCCCGGGTGTTCGCGCTGTGCGAGGAGGAGCACGGCAACGTCGTTGAGCACGGAGGAGTCCTCAACGTGGAACGGGATGTCCTGGTCTTGGCAGCTTCGCTCGATGAGCCGCCGGGCGGCATTCCTGCGCCGGCAGGCGGCCGGGATCGTGGCGTGCGACTTCTTCACCGTCGACACGATCTGGCGGCGGCGGCTTTATGTCTTGTTCTTCGTCGAACACAAGACGCGGCGGGTCCACCTGGCGGGCGTGACCGCCAACCCCGACGGTGCCTGAGTCACCCAGCAAGCCGGCAACCTGCTGCTGGTGCTCAGCGAACAAGGGCGCCGGGTGCGGTTCCTGCTCCGCGATCGGGACGCGAAGTTCTCTCGCAGCTTCGACGACGTGTTCCGCTCGGAGGTTGGCCAGGTGCTGCTAACGCCGATTCGCTGCTTGGGGGCGGTCACAGTCAACGCAACACTGCCCGCTGTGGTCGCGCGGTGTCGAGTTTCGATCCCGGCCCTCCGGGAATACACGTTCCGCTAATTCAAAGTCGGATTGTCACAACGCGATCGGAGTGTCCGGAATGCGACGACTCCGCTTTCTCGCCGCACTGGCCGCTGGCTCCCTCTGGCTGGCGGTCGGGTTACCGGCCGTCGCGGCGGGCTCGTCCGTCGCACCCGGCGCTCCTGGCGCGGCCGCCACGTGGACGCCCGCCGACAAGCACGGCTTCGGCACCGCCACCAGCCTCGCGAGCAAGGTCTGGTTCAGCTTGGAGCACGGCGAGCTGACCGATGTCTTCTATCCGGACCTGGGCACACCCAGCCTGCGCGACCTGCAATTGATCGTCACCGATGGGCAGACCTTCGCCGATCTCGAACGCGACGCCACCAGCTCGCAGGTGCGCCTCGTCGACCCGCAAGGCTTGAGCTATCAGCAGGTCGACACCGCCAGGAGCGGCCGCTACCGGATCACCAAAACCTACGTGACCGATCCGGCCCGGTCGACGCTGGTGGTCGACCTGACGTTCGAGTCGCTGAGTGGCGTGCCGTACCAGGTCTACACGTACGTCGACCCGTCGCTCACGAACGACGGGATGGACGACAGCGGCAGCTGCGGGTCCGGGCACCTGCTCGCCTCCGACGGCACCACCGCGAGCGCGCTGATCGCCAGCCCCGACTTCGCGCAGACCTCATGTGGCTATCTCGGGACCAGCGACGGGTGGACCGACCTGCGCAGCGACTACACGATGAACTGGCACTACACCTCGGCCACGAACGGAAATGTCGTGGAGACCGGCCGGCTGAAGATCAACGGGACCGGTCAGCAGCACGCCACGCTCGCGCTCGGCTTCGGCGGTACCAGCCCCGCGGCGCTGTCGGCGGCGCAGGCGTCGCTCGCCAGCGGCTTCCCGGCCGTGTCGTCCGCCTACGCCGCGGGCTGGCACGACTACCTGTCTTCCCTGAAGCCGCCACCGGCGAGCCTGACGACCGACCGGGAGCAGGGCACCTACGACGTGTCCCGCATGGTGCTGGCGGCGCACGAGGACAAGACGTATCGGGGCGCCTTCGTCGCATCGCCCACCATGCCGTGGGTGTGGGGCACTGGACTTGAGAACCCGTCGGGCGCCTACCACCTCGTGTGGAGCCGTGACCTGTACGAAATGGCGACCGCGCAGCTCGCCGAAGGCGACACCGCCGCCGCGAACCGCGCGCTGACCTATCTGTTCGACCGCCAGCAGAAGCCGGACGGTTCGTTCCCGCAGAACTCCACGGTGGACGGGACCCCGCACTGGACCAACGTGCAGCTGGACGAGGTGGCCGACCCGATCATCCTGGCCTGGATGCTGCACCGCACCGACGCCACCACCTACGGCCAGCACGTCAAGAAGGCGGCCGACTACATCGTGGCGAACGGGCCTTCCACGCCACAGGAGCGCTGGGAGAACCAGGGCGGCTACTCGCCCGCGACCATCGCGGCCGAAATCGCCGGACTGGTCTGCGCGGCCGACATCGCCCGGACCAACAAGGACAGGAAGTCGGCCACGGCCTACCTCAAGACAGCCGACGCCTGGCAGAGCGCGGTCGAGGGTTGGACGGTGACGACCAACGGCCCGCTCGCCTCGCATCCCTACTTCCTGCGGCTCACCAAGGACGGCAACCCCAACGCCGCCACCACCTACAACATTGGCGACAGCGGGCCGAACGGCGTCGACCAGCGGGCCGTCGTCGACCCGAGCTTCCTCGAGCTCGTACGGCTCGGCATCAAGTCGGCGACCGATCCGGATATTGTCGCCACCCTCCCGGTCGTCGACGCAGAGCTCGGCGTGCCGGCGTCCAACCCTCGGTTCTGGCACCGGTACAACCGGGACGGCTACGGCGAACAGCCCGACGGCGGACCATGGGACATCGGCTTCCCGCCGGCGCCCTTGGACAGCCCCTGGAGCAGCCAGGCCACCATCGGTCGGATCTGGCCGATCTTCGCCGGTGAGCGCGGCGAGTACGAGCTCGCCGCTGGCCAGCCGGCGGCGGCGAGGCTCGCCGCGATGGCCGCCACCGGCAACGACGGGTACCTGCTTCCCGAGCAGGTGTGGGACGCCTTCCCGCCGTCCGGCAGCGATGGCTTCACGCCGATGACCGGGACGTTCTCGGCCACGCCGCTTGCGTGGTCCCACGCCCAGTTCATCCGGCTGGCCTGGTCGATCACTGCCGGCGCGCCGGTCGAGCAGCCATCGATCGTCGCCTGCCGGTACGTCAAGGCGTGCCGCTAGTGTCCCGAATCGTTGATTCGTTGCTGTCCTCAGGCGATTCTGCGGGTCCGCCGCCTTGAGCGCGTGCAGCTCCACGCCGACATGACCATCCTCGCCCGGCTGGGCTGCGCGCTCGCCAACGCGCGAGCGGGGCCGCATAGGCGGCCCCTACCCCGAGAACCACCATCCCCCGGGCTTTCGGCCTGCCCGGGGACGACTCATCGGCCATTTGAGCGCGATCAGGCCGATGAGCAGGGAGAACAACCCGTGAACTGCTACGGTTCCGGCTCAGCGGCGAGTTTCGCTAGCCGTATCGCCGGACCCTCCTAGGATGATCCTCGAGGGATAGCGGCCCGCCCGACTCTTCCGGTTCGCCGGGAGCCGGTGGTCCTGCCAGCCTTGCTCGTTTGGGCGGTTCCCAGGCGGGGAAGGAGCGTGGCGGACCGGTCGCCGGTCCGCCGTGGGTGGCTGCTCGGTGGCCGGGCTGCTCACCGGACGACGGGAGGTGCCGCATGAGCAGTGTGACGGCCGGGCGCCGCATGAGGCCGCGGCAGGTCGCGATCTGGGTGGCGGTGTCCGTCCTCGGGGCGGTGGCATGGGGCATCCTGGCGCTCGTGCGGGGCGAGCGGGTCAACGCCGTCTGGATGGTCTTCGCGGCGCTGTGCTCCTACGCGATCGCCTACCGGTTCTACGCGCGCTTCATCGCCAACCGGGTGCTCGGGGTGGACGAAACGCGGGCAACCCCCGCGGAGCGGCTCAACAACGCCACCGACTACCATCCGACCGACCGGCGGGTGCTGTTCGGGCACCACTTCGCCGCCATCGCCGGGGCGGGGCCGCTGGTCGGGCCGGTGCTCGCCGCCCAGATGGGCTACCTGCCGGGACGATCTGGATCATCGTGGGGGTGATCTTCGCCGGCGCGGTCCAGGACATGGTCACGCTGTTCTTCTCCATGCGCCGGGACGGCAAGAGCCTCGGGCAGATGGCCCGCGAAGAGATCGGCCCCTTCGGCGGGGCGGCGGCGCTCATCGCCGTGCTTTCGATCATGATCATCCTGCTCGCGGTGCTCGCCCTGGTCGTGGTGAACGCCCTGGCCGCGTCGCCCTGGGGCACGTTCTCGATCGCCATGACCATCCCGATCGCGCTGTTCATGGGCTTCTACCTGCGGGTCTTTCGCCCCGGCAGGGTGATCGAGACGACCGTGATCGGGGTGGCCCTGCTGCTCCTGGCGATCGGCGTCGGCAGCCTGATCGAGAACTCGAGTCTTGCCGGCGCCTTCACGCTCGCGCCCACCACGCTCGTCGTCTGGCTGGTGGTCTACGGCTTCGCCGCGTCGGTCCTGCCGGTCTGGATGCTGCTGGCACCCCGCGACTACCTGTCGACCTTCATGAAGGTCGGCGCGATCGGCCTGCTCGCCCTGGGCATCCTGCTGACCAGGCCGGTGATGCTGAACGAGGCGGTCACCAAGTTCGCCGGTAACGGCCAGGGCCCCGTCTTCGCCGGCGCCCTGTTCCCGTTCGTGTTCATCATCATCGCCTGCGGTGCCCTCTCGGGGTTCCACTCGCTGATCGCCTCGGGGACCAGCCCCAAGATGATCGAGAAGGAGTCGCAGGTCCGCCTCATCGGCTACGGCGGCATGCTGACCGAGTCGTTCGTCGCGGTAATGGCGATGATCGCGGCGTGCGTCATCGAGCCCGGCCTGTACTACGCGATGAACGCGCCGGCCGGTGTCCTCGGCACGACGGTCCAGAGCGCCTCCGCCGCTGTTGCCAAGATCGGGTTCACGGTCACGCCCGACCAGCTCAGCGCCGCGGCCGCCGCCGTTCAGGAGAAGACCCTCGTCGCCAGGACCGGCGGCGCCCCGACGCTGGCGGTCGGCATGTCCGAGATCTTCTCGGGCGCGTTCGGCGGCCAGGCGCTGAAGGCGTTCTGGTACCACTTCGCGATCATGTTCGAGGCGCTGTTCATCCTGACCACGGTGGACGCAGGCACCCGCGTCGGGCGTTTCATGCTCCAGGACACCCTCGGCAACCTCTGGAAGCCGATCGGGCGGCCGTCCTGGCGGCCCGGGGTGTACGCCACCAGCGCCGTCATCGTGGCCGCGTGGGGGTACTTTCTCTACACCGGCGTCACCAACCCGCTCGGCGGCATCAACCAGCTCTTCCCGCTGTTCGGGATCGCCAACCAGCTCCTCGCGGCCGTCGCCCTCACCGTGGCCACGACCATCCTGATCAAGTCGGGACGGGTCAGGTGGGCATGGGTGACCGCCGCGCCCCTGCTGTGGGACGTGGTCGTCACGCTGACGGCGAGCTGGCAGAAGGTGTTCTCGGCCGACACCAAGGTCGGCTTCTTTTCCCAGCGGGCCAAGTTCCACGACGCGCTCGACGCCGGCAAGGTCCTCCCCCCTGCCAAGTCGCTGGACGACATGCAGCAGATCGTCACCAACTCGACGGTCGACGGGATCCTGGCCGCGTTCTTCGCCATACTGATCGTCGCCGTTCTGCTCGACGCGATGCGGGTGTGGGCCGTGACCCTGGGCGGCCGGCGCGAGCCGGTGTTGGCCGAGACGCCGTACGAGCGGTCGGAGCTGTGGGCGCCGGCCGGCCTCATCCCGACTGCCGAGGAGCGGAGCCACCTGGCCGAGCTGCGCGAGCGCGGCGGGGTGCTGACGGGCGCTGGCGGGCAGGAGGTGCGGCGCGAGTGACCACGCAGCGCGGCCGGGGCGTGTTCGGCAGGGTGGTCTGGTACCTCCGCGAGGTCATGGGCGAGAGCGCCTACGACCACTACGTCGAGCACGCCCGGCGCGCCCACCCCGGGATGCCGGTCATGTCCCGCCGTGAGTTCGAGCGCCAACGCATGGACGAGCAGGACCGCAACCCCCGGACTCGCTGCTGCTGACCGCGGCGGGACCAATCTCACGGGGCCCAGCCCGCTTGAGTTGAGTTCGCCAAGCATGGCCTCGAGAGCGGCTATGACAGGGTCGGGAGGGCGATCCGCAGCCCGATCCCGATCAGGTGGCGAGAGCCTTGCCGTGACGTGAGCGCGGCGAAGACCGTCCGGCGGCGAGAAGGGGATCATGGGGGAGCTGCCCGAGTACGTCGGTGGCCTGCCGAACTTGTGCGGCTGAGCCGACGCCACGTCGCCGGGCACCTCCACGACGACGTCGCCCTCCTGCTCGTCGAACGCAGCAGCTGACGGCACCCCGCCTGGGGCGGGTTGGTGCCGCCGGATGCCGTGGAGGCAGGCCCGCCATCGAGCTGGGCGTCAGCATGCCGGCCGCAGCGCAGGCGCCGCGCCTGCGCTGCGGCCGGCCTGTCGCCGGGTCAGGTTGTGAGGAGTCGCTCGAAGAACGAACGGTAGCGCTGGAAGGCGGTGCGCTGGTCCTCGGTGGAAACGTCGGCTCCCTGGTCCCACTGGCCCTCCAGCCTGGCGCGCTCGTCGGCAAACGTCTTGGCCAGGTGCTGCATGAGTTCGGCCACGAGCCCGTCGGCCTGCTCGACCGCTTGGCGTGGCGCGTCGACGAAGCCGTGCTGCACGTCGGTCCAGCGGGCCCGGAAGGCCTCAGCGTCGTCGGCTGCCAGCAGATGCCCGACCTTGGTGCCGGTATCGGCGGTGCCGGCATCGGCTGCTGCTGGCGCCGCGGGCGCGGCGATGGATGCCAGGTCAGGATCAGGGTCCGTCGCCGTCTCCTCATGGCCCCCGTCGCCCTGCAGCGGCTCCTCGCCCGGTTCGACATCGGTGGCCAGGTCTGCTGAGCGGCCTCCGGTCAAGGCCGGTTCACCTGCGAGGTCATCACGGGCAGGTTCATCACGAGCGAGGTCGTCACGGGCAAGATCTTCGGGAGCGAGGTCGTCACGGGCAGGTTCTTCGGGAGCGAGGTCGTCACGGGCAGGTTCTTCGGGAGCGAGGTCGTCACGGGCAAGGTCGTCGTCGGTGCGGTCGGCTGCGTCGGTGCGGTCGGCTGCGTCGGTGCGGTCGTCGCGGGCGAGGTCGGCTTCCTCTTCGGTGACGTCGGATCGTTCGGTGCTTGTTGGCGGCTGGCCGGCAAGATCGGCTGTGCTGAGTTCCTCGCGACGCATGCCCATTACTGGGCCTCCTCCCTGTGGCCGTCTGGTTGGGTGCCCAACAGCTCCGCAAACAGCGACCGGTAGTGCACGAACGCCTGGCGCAGGTCCTCGGTGCTTGCCAGCCCCTGGTCGTTGGCCAATGCGACCACGTGGGCTGCCCGGTAGTTCTCCACGACGTTGGGATGATCGACCGAGACGTCGTCGGCCTGCTGCTCGAAGTCCTCGACCGGGTAGCCCCGTTCGCGCAGCACCTCGGTAACCAGCGCGTCAGCCTCGCCGGTGGCCGTGGCGGGGTCGTCGACGAACCTGCCCTGGGCCGCCCGCCACGCCTCCAGGTAGCGCGCTCGGGCGGCGGGCTCGAGTTCGACGATGTCGAGCTTGCGGTGCCGCTGCTCACGCTCCGCGAGTTGGGATTCCGCGGCGCGTCGATCGTCTGCTCTGGCGACGGTGCGGGGGTACTCGGGTCCGAACCGCGTCTGCAGCCCCTGCGAGCGTCGGCGCCGTGCGACGACGACAGCGAGCAGCGCGATGATGACCACGGCGATGATGACGACGATCAGCAGGCCGGTGTTCACGGCTTGCTCCTCTCGGGAAGCTGGATGCGCCACGGCAGCCATGGCTCTGCTTGTTGTCTACCCTTCGCCGACCACCACAAGCGCCAAGAAACCAAACAACCAGGACAATCGGGCAAGACTGGTTGTTCGTCCAGGTCGGGCGTCGAGCGGTGTCATGCTGCTCGGCGCGATATGGGCCGTCCCCCGACAGACCGCAACGCGCCCTCGGGGGTCTTGGGCAGCCCCACCCGTCCCCACCGCTACCCGACCGCTCTCTATGGCAGATCGACCTGGCCTCCTCGCGCTCACGGTCGATCCCCTTCGTTTTCGTTCCGGACGATCGCGACCCGCTCGACCACAAGCTTCTGACGGTCTAGGCGCTCCTCGTCCCTTCGGCACCTCTTGTCGACGGCACGGGGAAGGCAGCACTGTTGCATTGAGCCGTTCTTGCTGGGCTCCCCATAGAAGAAGCCTCGTCTTCGCCGCGGTTCGCCGACGCGTTCGCCTCAATGCAACAGTGCCATTCCGCACCGGCGAGGTTGGATTGACGTTGCGGCGTGGGAACGGTCAGAGTCCGGTCCGGCCAGGTTCCTCGGCGCAGGAGGCGTAGAGGTGAGGCCGGAGGAGGCAGCGGCATGCTCATTGTCGGGTTGGTCCTGCTCGTCGTCGGCTTGATCGCCAAGATCGGGATCCTACAGACGCTTGGGATCATCTTGCTGCTCGTCGGCGCGGTCTTGTGGATCCTGGGATCGATGGGCCGTCCGGTCCGCGGCCGCCGGCACTACTGGTAGCGCGCGGGCGCTACCCCGGTTGGTCCGGTGGCGGTGCGGTGACGACGGTGCCGGAGGAGCATCGTGTCGGTGAGCGGGCACCCCAGAGCACGCCAGGACCCGGCGTTGGTGGCCGACCTGGGTGCCCGAGCTGGCGCAACGCCCAGCGGGGAGTTCTGGAGGGCGCCGCAACTGCGCCAAGCTGGGGACCATCGCGGCCACGATCATCGCCGGCCCGTTGAACTACGTCGGAGTCAACCCGAAGGTCAAGTGCCACGTGCCCCAACCGTCGAAGTAGCGGACGCAACCTCAGCCCGCTCGCCAGGGCTGGTGGATCGACGCTGAGCGCCTCGACCGTCGAGCTCCCTGATCGGCTCCCTACGGGAGGTCGCGGTCGATGCGCCGGTCCTCGATCGTCGTGTCTCCGCGCCCCACGGTCCTGCGACGGTTCCACGGCGAGACGCTGCTCCAGAACAGCAGCGATATCAACAACCCGAGCGCACCGGCGAGCATGAGGATGATCCCGACCGCGTGGACGTTGAACCCCGAGGCGCTGACCTCCACGGCAAAGGTCAGGATCGCGCCGGCCACCAGAAGGAAGATGCTGACTCCGATACTCATCGCTATTGGCCTCCTGTGACGACGTCCCGACGCCATCGTGCTGACGGCCCTGCTGGTGGCCCGCACCCCTGGACCGCGTACGGCGCACGAAAGGTACGCGCTTCGACCTCGGCGCCCTCCTTGCTGGTGCGGTCGTCGAACTCGAAAGGCACTTCCTGGCTGACCTCGAGTCGCCGTTTCCGGGTGCAGTCGGCTTGACCACGGAGGTGAACCGGCCTGGTCCACGACTGCCTCGATCCCTGCCGCTCGGCGAGCGTCACGGTCAGCACCCCAGCGTTGGCGACCGCGTGGTCGAGGCCTAGCGGAGGGCCACCCGCCGGTAGCGTGCCCGGGCCCGGCTGTTGGCCTGCTGCCCAGTGGCCGGGCCTTGGACGCCGGCCCGGACCGCCTCGAGCTGGGCGGCGAACGCCAGGCCGAGGAAGGCTGCCAGCGAGGTCAGCAGCGCCCAGGCGAGGATGCCGATCATGCCGGCCAGTGGGCCGTAGGTCTGCCCGAAGGTCGTGCTCAGGCCAAGGTACAGCGCGAGCAGGCCGGTGAACGCAAACCACAGCAGCACCGACAGCGCCGAGCCGACCGTCAGCCATGAGGCGGCCGGCTGCCGCCGCCTGGGGGCGGCCTTGAACAGCAGCGCGACCGCGATGACCAGGAACAGGATGGTCAACGGCCAGCGCAGCGCTGCCCACGCGACGCCGGAGAATTTGGTGGCCTTGGCGATATCGGCGCCGGCGACGATCAGCACGAACGCCAGCACCATGAGCAGGCCGGTGGTGCAGGCGAGCAGCAGGCCGACGCCGTACTTCTTCAGGGTCGGGCGGTCCTGCTCGACGCCGTAGATCCGGTTGGCGCCACGCTCGATCTGGCCCATCGCGGTGGCCGCGGAGACCAGGGTCGCGACCACCCCGAACAGCAACGCGGCCCGTGCGCCGCCGCCGACCGTCCGCTCGCCTTGCTTGAAGGCGGAGACGACGATGTCGCCGGCCGGGCCGGGTGCCAGCCTGGTGACGGTATGGCGGAGGATGTCGCGGAACTTGGCGGCGTGCAGGATCGTCGCCAGGCCGACCACCGCGATGGTGGCGGGCAGTAGCGTGAAGGTGATCTGGAAGGCCAAGGCGCGGGAGTGGCTGAAGCCGTCGGCGGCGCGGAAGCGCTGGAACGAGTCCTTGGCCAGCCGCCCCCACCCGGTGCGTCGCAAGGTGTTGAGGGCGTCGTCGCCCTCCAGCTCGTGGGTCTCGGGGACCCGGGTGGCGGTACTCATGGGTTGTCCTCCCGCTCCGATCCCTCCGCACGGGCGGGCACGCACAGGGTGAGCGCCCGCGGGAGGATCTCAACCACCAGCCGGCGGGTGCTGCCGGCTGGGTCGCCGTCCCGCTCGACCGGCTGGGGCCGGTCGCAGTCGACCTCGACGCGTCGGGCGCGAAACAACTCCACCGGCAACCATGGCGGTCCCGCCGGTCCCGCCGGGCTGGCCTGCCGCTGCTGGACTTGGCCGTGACGCTGGCGCCGCAGCAGCACCTGGGTGGCCAGCCGTAGCCAGTCGAGCGGCGTGCGGGTCCCAAGGACCGCGACGTCCAGCACGCCGTCGTCTGGCCGGGCGTCGGGTACCACCGTAAGCCCGCCCTGCAGGCGGCCCAGGTTGACGATCAGCAGGCCCTGGCCGACGCGGGTGATGGGCGGTTGGTCGTCGAGACGGATGCGGAACCGGCCTGGGCGCCGGCGAAGCTGGCGCAGGCCGCTCAGCACGTAGGCGAGCGCGCCGATGCGGGCTTTCAGGGCGGGGTTGGCGTCGCGGAGCATGGCGGCGTCGAAGCCGAGCCCGCTCATGATCACGAAGCGGTCGGCGCCGCCATCAAGGGCGCCGACGTCGAGCTCGCGGCGGTCGCCGTGCAGCGCGACATCCAGCGCGCCGTCCAGGTCGCTTGGCAGGTCGAGGTTGAGCGCCAGGAGGTTGCCGGTGCCGCCGGGCAGGACCGCCAGGGGCACGCCGCTGGCGGCCAGGCCGGTGACGCAGGCCATCACGGTCCCATCGCCGCCCGCCGCGAGGACCAGGTCCACGCCCTGCTCGACGGCCTGCCGGGTGAGGCCTTGGCCCGCCTCCTGCTTGGTGGTCTCCAGCCACACCACCTCGACCCCGGCCGCGTCCAGCGCCGCCTGCAGGTCGCGCTTGCGCTCGGGCGCGTCGTCGGGGGAGGTGGCCGGGTTGAAGACCACCGCGACCCGGCGCACGGCGGGCTGTGAGGAGGCGGCCGGGTGGGCCGCGAGCGGCTCAGCCATGGCGAGGCAGCGGCCACCGGCGGGCCGGGTTCTGCGGGTTCTCCCCCGCCGTCTCGGCCCGGAGCTCGTGGTGGCGGACGCCCAGGCGGATGCCACCGACGGTCACCGCCAGCCAGCCTGTCCCCAACAGCGCGCCCGCGAGCACGTCAGTGGGGTAGTGCATGCCCCGGTACATGCGCGACAGCGCGACCGCGATCGGGACCACGATCGCGAACAGGGTCAGCAGCCTGCGCAGCAGCGCCGACCGCGACCGCTGCCAGACAAGCAGGGCCCAGGCCCCATACAGGGCGACCGCGGCGGCAACGTGGCCCGACGGGAAGCTGGAGGTGGGCGGTGCCACGTCCAAGTGCTCGACCGGCGGGCGGGGGCGGTCAACCAGCAGCGTGATCGTCAGGAAGATCAGCACCTCGCCAGTCACCGCCACCGCGACCAGCATCGGCTCGCGCCAGCGCCGCCAGGCCAGTGCCGCGCCGGCGACGGTGAGCACAGCCAGGGCCGCGATCGTCGGGGTCTCGGCGGCGTATGCGACGTAGTGGGTGGCCCGGTTCAGGTCGTTGTTGCGGTGGGTAGCGAACCAGCGGTCGACCTGGGTGTCGGCACGGCCGACCGCGCCATGGCTGGCGACCTTGGCAAGCAGCAGGCCAACCAGCACGCCGACGAGCAGGATCACCACCGCCGAGCCGAACAGGAACAACCCGGACGGGACCCCGTCGCGCAGCCGGCGCCAGCGCCACGCCAGCCCCACCTCCCACCGGCCGCCCGATGGTGGCTCCAGCGGCCCACCGGAGCGAGCCATCGCATACCTCCCAGGGCACCCAGCGATCGCCCAGCGCTGCCGAAGCTATCCCCACCAGGAACGGCGAGCAAATCCCGGCATCCGCCCCATTCGGTTCTCAGCCGGCTTCTGGGCTATCTTCTGCACGCGAACGCAGGCAGAGCAAGGCAGCGGGGCTATCCATCCCCTGTTGTCCGGGAGGCGGTCCCGTGCCACCAGTCCGGTCCATCCGCAACGCCGCGATCCTCGGCGGCCTTGGGCTCGCCGCCGTCTACACCTTCGAGGCTGCCCAGTACCGGCGCACCGCCGCCAAGGGCTACCAGCTGCAAGACCCTCCGACACCCGGCACCGCCGACTTCGCCCGCCTGGTGGAGGCGCTCACCGTCGCCCCCCTCCGCCAGGGCAACCGGGTCACGGTGCTCAGGAATGGCCGCGAGATCTTCCCGGCCATGCTGGAAGCGATCCAGCAGGCCAAGGAGACGGTCAACTTCGCCACCTACGTCTACTGGACCGGCTCCATCGCGCCGCAGTTCGCCGAGGCGCTGGGCGAACGCGCCGCCGCCGGTGTCGAGGTCAACGTCCTGCTGGATGCGGTCGGCGCCGCCAAGATGGACCACGGCCTCGCCGACCAGCTCGACCAGGCCGGCGCCACGGTCGCCTGGTTCCGGCCACCCAAGTGGTACACCCTCCACAAGCTCAACAACCGCACCCATCGCAAGATCCTGGTCGTGGACGGCAACGTCGGCTTCACCGGCGGGGTCGGCATCGCCGAGGAGTGGACCGGCAACTGCGAGGACCCCGAGCACTGGCGCGACACCCACGTCCGGGTCGAGGGGCCGGTCGTGCGCGACCTGCTCAGCGGCTTCGTCGACAACTGGGCCGAGGCGACCGGCTGCATCCTGTCCGGCCGGCAGCACCTCCCGGACGTGCGCGGCTTCGACGACGGCATCCAAGCCCAGGTCACCCGCTCCACCGCGCAGAAGGGCAGCACCGACGCCGAGCAGCTGTTCTACGCCGCGATCGCCTGCGCGCGGGAGCGGATCTGGCTGACCACCGCCTACTTCGCCCCACGGCGCGCGTTCGTGGACGCGCTCTGCGACGCGGTCGGGCGCGGCGTCGACGTGCGCGTGCTCACCAACGGCCCCCACACCGACCGGGAGGTCGTCCGCCAGGCCGGGCGGCGCTGCTACGAGCAGCTGCTCGCCTGCGGCGGGCGGATCTTCGAATACCAGCGCACCATGCTCCACGCCAAGGTCTTGCTCGTGGACTCCCACTGGGTCACGGTCGGGTCGGTCAACTTCGACAACCGCTCGTTCGCGCTCAACGACGAGCTCAACATCTCCTTCGGCGACCCCGGCGTGGTCGCCGAACTCGAAAAGCACTTCCTGGCTGACCTGGAGGACGCCCGCGAGCTGAACCTGGCTGCCTGGCGCGCCCGGCCCCTGGCCATGCGCGCCCGCGAGCTGGCCAGTGCGCTCGTGCGAAGGGAGCTATAGCCGACCCGGCCGCAGGCCTCGGACCACAGCGATGCCACGCCGCGTCAGCGGCGTCAGGCCCGCCGGCTCCTCCAGTTTGCTTCGGCGGGGATGGGGCCACAAGATCGATCCGGGAACCGGCGTAGGTCGGGAGCAAGATGGCGGACCAGGGCAGGCGCGATTCAGGCCGGCGGGCCGGCGGGCG
>Ga0307278_10000250_pt1 | contig 27887 bp, 26 predicted proteins | sample ER_DNA_117_FD_194482 | JGI IMG/M metagenome (GOLD analysis project Ga0307278, IMG submission 194482) | Bulk soil microbial communities from the East River watershed near Crested Butte, Colorado, United States - ER_DNA_117 | ecosystem: Environmental > Terrestrial > Soil > Floodplain | place...
GCCGGGTCGTTCAGCCGATGCGCCTCAGAAGCAGGCGCACGACGCGTCACCCGCCCCGAAGTCGGTGGCGTACCCGCCCACCGCCGAAGTCGCCGTAGCCGCTGTCCGCACCGAAGTCCGTGGACCCCGCGCTGCTGGTGCCCGCATCCCCGCCGTAGCCGGTGTCCGGACCCACCTTCAGGGTGGAAGACAGTTACACCAAGCACGCATTAATAGTCAAATCATCCCAAAGTAGTCCATCGCACGAAGCAACCGCGCCCGTACGAGACGGCGGGCTGCCCGATCGGGCAGCCCGCCGTGGAGCGCGGACGATGGCTAGGAGACGCCCTCCGCCAGGGTGTTCCAGAACATCAGCTCGTAGGCCTGGACCAGGCGCGCGTGGCGGCGCGCGGACTCCGGCGGCTCGCCCGCCACGAGGCTGGCCTCGGCCACCGCGAGGGCCTGCTGCTCGACCTCGGGGACCGGGGTGGCGAAGAAGTCGAAGAACCGGCAGGCCTCGTCGTCGAGGCCGTAGTGGCGGCGCAGGCCGTCGGCCACGGTGGCGCAGTAGGAGCCCCAGGCGGCGAAGTTGGCGACCAGCGCCAGGGCCACGTCCTCCTTGGAGGCGTTCAGGGCCAGCCAGGCGACATAGGCGGCGTACGCCTGGCAGCCGGCCTGTGGCTCGTAGGCCCGCAGGTCCTTCTCGTCCCAGCCGAGCGCGCCCGCGTAGGCGATCAGCAGCGGCAGGGCCAGGTTCTCGCCCTGCGCGAGGCCGGTGAAGAACTCGCCGGCCGGCGGCTCGGGGAAGCGCGCCGCCAGCAGCAGGAAGCTGCGGCGGTCGCTGGCGATGATGCGGTACTCCTCCCCGGCGATGGCGGCAAGGCGCTCGCGGGGCAGCCGTCCCTCGGCGACCAGCGGCACCAGGCGGTTGCCTCCCTCAGCCGGTGCCAGCTCCCGCCGGACCAGCTCCAGCGCGTCGGGCGAGGCGCTCGACATGATGCTCCCTTCGTTCGTGTGCGATCGACGGGTAGTTGACCGGGGGGCTACCGCTCGGCGTTGCGTGGCCGCCCACCACCTGGGTTCCGGCCTCGCTCTCGAGCCCCCCGGACCCCCCGGACGCCGCTAGCCGCCCGCCTCGGGGGCCGCGGGGGCGGCGGGCGCCGCGGGGCCGCCCCGCAGCGGCTGCGCGAAGCCGAGCAGCGCCTTGGCGTTGGGCAGGCGCACCACCGCCGCGACCAGGGCCACGTACAGCACCCCGGCGAGCAGCCACGCCTCGACCGGCACCAGCCCCAGCGAGGGCGCCGAGGTCTGGCCGGGGAACAGGATCAGCCCCCAGGCGCCGAACAGCACCGCGGCCAGCACCGCCACGATCCCGGGCCAGTTGCCGGCGGCGGCCGCGCGCCACTCGGGGATGCGCCCCACCGGCCGCTCGAGCCCGAACAGCCGCGGCAGCAGGAACTGGTCGACGCACATCACCACGGTGGCGCACGGCAGGGCGATCGCCGACCAGCCGGCCACCTTGAAGAAGCCGAGCTCGATGTGCGGGAACCACCAGGTGACCAGCGCGGCGATCCCGGCCATGATCAGGCAGGTGTACCAGCGCTTCCAGCCGCGCACGTGGCCGACGATGTTCTGCCCGCCGTTGGTCATCTCGTAGTAGTTGCCGTCGTTGATGGCCACTTGCAGCACGGTCGCCACCACCGCGCCGAGCCACAGCGCGCCGAACAGCGAGTACTCGACCGTGTACCTGAACGCCGGCCCGAAGTCGAAGGGGCCAGCCCCGGAGAGCTCGGCCATCATCCAGCCGCCGGCGACGAACAGGATCAGGCCGATCGCCAGCGCGACCGCGTACGGGGTCAGCGGCCACAGGAAGCGCGGCTTGCCGTAGCGCCAGGTGTCCGGCTCGTTGCCCCACATCACCGAGCCGATCGCCAGGGCGACGCCCGACAGGATCGGCAGCGGGCCCAGTTCGCCGACCGCCGGGGTCGCCGAGAGCCGCTCGCTGGGGATGTCGGCGAACCCCTTGATGACCAGGTAGAGCATCCACGCGATCATCACCGGCGCGACCAGGTAGCGGGCGAACGCGGTGATGCCGGTGAAGCCGAACAGGTTGTTGAAGACGCCGAGGATCGCGAGGATCACGCCGATCAGCACCACGTGGCCCCAGGAGAACAACCCGTCGTACATGATCGCCAGCAGGTTGAACGCGAACGCGATCCAGCCGGCGGCGACGCCGATCAGCAGCAGCGACACGATGCCGGACCCGATCAGGCCGAATATCGACCTGGTCAGCAGCGAATGGGTCTGGCCGGTCTTCGAGCCCAGATACGCCGCCGGCAGCGCGTAGCAGAGGTAGAAGAAGGCGCCCAGCGCGCCGGCGAGCACGGCTTTGGACAGCGAATAGCCAGCGTCGTGGTACTGGAACCCGAGGAACAGATATGTAAATCCCGCCGCCAGGGTGACCCACAGCGCGAGGAAGTGGTAGAGCGAACGGCGTTCGCTCAGCGGGACGATTCCAGTGCTGCTGGTCGAATAATCGTGGAGCAGTTCCTTCTCGAGCTCCTCACGGGCGAACTCGCTCCGGGAGCTGGTTGGGGATGTGCTCATGTCCTAGGCCTTTCGGGGTATTCCGTCCTTCGAGACATCTAGGAATCTCGATCACTCTGACAGTTATGACGCTCCCACGTCATTCACCCCCTTGAATAAGGCAGGCTCCTTGGTCGCGACTTACGTGTCAAGACCATGGCGGACACTCCGGTCCGCCGGCCGCGCAGCACGCGAGGGTTGCCACCGACGCGAACGAAACACGAGAATGCATTGCGATGCGCGAGCCCGGAGGAACCCCATTCCAATGGCTGATGTCGCGACCGTAGGCAGGCGGTCTAGTCCGCCGCGACACCAGCGGCAGTCGCCGTCGATGCTCTGGCGCTACTACATCGCGGTGGGGGCCGTCTTCGCGCTGGCATACCTGGTGATCCCGGCGCCGCACAGCCCGCTGCAGGTGCTGGTGGTCAAGGTCGTCCTCTACGGCGGCGTCAGCGCCTCCGCCGTCGCGGCGATGGTGGTCGGCGTCCGCCGCCACCGCCCCGCCAACCCAGCGCCGTGGCACGCGTTGATCGCCGCGCAGGTCGTCTACCTCCTGGCGGACCTGACCTTCTACACGATGCACTTCCTGGTCCGCTCCGAGGCCTATCCGACCGTCGCGGACCTGCTCTACCTCAGCCACTACCCGATCGTGGCCTTCGGCGTGCTGCTGCTGGTGCGCAGCCGCACCCGGGGCGGTGACCCGGGAAGCGTGATCGACGCGTTGATCATCGCCATCGGCTTCGGCGTGCTGTCGCTGGTGTTCCTGATCGAGCCGAACGTCCACACCGAGGGGCTGCCCCTGCGCGCGCGGCTGGTCTCGGCCGCCTATCCGGTGATGGACATGCTGGTCCTGGCCGCGGCCGCCCGCCTCGTGCTCGGCCCCGGCCCCCGCCAGACGGCGTTCTGGCTGTTCACCGCGAGCCTGGCGGTGGTGCTGGCGACCGACAGCGCCTACGCCTACGCCCAGACCAACGGCCTGTACGAGATCAACAGCCTGTTCGGGAAGCTGCTCGACGCCGGCTGGCTCACCTTCTACCTGCTGCTCGGCGCCTCCGCGCTGCACCCCTCGATGCGCACCCTGGTGGAGCGCGACCTGCGCATGCGCTCCCGCATCGGCCTCGGCCGGCTGCTGTTCCTGGCCGGCGCGGTGCTGCTCGCGCCGCTGGCGGTCGTTCTGGAGAGCCTCCGCGGGGAGCACGGCGACACGGTCCTGATCGCGGTCATCTGCGGCATCCTGTTCCTGATGGTCGTCTACCGCATGTCCGGCCTGGTCCGCGAGGGCGAGAGCAACGCCGCCCAGCTCCGCGAGCACAGCGGCATGCTGCAGTCGACCCTGGCCGAGCTCGAGAAGGCCGAGACCGACCGCAAGCACCTGCTCGACAGGACCATGGAGGGAGCCGAGCAGGAGCGCACCCGGATCGCCGCCGAGCTGCACGACGGGCCGATCCAGCGGCTGACCGCGCTGGGCTACCAGCTGGAGCAGGCGGCCCTGACGCTCAAGCGCGGCGACGAGCAGCGCGCCAAGCTGCTGCTCGGCACCGCGCAGCGTGGCCTGCGCGGCGAGGTCGACGAGCTGCGCGGGCTGATGACCACGCTGCGGCCGCCGGTGCTCGACGAGCGCGGGCTCTCGCTGGCGCTCGCCGACGAGCTCGACTCCTTCGAGCGCCGCACCGGCGTCGTCTGCACGCTGCAGTCCCACCACGACGCCCGGCTCGAGCCCGAGGTCGAGACGGTGCTGTACCGCGTGGTCCAGGAGGCGCTCTCCAACGTGGCCAAGCACGCCAGGGCCGACCACGTCTGGGTCTACCTGCGCACCGACGACGACCGGGTCGACATGCAGGTGCGCGACGACGGCGTCGGCTTCGAGTCGGGCAGCGTCGGGGGCCTGGTCGACAACGGCCACTTCGGCCTGGCGGGCATGCGCCACCGGGTCGAGATGGCCGCCGGCAACTACCACCTGCTCTCCACCCCCGGCAGTGGGACCTCGATCTTCGTGCAGGTCCCACGGCGGCGGATCCCCGTATGAGCGGCTACAACGGCGACCCCGAGCCGCTGTTCGAGCCGGTGCGGGTCCTGGTCGTCGACGACGTCCCGGAGGTCAGGAACACCCTCGCGCAGCTCCTCGACGAGCTCGGCCTCGAGGTCGTGGGCGTCGCCGCCGACGGCGTCGAGGCGCTCGAGGTGGTCGCCGCGACCCTGCCGCAGGTCGTGCTCATGGACCTGCGCATGCCGCGCATGGACGGGGTGGAGGCGACCCGCGAGATCGTCGCCACGTACCCAGAGGTCGCCGTGCTGATCCTGTCGGCCTACGGGGACGAGTCGCTGGTGATCGACGCGCTCATGGCCGGCGCCCGCGGCTACCTGCTCAAGGGCGCCCCGGCCTCGGAGCTGGCCGAGGCCGTCGGCGGGGTCGCCGGCGGCCAGTCCCGCATCGCCGGCCAGGTGACGCGGCCGCTGCTCGACCGGCTGGTCGACGCGCTCAACCGCGAGCACAGGACGCGGCAGGCCGCCGAGGAGGCGCGGCGCGCCAGCGAGGCGCTGCTGCGGCACCAGCAGCAGTTCGCCACCGTGGCGGCGCACGAGCTGCGCACGCCGGTGACCGCCCTGCTCCTCTCGCTCGGCACCCTGCAGCGGCTCTGCTCGCCGGACCGCATGACGCCGCAGGAGCTCGAGATGCTGAACGTCTGCATCCGCCGGACCCGCCGGCTCGCCCGGCTGGTCGAGGACCTGGTCCTGGTCGCGGAGGACGTCGGCGGCGGCATCTCGGTCAGCCCCACCGTGATCGACGTCGGGCAGGCCATCACCGGCGTGGTCGCCGACCTCGACCACCTCGGCGCCGACCGCGTGCGCGTCCAGGTCGAGCCCGGACTGCGCGCCTGGGCCGACAGCGACCGGCTGATGCAGGTGCTCACCAACCTGGTGCGCAACGCCCTGCAGTACTCGCGCCCCCATGCCCCGATCGAGGTCATGGCCGGCGCCGTCGACGACGTGGTGCGGATCTCCGTCTCCGACCACGGCCCCGGCATCCCGCCCGACCGCATCCCGGAGCTGTTCGACCGCTTCGGCGAGCGCAACGCCGGTCACGCCGGCCTCGGAGTCGGCCTGTGGATCGTCCGCGAGCTGCTCGCCGCGATGCGCGGCAACGTCTGGGTGGAGAACAACACCAAGGGCGGCTCGACCTTCTGGGTCACGGTGCCCTCCGCGCGCCGCTCCGACGAGCGCGCGGCCCGGGCGAACTGACCGCGTCCGCGCCGGCCGGACCCGGTGTGCCCGATCCCGTAGCATGCGGCGATGAGCGCCACCGCCACGCCACCGACGAGAACGGGAGGGCCGCATGAGCGAGCAGCCGGGCGAGGCCCGGGACGGCGGGGCGCGGGACGGGCTCCTGCACTTCCCCGAGGGGTTCGCCTGGGGGGCCGCCACGGCGAGCTACCAGATCGAGGGCGCGGTGGCCGAGGGCGGCCGCGGGCCGTCGATCTGGGACACGTTCTCGCACACCCCCGGGGCGGTCACAGGCGGCCACACCGGCAACGTCGCCGACGACCACTACCACCGCTACCAGCAGGACGTCGCCCTGCTGGCGGAGCTGGGCGCCAGCCACTACCGCTTCTCGATCGCGTGGCCGCGGCTGCAGCCGGAGGGCCGCGGCAAGCTCAACCCGGCCGGCGTGGACTTCTACAGCCGGCTCGTCGAAGCGCTGCTCGGGGCGGGGATCGAGCCGTGGGTGACGCTGTACCACTGGGACCTGCCGCAGGCGCTCGAGGACGCCGGCGGCTGGCCCCACCGCGACACCGCGCCGCGCTTCGCCGACTACGCCGCCGCCATCCACGAGCGGCTCTCGGACCGGGTGCGCAACTGGACCACGCTCAACGAGCCGTGGTGCTCGGCGATGCTCGGCTACGCGGCGGGCGTGCACGCGCCCGGCCGCACCGAGCCGGCGGCCGCGCTGCGCGCCGTCCACCATCTGCTGCTCGGCCACGGGCTCGCGCTGCAGGCGCTGCGCGCCCAGGACGCCCGCAGCACCCTCGGCATCACCCTCAACCTGTTCCCCGTCGACGCGGCCAGCGACGCCGCGGCCGACGTGGACGCCGCCCGCCGCATCGACGGGCTCGCCAACCGGCTGTTCCTCGACCCCCTGCTGCGCGGCCGCTACCCGGCCGACGTGCTGGAGGACGTCGGCGGCGTGGGCGACAGGGCGCACCTGCGCGACGGGGACGAGGCGACCATCGCCACCCGGTTCGACGTCCTCGGGGTGAACTACTACTTCCGCCACGTGGTCCGGGCCGGCGGGGCGGGCCGGCCCGGCGGGCCGTCGCCGTGGGTGGGGAGTGACGACGTGGAGTTCGTCTCCCGCGGTCTGGAGCGCACCGCGATGGGCTGGGAGGTGGACCCGCAGGGCCTCTACGACGTGCTGGTCCGCGTCCACCGCGACTACGGCCCCCTGCCGCTGTACATCACCGAGAACGGCGCGGCGTTCGCCGACGAGCCCGGCCCCGACGGCGCCGTGTCCGATCCCGCCCGCGTCCGCTACCTCGACGGCCACTTCCGCGCGGCCCACCGGGCCATCGCCGACGGGGTCGACCTGCGCGGCTACTTCGTCTGGTCGCTGCTGGACAACTTCGAGTGGGCGCAGGGGTATACCAAGCGGTTCGGCCTGTACTACGTCGACTACCCGACGCAGCGGCGCATCCCCAAGGACAGCGCACGCTGGTTCGCCGGGGTCACCAGCCGCAACGCCCTCCCCGCGGCCGGCTGACCCCTACAGGTCCGGCGAGACGAGGATCTTGATCTGCTCCTGGCGGTCGGGTCCGGCGAGGCGGTCGAGGCCCCGCGGCACGGTGTCCGCGAGCGGGATCCGCCCGGTGATCAGCTCGCCGGCGCGCAGGTCCCCGGAGACGAGCAGCCGGACCGCGCGGGGGAAGTCGGACGCGACCAGGTGGCTCATCGTGCCGACCAGGGAGATCTCCCGCAGGGCGAGCTGAGCCAGGTCGACGCTGCCAGGCGTGGCCGGAAAGCCGACGACGACGATGCGGCCGCCCGGCGAGACCAACGGCATCGCCAGGCCGACGGCCTCGGGCGCGCCGGTGCAGTCGAACACCGCCGGCACGTCCCAGCTCCCCGCGAGGCCCGGCAGCTCCTCGACGTGCAACGTGCGGAACCCGAGCCGGGCGGCCATGTCGAGGCGCCAGGCCGAACGGTCGGCGAGCACCACCTCGGCGTCGTGCTCGATGCGGCAGACCTCCGCCACCGCGAGCCCGATCGTCCCGGCACCGAGGACCAGCAGCTCCCGGCCCGACCGGAGCGCGGCCCGGCCCACGGAACGCACCGCGACCGACACGGGCTCGGCGAGCGCCAGCACGTCGAGCGGCACCTCGGCGTCGGGGGCCACCGCCATCGAGGCGGGCACGGTCAGCGCCTCGGCCAGCCCTCCACCGGAGGCGGAGAAGCCGATGTGCGCGAAGGTGCGGCAGAGGTTGGGAAGCCCCGCCAGGCAGGCGTCGCACGACCGGCACGGGATCAGCCCGTCCAGCGCCACCGGCTGACCGGGCTCCAGGCCGCGCACGCCGCCGCCGACCTCGTCCACGACGCCGGCGACCTCGTGGCCGATGATCACCGGCGCCGACACCCCGGTGATCGGGTGCGGCCGCGTCGGGATGACGAACGGGCCGTGCAGGTACTCGTGCACGTCCGTGCCGCACAGGCCGCACCAGGCGACGCGGACGCGGATCTCGTCCGGGCCGGGCTCGGGCGCGTCCGGTACCTCGCCGTAGCGGACGTCGCGGCGGCCGTGCCACCGCACCGCCTTCACGCCACCGCCACCCCCTCTCCTCGCCCGACCAGGCTATGGCCCCGGCGCCGGCGGATCCAGCCGGTTGCTGGCGGGCAATTGGGGCGCCCCGGTCGTGGTGGACCTGCTAGCCTCTGGCCCGTGACGACCCAGGGGGGAGAAGGCTCGCGGGAGGAGGCGCCGCTGCGGCGCGCGCCCCAGTTGGCCTTGCTGCTCGAGGGCGGCGACCGCAAGGGGCTGCTGCACGACATGACCGCGGCGATCCTGCAGCACGGCGGCGACATCCTCTCGGTCGAGATCGTCGAGCGCGGCGCCCGCAGCGCGGTGTACTGGGAGCTGGACGGCGTCGAGGAGCCCGAGAGCCTGGAGCGCGCGTTCCTCGCCATCGACGTCGTCACCAGGCTGCGCCGGCTGCCGAGCATGTTCCAGGTCTACGGCAAGCGGATCATCGTGGTCGGCGCGGGGGCGCAGGTCGGCCAGGTCGCGCTCGGCGCCATCGGCGAGGCCGACCGGCACAACATCCGTGGCGAGAAGATCAGCGTCGACACGATCCCGATCGTCGGCGAGGAGGAGCTGGCCAACGCGGTGCGGGCGGTGGGCAGGCTCCCCCGGGCGGTGGCGCTGGTGCTGGCCGGGTCGCTGATGGGCGGGGAGGTGACCGCCGCCGTCGACGAGCTGCGGGAGCGCGGCATCCTGGTGGTCTCGCTGAACATGGCCGGCTCGGTCCCGGAGCACGCCGACCTGGTGGTCACCGACCCGGTGCAGGCCGGCGTGATGACGGTCATGGCGGTGGCCAGCACCGCCTCGTTCGACGTCTCCCGGGTCAGCGGCCGCCGCTTCTGAGCGCTCCCGCCGGGCGCCGCGCCGGCCCGGATCAACCTCTTCGCCGCAGGTAGCGGACCCGCGCGAGCGCGAGCAGCCCGAACAGGCCGTTGATGACGAGCACGACCACCTGGTAGGCGACCACCCGGAACGGCTCGCCAGCGCGCAGGTCGCGGACCAGCCTGATCAGCCCGATCGCCTCGCCGAACGCGATCAGGGCGGCGAGCGACCGCCACACCAGCACCTGCCGCCGGCGCTCCAGGCTCTGCGGGTGCTCACCGTTGCCGCGATGCTCGAACACGCCCAGGATCACCGCCCATCCCGGGATTGGGTCCCCGCGCCGTCGACCTGCGCCACCGGGCGCCAGGCGCACGGTCGCCGCAGTGACCGCTAGGGTAGCTCAGCGCTGCCCGAACGCCACGCCAACGGAGGTCAGCCCTGCCACCCCTCGCCTCGGTCGTGCGGTCACCGGAGGTGCCGCGGGTGCTCGGGGCCTCGCTGGTCGGCCGGCTGCCGACCGGCATGTTCCCGATCGCGATCGTGCTGCTGACCCGGGCGGACGGGGGCAGCTACGCGCGGGCCGGCCTGCTTGCGCTGGCGTACTCGCTGGGCGCGGCGGTCGCCGGCCCGCCGGTCGGGCGGGCGGTCGACCGGCTCGGCCAGTCGGCGGTGCTGTGGGCGACGGCCTGGGTGTCGGTCGCGGCTGCCGCCGGCCTCGGCGTGGTGGGAGCCGGCGACCCGCTGGCCGCCGGCGCGCTGGCGGTCCTGGCCGGCGCGGCCACGCCGCCGCTGGAGCCGTGCCTGCGAGCGCTGTGGCCGAGGATGCTGCCCGACGACGGCCTCACCCAGACCGCCTACGCGCTCGACGCCGCCGTGCAGGAGCTGGTGTTCGTCACCGGCCCGCTGATCGTGGTGCTGGTGGTCGCGCTGGCCGGCGCGCCGGCCGGACCGGTGAGCGCCGGGCTGCTCGGCCTCGCCGGGACGGCCGCGTTCGCCACCAGCCGGCATTCCCGAAGCTGGAGAGGCCAGCCACGGACGCCCGACTGGGCCGGGCCGCTGCGCGGCGGCGGCGTCCGCGTCGTGCTGCTGGCGATGGTCATGGTCGGCATCGCCCTCGGGGCGACCGCGGTCGCCTTTCCCGCCTTCGCCGAGGCGGCGGGGCAACGCTCCCTGGCCGGCTGGCTGCTGGCCGCCGAGGCCGCCGGCTCGATGGCCGGCGGCCTGGCCTACGGCGCGGTCCCCTGGCGCGGCACGGCCCACCGGCGCCTGCCGCCGCTGCTGGCCCTGCTGTGCGCCGGCTACCTGCCGCTGCTGCTCACCCCCGCCGCGGCCGGGATGCTGGCGTTGACCTTCCTGGCGGGCGTCATGCTCGCCCCTTCGCTCGCCTGCGCGTTCGTGGTGCTCGACGCCGAGGCGCCGAGCGGGACCGTCACCGAGGCGTTCGCCTGGCTGGTCACGGCCATCCTGCTTGGCACCTCGGCCGGGTCGGGGATCGCCGGCGCGCTGATCAGCGCGCGCGGGCTCGAGGCCGGCCTGGCCACCAGCGCCGCCGCCGCACTGGCGGCCACCGCCGCCGCGCTCCCCCTCGCCCGGCGCCGCTCCGGTCGCTGACGCCGTATCCTTTTTGTCATGGACCGATCCAGTTTGCGCAAACTGCCCTCGGCCTGGTCGAGGGCGACGCCATCCTGACCATGCAGCAGTACTCGCTGGCACGCGCGTCCGGTGGCGCCGGGCGTCAGCGTGGCTGCGCCGCCGCCGGTCCGTCGCGCCAGGAGCGCCACAGCGCGGCGTAGGCGCCGCCGGCCGCCACCAGCTCGTCGTGGGTGCCCAGCTCGGTGATGCGCCCGTCCTCGACCACGGCGACCCGGTCGGCGTCGTGGGCGGCGTGCAGCCGGTGCGCGATCGCGACCACGGTGCGGTCGGCGAGGACCGCCGAGAGCGAGCGCTCCAGGTGCCTGGCGGCGCGCGGGTCGAGCAGCGCGGTCGCCTCGTCGAGCACCAGCGTGTGCGGGTCGGCGAGCACCAGCCGCGCGAGCGCGACCTGCTGCGCCTGCCCCGGCGAGAGCGCGTGGCCGTTGGCGCCGACCCTGGTCGCCAGGCCGTCCGGCAGCGCCTCCACCCAGGCCAGCGCGTCGACGGCGTCGAGGGCGGCGCGCACCGTGGCGTCGTCGGCGTCTTGCCTGGCGAGCACCAGGTTGTCGCGCAGGCTGCCGGCGAACACGTGGTGCTCCTGGGTCACCAGCGCGACGTGCCCGCGCAGCTCGTCGAGCGGCAGCTCGACCAGCCTGACGCCGCCGACGGTGACCGAGCCGGCGCGCGGCCCGTTGACGCCCGCGAGCAGGCGGCCGAGCGTCGACTTGCCGGCGCCGCTCGGCCCCACCATCGCCAGCCGCTCCCCCTTGCGCACGCGCAGGTCGACCCCGTGCAGCACGTCGCGCCCGGCGGTGTAGGCGAAGCGCACGTCGTCGGCGACCACCGGCTCGTCGGCCGGGCGCCGCCCGCTCTCCTCGCGGTCGGCCGGCACCTGGGCGACGCCGAGCAGCCGCGCGAGCGAGGTGGCGCCGACCTGCAGGTGGTCGAGCCAGGACAGCACCCGGTCGAGCGGGTCGACCAGCTGCCGCATGTAGAGCACCACCGCGGTGACCTCGCCGAGCGTCGCCAGCCCGCGTGCGTACAGCAGCCCGCCGGCGAGGATCGCCGTGGTCACCGGCACCACGTAAGCGCCCTCCACCACCGGGAACCACACCGTGCGCAGGAACAGCGTGTAACGCTCGGCCGCGTACTGCTCGCGGATGTCGTCGTCGGTACGGCGGATGCGCCGCTGCTGCAGGCGCAGGGCGTCGACGGTGCGGCCGCCCTCGACCGTCTCGGTGATGCCGCCGGTCAGCCGCGACCACGCCGCCATCTCCCGCAGGTAGCCGGGTCTGGCGCGGTTGAGGTACCAGCGCGTCGAGAGCAGCAGCAGCGGGGCCACCACGAAGCACGGCAGCGCCACCCGCGGCGCGACCACCAGCGCCGCCGCCAGCGTCAGCGTCGCGGTCACGGCGGCGATCAGCGTCTCCGGCACGGCGAACCGCACCGTCTCGGCGACCTCGTCGACGTCGCGCGTCGAGCGGGTGAGCAGGTCGCCGGTGCCGGCCCGCTCGACCGTGCCGAGCGGCAGCGCGAGCACCCGGTCGAGGAACTCCTCGCGCAGCTCGGCGAGGACCCGCTCGCCGAGGGCGTACGAGGCCATCCTGGCGCTGCGCTCCAGCACCACGTGCGCGACCAGGGCCGCCAGCAACGCGAGCGCCACCCGGTCGACGTGGCCGGAGGTGGTGCCGTGGCGGACCGAGTCGACGATCCCGCCGAGCAGCGCCGGCGCGGCCAGCGCGGCCAGCGCCGAGGCGGCGTGCAGGCCCACCGTGCCGGCCAGCCCGCGCCGGTGGCGCCGTGCGATCGCCCTGGCGTGCGTGCGCACCTGCGCGGTGCCCGCGACCGGCAGCGCGCTCATGCGTCCTCCTCTCTGGTGACGACCGCGCGGTAGCGCGGTTCGGTGTGGATCAGGTCGCGGTGCCTGCCCTCGGCGACGACGCGGCCGTCGACCACCAGCGCGACCCGGTCGGCGCGGTCCAGCAGCAGCGGGCTGGTGGTGCAGACGACGGTGGTGCGGCCCTCGCGGTACGCCTCGAGGCGGTCGGCGATGCGCGCCTCGGTGTGGGCGTCCACCGCGCCGGTCGGCTCGTCGAGGACCAGGATCTCCGGGTCGGCGAGCAGCGCTCGGGCCAGCACCAGCCGCTGGCGCTGCCCGCCGGAGAAGGAGCGGCCACGCTCCTCGACCTCGGTGGCGAGGCCGTCGGGCAACGCTTCGAGCACGTCCTGGGCCGAGGCCGCGTGCAGCGCGGCGCGCACCCGCTGGGCGCCAGCCGCGCCGGCCGGGTCGAGCTCGTCGGCGAGCCGGCCGGTGAACAGCCGCGGGTCGCGCTCGCTGACCAGCACGCGCCGGCGCACCACCTCGAGCGGCAGGTCGCGCAGCGGGACGCCGCCGAGCGTCACGCCGTCGCCGTCGGCGTCGGCGAACCTGCCGAGCCGGTCCGCGATCGCCGCGGCCTCCTCGGGGACGCCGGCGACGATCGCGGTGAGCTCGCCGGGGAACACGATCAGCCCGCTGGCGCCGTCGGCCAGCGTCGCCCCTGGCGGCGGCTCCGGCGCCGACCCGGAGCCGAGCTCGGGTTCGAGCGCCAGCACGCGGACGGCCCGGCCGGCCGCGACCAGCGCGCGGGTGATCTTGTCGGCGGCCTCGGTGACGGTGCGGACGGGGATGAGCAGGAAGGCGGCGTAGCCGTAGAAGGCGACCAGCTCCCCGACGCTGATCCTGCCGGACACCGCGAGGCGCGCGCCGAGCCAGGTGACCACGACGACGAAGATGCCCGGCAGCGCGACCTGCGCCGCGTCGAGCAGCGACTGCACCCGGCCGGCGGCGACGCCGGCCGCGCGGACCTCCTGCGAGGCGGCCCGGTAGCGGCGCGAGAAGGCCTCCTCGCCGCCGATGCCGCGCAGCACCCGCAGGCCGCTCACCGTGTCGGCCCCGAGCGTGGTCAGCTCGCCGACCAGCTCGCGACGGCGCGTCTGCCGCTGGTGGAGCGGGCGCAGCAGCGGGGCGATCGCCACCGACACCAGCGGCACGCCGACGATCACGACCAGCCCGAGGATGGTGGAGGCGCGCAGCATCAGCACCGCGACCACGAAGAACGAGGCGATCGCGCCCGCCAGCCTCGCGCTGACGTCGATCGCGCCGCCGATGCGCTCGACGTCGTGCGAGCCGACGCTGACGACCTCGCCGGCGGCGATCCGGCGCGGCAGCGAGCCGCCGAGGCGGACGGCATGGCGCACCAGCAACTGCTGCACCCGGTAGACCGCGGCGAGCCAGTTCGCCACCACCGTCCGGTGCCGCATGATGCCGGCGCCGGCGCCGACGAGCCCGGCGGCGAGGACCAGGCCGGACCAGCGCAGCAGCGCCCCGGTGTCGCGCCCGGCGACGCCCTGGTCGATCGCGCGCCCGACCAGGGCCGGCGTGATCGCCAGCGACCCCATCCAGAGCACGCCGAAGGTCGCGCCGAGCGCGATCGTGCCGAGCTGCCCGCTCGCCACCCAGAGCAGGAAGCGGGTCGGCGACCGCAGGTTGGGCACGCCAGGATCGGTCAGAGGAAGCTCACGCATTCCCCGACCGTACGGCGTGCGACCGCGTCGAGAAAGCGAGTTTCGTAGAGTGCGCAGGCCGGCGGGCCTGCGCGGAGGTGCCACTTGAGCCTGGCTGGGATCACCGCGGCCGTGACGCTCGACCGCAGCGGGCCGTTCGCGCTCCAGGGAGCGCAGGCGGCCGCCGGCCTCGAGCACTGGGCGGAGGAAGCCGGCGTCCGCCTGGTCGTCGCGGACGACCGCGGCTCGCGGGCGGCCGCGGTCGAGGCCTATGCCACCTGGGTCCAGCAGGGCGTCGAGCTGTTGCTCGGGCCCTACTCCAGCGGGCTGGTCCGGGCGGTCGCGCCCGCGGTGTGCGGCGCGGGGAGGCTGCTCTGGAACCACGGCGGCTCGGCCGACGACCTCGCGCGGCCCGGCCTGGTGTCGCTGCCGGCACCCGCCTCGACGTACTTCGTCGGCGCCGTCGAGGAGGCCGCGGCCCGCCGGGTCGACCGGCTGCTGGTCGTCCAGGGCCGCGGTCCGTTCGCCCGGGCCGTCGCCGACGGGGCCGTGGCGCGGGCGTCAGCGGCCGGTCTCCGGGCCGTCGAGGTCGCGGCCGGCACGCTGAGCGCCGCGGACGTCGCCGGTGCCGCCGTGCTGGCCGCCGGCCGCTTCGAGGCGGACGTGGCACTGGTCCGCCGCGTGCGCTCCTGGCCGCGGGCGCCGGCGCTGCTCGCCGCCGTGGCGGCGGGGCTGCCCGCCTTCGGTGAGCAGCTCGGCGACGCGGCGGAGGGCGTGCTCGGCCCGGCGCAGTGGTGGCCGAGCCCACGGCGGCCGCGGGTCGGGCCGTCAGGGGCGGACTTCGCCGCCCGCATCCGGCGCCGCGGCGGCGCCGAGCCCTCCTACGTGACCGCCCAGGCGGCGGCCGCCGGCCACCTCGCGCACGCCGCCCACCTCCTCGACCTGACGGCCGCGGAGGTGCGGCGGTGGACTACCTCGACGCTGCTCGGCGCGTTCGCCCTGGACGCCGGCTGGCGCCAGGTCGGCCACCAGGTGACGACCGTCCGCTGGCGGGACGGTCACATGGTCCCGCTCAGCCCGCGCCGACAGCGGCCCTGACCTGGTCCGCGTCAGCGAGGCAGCGCGACCCGGGCGGCGCGGCGCTCGCCGTCCAGCGCGCGCAGGGCCCGGGTCAGCGTGCTCACGTGGATCTCGCGCTCGCCCCGCTCCCACATCAGCTCGACCGCCGCGAGCAGCGCCCTGGCCTCGGCGACCAGCGTCTGCGCGGCGCGCAGACAGGGGTAGGCGTGACCGCTGCTGTTGGCCGGGTTGACGCGCGCCACCAGGTCGACGATCGCGAGGTAGTGGTCGACGAAGGAGCATTCCGCGTCGGTCAGCGCCGGCACCCGCGGCCTGTCACCTGTCACGGCCGCTCACCCCTGGTCGGCGCCGAGCGTCGCGCCGACCGGCGACCTGGACGGCTCCTCGCCGGGCCTGGGGAGCGCCGGGACCGCCTGGCGGGTGGACAGGATCTCGTCGACCAGCCCGTACTCGAGGGCCTGCTCGGCGTCGAGGATGAAGTCCCGGTCGCTGTCGCGCGCGATCCGCTCCACCGACTGTCCCGTGTGCCGGGCGAGGATCTCGTTGACCACGCCGCGCAGGCGCAGGATCTCGCGCGCCTGGATCTCGATGTCGGCCGACTGGCCCTGGGCGCCGCCGTGCGGCTGGTGCAGCAGGACGGTCGAGTGGGGCAGCGCGTAGCGCTTGCCGGTGGCCCCGGCCGCCAGCACGACCGCCGCGGCCGAGGCCGCGAAGCCGAGGCAGGTGGTGGAGACGTCGCAGCGGATGTACTGCATGGTGTCGTAGATGCCGAGCAGCGCCGTGACCGAGCCGCCGGGCGAGTTGACGTAGAGGTTGATGTCCCTGTCGGGGTCCTCGCTCTCCAGGTGGATGAGCTGGGCCATGATCAGGCTGGCGCTGGCGTCGTCGACCGGGGTGGAGAGGAACACGATCCGGCCGGCGAGCAGCCGGGAGTAGAGGTCGAACGAGCGCTCGCCGCGGCTGGTCTGCTCGACGACCATCGGCACGAGGTTGGACACGCTTGCCTCCCGTGTGTGGGGCGTCCCCCGCCGTGCGCGAGGCCGACGCCCGCGGCCACCGTGCCACGCGACCGGGCCGTCGCTGAACGGTTTCCGCTGCCGGCGGAGGCCTTTCCGCTGCTGGCGGACGCCTTGCTACCGTGTCCGAATGCCGACGCGCCCCCGCCTGCTCAGCGACATCACCCCCCTCAGGGAGTCACGCCAGTACCGCCTGCTCTACGTCGGCGAGCTGCTCGCCTTCCTCGGAAGCCAGATCACGGTGGTGGCGGTGCCGCTGCAGATCTACCTGCTGACCCACTCGTCGCTGGCCGTCGGGCTGGTGGGGCTGGCGCAGCTCGGGCCGTTGCTGGCCTGCTCCCTGGTCGGCGGCGCGCTGGTCGACGCGGTCGACCGGCGCCTGCTGCTGGTGTGGGTCCAGCTCGCCCGTGGCGCGCTCAGCGCCGGCCTGGTGGTCAACGCGCTCCAGCCCCACCCGGCGATCTGGCCGCTGTACGTGCTCACCGCCGTCGCCACCGGCCTGTCGGCGATCGACGCGCCGGCCAGGACCGCGGCGATCCCCGCCCTGGTCCGCCGCGAGCTGCTGCCGGCGGCGGCCGCGCTGCACCAGATCGTGATGCAGGTCGGCACGGTGGCGGGGCCGGCGCTGGCCGGGCTGATCGTCGCCAGGGCCGGCGTGGGCGCCGCGTACGCCATCGACGTCACCACGTTCTGCCTCGCCAGCCTGCTGGCCGCCGCGCTGCGGCCGCTGCCGCCCGGCGAGGGCGCCACCCGGGCCGGGGTCGGCTCGGTCCGTGAGGGCTTCCGCTTCCTGCGCGGCCGCCGCGCCCTGCAGGGGACGTTCGTCATCGACCTGAACGCCATGATCTTCGGCATGCCCCGGGCGCTGTTCCCCGCGCTCGGCACCGGGCTGTTCGGAGGCGGGCCGGGCACGGTCGGGCTGCTGTACGCCGCGCCGGGTGCGGGGGCGCTGGTGGGGGCGCTCACCGCGGGCTGGGTCGGCGCCGTGCGCCGGCAGGGCCGGGCCGTGCTCGTGGCCGTGACCGTGTGGGGCGCGGCGATCACCGTGTTCGGGCTGGTGAGCTGGTTGCCGCTCGCCCTGGCCCTGCTCGCTCTCGCCGGTGCCGCCGACGTCGTCTCCGCCGTGTTCCGCAACGCGATCCTGCAGCTCACCACGCCCGACGGGCTGCGTGGCCGCCTCTCGGCGATCCACATCGCGGTGGTCACCGGCGGCCCCCGCCTGGGCGACGCCGAAGCCGGCGCGGTCGCCGCGCTCGCCGGCCCACGCTTCGCCGTCGTCTCCGGCGGCCTCGCCTGCCTCGCCGGGGTCGCGCTGCTGTCCTGGCTCCTCCCCGAGCTGGACCGGACCGTGATGGAGCCGTCCAGCCAGCGCGCCTGACTCAGCTCGACCTGGCCGTTACCCCCTCGGCCGCGGTCTCCGCCGCCGCCTTCCCGGTCGCCACCTGCGGCGGGATCATCGGGCCGTCGCCGGAGGGATCGAGGATGCCCTCCTCCATCCAGGTGTAGTCGCCGCGGAGGACGCGCTGGGCGGCCGCGTAGTTCTTGGCGTCGTCGTTGGAGCCCAGGTCGTGGAAGAGCCGGTCGACCCGGCGGCGGGCGCCCCGGCAGAACAGCTCGGCGAGCTCGAGCGCGCTCTCGGCCTCGGGCGCGTGGTCGTCGACCAGCATCTGCGTCCGCACGCAGGTGGCGCTGATGGCGAACAGCTCGGCGCCGATGTCGACGATGCGGCCGAGGTAGAGCTGCTTGCGCTCGAGCCGGCCCTGCCAGCGCGCCATGCCGTAGAAGGTGGAGCGGGCGAGCCGGCGGCCGGCCCGCTCGACGAAGCGCACGTGCGTGGCGAGGCTGCCGAACTCGTCGAAGCTGGTGGGGGCGTGCCCCTTGCCGACCGCGAGCTTGGGCAGCCAGCGGGCGTAGAAGCGGCCAGCGGACGCGGCCGCTTTGGCCTTGCCGGCGAGGTCGACCTCAGGGTCGATCAGGCCGCCGGCGACCGAGAGGTGCTGGTCCACCGCCTCGCGGGCGATCAGCAGGTGCATGATCTCGGTCGAGCCCTCGAAGATGCGGTTGATGCGCACGTCGCGCAGGTGCTGCTCGGCCGGGACCGGGCGCTCGCCCCTGGCGGCCAGCGACGCCGCCGTCTCGTAGCCGCGCCCGCCGCGGAGTTGCACCAGCTCGTCGGCGACCAGCCACTCCATCTCGGACGTGTACAGCTTGGCCAGGGCCGCCTCGATGCGGATGTCGTTGCGCTTGTCGTCGGCGAGCGCGCTGGCGAGCTCCAGCATCGACTCCATCCCGTAGGCCATGCCGGCGATGAACGCGACCTTGCCGGCGATGGCTTCGTGCTTGCCGATCGGCTTGCCCCACTGGACCCGCTCGTTGCACCACTGGCGGGCGATCCTCAGCGACCACTTGGCCCCGGCGCAGCAGATGGCGGGCAGCGACAGCCGCCCGGTGTTGAGCGTCTGCAGCGCGATCTTGAGCCCGCGGCCTTCGTCCCCGAGCCGGTTGGCGGCGGGGACGCGCACGTCGTCGAAGACGGTGACGCCGTTCTCGATGCCGCGCAGGCCCATGAACTGGTTGCGGTGGGTGACCGTGATCCCGGGCGTGCGGGCGTCGACCACGAACGCGGTGATGCCGCCGCGGTGACCGTCGGACCTGGGCACCATCGCCATCACCACCAGCATGTCGGCGATCACGCCGTTGGTGGTCCACAGCTTGGAGCCGTTGAGCACGTAGGCGCTGCCGTCGTCGGTCGGCACGGCGGTGGTGCGCATGCGGGCCGGGTCGCTGCCCACCTCGGGTTCGGTGAGCAGGAACGCGCTGACCTGGTCCTTGGCGACACCTGGCAGGATGCGCCGCTTCTGCTCCTCGGTGCCGAACAGCCGCACGGGCTCGGGCACGCCGATCGACTGGTGGGCGCTGAGCAGCACCCCGATCGAGGAGTGGATCGAGGACGCCAGCGCGAGGGCGCGGTTGTAGTACACCTGGGACAGGCCGAGGCCGCCGTACTGCTCCTCGATCTTGATGCCGAACGCGCCCAGCTCGCCCAGGCCGCGCACGACCTCGTCGGGGATCTTGGCGTCGCGCTCGATCTGCAGCGGGTCGACCGCCTCTTGCAGATACGTCCCGAGTCGGGCCAGGAAGGCCTCGCCCTTGCGCCGGTCCTCCTCGGTCGGACGCGGGTAGGGGTGGATCAGGTCGAGGCGGAGCCGCCCGAGGAACAGCTCCTTGCCGAAGCTCGGCTGCTGCCAGTCCTGCTCTCGCGCAGCCTCGGCGACCTTGCGGGACTCCTGCTCAGAGACCATCCGTGCACCCCCGCTCACGGCGGCCACCTCCTGCGATCCTGGCCGCTGCCGGTGATGTACTGCTGTGTACCTGATCAGTGGCGGGTTGAACCATGCTCCGCACAGTCGACGGCATCGTTGGACACGACTGATTGTGCGTCCTCGGTGGGTCCGTTGCCATGCCGGAGCCGGGCTGGGCTCAGGTTCCCCACCCGCGCAGCCATGCCGACCATCGAGGCCGTCGGCGAGGCTGGACCGGCTGCGTGCTGTCCCGCCTGCCGCTGTGAGCTTGTGGCGTGCGGGCGGCCGCAGGCACACTCGGCGCATGACGATCGGGGAGCCGTACGTCACCGGGACCCGGGTGTGGGCGGGGCCGTACGTGGGGCTGTCGCCGCCGTGACCTCGCCGGGCGCTGGGCCGATCGAGGCGATCGTGTTCGACCTCGACGGCGTGCTGATCGAGGGCGAGGAAGTTTGGGACCTGGTCCGTCAGGAGCTGGTCCGCGAGCGCGGCGGCCGATGGAGCGCTGACGCGCAGGCGGCGATGATGGGGATGAGCTCCCCGGAGTGGTCCCGCTACATGGCCGACGAGCTGGGCCTGCCGATGACGCCGGCGGCGATCAGCGAGGAGACGGTCGCCCGCGTCATCGCCCGCTACGGGCGGGAGCTGCCGCTGGTGGACGGCGCGGTGGAGGTCGTCGAGCGCCTCGCCCGGCGCTGGCCGCTCGGTCTCGCCAGCTCCGCGAACCGGCCCGTGATCGACTTCGTGCTCGACCGCTCCGGGATGGCCGGCTGCTTCCGGACCACCGTGTCGAGCGAAGAGGTGGCCCGCGGCAAGCCGGCCCCCGACGTCTACCTCGAGGCCGCCGCCCGCCTCGGCGTCGCCCCGGAGCGCTGCGCGGCGGTCGAGGACTCCAGCAACGGCCTGCGGGCGGCCATCGCCGCGCGGATGTGCGTGGTTGCGGTCCCCAACCGCCGCTTCCCCCCAGCCCCGGAGACGGTCGAGGCGGCCGACCTGGTGGTGCACAGCCTGCGCGATCTCACCGTCGAGACGTTCGAGCGCCTACGGGCGTGACGGTTCGGGCGGCGGGAACGCGGGAGGTCGCCGCCGGCTGTCGAGGGCGGCCCGCCGGCTCCGACGTCTCTCACGAGAGATGCCCACCCTGGGCGCCGAACGGAGGAAGACCGCTCTACCTCGACCACGCCGGAGAGGACGCTGACCATGGCCACGTACGTGTTGATCCACGGCGCCGGAGACAGTGGATGGTACTGGCACCTGCTGGAGGGGGAGCTGCGCGACCGGGGTCACGACGTCGTGGCGCCAGACCTGCCCTGCGAGGACGACTCGGCCGGGCTGGCGGAGTACGCCGACACGGTGGTCGATGCCATCGGCGACCGTACCGACCTGGTCGTGGTGGCCCAGTCGGCCGGCGGGTTCACCGCGCCGCTGGTGTGCGAGCGGGTGCCTGTGGACCTGCTGGTGCTGCTGGCGGGGATGGTCCCACTGCCGGGCGAGCCACCGGAGGACTGGTGGGCCAACACCGGATGCGAGCAGGCGCGGCGAGAGCAGGACGAGCGTGACGGCCGGGCGCCAGACGACATGATCGCCCTGTTCCTTCAGGACGTCCCGCCCGACCTGGCGGCCGAGGCGTTGCGGCGGGAGCGGGACCAGTCCGCCACCATGGGACAGGAGCCGTGGCCGCTGCGGGCGTGGCCGAACGTGCCGACGAGGTTCCTGCTGTGCCGCGACGACCGCTTCTTTCCTGCCGAGTTCCTGCGCCGGGTGGTGCGGGAACGGTTGGGCATCACCCCTGACGAGATGGACGGCAGCCACTGCGTCGCCCTCAGCCGCCCCAAGGAGCTGGCCGACCGGCTGGAGGCGTACCGCGCCGAGCTGTAGGAGCCGGGTCCCAGCGCTCGGGGCGACCCGCTAGCCTTGCCGTGGCCACGACGTCGACCATGGAGGCAATCGCTGAGCGCCGTCGACCTCGCCCTGCTCGTCGGCGCCGGGGTCATGGCCGGCGTCGCGGGCACCACCGTCGGCCTGGCCTCCCTGGTGTCCTACCCCGCCCTGCTGGCGGTCGGCCTGCCGGCGTTGACCGCCAACGTCACCAACACGGTCGCGCTCGTGCTGTCGACGGTCGGCGCCTCCATCGCCTCCCAGCAGGAGCTGGGAGGCCAGGCCAGGCGCGTGCGCCGGCTGGCCTCGATCACCGTGGCGGGCGGCATCACCGGCGCGGTGCTGCTGCTGTCCACGCCACCCGAGGTCTTCGAGCTGGTGGTGCCGCCGCTGATCGCCGGCGCATCGCTGGCCCTGCTCGTCCAGCCGCGGGTGGTACGGCGCACCCACGGCGGCCTCGACGAACGCGGTCCGGTGGTCGGCGCCGCGCTGTTCTCGGTCGGCGTGTACGGCGGCTACTTCGGCGCCGCAGCCGGCGTGCTCCTGCTCGCCCTGCTCGCGGTGTCGGTGGCCGAGCCGCTGGCGCGGCTCAACGCCCTCAAGAACGTCGCGCTCGGCTCGGCGAACGCCGTCGCCGCGATCAGCTTCGCCGCCTTCGGCCCGGTCCGCTGGGCCGCCGCGGCGCCACTGGCCGCCGGCTTCCTCCTCGGCGGCATCGCCGGCCCCAGCCTGGTCCGCCGCCTGCCGGCCGAACGACTCCGGGTCTTCATCGCCCTGCTCGGTCTCGGCCTGGCGATCAAGCTCGGCGTCGACGCCATCCGGTAGGGAAGGCCGTCCGGAACGCCTGGCGCAGCACCGTCGACCACCGGATCGAGGTGATCACCGTTCACACGGTGATGACGAGCTTTCCGCGAGTGTGGCCTGCTTCGAGCTGCCGGATGGCCGCGGGGACCTCGCCCAGCGGGTAGGTCCGGTCGATGAGTGGCGTGATGTTGTGGGCCTCGACGAGCTCCCGCAAGGTTTGCAGGTCTTCCTGTCGCGGCTTGGATGCCAGCATCCGCAGCCGCTGGCCCACGAACAGTGACAGCACGGGCGCCCGCAGGCTGCGATCGAAGCCTCCCAGCCACCGTCCTGCCCCTTCACTGCCAACGATGACCAGCGTCCCCCGGGGAGTGAGGGCACGCCGCAGCTGTGACAGGGTACGGTGGCCCGCGGTGTCCAGGATGAGGTCCCAGTGGCGCGCCCCGTCGGTGATGTCGTCGCGGGTGTAGTCGATGACGTCGTCGGCGCCGATGGATCGGACCAGGTCGACCTGGTCCGTGCTGCACACCCCGGTCACCTCCGCGCCGAACACCTTGGCCAGTTGCACCGCGAACGCCCCCACCCCGCCGGCCGCCCCGATGACCAGGACCTTCTGCCCCGGCTGGACCTGTCCTTGGTCGCGCAGCCCCTGGAGGGCGGCGAACCCGGAGATGGGGACGACCGCGGCCTGCTCGAAGGTGAGGGTTGCCGGCTTGGCGGCAAGATTGTCCTCTGGAGCGCACGCGTACTCGGCGAAGGAACCGTCGCACCAGCCGAACACCGCATCGCCTGGCTGGAACCGGGTGACGTTCTCGCCGACCGCCTCGACGCGTCCGGCGACATCCATGCCCCGAACGGGGACCTTGGGTTTCCGCAGCCCGAGAGATGGGACAACGATGCGGATCAGGTACGGCAGGCCGGTCATGACGTGCCAGTCGCCCCGATGGAGGCCAGCCGCATGGACCCGCACCAGCACCTCGTTGGCCTTGGGCACCGGCTGGTCGATGTCCCTGAGTTCCAGGACGTCAGCGGAGCCGTAGGCGTCCTGGACGATCGCCTTCATCGTGGTCTCCCGGGCCGTGGCGGTCTCTAGCCCGTCGTCGACCGCAACCGCGGTCACACGGGCGGACGTCGTCGCATTCGGTGCATCCATGTTGCTGCTCTCTTCGATCGGGAGGTGGACCCGCCCCAGGGGACGAGACTGGTCGATCTCCTCAGCGTCCTCCGGAGTCCCGGCGGCTTACGATGCTGGGCGTACGATGCTGGGCTTACGATGCTGGGGTGCGGTAGGTGGCCAGGGTGTCGGCCAGGGCCTGGTCCAGTGGGGTGGCGTGGACATCCAGCTTGGTGGTGATCTTGCTGCTGTCGACGACGAAGGGCTCCTGGAACTCGTACTGCAGCTCGACCAGTTCCCGCACGGTGGGGTTGATGACCCCGAGGGCCCGCAGCAGCACCACTGGGGTGCCGCGGAGCCTGGTCCGGGGCTGGCCGGCCTGGCGGTAGATGCTGTCGACCAGCTGGCGGGTGGTCCTGGTGTCGGGGTCGTTGGGGAGGTGCCAGACCTCGCCCGGGGCGTCGGGGTGCTCGCCCAGGACAGCCAGGCCTTCGCCGATGTCGGGGATGTAGGTGTAGGTGTGGGGCTGGTCGGGGTCGCCCAGGACGGTGGCGGTCTTGCCGGCCAGCGCGGGCGGGAAGACGCGGTCGCCCACGTTGGACTGGGCGCCGCCGCGGGGGCCGAAGTAGTCCGAGGCCCGGCCGGTGGCGACCTGGACCCGTCCGGCCTGGTGGGCGGCCATCAGGTCGCGGGCCATGCGGGCGCGGAGCTGCCCCTTCTTGGTGTGGGCGGCATGCGGGCGGGTCTCGGTGAGGGGCTGGCCGTTGGGGCGCCCGTACATGTAGACGTTCTCCATGCTGACCAGCCGGGCCCCGGTGGCTTCGGCGGCGGCGAGCACGCTGGCCTGGAGAGCGGGGAACAGCTCGACCCATTGGTGGTAGGGCGGGTTGAGGGTCTGGTAGACGACCTGGGCGCCTTGGGCGGCGGCCGTGGCGAAGGCCGGGTCGCTGGCGTCGCCGCCGAGGATCTCGACGTCGTCGGGGACCGGGGCGGTGCCGGAGCGGTTGACCAGCCGCACCTGCTCGCCGCGGCGGCGTAGGGCCTCCAGGGTGGCCAGGCCGATGGCGCCGGTCCCGAAGACCACGTGCCGTGGACTCCTACTCATGACGGGTCAGCTCCTAGTATCCGGCGCCGGGTGCCGGGGTTGGTGACCGCCGGGTCTGTTGTCGGGCGTCGGATCGGAGCTCGCAGCACGGCCACGCCCAACGCGATCACCCAGATGGCCCACAGGGAGCTGCCAATGAACCCGCCGAGGTCCCAGACCGGGAAGCCGGGGACGGCGGTGGCCAGGATGTCGCCCTGGTTGAACAGGTACAGCACGCTGGCCAGCAGTCCGGCCCAACCGGCCCAGCGTGGCAGCATGCGGGTGCGCAGGATGAGCATGCTGACAGTGATCGACCAGCCGATCACCAGCAGCTGGCCCAGGTGCTCGCCCAGCAACGCGCCGCCGAACTGGTGCTGGGCGGTCCACGCGGCCGCGACCGCCGCCTTGGTCGTGGGGTCGCCGGTGACGTAGCTGTCGGCCAGTGCGGGGACCACGAAGACCCAGCGCAGGAACCCGATCAGCGACAACAGCACCGACGCGGCGCCCACAAAGGTCGCGGCCCGCAGCACCGGGTCATCGCGACGGCCCAGCGCGGCGGGCAGCAGCAGGATCGGGACCAGCAAGATCGCATAGGTCCAGGCCACCGCGAACCAGGTCCAGACCAGACTGGTCCCGCCGGCCACGAACGCCGGCAGCACCACCTGGGGCGGTTCCCGCAGGATGTCCGGCCAGTCAAAGGTCGACGACAACACCGTCGCCGCCACGGCAAAGGCCACCGCCCCGGCCACCAACAGCCAGCCGGTCACCCGCCGCAGCCCAGCACCGTCATCGGTTGTGGTTGTGCTCATGCTCGTCTTCCCTTCTCGGGTCCAGGCGCTCGCCTCAGCCGATGTGGAGGTCTTGCTGACTGCCGTCGCCGTAATGGCGGATGTGGAGGACCTGGTGGTCGGCCAGGCCGCGGACGGCACGCCTGGCGTCGGCGTCGTCGGGGACGTGCACCCACAGGGCGGCGTGGCCCTGGCGGGCATGACCGAAGTACTGCTCGATGGTGTCGGGGTCGTCGGTGATGGCGCCGGCGACGCGCTGGGCGAGGCTGCGCTCGGCCTGGAACCGCTCCCAGCTGTCAAGGATCTGCTGGCTGGTGTAGACCCGCAGGTCAGTCTTCGCGAACCCCGCGTCGGCCAGCGCGGCCCCGGCCCGCTCGGCCTGGTCGGCGTCCTCGAGGATGGCGACCAGGAACCCTTGGGGGTTGAAGACCAGCGGCCGCTCACGAGCTGCGGGGTCTTGGTCGGACATGCCCGTGGGCCAGGCGACTTCGTTTGCGCTCATGGCATCGTCTCTTCCTATCTATGACCCGCTGGCACCGGCGGACCACGCTCGCGCCGATCGCGGCGGCGCCGGGTCCTGCCGGTGCCAGCCACCCGCTGTTCTGGGTGGCCTACTGGGCCATCGCCTTGGTCCGGGCGAGAGGCAGGGGTGGTGCGGCTGGGGTGGCGGCGCGCAGCCGGTCCAGCAGCACCCCCGACAGGGCCATGAACGTGATCGCGCCGTAGGCCCCGAAGACCGCGAACTGGCGGTCGACGTCGATGCCGCCGGCAGTCGTGACCGTCCAGCCGAGTGCCCACAGCAGCGGCATGGCCGCTCCCCAGACCCAGGCGTTGGCGAGGCGGGCGCGGAGCAGATAGGCCTGGGCGGCGCCGAGCGGGATGCCGGTGATCGCCCCCATCAGCGCCAGCTCGCCGAGGCTCGTGCCGTAGCCGACCGCCCAGGCGCCGACGAGCAGGCCGACGCCCATGGCCAGGGCGGTCGCGCCGATCCAGGCCTGCGGCTCGCCGAGCAGGCGGCGGCCGACCAGCCACTGGCCGGTGCCGATGACCGCGCCGGCGACCATGCCGCCGAGCAGCGCCGAGCCGGCGTCGTCGATCCGGCCGGTGAGCGCCTGGGCGGCGACCCCGGCGATCGGGAAGGCGACGAAGCCGGCGGTCCAGAGCAGCCATGCCTTCACGTTGAAGCGGCGCTGGTCCTGCATGGGGACCATCCTCTCACTGTACGATGTACTGGACACTGTACATCAGAGTGACGGTACACTGTTCAAGAGTCAAGGAAATCAAGGGCAGATCGGAGGGCGCATGGCCGGCGACACCACCACCAGGACGCGGCCGCGGGGCTCGCTGACCCGCGAGGAGATCATCAAGGAAGCCCTCGCCCTGCTCGAGGAGCACGGCCCCGGCGCCCTGTCCATGCGCCGCCTGGCCGAGCGCCTCGGCGTCGCCCCCAACGCCCTGTACACCCACGTGCACGGCAAGGCCGACCTGATCGACGGGCTCATCGACCAGGTCTACGCCGGCCTGGACCTGGACCCCGACCCCGCCGGCGACTGGACCCAACAGCTGGCCACCCTCAGCCAGGCCGTCCGCGCCCACCTGCTCGCCCACCCCGCCGTGGTCCCCTACGCGCTGCAGCAGCCCGGCCTCGGACCCCACAGCCTGCGCCTCGGCGAGGCCATCTACAACGTCCTTCGCCCGGCCGGATTTTCCGACCAGGCCGTCGTCGGCACCGTCTATGCCCTGCTGACCTACATCCTGGGGTTCGTCGCCCTGGAGGTCCCCCGTGCCGGCTCCACCCCGCAGACCAGCGACGAGTTCGTGCGACGCATGTGGGCGTTCTTCGCCGCCCTCCCACCCGGCGAGTTTCCCCACCACGTCGAGCTGGCTCCGCTGCTGGCCCGGATCTCCACCGACGACCAGTTCCAGTTCGGCATCCGCACCTTCCTGGCCGGCCTCAACGCCCAAACAACCTGACCGCGAGCAAACCCGACCGTGACCGCCGCGCTGTTCAGCCCGCGATGCCGTCGGTCACTTGGGCGGCAGCGTGTCGGCGTAGGCGACGCCCCGGTCGACCCAGCGGCGCAGGTCGTCGTCCTCGGCGTGCGCGCCGGCATCGACCAGGATCCAGCCCTTCATCGGCCGGGTGGTCATGTCGAACAACCGGGTCCCGGGCTCGGCCAGCGCCGCGTCGGTGGCGTCGGCCGCCAGCCGCACGATCAGCTCCTCGCCGTGCACGCCGCACGCCATGTTGCCGTTCAGCAGGAAGGCGAGCCCGCCGAACATCTTCTTCTCGACCACCCCAGGTCGGTCGCCGATCAGGTCCCGCACTCTCGTGGCCAGCCCCTCGTCGTACGCCATCGCGTGACCCCCTCATCCGAGGACCCGCCCGGCGGCACACCCGCCGACCGGGTCGCCTTGATGAGCTCCTAGCCTAACGAGCAGCCCCCTGGCGGTCGCCGTCGCCGGTAGCA
>Ga0307278_10000251_pt1 | contig 27862 bp, 24 predicted proteins | sample ER_DNA_117_FD_194482 | JGI IMG/M metagenome (GOLD analysis project Ga0307278, IMG submission 194482) | Bulk soil microbial communities from the East River watershed near Crested Butte, Colorado, United States - ER_DNA_117 | ecosystem: Environmental > Terrestrial > Soil > Floodplain | place...
TCCACCCGCGACGGCGGCATGGCCCGCTCCGGCGGCATGGCCCGCTCCGGCGGGATGGCCCGCTCCGGCGGCATGGCCCGCTCCGGCGGCATGGCCCGCTCCGGCGGCATGGCCCGCTCCGGCGGCATGGCCCGCTCCGGCGGCATGGCCCGCTCCGGCGGCATGGCCCGCTCCGCCGGGATGGGCGGCGGGGCCTGCTCGTGCGGGACGGGGCGGGGCTCGGGCGGCAGCGGGCCGAGGTCGGGCGCGCGCGTGCCGTGGTCGCTCTCGGCGGGCGCGACGGTGTCGACCGGGCCGGCCTGGTGGCCGTCGCCGTCGGTCTGCTCGGCGGTGTCGGTCTGCTCGTCGACCACGCCGAGGGGGACGAAGGCCTCGTCGGTGTACGCGCCCGTCCATGGGGACCGCGGCGGCTGCGTCACCTCCAACCCTCCTCATGACCCCGCCCGACCGTGCGTTGCAAGCGGTTCGGATTTCGTGTGTGAAGTGGCCCACCTGATAGCGCGGGAAGCTCGTATCCGTCCATCCCGACACCATCAAAGGTTACACTCAACCGCAATGACACAAAAGCAATCGAACTGCTATTGGCGCTGCCGCACGCATTCCCGCGACCCCAGCCCAGGCGGCCTGCTCCGCTCACCGGCGCGGGCTGCACGGCTCCTCCTTCCCGGCGCCCGGCGACCCCCGCAGCGGCGCCCTGACACTGGATCACGTGTCTACCGGCCTGTATCCTGTCAAGCGTCTCGACCTCCTAAAATAGCACTCAAGCGCACGTCATGGGCGAAGTCGCCCCGCGATATTCTCCAGAAATCCTTTGGGGATCGGGCCCATCGTCCCACTCCCCCACCACAGTGGTCTCGTCTGTAGGCGGCCGCCGATGAAGAAACTCCTGATCGCAGTCCCGCTCGTGATGCTGCTGCTGCTCGGGCTGCTGCTGGGCGGACTGGCGATGCGAATCATCGGCGGCGGCCCGCCGAGCCAGAGCGCGATGCGTGACATCCCGCCCGGCTATCTGCCGCTGTACCAGGCGGCCGCCGACACCTGTCCCGGGCTTCCCTGGCCGGTGCTGGCCGCGATCGGCAGCATCGAGTCCAACCACGGCCGCTCGACCGCGCAGGGCGTGACCGCCGGGGCGAACTTCGCCGGCGCCGCCGGGCCGATGCAGTTCGGCATCGGCGGCAAGGCCGGCAACACCTGGGGCGGCCTGCCCGTCCACCAGGTGCCGCCCCAGGTCGGCTACGGCACCGACGGCGACGGCGACGGCATCGCCAACGTCTACCAGCCGGCCGACGCGATCCCCGCGGCGGCCAAGTACCTGTGCGCCAACGGCGCCCTGCGGGGCGCCGACATCCCCAGGGCGATCTTCGCCTACAACCACGCCGACTGGTACGTGACCAAGGTGCTGGCGGTCGCCTCCAGCTACGCCGCCGGGCCGGGGGTGGCGCTGCCGGCCGGGCCGGCGGTCGAGCGGGCCGTCGCCTTCGCCTTCAGCCAGCTCGGCAAGGAGTACAAGTGGGGCGCGGCCGGCGAGGACTTCTACGACTGCTCCGGGTTGACGCAGCGGGCCTACTCCAAGGGCGGGGTGACGCTGCCGCGCACCTCGCGCGAGCAGTGGTACTTCGGCGCGCGGGTCCTCAACCCGGACGACCTGCAACCCGGCGACCTGGTCTTCTTCGCCCACGACCTGACCGACCCGGCGACCATCCACCACGTGGGCATCTACATCGGCGCCGGCAACATGATCGACGCGCCGCACAAGGGCGCGGTGGTCTCCATGCGCCCGGCGATCGGCCGCGGCGACTACATCGGCGCCGTCCGCCCCACCGCCGGGCCGGCCTAGCCGCCGACTCCGCCGCAGCTACCAGGCCCTCTGGGGATCCCGCGACAGCCGCTCGCAGCCCAAGCAGGGATCCCGCCGAAGTACCCGATGGCCGATGGGGGGCTCCGGGGGGGAGCTGTCTTCGGGCTCCCCCCCGGATCAATACCTTGGGCGGAAGGCGCGGAGGAGCAGCAGCACCGCCATCGCGCCGAGGATCGAGCCGATCAGGCCGGCCCTGGTCACCCTCGTCGAGTCGTGGAAGAGCAGGTTGCCGACGAAGCCGCCGAGCAGCGAGCCGACGATGCCGACCAGGATGGTCCCGATGCAGCCGACCGGGTCCCGGCCGGGGAGCAGGAGCCGCGCCAGCGCCCCGACCACCAGACCGGCGACCAACCACGAGCCGATGCCCACGATGCTCCCTCCTGACCGGCACGGCGGCCGCCACGGCCGCCGTCACGGCGCGCGGCGACGACCGTCGAACCATAGCGCGCCGCCGCCGCGCACGGGGCCGGCCGGCGGCGGCGTGGCCGGCCGCTACCAGGCGTAGGCCTCCGGCGCCGGGCCGCCAGGGCCGGGCCAGATCTCGTCGAGCCGCGCCAGCGCCTTGTCGTCCAGCCGCAGCTCGAGGGCGCGGAGTGCGGCTTCGAGCTGCTCCATCGTGCGCGGGCCAACGATCGGGGCGGTCACCACCTGCTGGTGCAGCAGCCAGGCGTGGGCGACGTCGGCGGGCGGGGCGCCCAGCTCCGAGGAGAACGCCTCGTAGGCCTCGACCTTCTCCCGGTGCCGCTCCAGGCGCTCGCGCGCCTGCTCGCTCGCCCTGCGTCCCTGCCTGGCCTTCTCCAGCGCCCCACCGAGCACGCCGCCGTACAGCGGGCTCCACGGGATCAGGCCCAGCCCGTAGGCCTGACAGGCGGGCACGACCTCGAGCTCGACGCTCCGCTCGGCCAGGTTGTAGAGCGACTGCTCGCTGACCAGGCCGAGGCTGTGCCTGGCCCTGGCGGCCTCGTTGGCCTGGGCGATGTGCCAGCCGGCGAAGTTCGAGGAGCCGACGTAGACCACCTTGCCCTGCTGGACGAGCACGTCCATCGCCTGCCACAGCTCGTCCCACGGGGTGTTCCGGTCGATGTGGTGCATCTGGTACAGGTCGATGTGGTCGGTCTGCAGCCGCCGCAGCGAGTCCTCGCAGGCTCGGCGGACGTTGACCGCCGAGAGCCGGTTGAAGTTGGGCCAGTCGCCCATGGAGCCGAACACCTTGGTGGCCAGCACCACCTTGTCGCGCCGGCCGCCGCCCTTGGCGAACCAGCGGCCGATGATCTGCTCGGTGACGCCCTCGCCCGTGCGCCAGCCGTAGACGTTGGCCGTGTCGAAGAAGTTGATGCCCTCGTCGAGGGCGCGATCCATGATCGCGTGGGAGTCGTCCTCCGACGTCTCCGGGCCGAAGTTCATGGTGCCGAGGCAGAGCCGGCTCACGCGGAGTCCGGTTCGGCCGAGGTGCGCGTACTGCATCGAGGCTCCTCGCAGGTCGGCGGTGACCGGGCGGCGCCCGGCCCGGGATCCCCAGAGTAGCGTCGCCTCAGGCGAACGGCTCGAAGGTGTGGTCGGCCCGCTCGAGGATCTCCGGCGGGAACACCTTGGTCCGCAGCGTGCCGCCGACCAGGTCGGCCAGGAAGCCGGTGACCGGCACCGGGTGCAGCTCGTGGCTGGCGGCGCGCGTCTCGACCAGCGCGATGCCCCAGCCCGCGGGCGCTCCCTCGGTGACCCAGTACAGCTCGTCCCCGTTGTCGCTGCGCCCGACGGGCAGCACCCCGCCCGGCTCGGGGAACGGCGGCCACGGCAGCCGCTCCGGGAACTTGGCCCTGGTCTCGGCGTAGGCCGCCAGGACCGCGTCCTTCTCGTACAGCAGGTTGCCGTCGTCGCCGGCGGCGAACGGGTTGAAGAGGAAGAGGAAGTCGTCGAACTTGCCGGAGCCGTACAGGCCGGTGAACTGCTTGAAGTCGTCGGGCAGGGCGGTCCCGAGGGCTGCCTCGACCCTCGGCCAGTCCTCCTCGCTGCCCGTCTCGACCGGCTCGGTGGGTGGCGGCACGGTCGCGCGCAGGCGCTCCAGCGTCATCGGGGCCTCCGTAGGGTGACGGGCGGACCGGGCCTGGTCACGAGCCCGCCGGCAGGGGAACGTACTCCCGCACCCGGGCCTCGGCGGTGTTGTCGATCAGCACGTCGAGGCGGAAGCCGTGGTTGCCGACGGCGGTGATCCGCACCGCGCTCGGCGCGCCGCGTGTGGTCGGGCTCGGGTAGATGGGCCGCACCTTGTACCGCACGGTCTCCCCGCGCTCGACCGCCTCGGCGACCGCGCTCTCGTAGTCGCGCATCACCGGCGAGTTGGCCCGCCGCTGGTAGAGCGCGACCAGGTTGCCCTCCAGCTCCCCCGACCCGCCGAGCTGGCGGCCCAGCAGGTGCCCGCGTGCACGGTTGCGGGCCGGCAGGTCCTCGAACCCGGGCGGCCTGATGTCCGAGTCCGCCGGTGAGCCCAGGTCGTGCGCTGCCGCGGCGCGTACCATCGCCGGCGTGATGGTGGCGCTGATGCCGCTGCGCTGGCCCGTCTTCGGGTCGACGCGGCCGTAGTCGACCGCCCCGCCGAGCCGCTTGATGGCGGCCTTGTTCTGCCTGGCGGTCTCGGCGTGCCCCCGTCCCTCCGTCGACGGCCGCTTCTCCGTCCCAGCGGGCGGCTCGACGCACCCGGCCACCAGCACCGCGGCCACGACGACGCACCACAGGCGGACGACCAGCCACGAGCCACGGCGAACCGGCATCAGCGTCGCAATCCTTCGTGCGGGGGCCATCGACCAGCCGACGTCGCGGAGCGGACGGCCGACCGGAGCATCCTACCGGCGCGGATGTCCGGGCGAGCACCGCGACAGCCATCCACGGACTGCCCAATCCTGGCCAAGCTCAATCATCGCGGAGCGGGCTGGCGAGGAGTGGTGAGGAAGGCGCCGCACGCGAGCCAGACGCAGGCGGCCGCCTCAACCATGGCCTGGGAGCGGTCGATGAGCAGGCCATGAGCCCTCGCACCTGGTGGGTCTTCCTCGCCCTGGGCGCGTTGGCCAGCATGCACGTCGTGGTGGTGCCGGAGTCCTGGCTGAGCATCGGCCTGTACGACGGGATCGGGCTGGCCGCGGTGGGCGCGATCGTCGTCGGCGCGGTCCGCAACCGCGCCCCGGCCCGTTCGACCTGGCTGCTGCTGGCCGCCGGCAACCTGCTGTTCGTCGTCGGCGACTTCCTGTTCTCGTTCTACGAGCGGCTCTGGGACGAGATCCCGTTCCCCTCGGCGGCCGACGCGCTCTACCTGGTCGGGTACGTGCCGCAGGCGGCCGGGCTGATCCTGCTGGTCCGCCACCGCACCCCGGGCAAGGACCGTGCCGCCCTGACCGACGCGGCCATCATCGCCAGCGGCCTCAGCCTGCTGTCGTGGGTGTTCCTGATCCAGCCGGCGGCCACCGACGACTCGCTGTCCACCCTCGGCCGGGTCATCACGGTCGCCTATCCGGCCGCGGACATCCTGCTGCTGGTGCTGCTCGCCCGGCTGCTGGCCGGCACCGGGGTGCGCAACGCCGCCTTCCGGATGCTGGCCGCCGGCATGGTCCTGGTCCTGGTGTCCGACCTGATCTACGCACTGATGGCCCAGGCGGGCACCTACACCGCCAGCAGCGCGGTCAACATCGGCTGGCTGCTCGCCTACACCCTCTACGGCGCCGCCGCCCTGCACCCGTCGATGCGCGAGCTGTCCCGCCGCGCCAAGCAGCCGTCGCGCCGCCTGTCCCGCCGACGCCTGACGCTGCTGACCTGCGCCTCGCTGATCGCGCCGGTGCTGCTGCTGGTGCAGGCACAGCAGCGCAACGGCGTCGACGCGGTCGCCATCGGAGCCGGCTCCATCGCCCTGTTCCTGCTGGTCGTGACGCGCATGGCCGGGCTGATCCGCCAGGTCGAGGAGCAGGCCGCGCAGCTCGACCGGCTCGCCAGGCACGACGGGCTCACCGGCGCGGCCAACCGCCGCACCTGGGACTTGACTCTGCCGATGGAGATCGAGCGGGCGCGCCGGGAGGCGGTCCCGCTGGCGGTCGCCATGCTCGACCTGGACCACTTCAAGCGCTTCAACGACGAGTACGGCCACCAGGCGGGTGACCAGCTCCTCAAGGCGGCGGTGGCGGTCTGGCAGGCGCTGGTGCGTCCGGGCGACCTGCTGGCCCGCTACGGCGGCGAGGAGTTCACGGTGCTGCTGCCCAGAGCCGACGAGGCGCGGGCGGTCGCGGTGGTCGAGCGGCTGCGGCTGGCCACCCCGCTGGCGCAGACGGTCTCCGCCGGGGTGGCCTGCTGGGACCCGGCGGAGACCGCCGAGGCGCTGCTGGCGCGCGCCGACCGCGCGCTCTACGACGCCAAGCGCGGCGGCAGGGATCGGGTCGTCGCCGCCCCGGCCGCCACTCAGCGGTTGGCCGCCTCCAGCCCGAGCAGCAGCCGCTTGGCCTCCGACCCGCCGGCGTAGCCGGTGATCTGGCCGCCGCTGCCGAGCACCCGGTGGCAGGGCAGGACGATGCACAGCGGGTTGGCCGACAGGGCCCCGCCCACCGCCCTGGCGGCGGCCGGGCGGCCGACCGCCCGCGCGACCGCCCCGTAGGTGGTGGTGCTCCCGTACGGGATGCTGTCCAGGACGGCGAGCACGTCGCGGGTGAACGGGCTGGCGAGCACGGGCGCGGCCGCCACGGTGAAGTGCCGCAGGGTGCCCGCGAAGTAGGCGTCGAGCTCGCGGCGCAGCGGGTCGAGGCGGCCGGCGGCCCGCACCACTCGCGGGGAGACGGCGTCGGCCAGGCGCTGGGTGACCGCCTCCTCGCTCAGATACGAGCAGGCCACCACGGCCTCCGGGGTGGCCGCCAGCACGAGCTGGCCGGCCGGGGTGTCGGTGACGGTGTAGCAGACGTCGCTGTCCGGCAGGCTCGGGCGGCGAACGGCCGGGTCGAAGACGCGCAGGCGCGCCTCCAGGTCGGTGGTCGGGGTCATCGGATCGCCTCCTCGGGGAGCTCTCGGCGCAGGGCGGCGAGGGCGTCGGAGACCAGCCGGCGGCTGGCCGCCTGGGTGGTGCCGAGGGTCCTCGCCACCTCGGCGTGGGGCAGGTCGAGCACGTAGCGCAGCGCGACCGCGAGCCGCTGGCGCTCCGGGAGCAGGCGCACCGCCTCCCAGATGTCCTCGGTCGCGACGGGCGCGTCCGCCGGCGCGGCGTGGTCGGGTACGGCCGCCACCGGCAGCGGCGCGCGGCGGCGGGCACGGTGGCTGTCCATGGCGCTGCGCGCCGTGATGGTCAGCAGCCAGCCGCGCAGGTTGCGGGTGGAGCGCAGGCGCGGATAGGCCTCGAGCGCGCGCAGCCAGGCGCGCTGGGCGGCGTCCTCGCCGTCGCCGGGGCCGGCCAGCGCGGCCGCGAGCCGCGCCACGTCGCGCCAGTGGGCGTCGACGAGCTGTTGGAACGGTGGCAGTCGCATGCCCATACAACGTACGACCGGGAGCGGGTGTGAGTCCCGCTTCCCGGCCGCACGTGTACCCGGGCTCGGCCGGCCGCCGCCGGCGCGGCCCGGGCCGCCAGGACCGTCCGGGAGGCGCTAAGGCCACCTGGACCGAGGCGGCGTAGCCCGGCCAGGCGTCCTTACGGGAACGCGGCCGGACGGCCCCAGCGCGCTGGTCACTTCTCGACGAACACGAGATCGAGCAGGTCGGCCGTGAGGCTGACCTTGTCCCCGTCCGTCTGGATCAGGTCCGACAGGCGCAGCGGCTCGCCGCCCGCCACGCTGACGCGGTCGTTCTCGTCGCCGCTGCCCGGCTGCGAGCGGGCCAGCAGCCAGTCGAGCAGGGTGCCCGAGAAGCCGTTGCGCTCGACGTCCCGCACGTAGTCGACGCAGCGCCGGAACAGCTTGGGGAACACGAGCTGGCCGCCCGGGCCGATCGAGGCCGTCCCGTCCAGCACGAACGCGACGCTGGCGTCGCGCAGCCACACCGGCCCGCCGGAGCTGCGCGCGGCGGCGGCGAACTCGCGCAGCCTGGCCCGCTGCTCCGGCGGGTTGGAGCTGTAGAGCAGCAGGTAGGCGAGGCCCTGCCGCAATAGCCAGACGTTCAGCGTGCGGTCCAGCAGCGGCTGGTCCAGCACCACGGTGCTCCCGTCCTCGGGCAGGTCCACGGCCGCCTCGTCGAGCAGCACGTAGACGACGGGCCGGCCGTTGACCTCCACCATCTTGGTCAGGATCAGCGCACGGACGGTCGCCGGGGTGGAGGCCACCACGCGGGTCGACCCCGGCCCGGCGAACCCGACGTCGCTGAAGCCGATCCGCGCCAGCAGCGCGTCCCTTGCCTCCGTGCCGAGCGGCTGCGCGGCGCCCTGGTCGTGGGCCTCGGGGGCGTCGACGCCCTCGAAGCGCAGCTGGACCGTGCCGTCGGCCGAGGGGTCGACGGGACGCCGCTGGTCGGGGATCCGCCGGTACAGGCCGGGGTCGTCGGCGCGGAAGCGGACGGAATCCCCGTCCGGCTCCTTGCCGATGATCACCAGCTCCCCCGCGATCGCGAGGTAGGCGGACGTGCTGTCAGGTTCCATCGCATCGCTCCAAGACGTGACCGGCCCGATCGTCGGAGCCGTACCCACCCGCCACGATGCCCGGTTCTGCCCGGCAGGGCAGTGCTCTGGATCACAGCCGCGCGGTGCCGTCGGTCACCCACTCCCGCCACGCGGCGCCGCCTGGTGGGAGAGGGCAGTAACCTGGCGCCATGGCCTTCGACGTCGCGCGGGTCCGCGCGTGCTACCCGGCGCTGGGAGACGGGCACGCCTACCTCGACGGGGCCGCGGGCACACAGGTGCCGCGGGCGGTCCTCGACGCGGTCGCCGGCGCCTACCGCGCCGGGATCGGCAACGTCGGCGGCGCCTTCCCGGCGAGCCGGCGCTCGGACGCGCTCGTCGCCGAGTGCCGCCGGGCGGTCGCCGACCTGGTCGGCGGCGAGCCGGACGGGGTGGTGCTGGGCCCGAACATGACCACCCTGACCTACCGCTTGGCCGCCACCCTGGCCGCGGGATGGGGCCGGGGCGACGAGCTGGTCGTCTCCCGGCTCGACCACGACGCCAACGTGCGGCCCTGGCTGCAGGCCGCGGCCCGGGCAGGCGCGGTGGTGCGCTGGGCCGAGGTCGACCTCGCCACCGGCGAGCTGTCCGCCGAGCAGTACGACGGGCTGCTGTCGGAGCGCACCCGGCTGGTGGCGGTGACCGCGGCCAGCAACGTGCTCGGGACCCGCCCGGACGTCGCGGCGATCGCCGCCAAGGCCCACGGCGTCGGCGCGCTGGTCTTCGTCGACGGGGTGCACGCGGCCGCGCACGGCCCGGTCGACGCGGCGGAGCTCGGCGCCGACTTCTACGCCACCAGCGCCTACAAGTGGTCCGGGCCGCACGTCGGCGCCGTAGTCGCCGACCCCGCGCTGCTGGAGGGGCTGCACCCGGACAAGCTCGCCTCCTCGCCCGGCTCGGTGCCGGAGCGCTTCGAGCAGGGCACCGCGCCGTTCGCCGACTTCGCCGGCGTCGCCGCGGCCGTCGAGCACCTGGCCTCGCTCGACCCCGCCGCGTCCGGGAGCCGCCGGCAGCGGCTGCTCGCCTCGATGCGCGCCGCCGAGGCCCACGAGCTGGAGCTGTTCGGCGTGCTGCTCGACGGGCTCGCGGCGCTCGCGCCGGTGACCGCCTATGGCAAGGCGGCGCGCCGCACCGCCACGGCGTACTTCACCGTCGCCGGCCACGAGCCGCGCGCCGTCGCCGAGCACCTGGCCGCGCGGAAGGTCAACGTGTGGAACGGCCACAACTACGCCTGGGAGCTGACCGGCGCGCTCGGCATCCGCGACGCCGGCAGCGCCGTGCGGGCCGGCCTGGTCCACTACAACGACCGTTCCGACGTGGACCGGCTGCTCGACGGCCTGACCGCGCTGGCGGGGGTCCGGGGGGCTCAAGAGCGAGGCCGCAACCCTGGTGGCGGGTGACCACGCAGAGCCGAGCGGTAGCCCTCCGGTGAATCAAAGGTCCGGGGGGCTCAAGAGCGAGGCCGGAACCCCAGAAGCGGGCGGCCACGCAGGGCCGAGCGGTAGCCCCCGGTGAATCAAGGGGTCCGGTCGACAGGCTGAGGGTCAGCAGGTCGGGTCGGGCCGGCTGACCGTGGCGAGCGCGCCGTGCAGCACGGCGCGCAGGCGCTCGACGCTGCCGTCCTTGACCAGGTAGGCGCTCGCCCCGGCCACCTGTGCCGCCCGCTGCAGGTCGTCGGACTGGAACGCGGTCAGCACCACCACCGGCATGTGCGGCAGCGCCTCGCGCAGCATGCGGGTTGCGTCCAGCCCGCCGACCACCGGCATCGACAGGTCCATCAGGGTGAGGTCCGGCACCACCTGCCTGGCGAGCGCGACCGCGTCGGCGCCGTCGCCCGCCTCGCCGACCACGTCGAAGCCGACCAGGTCGAGCAGGCAGACCAGCGCCTCGCGCACGCCGCGATGGTCGTCGACCACCAGGATCCGCGGCCGGGTCACGACACCGGGTCCGGGTCGTTCACCGGGGTCGGGACGAGCGCCTCGACGCGGGTGCCGCGGCCGGGCTCGCTGTCGACCGTCAGCCGCCCGCCGACGCCCTGCACCCGCTCGCGCATCGAGGTGAGCCCGAAGCCCTGGTGCCCGGCGAGCACCTCGACGTGGGCCGGGTCGAAGCCGCGGCCGTCGTCGCTGACCCGCAGCAGCGTCGACTCCCCGCCGCGCTCCAGCTCGACGCTCACCTGGGCGGCGTCGGCGTGCTGCGCGACGTTGGCGAGTGCCTGCTGGGCCACCCGGAACAGGACCATCTCGATCTCGGGGTCGAGCCGCAGGCCATCCAGCTGGTCGGTGACGGTGCAGGCGGCCAGGCCCGCCCGGTCGCGGGCGACGGTGGCCAGGTCGCGCACGGCCGCGACCAGGCCGCGCTGGTCGAGCACCAGCGGCCGGAGCGCGCCGATGGTGCGCCGCATGGCGGCCAGCTCGACGGTCACGTCGCCGCGCAGCTCGCCGAGCAGGTCACGGACGCGCGGCGGGTCCGCGTCCAGGAGCAGGCGTGCCCGGTCGAGCTTGAGCCCCATGGCGGCGAGACTCTGCACGTGGCTGTCGTGGAGGTCGGCGGCGAGCCGCTGGTGCTGCCCTTCGAGCGCCTGGTAGAGGCGGGCAAGGAGCTGCCGGCGCTGCTCCTCGGCCTGCCTGGCCTCGGTGACGTCCTGGTCGGTCCCGATGATCCGCACCACCCGGCCGTGCTCGTCGCAGACGCCCTCGCCGCGTACCAGCAGCACGCGGACCGACCCGTCGGGGTGGATCACCCGATGCTCCACCTCGAACGGCGACGGGTCGCTGACGACCCGCCCGATCTCGCGCCGGAGGCGGTCCAGGTCGTCGGGGTGGATGTGCGACATCCCCGTCTCCAGGTTCAGGGAGGGGCCTGGCTCCAGGCCGAGGAGCCGGTACTGCTCGTCGGACGCGGTCACCGTGCCGGTGTCGACGTCCCATACCCAGCTCCCGACCCTGGCGAGGCGCTGCGCCTCGGCGAGCCGGCGGCGGCTCTCCCGCAGGTCGTCGTCGGCCCGGCGCCGCTCGGTGACGTCGCGGCAGAACGCCATCCCGCCGGTGACCTCGCCGTCCGGGCCCTGGATCGGCAGCGCGTCGACCGACCAGCGCCGCTCCGGGTCGCGCACGCCGGCCAGCTCGAAGTGCCGCCGCTCGCCGGCGAGCACGGCCCGGTAGTGGGCCGCCAGCGGCTCCGCGTGCTCGGCCGGGAGCAGCTCGAAGACGGTGCGGCCGACCAGCTCCTCGGGCCGCCAGGCCGGGTCGCGCAGTGCGGCGCCGGTGAGCAGCTCCAAGCGCAGGTCGCGGTCGAAGACGACGACGGCGACGTCGGGGAGGTGGTCGGCGACGATGCGGTAGCGGCGGTCGGCGGCAAGCGGGATCTGGGCATCCATGCGTGCGGCCCTCGGCGACATCCCCCAGCCCTCCCGATCGGGAACGGCCCGATGCTAACAAGAGCCGTCTTCGACTCACAAACCTCGGATCAGCCCTGGACCGGGCGCTGATCGTCCGGTCTGGCCGGGGGCGCGCCGTCGAGGAGCTGGGCGGCCATCTGCTCCACGAACCAGCGGCGCAACCAGCGGACGCGCTCGGACGGCGGCGGGACCAGCAGCTCGCCGGAGCGGCAGAACTCGTCCGCCCCTTCGAGCAGGTCCACGTAGGTCCTGGCCGCCGGGACGGCCGCCGCGGAGACCCTGATCTCCATGTCGACGGTCGCAGCACCCCGGGCCTGCGCCTTCGCGACCTCGTCACGCTGGCTGTCGCGCTGGCGGCGGAACTGCGCGAGCAGCGGGTCGACGAGGGCGACCAGGCGCGGCGGCTCGGTGACGCTCTCGCTGCCCTGGGTGCGCATCCTGATCCTGATGAGCTGCAGCTCGCGGAAGAGCGCGTCGTTGTGCTCCTGCAGCGCCAGGTAGTCGGCGACCGGCACGCCGAGGTAGCGGACCGGTCGGGCGCCGGAGGCGCCGGCAGCCTCTGGTGCGGCGGCCTGGCTCCGCTCGGGCGGGCTGGCCGGGGTGCTCGCGGAGCTGCCGTCGATGAGCAGCTCGGCCCAGATGACCTTGCCGTCCCTGGCCGGCTGCACGCCCCACGCCCGGCTGATCGCGGCCACCACGCCCAAGCCCCGGCCGGTGAGGGCGTCCGGCTGGTAGTGGCGCAGCGCGACCGGGGCGTACGAGTGGTCCCTGACGCTGACCCGCACCCGGTCGCGTTGCAGCTCGACGGTCAGGGTGAGCTGGGTCCTGGCGTGCAGGACCGCGTTGGTGACCAGCTCCGACCCGACCAGGGCGAGCTGCTCGGCGACGGGATCGGGCAGCGACCAGGCCGCGGTGCGCTCGTTGAGGAAGCGCCGGGCCAGCCCCGGGCTCGACGGGCCGGGGCGCAACTCGATCCGGCTGGCGGCTGGGCCGGCGCCTGCCGGGTGCGGCAATTCGGCCCTGCCGGCGGGCGACTCCTCGATCATCCCCTCTGACCTGTGGATATCTCGGTCTGGGCGGCAACCTCGGCGCCACGGGCGCCGTCGGCCGGTGGCGCCGGCACCTCGGCGGTCCGGTGGTCCCGCCCGAGGCACACGATCGCGACGTCGTCGGAGAGGTCGCCCCCGTTGGACGTGTGGACCACCTCGAGCAGCCCGTCGAGCAGCTCGTCCAGGCCGATCGGCGAGCGGGTCAGGGAGGTCATCGTGTCGCGGAGCGCCTCGATCCCGAACCGCTCCACCGAGCCGGGCTCGCGCAGGCCCTCGACCAGCCCGTCGGTGTAGCAGAGCAGGGTCCAGCAGTCCCCGGCCTCGATCACCCCCGACTCCCACGGATAGCCCTCGTCGTAGACGCCCAGGGCGGGTCCGCTCGGCGCCGGCACGGCCTCGACCCCGCCGTCCCGGATCAGCAGCGGCGGGGGGTGGCCGGCCAGGGCGACCGTGACGCGGGAGCGGTCGGCGTCCACCCACGCGCAGCACACCGTGGTGAAGACCTCCTCGGAGGTCCGCTCGCGCACCAGCACCTTGTCCAGCCCGTTGAGCAGCTCACCCGGGTCGTGGTCGCTGAGCACCAGCGCCCGCCAGGCGGCCCGCAGGGCGACCCCGACGGCCGCCTCGTCCGGGCCGTGGCCGGCGACGTCGCCGATCAGCAGCGCCACCGTCCCGCCGGGCAGCTCGAGCGCGTCGAAGAAGTCGGCGCCGAGCAGGGCGCGCTCCTGGCCGGGCTGGTAGCGGGTGCGGAGCGCCAGCGTGGGCGTGCGCAGCGACAGCGTCGGCAGCAGCCCGCGCTGCAGCCGCCGGGACAGCTCCGCCTGGGCATGCGCCTCGCTCAGCTGTGCCTCACGCCGCCGCCAGTCGGTGACGTCCTGGCAGACCCCCAGGACGCGCGACGGTTTCCCCTGGTCGTCGCGGGCGACCTCTCCCCAGCTCGTCACCACGCGCGGCTCGCCGTCCGGGCGCTCGATCCGCACCTCCTTGCGGAACGGGCTCCCCTCCCTGGCGGCGCGGTGCATGATCCGGGCGGCGGTCACGCGGTCGTCCGGGTGGATCCGCCCCAGGAACTCCTCGAAGCTGGCGCTGGACACGCGCTGGTCCAGCCCGTAGATGCGGCCGAGCTCGGTGCTCCAGGTGACCCTGTCGGTGGCGAGGTCCCACTCGAAGCTGCCGAGCTTGGCGATCGCCTGCGCCTCGGCGAGCTGCTGCTCGCGCTCTTGCAGCATGCGCTCGGCCTCGCGCTCGGCGGTCACGTCCTGGGTGATCTTGGCGAAGCCCCGCAGCTGCCCCTGCTCGTCGAGCAGGGCGGTGATGGTCACGCGCGCGTAGAAGCGCCCGCCGTCCTTGCGGACCCGCCAGCCGCCCCCCTGGAAGACGCCGTCGCGCGCCGCCTGGGCCAACGCCTTTTCCGCCTTGCCGGCGGCGACGTCCTCGGGCGGGTAGAAGTGGGAGAGGTGCTTGCCGAGGATCTCGGCGGCCTTGTAGCCCTTGATGCGCTCGGCGCCGGCGTTCCAGCTCGCCACCCGGCCGTCGGGGTCGAGCAGGAAGATCGCGTAGTCCCTGACGCGGTCGACCAGCAGCCGGAACTGCTCGGCGGCGACCTCGGCCGAGCGATTCCCGCCGCCACCGGCATCCGGTGGCGTCACCGCGACCTCCCCGAGCGCCCGGACGGTGCCACTCGACGCCCGCCGCTCGCGCCGCCCACCCGCGACGAAACCACCACGGCCCCGCCGCGAACGCCGTATCCGAGCCTGGTTTGCATAGCGGCACGCTGGACCAGCGATCGGGCTCTGTCAACCCATGCGGCCCGCGGCCCGAGCTACAGCGCCTCGACGTTGCTGACCAGCCAGCCTCGCTCGGTCCGCCGCAGGGTCATGCGCACCCGGTTGAGGTCGACGCGCGGCCCCTTGCTCTTGGCCGTGACGGTCTGCTGGTTGACGAACAGGAGCACCTGCGCCTCGCCGGGTCTGGCCCAGATGGTCGACGCGGTCACCACGCGAGCCTCGACCACGGCCTTGTTGTCCACCGCGACCGGCTTGACCACGGTCACGGTGGTCCTGGCGTAGTCCTCCTTGAACTTGCCGGTCAGGTGCTCCTGCGCCTTGGCGAAGTCCTGGTCCAGGTGCCGGTAGTCGTAGGAGAGGATCTCCGGGGCGTGCAGCCGGGCGGCGGCGACCGCCTGCTCGCGGGCGACCGTGGCGGCGCGGTCGTCCCGCAGCCGCAACGCCAGCCAGCCGACCAGGACGACGGCGACCACCACGGCGGCGACGAGCGCCCTGAGCGGCACCCGCGTCACGCGCCGCAACCCCGCCGGCGCCGGGCGCCGCCTGGCCGGCCGCACGCTGCTCGGCGCTGCCTTGACCCGCACGGCCCAGCCGTCGTCCGCCGCCGGCTCCACGGCCGCCGCCGGCACCTCGGCGCCCGGCTCCCGCGCGGGAGCCGGCTCGCTCTCCTCGCCTGGCATCCGCACGGCCCACGCAACTCCCGCCGGCGCCCGCTCCGCGGCCGGCTCCTCCGGGACCGGCGCGCTCTCGCCCCCTCCCGCCGGTCGGGCGTCCTCGCCCGCTCCCGGCTGCCTGGCGCCCGCCTGCGCGGCGGCCGCCGCCCGGCGGGCGGCGGCCTTCTTGCGGCCCCGCTTCCTGGGGCGCGGCTCCTCCGGCCGGCTCGGCATCTGCACGGCCCACGCGACCTCCGCCGGCGCCTGGGCACCGACGGGCACCTGCTCGGCAGCGGGCACCTGCTCGGCGGCGGGCACCTGCTCGGCGGCCGGCTCCTCCACGAAGGCACGTCCCCTGCGGGTGCGCGAGGACCTGCGTGCGGCGGGGACGCCGCCGGGTTCGGCAGATTGGTTCACGGCTTGCTCCACGTCACGGTGGGCCGGGGGGTCAGCCCACGAACTCCAGGTTCGAGGTGAGCCAGCGGCCGCCCTCGCGGCGCAGCTCGAGCTGCATCCGGTAGTGGCGCCGCTGGCCGGTCGGGGTGGCCTTGTTGCTCACCGTGCTGTCGGCGACGACCAGCACGCGGGCCGAGTCGGCGTCGCTCTCCACCAGCCCGGCCTCCAGGATCTGGCCCTGCGACACCGCCTGGTTCTTGCCGATGATCTGGCCGAGCTGGTCGAGGCCGTTGCCGAACTCCTCCTTGAAGTCGCCGGTGGCCCCGTCCATGACCCGCCGCAGGTCGGCCTTGCCGTGCCGGTAGTCGAGGGTGGTGAAGTTGACCGCCATCTGGCGCGCGGCGGCCAGGGCCGCCTGGCGGCGCGACTCCTGCGAGCTGTAGCCGCGCACGCGCTGGCCGAGCGCGCCGGCCGCCCCGAGCAGGACCAGCAGGAGCAGCGAGAGACCGACCAGTGCGGGGCGTCCGGCCCGGCCGCTGGGCAGCAACCGCTTCCAGCCGGCTCCGGGCCCCTTCATCCGGCGAGCGGACCGATGAGCAACCACGTCCAAGAATCCTTCCCGTAGCCCGCCACGTAGACCGGCCGCGTCGTTGTCGACCCGGCGCCCTGTCCTGGCGCGCCGGACGGCGACGAGCCGCCGGCGGCCCCGGAGTGACCCGCGCGCGGCGCGTTCTGCGCGCCACGCACGCTGCTGCGGCTGCCACGAGGCTCGGCGCAGTTGAGGTCGACGATCGGCTGGTTCAGGTGGGCGGTGCGGACCGGGTCGAGGCCGGAGTCCGGCTCGACGAACAGGACGATCTCGGGGCCGAGGACGAGCGCGCGGGCGAGTCGGCAAACATCCATAGAAGCCACAAAAGCCACTACAGGCACGGGTACTCTAACGTGCGCCGACCCGGTCGATGCAAGTCGGACGTGTTACGCCCCGTTACAGCTATGGCCGGGCCTCGACGACGGCGTTGCCCGCGCCTCGGGCTGACTCGTACTCTCTTCGGGTGCTCCCGGTCATGGACGGCCCGGTTACGGTCGTGCGCGCGGGCCACCTGCTCACCATGGGCCCGGCGGGCGACCTGCGCGACGGCGCGGTCGCCTTCGGCGGCGGCCGCATCCTCGCGGTCGGCCCCGCCGGCGAGGTGACCGGCGCCTACCCGGACGCCGAGCTGGTCGGCGACGAGTGGGGCGTGGTCCTGCCCGGCCTGGTCAACTGCCACACGCACCTGTCCGAGGCGCTGATCCCCGGCATGGGCGAGGACCTGACGCTGTTCGAGTGGATCGCCAGGATCGTGCTGCCCGCCGGCCTGCACCTGACCCGCGAGATGGCCCGGGTCGGCGCCATGCTCAAGGGCGCGGAGCTGCTGGCCTCCGGCGTCACCTGCGTCAACGACATGTTCTGCCACGGCAACCTGGGCTCGCTGGCCAGCCTCGGCGCCGTCGACGGCCTGGAGGAGATCGGCCTGCGCGGCGTGGTGTCGTTCGGCGCCGAGGACCTGGTGGGGTTCGGTGCCGAGGAGGCGGCGGCCGCCGACCCGCCACCGCCGCCGGCGGCCTACCTCGCCGAGCACCAGGCGCTCGCCGTGCGTTGCGCCGCGAGCGCCCTGGTCGGCTTCCGGCTCGGCGTCGGCACCCTGCTCGGCCAGAGCGACGAGCTGCTGGTCGCCTCCGCCGAGGCCGCCCGCCGCAACCGCTGGGGGGTGCACACCCACCTGGCCGAGGTCAGGGAGGAGCTGGTGCAGGCGCGCCTGCGCTGGTCGCGGAGCACCGTCGAGCGGGCGCTCGAGGTGGGGCTGCTCGAGGTGCCGGTGCTCGCCGGCCACTGCGTCTGGGTCGGCGACGGCGACCTCGAGCTGCTCGCCGGGCACGGCGTCGCCGCCGCCTACAACCCGGTCGCCAACATGATCCTCGCCTCCGGGGTGTGCCCGGTGCCGGCGCTGCGGCGAGCCGGCGTGCCGGTCGGCGTCGGCACCGACGGCGCCGCCTCCAACGACAGCCAGAACATGCTCGAGGCGCTGAAGACCGCCGCCCTGCTGCAGAAGGTCGCCCGGCTCGACCCGCGCGCCCTCGGCGCCCGCGACGTGCTCGCCATGGCGACCGTCGAGGGGGCGCGCTGCCTCGGCCTCGACGACCGCATCGGCTCGCTGGAGCCGGGCAAGCGCGCCGACATCCTGCTCCTCGCCGGCGACCGCCCTGGGCTCGCCAACGTGCACGACCCCTACCAGCAGATCGTCTACGCGGCCTCCCCCGCCGACGTGGCCGACGTCTGGGTCGACGGGCGCCGCCGGGTGGCCGGCGGCCGCCTGGTCGGCCACGACCTGACGGCCCTGGTCCGGGCCAGCCGCCCGCTGGCCGCCGAGCTGGTCGCGCGGGCCGGGCTGGACGCCTACTCGTGGCTCGCGCGTCGGCCCGACCCGGTCGACCGGGAAGGGAGCTGAGGGACCGCCATCAGGTCCCTGCCCGCCAGCTCCGCAGGTAGCTGCGCTGGTCGTCGCGGAGCTGGTCGCAGCGCACGCCGATCGCGGCCAGCTTCTCGCCGGCGACGCGCTCCTCGATGGCGGCGGGCACGCGGTGCACGCCCGGCGGCAGCGCCCGCCCCTCCGCGGCCAGGTGGGCGACGGCCAGGGCCTGGGTGGCGAAGCTCAGGTCCATGACCTCGGCGGGGCTCGCCTCCGCGCAGCTCTGCCCCACCAGGCGGCCGTCGGCGAGCAGCACGACGCCGTTGCCGCCCTCGAGCGTGTACTCCACCGCGCCGGGGCGCAGCGGCGTGGCCGCCACCGCCGCGGCGGCGAGGCCCGCCACGTCGATCTCGACGTCGAAGTGGCCGGAGTTGCAGACGATCGCGCCGGGCTTCATCGCCCGCATGTGGTCGAGCGTGATCACGCCGCTGTTGCCGGTGACCGTCACGAACACGTCGCCGAGCGGTGCCGCCTCGGCCATGGGCAGCACCTGCAGGCCGTCCATCACCGCCTCGAGCGCCCTGATCGGGTCCACCTCGGCGACGACCACCCTGGCGCCCATGCCGCGCGCCCGCATGGCCACCCCGCGCCCGCACCAGCCGTACCCGGCCACCACCAGCACCGCGCCGGCCAGCAGCACGTTGGTCGCCCGCAGGATGCCGTCGATGGTGTTCTGGCCGGTGCCGTAGCGGTTGTCGAACAGGTGCTTGGTGAGCGCGTCGTTGAGCGACAGCACCGGCCAGCGCAGCGCCCCCTCCCGCGCCATGTTGCGCAGCCGCTGCACGCCGGCGCTGGTCACCTCGGTGCCGCCGATCACCCCGTCGAGCAGCTCCGGGTGGCGGGTGTGCACGGTGGTGGTGAGGTCGGCGCCGTCGTCGAGGACGAGCTGCGGGCCGATCGCCAGCGCCCCCTCGATCTGCTGGTGGAACTCGTCCATGCCGCCGCCGTGCACGGCGTACACGCGCGCGCCGAGGTCCTCGTGGATGGCCGCGGCGACGTCGTCCTTGGTGGACAGCGGGTTGGAGGCGCACAGGGCGAGCTCCGCGCCGCCGGCCACCAGCGCCCGGCAGAGGTTCGCGGTCTCGGTGGTCACGTGCAGGCAGGCGGCGATGCGCAGGCCGCGCAGCGGCCTGGTGCGCTCGAGCTCGGCACGCACCGCCTGCAGCACCGGCATGCGCCGGCCGGCGAACTCGATCTTGGCGCGCCCCTCCGGCGCCAGCGCGCGGTCCTTCAGCATCACGTCCATGCAGGGTCCTCTCGTCTCAGCTCGCCAGGCGCAGCAGCCGCCGCGCCTTGCTGGTCTCGAAGTCCAGCGCCGCCGACCGCGTCGGGTCGCCGCCGCGCCCGGCGAGCCGGGCCAGGGTGCGCAGGCGACCGGCCACGTCCGGCTCGGCCAGCGCACGCAGCGCGAACGCCAGCGCCGCCGGGGTGACCTCGAAGCCGACCGCCAGCGCGCTGCCGTAGGCCGCGGCGAGCAGGTCGCGCCCCCCGTAGACGCGGTAGTTGCCGCCGCTGCGCTCCGGGGCGACCAGGCCGAGCTGCTCGGCGTAGCGCAGCATGCGCGGCGTGGTGCCGAGCCGCGCCGCCGCCTCGCCGACGTTCTCGCGCAGCCCCGGCCGGATCCCGTAGCGCAGGGCGAGCCGGTCCAGCTCCTCGTCCATGCGCCGCACGCTACAACCTTGACATTATTTTGTAAAGGTTCTGCCGGGCGATGGAGCGCCGAGGCACGGGGCGGGCGCTACTCGCCGGTCACGCCGTCGATCATCTCCCGAGCGACGTCGAGGTGCCCGAGGTGCCGCGCGTACTCCTGCAGCAGGTGGAAGAGGATCCGCCCGAGCGAGGGCGCCGGCTCGCCCGGGGGGAAGCGGCCGCCGGTGCGGGACGGCTCGGAGAGGTCGGCGCCGGCGGCCAGCGACCGTGACCGCTCCACCTCGGCGCGGTAGGCCGCCATGACGCTGTCGCTGGGCTCCTCGGCGGGCACGGTCCACTCGGCCTCGTCGCCACCGGGGAGGTAGGCGAGCACGTCCTCGGCGGCGAAGCCCCACCGCATCCAGCGCCGCTCGACCCAGCCCAGGTGCTTGACCAGCCCGAGCGGCGACCACCCCAGCGGCTCAACCGGGCTGCGGAGCTGCTCGTCGGACAGGCCCGCGAGCTTGCGCATCAGCGCCTCGCGGTACCAGTCCAGGTAGCCGAGGAGCAGCGCCCGGGGATCGGACACGCCGGCGGCTGGCCCGTCGAAGAGGGCGGGAGCTCGTTCCGGCGGCGTCTGCACCCATCGACTCTAAGAGGGGGCGGACGGTGCCGCCAACCACGCGCCGGACCAGCGAGGTCGCATCCGAATCGATCACCTCGGCCTCTGAAGCCGGCGGTCACGCACCCGGCCGCCCGCCGTGCGCGGGCGGCCACGGGATCAGCGGCTTGCCGATCTCCCAGTGATGGCCGAAGGGGTCCTCGATCCGTCCGAGCAGCCAGCCATGGGCCTGCCCGACGGCGGCGACCTCGGTCGCGCCTTCGGCCACGGCCTTGGCGACCACGGCGGCGGGGTCCTCCACCACCAGGAGCAGCCGCACGGTGCTGCCACCCAGCGACTCGGGGCTGAAGTTCTTGTGCGGCGGCGACTCGTCGGAGACCCAGAAGGTGCCATTTCCCACGGAGAGTTGCGCCACCACGTCCTCGTGCTCGTCCGTGCCGCCCACCCGGTGCAGCTCGACGGCACCGAAGGCGGCCTTGTAGAACTCGACGGCCGCGCGGCCGCGGCGTACCGACAGCTCCGGCGAGACGCTGGCGGATGCCGCCGGAGCCGCCGGATCCCGCGCCATGTCCATCACGGATTCCTCCTCATACCTTCTCGAGCATGGCGTGGATGTAGGTCGCCCTGTCCTCTTCCTGGAAGAGGATGTTGCGTGCGGTCATGGTCGCCTTGTCCACGTCCCAGAGCAGCTGCATCGTGTGCGACGGCGTGTTGGAGACGATGAAGGAGCTGAGCCGGACTCCGGGGTCGCCGAGGCGCCGCTCGATCTCCTTGATGGTCTCGTGGAACCTGATCTTGGGGTCGCTCGCGCCGAGGTTCCGGATCCCCTTGGGATCCACGAACGCGATGCGCTGCTGGTCGCCGACCAGGAGCCACAGGATGAAGTCGGGGTGGAAGTTGCCGGCCTCGAAGAAGCCGACACCGCGCCCCCGGCTCAGGTTGCGCAGCAGGTACAGCTCCTTGTCGTCGAAGAAGCCCCCACCGTCGTCGTGGAAGGCCTTCAGGTCCTCGACGAAGCGCCGCTCGCTGGTGTCGAGCGGCAGCGGGCTGACGTTGACGACCTTCCTGGCGAGGTGGAGCAGCGGCTGGTAGAGGTGCTGGGAGAACCAGATGGCCTTCAGTCCCTGGAACTCCCAGGGCTTGAAGTCGCCGGCTTCGATCGAGCCCTTCAGCTCCGCGAGCCTCGCCGCGATCTCGTCCTGCGACTCGTCGAGCAGGATCCGGTAGTGGCCGTCGCCGGACCCCTCGGCGGCGCCGAGGAAGTTCGGGTCGTCGCCGGCCAGCGCCCGGTACTCGAGGTGCGGAAGCTCCCACTCCCGCCTGCGGAAGCTGTAGTAGCGCTCCGTGTACTTCTTGAGCAGCGCGAGCGCGATCTCCTCCCACAGCCGGACCTTCTCGAAGGAGTCGAAGGCCAGCTCGTCCGCTGGGATCAGCAGTCTGTACCAGGTCTGGTCGGCCAGCAGCGACTCGATGCCGCCGCGGGTCAGGTTGAGGTTGAACCACCCTCGCTCGGCCTTGAAGCGTTCCAGCTCCAAGCGCAGCCGGTCGAGGTCGAGGAAGGCCAGGTGCCGCGGGCTCAGGTGGGTCTGGTTGCGTCCGGCCTCACCGTCGCCGCCGGCGAGCCCGCTCGACCTCATCGCCTGGATCTTGGGGTACCAGTTGAGCACCACCTGGTTGCGCTGCAGGTACTCCGTGGAAGGGTCGGAGCGCGGATCGGGCCTGGTCAGGGTCGGGACCGGCCCGAGTCTGCTGAAGGCGTCGCCGGCCTCGGTGCTCACGCCGCCGATCGTCTTGCGCAGCCGGATCATCTTGAGCGGACGCGCTCCCAGGTCCTTGACCACGGGGAGCAGGAACTCGGTCCGCCGGTCGTTCGCCGGTAGCCCCTCCTCCTCCAGGAAGTCGCGGAACTGCGCCATGTAGTCGGCGTGGATGCCGAAGATCGCGAGGGTCTCGAGCACGCCGACGTGCCTCGGCCGGGTGATGCCGTCGGGGAGCCGCGCCCTGCCGCTTCGCTTCAGGCTGGTGCCGTGGCCCTTGAGGCGGACGCCGCGCCCGAAGAGCTGGATGATCTGCGAGCCCTCGGAGGCCCCGACGTTCATCAGCCCCATCGTGCTCACCCGCCAGCTGTTCCAGCCCTCGGTGAACTTCTTCGAGCCGATCAGCAGGTTCACCGTCGACCCGGGCCTGCCGATGTCCCGGAACAGCGAGCCGGAGAGCTCCCGTTCGGTGACGGTGAGCTCGGCCCAGCGCTCGCACAGCTTGCAGAGCTTGCCGTCGTCGCCGACGTTGACGACCCCGAACGGCTCGTTCTCGCCGACGCGCAGCGCGATCTCGCCCGGAGCGTCCTTCAGGTTCTCGACGTGGAGGGATCCCCCACCGCGGGCGTTGAACAGCAGTTCCAGTGTCTCGTCGTAGACCGCCTCCGGGGTGAGCCCGACCGTGCCGAGGTACGGAAAGCGCCCGGCGAAGAGGTTCTTCCCCTCGGCGGTCTCGAGGCCCTGGTTCAGGACCCGCTCGATCCGTTTGACGCTGCCGGTCCGGTCCGCGACGTAGCGGGCGAGGAAGCGGAGGATCTCGATGATGTCGGAGGCGTCCTTGGCGGCCAGGGTCGCCGTGACCTTGCTGCCGACGAAGACCCACAACGGCTTGTCGATGTTGAACGGCCGGAACGCCGGCTCCTGCTCGCGGTGGAGCCGCTGTTGCTGGAAGAAGGCCAGCAGGCACGCCACCAGGTAGAGCTCGAGGTGGTTGTCCTGCGTGTCCTGGTCGAGGTTCAGGATCTGGTAGTCCTTGCCGAAGCCGTCGCCGTAGAAATAGCGGTAGGAGTAGTCGACGAGGACGCTCTTGGCGTACAGGTCGCGGAGCGCCGGCTTCCCCTTGACCGCCTGACCGAACGTGGCCGAGTACTCGAACGAGAAGCCCCGCTCGCAGAGGGCGTTGCGGAAGCGCATCCAGGCGCCCTCGACGCCGCCGCTGGCGCCGCGGTGCCCCTCGTCGATCAGGACGAGGTTGTTGCTCTCGAAGGCGTCGACGGCGACGGTCCTGTCCCCCATCTCGTCCTTGAGCTTGTGGATGTCGATGATCTCGACGGTGTGACCGGCGAACAGGCCACGCGCGTCCTTGTCGAACAGCTCCGCCGGGATCCCGGCCGTCTCCAGCTCGTCGAGGTGCTGCCGGCTCAGCGCCTCGTTCGGTGTGAGCAGGATGATGCGGTTCAGGTCGCGACTCCGGCCGTGCCTGGCGAGGTGGTGCCGGTACTGCAGGACGTTGGCGTGCATCAGGAGCGTCTTGCCGCTGCCGGTGGCGCTCCAGTAGCTCAGCTTGTTGAGCTGCGGCGACGCCTCGGCCTCCGAGTCGAAGGGCGAGACCCGCTCCGTCTCCGGTACGCCGGCGTTGTAGCTCGAGATCCGCTCGTTGACGGCGGCCAGGAGCGAGGGCGCGTCGCCGAAGTACCGGTCCAGGTAGATCTCGGTGAACAGCAGGGTGAGGTACTGGAAGTACTTCCAGACGACCGGGTCCTCGCCACGGGTGATCCGCCGGTCGTTCAGCCGCTGGGTGTGCTTCACGATGTTCTGGTCGTACTCGAGGAGCAGGTCCACGGGAAGCTGGCCGAGGTCGAAGAGCCGCGCCGCGATCACGTGGTGGAAGCGGTGGGTGTTGTTCTCGTCCAGGCCTTCCAGCGACTCGTCGCGCAGGTGCTCGGCGAGCTCCTCGAACCGCTCGACGCCGAACAGGGACAGCAGCCACTGGTTGAGCACCAGCCTGTGGGCGAAGGCGACCGCCGGCTTCCTCGGCGTGGGCCTCCTGGCGGCCACGGTCACGGGCCTTCGGCGTCGAACATCAGCCGGTGGAACTCCCCTTCGATCAGCCGCAGCCTCCAGGTGGCAGCCGCCGCCTTGCGTGCCTCCAGGTTGTTGTCCCCGTTCACGTAGACGAGCTGGAGGTCGTGGTCGGAGTCCGCGTGCCCCGCTGCCGTGAACCACTCGTCGAGCACCAGGTTGTCCCGCTCCGGGTCGCCGGTGAGCTTGCGCCAGATGACCAGCGCGCGCCGGCCGTCGGGGGTGGTTCCGGCGACCGTGCGGAACCACCACGGCCCGGCGGCGTCAGGGGTGAGGCCCCCGTTCAGGCGCAGCCGCCGTTCGCTGTCGCGGACGAACTCGGCCGTGAATGCCCGCGGCGCGCCGATGTGCCGCACGGTGAGGCCGGCCAGCCAGTTGAACGTCTCCAGGAGATCGACGTTCACCACCCGGCTCTCGTCCGAGCCTGGCCGCTTCACCCTGAGCTGGTAGGCGGTCGGGTCCCGGAACGCCTCGACGTCCAGCAGCGACCGGCTGCCACGTGTCTCGACGTCCAGCATGTAGCGGAGCAGGTACTGCTCCCTGAGCCCGTCCGGCCCCTGGGCCTCCGCCGAGTCCAGCAGGGACTGCTGCGCTTCCGCCCGCCGCAGCTCCAGGTTGTTGAGCGCGTCCTCGTACGACTCGAGCGTGCAGTAGCGGACCAGCCCGCCGCCGTTCCAGCCGGTGACTCGTGAGATGCCGCTCTGCTCGCCACCCAGGACGCGCTTGACCCGCCGCAGCGCCGTCTCCTCGAAGTAGCGCTCGTTGTCGACCCCGAGCGCCTTCCGGCCGAGCTTGAGCGCGACCGCCGCGGTCGTGCCGCTGCCGAGGAAGGGATCGCAGACCCACTGGTCGCGGCTGGAGCCGAACTCCAGCAGTCGCCGCAGCAGCTGCTCGGGCTTCTTGCCGCGCGAAAGGGTGACGCCACCCTCGTTCGCCAGGTCGGCCTTTGGGATCTCGCCGTGCGACCAGTGATCGGTGATCTTGTTGCTCTTCACGATCGTGGTCCCGTCGAGGTGGGCGCTGTCCCGCAGCCAGACGAAGATCTGCCCGTTCCAGTAGTAGTTGGTGACCCGCTGCGCCTTCTGCCGTCCCCGGGCCACCAGGTAGTCGGCCGAGTACAGGCCGGAGGTTGCGTAGCGGAGCACCTGGTTCTGGAACTCGTTCTCCTTCTGGACGCTGGTCGTCCGGAAGACCTTGTCGAAGTGCTCCGCGTACTCGGCCATGACCGCGAGCTGGCGCTCCTTGAACCTCGCCAGCGAGATCGTCGCGAACTCGAAATCCTCGTGCTCGTAGATGACCACTTCCTCGCCGGTCGCGGGTGCGACGAAGCGGTGGACCTCACGGCGACTGCCCGGCGTGACCAATCTGCGGTTGTAGCGCTTGAGGGTCTCGAACTCGATCTCCCGCTCGTAGAACACGTCGCCGAGGCGGGACTTGTCCAGCGAGTACGCGAGGATGAACTCCTTGGTCCTGACGATCTTGCCGCCCTGGCCGAGCCCTGAGCTGCCCGACCGCTCGTAGGCGATCATGGCGACGAGCGCGTCCCTGTCGAGGGTCTGGTCCAGCAGCATCCGCAGCGGGGCCACTTCCACGTCGTCGATGCTGACGAAGACCGTGCCGTCCTCGGACAGCAGCCTCCGCGACACGTCGAGCCTCGACTCCATCAGCGCCAGCCACGACGAGTGCTGGTAGTTGTCCTTGTAGGCGAACTCGTCGTTGCCGGTGTTGTAGGGCGGGTCGAGGTAGAAGCAGCGGATCGCCCCCGCGAAGCGGCGTTCGGCCAGCCGCAGCGCGTGGAAATTGTCGCCATGGACCAGCACCGCCTGGACCTGGCCGTCCAGGTCCTCGAACTCGCCCAGGAGGCGACCGGTGAAGTCGCCGGAGAAGTGCCGCGTGTCGACCACGAGGTTCGGCTGGGACCGCAGGAAGCCGGGCGAGAGCGGGCGCGAGTAGCCAGGGGTCACCAGGTCGCCCTCCGCCTGGTCGATGCCGAACAGCTCGACCCACTCGTCGACCTGGCCGTCGTTGGCCGCGATCTCCGGGTACAGCTCCTCGGGGACGCGGTCGAGGGTGACGCAGTAGTGCGTCTCGACGACGAACTTCTTCTTGAGCCAGAGCCGCTGCTGGAAGTCCTCGAGCTGGGCGAGGAAATCGATGATCCTGCCGGCGATGCCGCGGACGACCCGGATCTTGGAGAGGTACTGCTCGACGCGCGGTGCCGACTCCTGCTCCACGTCGTCCAGGTGCATGATCTCGTTCTTGATGTAGAAATCCAGCTCGCGCCGCAGGAAACCGCCCAGGTCCTTGTGGATGAAGTAGTCGAAGGTGTTGCGCGCGGTGTAGCGGCGCAGGTGGGCCTCCAGCACGCTGTGGTCGGCGTTGGCGCCGGAGGCGGTCACGTGCGGCCTGCCCAGCTCGGCGACCCACGCGCCGAACGGCGCACCGGCCAGCCGGAGCAGGCGCTCGACGGCGAATCCGGTCAGGTCCCGCTGCGTGGGAGGCCTCGCCTTCCCGCCGCCCGCGCGCTCGGGCCAGTCGGCGAGTACCGCCGGACGGTACTCGAAGCGGATGAAGAGCTCGCCGTCCTCCTCCGCCACGAAGTCCTCGGCGGCGAGGACGAAGGCGCGATCCCTGCCGTCGGCGGCCTTGACGTTGCCGTGCTCCCCCTCGGCGGCGTCCACCAGCTGGAAGTGGACGCGCAGCGGCTCGGCGTCGTCGTCCGGCCGCAGGCGGAAGGCGTAGTCGCGCAGGTACTCGTTGGTCTTGATGTAGTGGTGGTCGCGGTTGGCCCAGTGCAGCGTGACCTCCTCGCCCTCGTAGGGGAGGGCGTAGACACCGGGCTTGTAGACCCGCTTGGCGAGGAAGTCGCCGTCGGCGTAGTAGCGGCGGAAGAAGCGGAACAGGTGCTCGTACACGTCCCGTTCCAGCGCGTCGATGTCGACGGCGTCGCTCGCGAGCCGCTCGCGCAGCTCCTTGACCCTGGGCGACTCGCCCGGGTCCATGCCGGCGGCCTCGACGCCGGCGACGACCTTCTCCAGCTCGCGTTGCAGCTCGGCCTTGTCGGCCGGACGGTAGCGGCGGAAGGCATCCTTGACCTGCGGCAGCAGGTCGTGGTCGAGGAAGCGGCTCACCTCGCCGGCCTTCGCCCGCATGACGCGGTAGACGCCGAAGTCGAGATCTGGCTGGTCGAGCTGGAACAGCTCCATCAGCAGGCGCTTCAGCCTCTCGTACTGCCGGCTCATGGTGCCGCTCGTCGCAGCGGGCTGCCTGCAGGCGGTGGGGTCATGGCAGGGATCATATTGGGTGGAAGGAACAGCGGCGGCCCGCCGCGCCGAACACGAGCAGTCGAACTGACAGTCGACGGCCTGGGCGGTCGGCGGGGATCGCCGCGGGCGTCCTTGCGCCCTCGGCGGCCGCGCGTGAAGATCGCAGCGGATGGACCTGGAGGTTGCGATGGCGCTGAGGATCATCTGCATGTGCGGGTATGTCATCCGGGGCGACGACGACGACGAGCTCTGGAG
>Ga0307278_10000252_pt1 | contig 27725 bp, 34 predicted proteins | sample ER_DNA_117_FD_194482 | JGI IMG/M metagenome (GOLD analysis project Ga0307278, IMG submission 194482) | Bulk soil microbial communities from the East River watershed near Crested Butte, Colorado, United States - ER_DNA_117 | ecosystem: Environmental > Terrestrial > Soil > Floodplain | place...
CACAGGGAGGGGACCTCCCGCAACGGGTGGCAGCCCACGGCAGACGCCCTGCTTACCATGGAGCTTCGCAGGCAACGGGTGGCAGTCGGTGGCAACGGATTTCGCTTGTTTTCGGCGTTTCCGCGCGCAGCGGATTTGCCACTGATTGCCACCGGTTGCAACCACGGGGCTCCATAAAGGCTCCATCCGAGGTTGTCCTAACCGGTCGACCATCCGGCCAAGCCGCCAGCCGTGTTCGTTGCTCACGGGGACTACGAATGCTTTGGTCGAGACACCTTGTACGTGTGCTCGACCTTATCGCCGACGGGCAGATTCTTTGCGTCAAGAGCCTGAGTGCTGACTGTAACTGTCGCCGGGGCCCGCACTGTGACGGAAAGGGCCTGACTCGCCTTGCCGTGGCTGTCTTTAGGTGTCACAACCGTTTGAGGCTTGGGCACTCCGCCCAAAGTCGTGGTGACTTTTGCTGCCTCGGAGCCTAGGTTCGCCCACTTGACTGTGAAGCTTGCTTTCGTGAGGGGGCCAGCTGTGGAAGTCGCGAGCTGGCCAAAGGAAGCACTCGGCTTACCCTGTGACGCTGCTGGAACGTTGGAGAAGAAGAGCGCAACTAGTGCGAGAGCGAACAGCGCGACAGCACCATTCGTGAGCCACGTCGGAAGTCGGAACGATCGACGTTGGAGTAAGTCGAGGCGGGAGAGGTTGACGACCGACCGCTTCAATGCGTAGCTGCCGATCCACGAAAGGATTACCGCGGCAAGTGCGAAGCACGCACCTAAGTAGAGGAGCCACGGACGGGCGACGTCATCTCCCTTCCACCCTACGAACGCACCGTACGCTGTGCCGAGGACCGCGATCTGTGCAATCGGTGCCCCGATAGCGGACGTAACCCGCGCTGCGCCCCCTTTCGGCGATAAGCGCTCGCGCGCGTCATCCAGGACCGCCTGCTCATCGTTATCCGCGCCACGAAGTGGCAACTTGACGGTTCCGGAGGCATCGGTGTGCCACGCCTCCCTGAGCTTGTCCTCCGTGAGGACGTCCGTCGAGTCTCCATTGGGAACAGCGAGCTTCCAGCCCGGCGGACGGGCGAGCATCGTCTCGACCTCGGTCGCGCTGAGCTCCTCCTTGATCGTGACGTTCGTTGGTCGTCGCCGGCTCGTTCGAGCGTGCGGCCGAAGGATGATCAAGGACCTCCGTCCGTCTTCACGCAGTAGGTGCTCGTTCATTCGGTCGAACGTCTTCAACAACCCGGTCAAAAGCGGAACGGGCACGTCCTCGCCCGTCTCTTGAAATGCTGCCCAGGCCTCGTCGCTCAGGTTTCTCTTGTCGGCATCACTCGACACCAAGATCACGGCGTTCGGCACTACACGGGACCTCCGTTGCGACTGACACAATCGTCGTGCTCGCAAGGCCTCGAGTCAAGTCATCCCCGGCTGGCGGCTCCGTGGGTCGTCGCGGCGCGGCCGTCGCCTCGGGTGACCTCGAGCGAGCAGCTGCAGTTCTCGCCGAGATCAACTCACGGCCGCTAGGGGATTACGTCGCGAGCCAACGCGCGTTCTGCCGCAGATTCATCGTCCAGCCGCGAGATGATCCCTCCCTTCGTGCGCCCTGAATCTGCCCGCGAAGTCCGAACCTGTCCGCAGAACCTGCCCCCAAAGTTGCGTTTCATCTACGACGACGGCGCTTGCGCCGTCCTCCTCAACACAAGGCCGCGTCGAAGCGGTGGCGGCCGTCGCCGTCGGCCTTGAACCGCGGTCGCTTGCGATCTAGCCTTGTCCTGTGTCCACCTTCTTTCAGACAACGTATCGCGGCAACTTCATCGCGGGATTCGACAAGTACGTCGACCGTGGGGTGTTTACCAAGCCCGCGCCGGACGTCTACTGGGACCCCAAGGACGGGCGCTGGGAAACCTACTCGGCGACGAACTTTCGCTTCATCGATGAAGGGCTGCCGAGCTCGGAGGTCACCTTCCTCACGAACGCAGGCGCTCTGTTCGATCAGATTACCCAGCAATGGGCCGGTCTCGCGGAGCAGAAACGGCAGTCGACCGCATGGGACGGTCGCCTTCACAAGTGGGTGCTCGCTGAGTTCCAGGGCGGCGGTGGTGCCGGCTCCTGCCGTGAGGAATACGAGAAGCAGCTCCGGTATCTGCGCCAGCTTCACACGCAGGGATTGCTCACGGACGAGCAGTTCAACAAGCAGGCGCAAGACACCTGGGAGCGCTACCGGCACTGCGTGTAGTCGAGGCGCTCCAAGGGTCCGTCCTGCGTGCGTATCAGGGGCGGCGGGCCGCGAGCGGCTCAGTCCGGCGCGGACTGCGGCTAGTCGACCGGAGCCGGCCGCGATAGAATCTCTCCATGATCCGCGAGGCATGCACCGGCTGCGGTTGCGGCCAGTGCTCGTGCCCGGGCTGCAGCAGCACGAAGTAACCAGCCGTCACGAATAGGTGTCGACCCCCTCCTTCGCAGGGAGGGGACCTCCTGCAACGGGTGGCAGCCCATGGCAGACGCCCTGCTTACCATGCGATCCCAACGGCAACCGGTGGCAGCCGGTCGCAACGGTTTGCGGCTAGTTCAACTCGTTTTTCGTGCTTTGGCGAGCCGAACGTTTGCCGCCGGTTGCGCCCGCTCTGCTCCATACCTGTTCCATCCCAATCGGCCCAAAACGGGCCGTTTGCCTCGTTAGCACGAACCCGTTTCGGGGCGATGCTTCGTAGTAGGTCATCCGACCCGCGTCCAGATGCCTCCCAGACCGCGCGGCGCGCCAAGAAGGGGCCGGAGGTCTCGCGGATCGCGGTGAGTGTCAACTGTTTGCCCGAGACGGACCAGCTGTAGCTCCCCGGCGGGCCGTCCTCCCGCCAGCCCGCGCCGATGTCCTTGTAGCCGTAGCGGTTCAGAGCCCGCCGAGCCTCGCACTTGGCGCAAGGACGAGTACCCGGACTGAGGATCAGCGGCGGACGAGTTCGAGCAGCTCCTCGTGAGCGACCTCGACATGCTGCAGCCCGTGTGACTCTGCGATGTGTCGGAACCACGCCTTCCCGACGGCACACCGTCCACGTGCTTGGCCGCGTGCTCGGCCTCCTCGCGGCTGCGCCACAGGATCACGTCGATCCACGAGCCATCGTCGCGCTTCGCAAGCCAGGCTGCAAGCAGGCCGGGGAAGGCCCGGCCGAGCGCCGCGATCATCTGCGGACGCTCGGCAACCAGAGAGGCCTCGTCCGCTTCTCGCACGGAGAATGTCGCGAGCTCGAAAGTCAGAGCCATCTGGGTCCTCCTTATTGCATTGGAGAGCCGAAGGTATTACCGCTTCGCGCAGGTCGTCGAACGCACGAAAGGAGAGCGCTGCGCTATGGCTGAGAGGAAAACTGCAAAGAAGGGCACGCAGAAGTCCACCGCCAAGAAGATCGGCAAGGCCGACAAGAGATTCACGAAAGAGGAACGAGACGCGATGCGGGAGCGTGCCCGAGAGCTGAAGGCGGCCGCGGGCAAGGCGGACTCGGAAAGCGCCGTGCTCGAGAAGATCGCCGCGATGCCGGCGCCGGATCGGGCCTTGGGCGAGCGGCTTCATGCGATCATCAAAGCCAGCGCGCCGGCCCTCTCGCCGAGAACCTGGTACGGGATGCCCGCGTATGCCAAGGACGGCAAGGTCGTCTGCTTCTTCCAGAGCGCGCAGAGGTTCAAAACGAGGTACGCGACGTTCGGCTTCAGCGACAAGGCGAACCTCGACGAAGGCGCCATGTGGCCGACCGCCTTCGCGCTGAAGAATTTGACTGCCGCCGAAGAGAGAAAGATCGTCGCGCTCCTGACGAAAGCGGTGAGCTGAGGACCGAGCTCGCGAAGAGTCAGGTGCCCGGTACCACCTCCGGGGGCCTGGCCGGCTCCGGATGGACACGAGGTTCGGCGGCTGGATTCGGGCGGCGACCAACGAGATACCAGGCCTCGATCTCGCCTTTGCCCTTGACCGGGATCGTCCCCCTCGGCTCGCAGACGAACTCGTCCCCGAGCAGCTCCTTCGTCGCCCGGGTGATCTGGACGCGCCCCGAGGTCCCGTGGGACTCCATGCGACTCGCCGTGTTCACCGCGTCGCCCCAGAGGTCGTACAGGAACCGCTTCCGGCCGATCACGCCGGCCACGACCGGCCCGGAGTTGATCCCGACGCGCAGCTCGAGCCCGAGATGCCCGACCTCGTCGACCGAGCGCATCGCTGCCTGCATGTCGAGCGCCATCAGGGCGAGCGCTCGGGCATGGTCGGGCCGCGGTGAGGGCACGCCCGCGGCGACCATGTAGCAATCGCCGATCGTCTTGATCTTCTCGACGCCATAGCGCTCGGCGAGCTCATCGAAGTGGCTGAACAGGTGGTCGAGCAGGCCGACGACCTCGGCCGGCGGGAGGCGTTCCGCTAGTGGCGTGAAGTCCACAACGTCGGCGAAGAGGATCGACGCCGAGCTGAACTGGTCCGCAATCCTCCGTGTCTCGGCCTTGAGCCTGTCGGCGATCGACCGCGGCAGGATGTTCAGCAGCAGGCTTTCCGCCTTTGCCTGCTCCTCTCGCAGCGCCGCGAGCGCTTCCCGGCGTTGACGCGCGAATACGGCCAGCAGCGTGAAGACGATTGTCCCGCCCACGGTCACGTTGGCCGCGAGCATCGTGCTCGTAAACCACTGGGGAACTGCAGGCGACACACCACCCAGCAGCTCTCCGGCAATACCCGAGCTGAGGAACACGACGACGTAAGCGACGTACCAGCGACGCGCGCTTCGGACGTCGCTGAACACGAGCGCGGCGAGCGGGGCGAGGATTCCCCACAAACCGACCCCGCCGGCGTCGAGGAAACCACCCAGCGGGACCATCGACAGAGTGGGAGCCAACAGGATGGCCACCTGGCCGATACGCAGGAGCTGGCTGAAGTTCCGTGTGCGTGAGAAGACGACGATGGACGCCAGCAGGACGGCGAAGTACGCGAGCGGCACCCAGCCCACCGGCGAACCGAACGCGAGATAAAGGGCCGCCCAGAGGAGCGACACGGGCAGGATCAGCAGCGAGATCAGCACGAGCAGCGCCTTGTCGGCCCGCGTGTCGTCGTCGTCCTGCGGATCTGCGCCGAGCCGCGCCAGATTTGCAAGCACTCCGCTCATGATGGAGACCGTACTAGGCGGTACAGCTAGGCTTCGCCGCCGTGGAGGCATCGACAGCCAACTACGTCGAGGCGCTCGCACGGTTGAGCCTCTTCGCCGACGTCCCGCACCCGCAGCTCGAGGCGCTCGCGCACTCGTTCGGCGAGGAAGTCTTCGCCGAGGGACAGCGCGTCATCCGACAGGACGTGACCGGAGGCGGCTTCTACGTGATCCTCGACGGCGAGGCGACGATCGTCATCGACGGCCGCGAGCGTGCGCGTCTCACGCGAGGCGACTTCTTCGGCGAGATCTCGATTCTGACGGACGAGCCGCCGACCGCCGACGTGATCGCGACGTCTCTCCTGCGCTGCTTGATCATCCCCGACAACGAACTGAAGACGTTTCTGCTCAAGCAGCCGAGCGTGATGTATCGAATGCTCCAGATCGAAGCGCGGCGGTTGCGAGCCGCAAACGTTTGGAACGGCTAGAGGAGCGTCCGTTCCCGCCGGGCGACTACGACGTCGTGCTGGTGGGAAGCGGGCCCGGCGCACTGCAAACCGCGTATAGCCTCGCCCGCACGGGGATTCCCCGGTGCGCAGTGATCTCGCGCGACCCGGCGCCGGGCGGCATGTTCCGTCGCTTCCCTCTCTATCAGCGCTTGATCAGCTGGACGAAGCCGGACGCGCCCTTCGAGCGGGGCACGCGCGAGTACGAGTGGTACGACCACAACAGCCTGATCGGCGACGAGCGTGAGCATCAAGCGCTCGCACCGGAGTTCATGGACCGCACGTTCGACGTTCCGGCCCGCCACGAGATGGAGGCGGCGCTCGTCGAGTTCGCCATGCGCGGGGGAGTGCGCGTTCGCTACGGCTGCGAGTGGCTTTCGACCCGGCGCGACGATGCCGGCTTCGTGCTCGAGACGTCCGACGGCGAGTACCGCTGCCGGGTCTGCGTGTTTGCCATCGGCGTCACCGAGCCCTGGGTCGCTCCGATTCCAGGGCTCGAAGCGGCGCCGCATTACGTCGCGGCGAACAGACCCGAGCACTATCGGGGCAAAAGCGTTTTCATCGTCGGCAAGCGGAACTCGGGGTTCGAGCTCGCGCAGGGTCTCCTGCCCTGGGCGCGCCGCATCGTGCTCGGTTCGCCGCGCCCGGTGGACACCGCGATGCTCGCCTTCTCGCCGCTGAGCATCCGGTATCTCTCGCCGTATACCGAGCACATCCGCGGCGGCAGCGGCAGCTATGTCGTCGACGCGGCGATCGAGCGCGTGGAGCGCCACGCGGACGGGTACCGCATCCATGCGAGCGGGACGACGTGGGAGGGAAAGCTCGAGCTCGAAAGCGACGAGGTCATCGCGGCGACGGGATTCCGTGCGCCGGTACGCGACTTACCGACGGTCGGCGTGGCGATGGTCAACGACGCGCGGATGCCGGCGCAGACGTCGTACTGGGAGAGCATCTCGGTCCCCGGGATCTACTTCGCGGGCAACGTGACCCAGGCTTCGCCCGGCCTGCGCAAGCACGGTGCGACGAGCAGCTCCGGATCCGTAAATGGCTATCGCTACAACGCTTGCGTCCTTGTGCAGCACATCGCGGAGACGCACTTCGGGCTCCGGCGCGAGCGGCGATCGCTCGACGCCGACGAAGTAATTCCGCATTTGCTCGGAGAGCTCGCGCACGCGCCCGAGCTCTGGACGCAGAAAGGATATCTCGCGCGGGTGCTCGACTTCGACGGCGCCGACGGCATTCGAGACGAAGGGATCGTCCCGCTTGCCGCCTTCGTGGATCGCGAGGACGGCGACGCGTGTGCGGTCGCGGTCGAGTACGACGCCGACGGGACGATCATCCCGGTTGTCTACGTCCGGCGGGGCGGGCGTCTGGTGGAGAGCTCCTTGCCTCCGCATCCGCTGCACGCGTTCGATACCAACGAGCATCGTCAGCAGCTCGCGGCATCCCTGGGGCAGCTTCTGTCCCGAAGAGCGAGCGCGTCGCGGGCCTGACCCGAGAGCGGGTCGCGCTTGCAGCGGGCGCATAGCCATGGCTAGCCCATATGGCTCTTTGTGGCGCGCGATGATCTCGGCGCCTCCCAGCCAACGGCCCTGCGTCGTTTCGGTCGGGGTCGAAGCTTCCCTCTGCCATGATGCGCGCGATTGGCTCGGGTCTTATCCGACGAACCACCAACCGGAGGAGGGGTACGTGGAACGAAGGTCGATCAACCCCGTCTCTTGGTCCATCAAGTTGGGATTCGACCAGGCCCAGCTCGTCGAGGGTCACCAGCGGCAGCTCGTTTGCAGCGGACAGGATGCGGTGGACGCCGACGGTAACCCCCAGCATCCGGGCGACATGGCCGCGCAACTCGAGATGTCGCTCGACAATCTGGAGGCAGTCCTGGCCGCCGCCGACATGACCCTCGCCAACGTTGTGCGGCTCAACGTGTACACCACCGACTTCGACGCGCTGGTCAAGCAGTGGGCAAGCGTTCGGGACCGCTTCGGGAAGTCCGAGGATCGCTTCGTGACCACTCTGCTCGGCGTTACGCGGCTGTTCACGCCAGAGCTCCTCGTCTTGCTCGAGGCAACCGCGATTGACTGATCCGCAGACGGGCAGCAAGTCCGGATGAAAATCGGAGTCATCGGTGCGGGAGCCGTGGGACGCACACTTGCGCAACTCCTCACCAAGCTCGGCCACCAGGTCTCGATTGCGAACTCGAGGGGACCGGAGAGCCTGACCGCGTTCGCGGCCGGGATCGGCGCGTCGCCCGTTTCCGTCGGCGACCTCGCCGATGCAGCAGAGCTGGTCGTCGTCGCCATCCCGACGAAGGCCGTTCCCGATCTCCCGCCGGGGTTGTTCGGGAACGTGCCGGACAGCCTTGTCGTGGTCGACACCTGCAACTACCACCCGGAGCTCCGTGACGGCCGGATCGACGCGATCGACCGCGGCATGCTCGACAGCGAATGGGTCGCGCAGCAGCTCGACCATCCCGTGATCAAGGCGTTCAACAACATCTTCGCCACGAGCCTGCTCGAGAAGGGAGTTCCGAGCGGAACGACGGGACGGATCGCTCTCTCGGTCGCCGGCGATTCGGTGGACGCCAGAGCAACGGTGCTTCGCCTTGTCGACGATCTCGGCTTCGACCCCGTCGATGGTGGTGAGCTGTATGACTCCTGGCGGCAGCAGCCCGGAACGCCGGCTTACTGTCGGGATCTCGACGCCGCCGCTCTCCGGCGCGCGCTCGCCGCAGCTGACCGGAGCCGGATCGCCGAATATCGCGCGGAAGAGGAAGCCCGCATCAAGGGGTCGATCGCGGCGGAGACAGCAAGCAGGTCAGCGCCTCAATGATCGTTCGCGCGCGTAGTGACGCTTGCTCTTCGCCGCGTTGCCGCACGTGGCCATGTCGCACCAGCGGCGGCGTCCGGCCTTGGAGCGATCGATGAAGAGCCAACCGCAGCGGGAGCCCGCGCAGACACGCGTGCGCGCCGGCGGGAACGTTCGGAGCAGATCGACTGCACGCAGAGCGAGCTCGTGGTTGAGGTAGTCGAGCTGAGACGTTTCCAGGTCGAGCTCGAGGGACGTGTCGTGGTCGGTGATCGTGAGGCGGGCGTTTGCGACAGCAATCTTCCAACGGCGCTCGAGACCGCGAAGCGCCTTCTCGGGCGCGGGCTCTCTCCGGATGGTTGCCGCGAACACGTCGTGGATGTTCTCGCGAAGCTCGCGGAGACGACGAAGGGCGAGTGTGCCCGCCCGCGGATCGGTCCTGTCGATCCGCTCCAGCTGAACAAGCAGGTCCCTGTCGAAGTGGCCGGCGAGAGCGGCCCATTCCAGCACGTGCGCGTAGCTGTCGAGCCAGTCGCTCGGGTCTCCGTTGCGGGCGGTGACGGTGTTCACCAGGTCGAGCACGACGTGGCCGCCGACGAGATCGCCTTCCCGGAAGATATGGGCCTTCGTTCGCATAACCCTTGAAAGAGCCTTTAGCGGCTGACTTGCGATATAACCGGTGAAAGGATCTTATCCGGTGGAGGGCGGAACATGAGTGCGGGTGGCGAAGCAGACTCGCAGCCGCGTCGCGAGGACTATTTCGGTGAGGGCGTGGCCGAGCGGTATGACGAGTCGACCGCCGACATGTTCGAGCCTACCGTCGTCGATCCCGCCGTCGACTTGCTCGCCGAGCTCGCGGGCGACGGTGCCGCCCTCGAACTCGGCATCGGCACCGGCCGGATCGCATTGCCGCTCACACGTCGCGGCGTCCGCGTGCATGGGATCGACCTGTCGGCGGCGATGGTGGCGCAACTGCGGGCGAAGCGCGGTGCCGAGAGCATCGATGTGACGATCGGCGACTTCGCGACAACACGGGTTGACGGGACGTTCGCGCTCGCTTACCTCGTCTTCAACACCATCAATAACCTGACGACCCAGGACGACCAGGTCGCCTGCTTCCAGAATGTGGCAGCGCACCTCGAACCCGGCGGCTGTTTCGTGATCGAGGTGGGCGTCCCCTCACTCCGGAGGCTGCCTTTCGGCGAGACGTTCCGCGCGTTCGAGGTCAGTGAGACGTACCTCGGCGTCGACGAGTTCGACGTTGCAAACCAGGGTCTTGTCTCGCACCACTTCCGGGCGGTGGACGGCAGGTTCGAGAAGCGCTCGATCCCGTTCCGCTACGTCTGGCCGTCCGAGCTCGACCTGATGGCGCGGCTCGCTGGAATGTCGCTGCGTGACCGTTTCGGCAGTTGGGGGCGCGAGCCGTTCACAAGCGAGAGCACCAAGCACATCTCTGTCTGGCAGCTGTCGCTGAATAGCGGGGAAGGGAGCCGTGCGTGAACGCGGTCACGAGGTATGCGGTCGCGGGTGCGACCGGAAGGGTGGGCCGCCACGTCGTCGGCGTCCTCGAGGCCGCCGGCCGTGAAGTCGTACCGATCTCCCGGTCGAGCGGCGTCGACGTCATTACCGGCGAGGGCCTCGAGGCGGCGCTGGCCGGTGTGGCTTGCGTCATCGACACAGCGACCGGGCCCTCGGCCGAGCAGGGTCCGGCGACAGAGTTCTTCACAACGGCGGCGCGCAACCTGCAGGAAACCGGGGCGCGGACGGGCGTGCAGCGCATCGTCACGGTTTCGATCATCGGCTGCGATCGCTTCAGCGGCGGCTACGGCGCTGCGAAGGTCGCACACGAGGAGGCGGCCCTCGCCGGCCCGCTCCCGGCGAGCGTCCTGCGCGCGGCGCAGTTCCACGAGTTCGTCGAACAGCTCGTCGACTGGGGTCGGCAGGGCAGCGTTAGCTACGTGGCAAAAATGCGCACACAGCTCGTCGCGGCGCGGACTGTGGCCGAGGCGCTCGTGCGGCTTGCCGACGACGCCTCGGAAACCTCGCCCACGCTCATTCCGCAGATCGCCGGCCCACGCGAGGAGCGGCTCGCCGACATGGCGCGCCTGCTCGTCGCTCGAAGGGGCGACGCGGTGACGATCGAGGAGACAAGCAATCCCGCGGATCCCGATACTGAGGTCTTCGAGTCCGGCGGGCTGCTCCCTGACCCGCATGCGACGCTCGCCGGCCCAACCTTTGCCGAATGGCTGGAAGAGACGCGCTGAAGCAGGGGCGCGTCAACGCACACAAAGGAGAGAGATGACCGATCACAAGACCGGAACGAGCGAGGACTGGCTTGCGGCGCGGCTGGAGCTGCTCGAGGCCGAGAAGGAATGGACGCGGCGCGGCGACGAACTCGCGCAGAAGCGGCAGGAGCTGCCCTGGGTGCGGATCGACAAGGAGTACCGCTTCGACACCGACGAGGGCACGCGGACGCTGGCAGAGCTGTTCGAGGGCCGCAGCCAGCTCCTCGTGTACCACTTCATGTTCGGGCCCGACTACACGGCGGGGTGCCCATCCTGCTCGGCAATCGCGGACGGCTTCAACGGTTCCGTCGTCCATCTCGTAAATCACGACGTCTCGTTCTGCGCGGTGTCGCGGGCACCGCTCGCGAAACTGCAGGCGTACAAGCAGCGCATGGGGTGGACCTTCCCCTGGGCGTCGTCGTTCGAGAGCGACTTCAACTACGACTTCCACGTGACGCACACCGAGGAGGAGTGGCGGTCGGGAGCCGTCGAATACAACTTCCGCACTTTGGACTTTCGGCCCGCCGAGCAGAGTCCAATGCTCGCCGAGTTCGCGGCGTTCACCGGAACGGACTTCGCGACCTACAGGCGAGAAGGGCCTGGCATGAGCGCGTTCGCGCTCGCGGATGGGGTCGTGTACCACACCTATTCGACGTACGAACGCGGGGTTGACGCCCTCTGGGGCATGTACCAGTGGCTCGACCGCGCGCCACTCGGTCGGAACGAGGCCGGCTTCTGGTGGCGCCGCCACGACGAGTACGACAGCGAGTAAAGAGTCACGCTACGCGGCCGGTGCTCAGATGCTCGTGGCAAAAGGAGGGGCCGATGTGAGCGAGCGCATGATCGAAGCAAACGGCGTCGAGCTCTGTACGGAGCCGTTCGGCGATCCGAGCGACCCGCCGGTTCTCCTGGTGATGGGCGTCGGTGCGTCGATGCTCTGGTGGGAGGAGGGTTTCTGCCGGCTGCTTGCCGAGGGCGGCCGGTTTGTGATCCGCTACGACCACCGCGACACGGGCCGCTCGGTCACCTACGAGCCGGGGCGCCCCGAGTACACCGGCGCCGATCTGGTGGCCGATGCGGTCGGCGTCCTTGATGCGTATGAGGTAAAGGCCGCGCACGTTGTCGGCGTCTCGGCGGGTGGGGCGTTCGCGCAGCTGCTCGCGCTCGGGTTTCCCGATCGCGTGCTCTCGCTCGTCCTCATCAGCACGTCTCCTGCGACTCCGGGGGGACGCAGCCTTCCCTCCGCGACGGAGCGCTTCAACGGCTTCCTGGCATCGGCTGAGGTGGATTGGTCGGATCAAGGGTCGGTGATCGAGTACCTGGTCGGCTACGAGCGCATGCTCGCGGGAGGCGCGCGCGCCTTCGACGAGGCGGCTTGGCGCGAGCTCGTCCGTCGCGACGTTGAGCGCGCGCGTGACATCGCGGCCTCCGAGAACCACAGCATGACCCCGGAGGGCGATGTTCCATCGGAGCCGATCTCGTCGATCGCTGTGCCAACGTTCGTGATCCACGGCACCGCCGATCCGATGTTCCCGCTCGCGCATGGAGAGGCACTGGCCAAGGAGATCCCGGGAGCGAGACTGCTGACACTCGAGGGAGCGGGGCACGGGGTCGATCGAGCCGACTGGGAGCCCATCGCCCACGCGATCCTGACACACTGCCGCCGCCGATCGTGGCGTGTGACGAATGATGGAGGTCGCGCGGACAACCGCAAACCGACGGCGGGCATGAGGCGCTACCGTCTCGATGTGATGCGCGGGGGCACGGAGTCCCGGGGGGAAAGATCGCCGTGAGCGAACACCTTGAGCGCCGCTTCCCCGAGCCTCAGCTATATCCATCCGACCCGCTAGGTGCGCAAGTCAAACTCCTTGTCGAGTGGTTCGAGCGCGTATGGAAACCCGCGGCAGGTTCTATCGAAGCCGAACTCGTCGATCACGCACCCAACCCCGATCAAGCCGTGATAGCCAAGCTCGAGGCGCGACTCGGCCGTGCCCTCGATCTGATGGAGGGACTCCTACGCGGAGAAGATTTCCTGCTCGGCGGCCAGTTCACCGCCGCCGACTGCGTTCCGTTTCCGTTCATCAAATATGCGGCCCTCGGCATGCCACCAGGCGACGACAAGCTCTTTCACCGCATACTCGTTGAGCATCAGCCGCTCGGCGACAGCCACCCGTTGCTGATTGCGTGGATTAACCGGGTCGATGCACTACCCCGCGCTTAGGATCCGCGCGCCAGAACCGATCTGTGCGAGCCTCGCTTGCGCAAGTGTCGCTCGCCCGAGCTTCCAGCGAGCCGTGGTCGGATCCAGCCGACGTCTGACCTCCCTCGCCCGCGCGTGGCATCGCGGATCACTGCTCTGCCACGCCATGCCATGATCTCACCGTGATCGCCGGAGCGCACACGCTCCTTTACGCCGAGGACGCCGACGCAGCACGGGCGTTCTTCCGCGACGTGCTCTGCTTCTCCAACGTCGATGCCGACGGCGGCTGGCTGATTTTTGCGCTTCCGCCGGGCGAGCTCGGCGTCCATCCCGTGGAGCGCTCCGAGCACGAGACCGGGCGACAGGAGCTCTACTTCATGTGCCACGACATCGCGCGGACCGTCGAGGAGCTCGAGGGCAAGGCGGTCGAGTTCACCGCTCCCGTCACCGAGGAGAGTTTCGGGCTGCTCACGCGATTCAAGGTTCCCGGGGCCGGCGAAGCGTGGCTGTACGAACCGAAGCACAGGAGCCCGCTCGCCGAGTTCTCCGGCTAGGCGTCGATCTCACCATCTTCTGCCGCACAGCGCTCCTGCCCTCCGGCTTTTGTACCGCGCAACTCGACCGCAAACGGGGGCGAGCCCTGTACGCGACGTGTTACGGACTTCGTGACGACTAGATCGTCGGCGTAGAACTCACCCTAGCCTAGTCGAGCGAGATCGCCTCCGGACGCAGAACAGCCTGGTTTGCGCACTGACAAGTACCGCCCACTGAACTTGGCGTTGCGCAAACCTTGGAGTGACTACGCAGCCCGGGAGGATCCGAGGGTACTCACCTGTAGATCCTCCTAGACGGCATAGCCCCAGAAACGACGGAACAGGATGGAGTGCGCGAGCGCCACTCGGCCCGAGAGCTAGGGGCGAAACTCAGCGATCCGTCGCTGCTGTGCAATCGCTAGGCGGTCGGGTAGCGCCTTCATAACGGCATCGCGTACTTGCGCACCGAGCGGCGAGCGAACCTCGGCGACACGCCCGGCCCGCCGAGAGGCGCGGACGACTGCGTTCGCACGCCGCGCCCGCCGGCGCTCGTACGCCCGAAGGGCTTCCTCGGCGTCGTCGACCCCAGCGACGCACGAGGCGAGCACGACTGCATCCTCGAGGGCTTGCGCGGCTCCCTGGCCGATGTTCGGCTTCATTGGGTGCGCGGCATCGCCGAGCAGCGTCACGCGCCCCCGTCCCCAGCTGCGACGAGGCGGCCGGTCATACGTGAACGTCGGCTCGACCGAGCGTGAAGGATCCGTCGATCGGAAGGCTCGTCGCTGTAGGGCGGGGAGCGTCTTCGGACACGGAGAACCTCAGCCGATCGTGGCCAGTGGTGGCGGATCACCGCTCCGCCCATGCGGGCCGCCGGAATGCGTGAAGCGATGCCCGCGCCGCTCCGCCCGCTCACGCGCTGTCGTACTCGTCGCGGCGGCGCATCCAGACGGCGGCGTGCAGGTTACCCATTCCTTGCACCATCGTCTCGTTGCGCCCGCGTGGTGCGCGGTCGAGCCACTGGTACATGCCCCAGAGGCTGTCCAGCCCGCGGATGTACGCCGAGTAGGTGTGGTAAACGATCCCGTCCTCGAGCGCGAACGCGCTCATGCCCGGGGCTTCCCGCGTCGCCGTCGCGAAGTCCGTGCCATAGACGGGAAGCGTGTCCGAGTCGCCGAGTTCGCTGCGGGTATCCATCGCGCGGAAGTTGTGCTCGACGACTCCCGACTGCTGCTGCTCCTCGGTGAACGACACCTGCAAGTCGTAGTTGAAGTCGCTTCCGAGCGACGATGCCCACGGGAAGCTCCACTCCATCCGCTGCTTGTAGGCCTGCAGCTTCTCGAGCGGCGCGCGCGACACCGCTGAGAATGCCACGTCGTGGTTCTCGAGGTGGACGACGAAACCGTTGAAGCCGTCCGCGATCGCCGAGCAGGACGGACACCCCGCCGAGTACTCGGGGCCGAACATGAAGTGGTAGACGAGGAGCTGCGAGCGCCCTCGGAAGAGGTCTTGCAGCGAGGCGCTCCCCTCGTCGGTCTCGAAGCGGTACTCCTTGTCGATGCGAACCCACGGCAGCTCCTGTCGCCGCCGCGCGAGCTCGTCGCTGCGCCGCGTCAGCTCCTTCTCGGCATCGAGCAGCTCGCGCCGGGCCGCGAGCCACTCCTCGCGCGTTCCTGTGCTGTGGTTGGTCATCGGTTTGTCTCCTTTCTGTACGTCGAGTTCGTCAAGTGCTCCTGATTCACATCGCTTGCGGGAGACCCGGAACCGCCGAGGGCGCCAGTACGACGAGGATTCCCAGGGCGACGATCGCGAGCCCCAGCGGAGCGTCGATCGAGGCTCTCGGCGGCAAGAGCTTCTGCCCGAGGATGAGGACGGCGACGACGGACATCCAGGCGACGTTCATGACGCCCAGCGCCAGCAGCATCACCATAAGTCCGACGCTCGAGCCGACGCAAGAGAGCCCGAACCGCACTCCAGAGCGGACGTTCTCGCGGCAGCGCCGCCGGAAGTGGCACTTGAGCGGTGTGAGCTCGTAGAAGCCGGCAACGATCGTCAGCGCACCGGCGACCGCGGTGCCGTGCGGCCGGTACAAGGCATAGACCGCGAGGCCGACGAGCGCCCAGACCGCGAGGTACGAGCCGACGAACGGCGGCACGGCGAGCGCACGCTCGCTGGTGCGAGTGCGTCCCAGCGCCGCCGGGGCCGCGCTCGGCAGCATCATCGCCGCCATCATCGACACCCACGCCGTCACGAAGAACGGGAACGATCCGAGCTCCGTCGCGACGCCCATGTCCATCCCGTTCATCTGGTGAACCGCGACAATCCACGATGCCGCGGCGAGTCCGAGCGTCGCCGTCAGCGCGGCTGCCGTCATAGCGCGCCTAGCCATCTGGTCCGCGACCGTCATCGGCTCGCCGCTCCGCAGACAGGGCGCGCGCATGGCGCGCCGTTCGGGCCCGTGGCCGGCGGCTGGCTATTGATGAGCCTCAGCGGCTTGGACGTCGCCCGTCGTCCGAGCAGGAGCAGGCCGCCGAAGGTGAGAGCGTAGGCGCTCACCACCCACCCCACTGCAGGCCCTGCTCCGAGAAGCCGAGGTCGGTTTCGATCGAGGGGAGGGTGACGATCACGATGGCGGCGTCGAGGATCACCAGGAAGAAGGCGCCGCAGAGGAGCGCGAGCGCCCACCAGCGGCCGGGATCGAGTTGTGCCGGGACGTGTATGTGCTGCGTGTTGGACATGGTGTCCTCCTTGTCGCCGTCGCCGCCCGTAATTGACGACCTCGACTAGACGTCGCAGCACGGAGGCGATTTGGACAACCTCCGGAACGTCGTTCAGTCGGCGTGTAGCGCGCCGAGCCGCCGCTCGAGCTCCGCCAGTTCGACGGCGTTGGCGGTGAGCGCAATTGCGCGCTCGTATGCTCCGGCGGCGGCCGACGCGTAGCCTGCGCGACTCAGCAGCTCGGCGTGCGCTGCGTGCAGCGGCTGGTAGCGCTCGAGCGCCGGATCGCCCAGCAGCGGCTCGAGCAGCGTCAAGCCGGCGGCAGGCCCGTCGGCCAGGCCGACCGCGACCGCGCGGTTGAGCTCGACCACAGGCGACGGGTTGAGCCTGGCCAGGGCGCCGTACAGCTCGGCGATCTCCGCCCAGTCCGTGTTCTCGGCGTCCGGGGCCTGGATCTGCAGGGCGGTGATCGCGGCTTGCAGCTGGTACTCCCCCGGGCGCCGTAGGCTCACTGCGCGCTCCAACGTCGTGAGGCCGTCGGCGATTCGATCTCGGTCCCAGAGCGACCGGTCCTGCGCGTCGAGCGCGGCGTACCGCCCCTCGGGGTCCACGCGGGCGGCGCGCCGCGCGTCGTGCAGCAGCATTAGCGACAGGAGCCCCCACACCTCGGCGTCGTCGGGCATCAGCCGGGTCAGCAGCTCGCCGAGGCGGATCGCCTCGTCGCACAGCTCGCCGCGAACGAGGCGATCGCCCTTGGTTGCCGCGTAGCCCTCGTTGAAAACCAGGTACACCACGCGCAGGACGCCGCGCAGGCGGTCTGGCAGCTCCTCGTCGGCCGGCACGCGGTAGGGGATGTGCGCGTCGGCGATCTTGCGCTTCGCGCGAACGATGCGCTTGCCCATGGTCGGCTCGGCAACCAGGAAGGCGCGGGCGATCTCGCCGGTCGTGAGGCCGCCGAGCGTCCGCAGCGTGAGCGCGACCTGCGCCGGCATCTCCAGCGCCGGGTGGCAGCAGGTGAAGATCAGGCGCAGCCGGTCGTCGACGATCGAGCTCTCGTCGTCCATGGATAGCTCCTCCTCGTCCTGGTCGAGGCGCGTCAGCTCGGCCAGTCGCTCGGCGCGATCCGCCACCGACCGGTCGCGGCGCAGGCGATCGATCGCCCGCCGCCGCGCCGCGGTGGTGATCCACGCCCCCGGATTGGCAGGAATACCGTCGCGCCGCCAGGCCGTGACCGCCGCCTCGAACGCGTCCTGCACCGCGTCCTCGGCCAGCTGGAAGTCGCCGGCTTGCCGGATCAGGGTGGCAAGCACGGTCGCGCGCTCGTCGCGAAACGCGCCTGCGACCGCGTCCGAGACCGGGTCGGCCGGGTGAACGCCGCCGCTCATGCCATGTCTTTGACCGCCTCATCGGGCAGGTCGGCGCCGGCCTCGCGCGATACGCGCAGCCACTCGTCGGCCGGCATGATCGGGCGCACCTCCACCGTCCCCCAGCACGCGGCCGGCACGCGCGCGGCCTGCTTGAGCGCCTCGTCGAGGTCGGCGCAGTCGAGGATGTAATAGCCCGCCAGGACCTCCTTGGTCACCGCGAAGGGGCCGTCGGTGATCTCCGTCTCGCCACCGCGCACGCGGACGGACGTCGCGCTCTCCGTCGAATGCAGACGCTGGACGCCTACCAGCAGCCCTGCCTCGCGCAGGCTGCGGTGCAGCTCCACGAACATCGGCATTTCCCTCTCGCGCTCGGCTTGCTCGGCCGGGTCGACCTCCTCTTGATACACCAGCAACATGTAGTGAGCCATCGCGCCTCCAGCGTTCGTGGTTTTCGCCACACCTACGCGGCCCTCATCATTACCTTGCTGCACGCCGCGCCATTTGGACAGCGCCAGCGGGACCGGCCCTCTCCATTGGCCGAGCGGCGCCCAGCTGATCCGCAGCGCCGGCGAGATGTGGGCGATCCGTGAGGACGACCGGAGGGACAGATCGTCCGGTTCGGCGGCTGAGCCGCGCAGGTGACGCTGCGGGTGCCGTGCGCGCGTAGGAGCGGGCTGAGATTCGACCAGGCGGCGCGCTCAGACGACGTTCGAGCGCAAGAAGTTGACCGCGCTCACAGCCAACGCCGTGAGGGCTGTCCAAATCGCCTTCGTTGCTGCGACGTCTTGTCGAGGCCAGTCCCTCAACCAATAACAACAACGACTCACAGGACAGGGAGGCTGTCATGAGCACGAAGGCGATGACAATCGAAGGTAAGGCAGTTCTGGTGACCGGCGCCAACCGGGGTCTCGGGCAGGCGCTGGTCGAGGAAGCCTTGCGGAGAGGCGCGAAGCGGGTGTATGCCGGTACGCGCCAGCCGTTGGTTCACCCCGATGAGCGCGTCACGCCGCTGACCCTGGACGTCACAGATCCGGCGCAGGTTCGCCAGGCTACGGAGGAGGTCGCATCACTCGACATCCTCTTCAACAACGCCGGCGTGGCACTGCCCGCTGAGTTGAGTGATCGTGCCGCGCTCGAACGGCACCTCGCAGTCAATCTCTTCGGCACGTGGGGCGTGACCGAGGCGTTCCTACCGCTGCTCACGCGGACCGGCGGCGCCGTCGTCAACGTCGTCTCCGTCGCCGCCCTTGCCGCCGTGCCGGTCCTTCCCGCCTACTCGATCTCGAAGGCCGCCGCGTTCTCGCTCTCGCAGTCGCTGCGAGCCCTCTTCGCGGGCCGGGACGTGAGCGTGCATGCAGTCATGGCCGGCCCGATCGACACCGACATGGTCCGAGATCTCGACATCCCGAAGACCTCTCCCGAGGCGGTCGCCCGGGGCATCTTCGACGGGGTGGAGAGAGGGGAGGAAGAGATCTTCCCCGACCCGATGTCCGAGAAAATGGCGGAGAGCTGGCGCACTGGTCCGGCCAAGGCGCTCGAGCGCCAGAACGCCGCGCTCGTCGCAGGGACCGTCGCGGCGTAAGCACGGGAGACGCCGCTATGCAACTTCGGCAGAAGCTCGCCGGGTACTGGCGCGCGCCAGGCCAAGCTGTCGTGACGAAGAAGGAGAGAAAACAATGACTGATCACAAGATCGGCACACGTGAGGAGTGGCTCGCCGCACGTGAGCAGCTACTGGTCCGCGAGAAAGAGCACACGAGGCTCGGCGACGAGATCGCGCAGCAACGACGCGAGCTGCCGTGGGTTCGAGTGGAGAAGGAGTACCGCTTCGACACGGACGACGGTGAGAAGGCGCTCGTCGAACTGTTCGACGGGCGATCCCAGCTGCTCGTCTACCACTTCATGTTCGGCCCCAGCTACGAGGCCGGTTGCCCGACCTGCTCGTCGATGGCCGACGGCATCGACGGCCTGCTCCCGCACCTGCACGCCCGCGACGTGACGTTCGCCTTCGTCTCACACGCACCGCTGGAGAAGCTGCAGGCCTACAAGCGCCGCATGGGCTGGAGTATTCCCTGGGTCTCCACCGCGCGCACCGACTTCAACTTCGACCTCGGCTTCTCGAGCAGCGAAGGGCAGACGCGCGAGTGGGTCGAGCCGATGGCCGAGCAGCTCCCGGCCATCGCCGCGCACAACGCCAGCTCGACGGGCACCGATCTCGTTGGCTACCTCACGGAACTGTTTGGGTTCAGCTCGTTCGTACGCGACGACGGCACCGTCTACCACACCTACTCGACGACGGGCCGCGGAGTGGAATTTCTGATGGGCTACTACCCGATCCTCGACCACGCACCGAAGGGCCGCGACGAGGGCGAGGCGTGGCAACTCTGGATCCGCCGGCACGACGAGTACTAGGAGGGGCGACGAGACCACCGGCTGAAGCGAGGCGCAGCTTCTCGGGCCCTGCGTGTGCTTCCCTCATCGCAAGCGGGATGGAGGCCGGAGACGTTGCTCGAGGGATGAGGGGTTGCCCGAATAGAGGAGGGGTGAGGCTCGCCCCATGGAGTCGATGGTGGCGACTGATCGCGACGATGAACCCGTGCCCGTTCATGATGCCGGTGCGCATGGCGGCCCGGATAACGCACCTACCGAGCGTCAACGCACCGGCGGGTCCCCGCGTCATGGCGCCACCGATTTGGTGCGGGCGATGGATTCCGCAGCTCGGTCGGATTCCAACGGGCACAGAAGGGAGAATCAAGATGGGAAAGATCGTCGTGAGCGACAACCTCTCGCTCGACGGAGTCGTCCAGGACCCGGCCGGTGACGAAGGCTTCAGGGTCGGGGGCTGGGTCGGCCTGATCAAGGACCGTCCAGAACTCAGCAAGCTCGCGCTCGACGAAGCCCTGGGCACCGAGGCCCTGCTGCTGGGTCGGCGGAGCTACGAGTGGTTCGCCGCGCGGTGGCCATCCCGGAGTGGCGAGTTGGCGGATAGGTTGAACAGTCTGCCCAAGTACGTCGTGTCCTCGACCCTCGAACATCTCGACTGGAACAACTCGACGGTACTCAAGGGCGATGTGCTCAACGAGATCTCGAAGCTGAAGCACGAGCTCAAAGGGGAAGTCGTCGTCCCCGCCAGCTTCCAGCTCGTACGCACACTGATGGAGCACGACCTCGTCGACGAGCTGCGGCTGAAGATCTTCCCGGTCGTGCTCGGGGCCGGCGAGCGCCTCTTCGGCGAGACCAGCGACAAGAAAGCGATGCGCCTCGTCGACACCCAGACCGTCGAGGGCGGCGTCGTCTTCCTCACCTACGAAGTCCTCCCGGGGGCCTAGCGACGAGGCGCGCCGCTCGGAATGATCACTCGGGTTCGAGGACGGTGAAGAGAGCATGAACTATTACGACACATTGATTGAAGTCGCCGATGACTGTCCGGTTACCGAGGCTCAAGTGCCGCATACACGAGGCGCCAGAAAGACGAAGGCACTGGTTTGAGTACGAGCTGCTCGTCGAGCGTCCTTACACGTCATGCTCGAGTGGACGGGTTCGTTTCGCTGGGGCGTGGTGGCGAGCGCCATCGTCTCTCGCTGGGGGTGGAGATCGGGCGATCCGATCATCGGCCTCGCGATCAGCCTCGTCATCCTCCGCATCACCTGGCAGTCGTGGCGGACAGTCTCGAGAAGCGATCCCGGCGAGATGATCGAGGCGCATGAGCACAGCCACTAGCCCGGAGCGGGCCGGTTCTGAGACTCGCCTTCAACTTTCACGTCGCGGAAGAGGAAGTAGAGGCCGGCGTCGTAGAGGCTCTTGAGCGCGCCGGCGATGAGGAACGGTGCGCCCAGGGAACCACGGAGTGTGGCGCTGGCGATGAGCGGGGCGACAGGTCGCGTGATGTAACGGGCGGTGTTCGTGTAGGCGGCGGCCGCGGTGCGCTCGCTCGGGTCGACCACTGACATCACGTATGCCTGCCGGGTCGGCACGTCCATCTGCGAGAGCGCGAACCGCGCGAGCAGAAGCGCGATCGCCAGGGCGAGGTTGGGCGCGAAGGCGACCGCCGCCAGGAGCAGGTTCGACGGCAGGTGGGTAAACACCATCGTGCGCAGCAACCCGATCCGGCCGGCGAATCGCACCGCGAGCTGGAAGGAGAGCGCCTGGAGGACGCCGATCGAGAAGAAGACGATCGCGAGCGTCTGCGGCGAGGCGTCGTACTTGCGCACGAACAGGTAGGCGATGAAGGTCTGCGGCACGAAGCCGCCGCCGAAGCTGTCGAGCGCGAACAGTCCGGAGAGACGCATGACGATGCCGCGCGAGCGGTGCAGCGGCGGCAGCGGCTCTTCCTCGAGCTCGTGGCCGAGCTCGACCTTCGCCGAGAGCCTGGCCGAGGCGACCAGTCCCGCGGCGGCGGCGAGCGGGTAGGCGAGCAACCACTGTGGTGACGAGCCGACGAGCGCGAGCAAGGCCCCGCATGAGCCGGCCAGCGTCGCGACCGTGTTGTAGGTGCCGAACAGGCGGGTCGCGTTATGTTCGCCGGCGGCGTGCGGGAGCATCGCCTGCTCGAGCGAGGTGAACGGCCCCGACTCGACGACGTCGGTCGAGACGGTGCCCGTGATGCCGGCGAGGATCAGCGCCGGTAGCCAGCCCGTCAGCGCAAAGACGGTGCCGGCGATCGCCATGCCAATGAAGAGCAGGCGATAGCAGCGCCGCCGCCCGACCTGGTCGCCGTGCCTGGCGATCAGGACGGAGACGAGCGCACTTCCGGCAAGCAGTGACGCGAGAACAACCCCCACGGCCGCGTCGGATAGGCCGCGATCGGCCAGCGTGAGACCGATCAGCACCGAGCCGAGCCCGTAGGCAAGCGCCCGCGCGGCCTGTGCGGCGATGATCCGGTGCGCGTCCGCGCTCAGGCGCGTTCCTCGTAGAGCGCCGCTCCGCCGCTCTCCGGGCAGAAGACGTAGAGGCAGCCCTCTTTCGCATCCCAGCCGAGCGTGTGCGCGCCGCGCTCGGTTGCGACGGTCTCCACGTGCTTGAGCCGCTCGCTGTCGAAGCAGCAGACGAGACCCGGCTCGCCGACCGCCACGTACAGTCGCCGCCGGTCGGGGTCGTGCATGACCACGTCCGGCACGCCAGGAAGGGGCAGGCTTTTCAGCACGTCGCCGCTGTCGCAGTCGAGCACAACGAGCGCGCCGCCGTCGGCGGCGCAGAACAGCCGTCCCGCATCGAGCCACAGGCCGTGCGGCCCGGCGCTCGGCACCGGCAGCGCGCGCTGGATGACGGCGCGCTCGCACTCGACGACGACGATCTGCGCAGGCTCTTGGACGTTGGCGTAGACGACGTCCCGCTCCTCTTCGTAGACCGCCCAGCGCGGTCCCGGGAGCGGCAGCTCCGCGAGCAGCCGCATCGAGTCCAGGTCGACGATCGAGGTCGTGCAGTGCTCGCCCAGCGGCTCGCCGAGGTTGAAGCTGTACAACCGCCGCCGGCGGCGGTCGTAGGCGAGCCCGTTTGGGTGCGGCCCCACCTCGACCTGTGCGAGAAGCCGCTCTTCCGAGCAGCGGAAGACGCTGACGCGCGCGGCGGCGCGGTCGCTGGAGAAGAGCAGGTCGTGCTCCTCGTCGATCAGAACGCCGGCGACGCCGGGCAGGTCCGCAGGAAGCGCACGCAGGTAGCCGCGCGCCGCGCAGTCGAGCACCTCGATGCGGTCAGCGCCGGTGTGGGCGACGTACATCCGCGCACCCGGACGGAAGACGTCGGCGTGGTCGAAGCCCGGTTTCGCACCCGGCGGGATCGGGATGAAAGCGGCGCGGACGAGCGACACGATCAGGCGTTCTCGCCGGCGCCGCCGACCTCGTTCTTGCACCAGGCGTACAGCGCGTCGTAGACCGGCAGCGACAGCTCGAGCTGGCGGTGGTCGCCCAGGTTGAGCAGGTGGAAGCCCTCGGCAACGGCGAGCAGGCCGCGCGACTGGGGCGTCGCGTCGCGGTCGTCGGCGACATCGGCGCCGTGCACGATCCGCGCGAGCAACTGCAAGGCCGGGTCGTCGAGCTTGTACTCCTCGAGCAGCACCTCGAACGAGCAGAGCCCATCGCGGTGCGTGTACTCGGCGTCGGGCGCGTCGTAGGAGTGCGCCCTTTCGCGCTCGGCAACCGCGAGCACCTGGTCGGCAGGCACGTAGAGAAGCTCCGCCTCGGAGTCGATGAAGTTCTTGATCAGCCAGGGACAGGCGATCCGGTCGGTCTTCGGACGCTCTCTCGTCACCCATTTCATCTGCTTCCTCCCTTCACTCGGTGAACGTGGTCAGGCGGGCTCGCGTCCGAGCAGCAGTGCTCGTTTGCGGTACTCGTACAGGCCGTCGAACAAGGGACCGGCAAGGGCGAGCAGCTGCTCGTCGTCGCGCACCATCGACAGCCCGCGCAGGAGCACGTCGAGTCCCGGCGCCTCGGGCGCGTCGTAGCGCTCGTCGGCGAGGTCGGCCTCGTGCACGACCTTCGCGATCTCCCAGAGCACCGGATCGGCGAGCTCGTAGCGGCGCAAGAACGTCTCGAAGCTGCAGTCGCCGCCGTGGTGAGAGAGCTCGACGCCGCGCATGTCGAACGGGGTCGCGTCCGCCGGCACCTCGTCCGGGTCGTCGACGAACACGAACTCCGCCTCCGGATCGAGGAAGCGGCGGATCAACCAGGCGCAGGCGGCGCGATCGACGTGACAATGACGGCGCGTCGCCCACCTCATCCGACCGGCTCCTCTACAAGCGCCACCAGCTCCTCGACGGCCTGCTGCGCGAGCTCGCGTTCGCGCGGCGGGAAGTAGTCGCGCGACCTGATCCGCCGCAGCTCGCGGCGCAAGCGCCCGAGTGTCCGCCGGCGCCGACCGGGCGGCTCCAGGCGCGCCGCCTCGGCGTCGGCGATCAGCGTCCGATAGTCGGCTGCGACTGCCTCGGCCATGCTTCGTGCCAGCTCGCGCTCCTGCGCAGCCGAGGTGAGCTCGCCCACCCAAATCGTCGCCTCGCCGCCAGCCTCGACGACCTCGTCGGCGAGCCACTCCAGCTGCTCGCGGTTGCGCGCGTCGAGCGGCAGCGCGGCCAGCCCATCTAGGACCTGTGCCGCGCCCAGCCGGCGCAGCTTCCGCCAAAGACCACTGCGCGGGGTCGAGGGCTCACGCGGCAGCCGGTAGGCGAGCAGCACCCAGGACGTGCGGCCAGATCGCACGCGAACATTATGACCGAGATCTGCAACACCGGTTGCATCGCTCGTACCTCATTCGGATCTACTCTGGCCATGTGAAGCGTTCCGAGGCGACGACGCGGATCGACGGTCTTCTCGCTTGCGTCCTGACCGGCGAGGGCCGGTACTTGCCGCGGGTGCGCGAGGTCTGGATCTTCGTCTGGATCTTCGGCTCCTTACGCGCGCGTTGTCGACACCCAGACCGTCGAGGGCGACGTCGTCTTCCTCACCTATGAGCCCGTCCGAGACGCCTAGCCTGAAACGAGAAAGCGCCGATCCCAGTCGATTTTGCAGAGCCCGCTGACGGACTCGAACCGTCGACCCCCTCTCTATGAGCTCATGCAGTTGGGGTCTCCTGCTCGGCGAGGCCTGCCCGGAGGATCGCCGTGGCCGTCCAGCGGAGGACGTCGAGTGCCTCCTCGTCGTTGAGGCGGCAGACGTCCTTCATGACAACGAGTGAGTCGCTCCCGAGCGTGAGGGCAAGCGCGGCCTGGAGTCGCTGCTTCCGTCCGTCGGGTAGGTCGCCGAGCGGAGCGAGGACCTGGTCCAGCCAGCGCATGCGCCGGCCCTCGCGGACGGCGGGGGTCTCGTCGGCTTTGCCATGGCTCCGCAGCCAGGTGTCCAGGTAGACCCAGAGCGCTCGCCGGAAGTGTGCTTCCTTGGCCAGCACGATCGGGTTGAACGCGTCGAGGAGGGTGAGGACGCGTTGTTCGACGTCGTCGGTCGCGAGCTCTGCGAGCGCCGCTTCGGTCGCGGCGACCTCCGGGCTGATGTCGGCGACCTCGACCTCGAGGGCTTCCTGGGTCGGAAAGTAGCGGTAGGCGGTGGCTCTGGACACACCGGCGACAGTGGCTGCCTGAGCCACGGTTGGCGTCTCGCCCGCATCGTCTCGCAGCTGCTGCGCGGCTTCGACGATCGCCGCGCGCGTGCGTGCCTTCTGATTGGCGCGGGGGTCTTGACGAGCGGTACTCATCTCTCTACTATACAAGTCTCACTGTAAGATTTATCTTATAAAGAGATGAATCTACTACCGAGGAGGAGCCATGCACGCATCCACCATCTCCGAGCTGACCCAGGCGCCGGTGCTCGACGAGCTCGCGCTTGCGGACTTCTCGGTCGGCGACGACCCGACCGCGCAGGGGCGTCTGGCGCTTCCGATCAGCGCCGCAACGGGATCGCCGAACACGGTCGTCTATCTCGAGGTCGATCCCGGCAAGCGCATCCCGCTGCACACGCACACGGCCGACGAGAACTTCGTCGTCCTCCAGGGGACGGGCATCGTTACCGCCGGCGACCGACAGTGGGAGGCCTCAGCTGGAGCAATCGCCGTTGCGCCCGCCTTCGCCAGGCACGGATGGGAAAACACCGGCTCCGAAACGCTCAAGCTCGTCGGTTTCTTCGGAACGAACGTGCTCATCAACGAGTTCGACGAGCCGGTGGCACCGTTCGGCGTCGCCACGTTCGTCACGCCCGTGGGCAGCTAGGAAGCGGATCGGCGAGGACCTGCCGCCAGGGACGGAAAACCGGTCGGCTCGGGCGGCAGGTTCTCGTACGATGCGTCGCGTGCGTGGCGAGGCACCCACGATGAGCATGACGCGTGAGCAGATGGATGCTCTGGTCGACGAGCACTTCCGTTTCGAGGCGATGGACGACGTCAACGGGGTGTTAAGCACGTTGCTGGACGGCGCGGTACACGAGGTCGTCCCTTCACCGGTCGGCGAGCTCCACGATCGGTCGGAGCAGCGCAGCTACTACGAACTGCTCTTCGGCTCCATCAAAGGCGAGAGCGTCGTGCCACTGCGACGCTACTACGGCGAGAACTTCCTGGTCGACGAGTCGCTGTGGCACGGCCGGATCGTCGACGGACGGCCGTTTCTGTGCGACGGCCAAAGCGGCGAGGTCAGCTTCCGTCTCCTGCACGTGTTCGAGATCCGCGACGGCAAGATCAGCCGCGAACAGGTCTGGTGCGATCTGGCGGCGATCCAGCGGCAGCTCGGCTGCGTCGTCAGCTGAGCCGCTCGCGTCGCGGCGGATCTACGATCTGCGGCACACCTTCGCCACCTTCGCACTTCGTGCCGGCATCCCCACCTTCGACCTCTCCCGCTACATGGGCGCCAGCCTGACCATGATCGACCGCCACTACGGCTACCTCGCACGCGACGGACGCGAGCACGCGATCCGCCTGCTCGACGAGCTGAGCGCCGGGCAACGGCCACGGTGGACGCTGGGTGGACACCGAAGCCCGCGGGCGGACGCCAGCTGAGCAGGAGAAACCCGAAGCCCTCTGACGGACTCGAACCGTCGACCCCCTCCTTACCGTCAAGGTCCCACGGCAACCGGTCGCAACCGGTGGCAACGGTTTTGGCTTGATTCCGCCGTTTACGGGTCTTCCGATTTGCCACCGGTTGCCACTGGTTGCGCCCGCTAGGCTCCATAAACGCTCCATACCGGTGGCCGGAATCTCTGATGAGAAGTCGGATTCGGCGCCCTCCCGTTCTCGAGGAATAGTCAAGACCTGTGGATCGGCGTGTCACGCGACTTGCTGATCACCACCCTCTGATTCGTCGGGTCGTTCGATGAGCTTGCCGTTCTTTGAATACCGCGCCGGCACGGACCAGCGCGACGAGGTGGGGTGCGTTGACGGCCCGCCACCGGGTCTGTGCTGATTCGATGAGCTTGAACGCCATCGCGAGCACCGGCGGCGCGGGGAGCCGGGGCCCTTGGTGACTCGCGGGCGAAGCCTGAGCTGGCGAGGAAGTTCCACGACAACGCCGTGAGGTCCCTCCCGGAGGAGCGCGCGGCCGAGCTCGCGGCCCGAACGTTCGCCCTTCCTGACGCTCAGAGCGTCGAGGATCTCACCGCGCTGCTGACCTCGGCGGGGAGCGCTGAGGTCGAGACAGTTACCGCTCCCGGACTGCGTAGGTCAGGTGGGTCACCCGCTGCGTCGGCTCCGCGCGGACCGGCTCCAGGGCCACGCGGCCCGCGTCCACGCCCTCGAAC
>Ga0307278_10000253_pt1 | contig 27628 bp, 23 predicted proteins | sample ER_DNA_117_FD_194482 | JGI IMG/M metagenome (GOLD analysis project Ga0307278, IMG submission 194482) | Bulk soil microbial communities from the East River watershed near Crested Butte, Colorado, United States - ER_DNA_117 | ecosystem: Environmental > Terrestrial > Soil > Floodplain | place...
GCTGGGCCGCTCCTCCTTGGTGAGCAGGCGCAGGAAGGTCGACTTGCCGGAGCCGGACTGGCCGACGACGAAGACGAACTCGCCCTTGTTGACCTCCACCGACACGTCATCGAGGGCGAGCACGTCGGTGCCGTAGGACTTGGTGACGTGGTCGAGCTTGATCACGGGACGGCGTGGCCTTTCGATCGCCGGGGCGTTCGGGGGTGGGGAGCTGGGGGGACCTCCTCACCGGCCGTTGGCCTGGTCAAAGCAAGACCATACCAGACCGGCTTCGCGAAATCAGTGAGCCTCCCCCCGGCGGCGGGCGCGCAGGCGGGCCACCGTGGGGGCCAGCAGCACCGCGAGCCCGGCCACCGTCAGCGCCTTGCCCGCCAGGTCCACCGGGGTGTCGCGGTAGACCAGCCGCACCTGCGACTGGGTGGGCACCACCACCATCAGGCCGGGCGACAGCATCCAGGGGCCCTCGGCGCCCTCGGCGTGCCAGTTGGGGAACCAGGAGACCTTGACCACGTGCGGCTCGCCGACCCGGTCGGTGGTGAAGCTGACCACGTCGCCGGTGCGGCTGGTGGTCGCCGCCACCGGGCCGGGGCGTTGCAGCGGCTCCCGCGGCAGGGAGGCGGCCGGCAGCCGGCCCGGGTCGGCGAAGGCGCGCCTGGCCGCCTGGTCGTCCTTTGACGCGAACGCCAGCGGCGTGTCGAGCCAGTCGGGGTTGCCGTACCAGGTGAGTGCGCTCGCTCGCCAGTCGGGGTGGTCGAACAGCACCGGCCGGTACTCGGGCACCTCGACCAGGTGGCCGTCGCCGATCTCGTAGACGGTGAAGCGGTCGCTGCGTGCCACCACCGGCAGCTTGGCCACCTCCGCCGCCTGCACCTCCTCGTCCTGCCGGCCGAGCTGCTCGCACGGCTGCCAGTCCTGCGGCCGCTTCTCGGCGTCCGGCTGGCAGGCGTCGTAGGCGACGTAGTAGCGCACCCCGAACAGGCGCAGGTGCCGCAGCCCGGCGGGGAAGTCGAAGCCGGGGTAGTCGATGCCGGGCACCGCCTGGGTCTGCGTCACCGAGGTCTCGGCCTGGTTGATGAAGTGGAACGGGGCGTTCAGCGACGACTCGATGAGCAGCCCTTCCATGGTCGGCTGGCGGGTGAAGACCGGGATGTTCTCGAGCGTCCTGGGCGTGCCGAAGCGCTCGTAGTCCTTGTTGTACTCCCACATGACCCGGCCGGGCGGCAGCCGGTCGAGGGTCTGGAACAGCCGCTGCGCCTCCGGCCAGCCGGACTTCACCTCGAACCCCTGGTAGTTGTAGGTGGTCCAGTCGTCAAGGAACCCGCGGTGCCGCCAGGAGCCGATGACCGGCGTCACCACCATGACCGCGACCACCGCCACCCACGCCAGGCGGATCGGCGCCCCGGTGACCCGCTGCAGCAGCTCCGCCACCCGCCCGGCCAGGAAGGCCGCGCCGTAGGCGGCGATCAGCAGCGAGAACAGGTAGACGAACGGCAGCATGCGGGCGTTCCACAGGGCCGCCTGGGGGGCGACGCGGATCAGGGCGACGAACACGAACGCGGCCACCGCCGCCGGCCAGGCGTACAGCAGCACCCGCCGCTCGCCCCTGGCCACCGCCACCACCAGCCCGACGGCGGTCAGCAGCAGGTACGGCCGGATCTCGTTGGGGAGCAGCAGGCTGTAGGCGGTGAGCTGGGTCCACCGGAAGTGCGCAGTGTACTGCACGCGCAGCAGGAACGGCAGCCCCCAGAAGGCGGTCAGGCAGAAGGCGACCAGCATCACCCCGGCCAGCCGTCGGAACGCCTCGGCGGCGGCGGCCAGCGGCCGGCGCAGCAGCAGCACGCTGACGCCGAGGACCAGCACGATGGTGGTGAGGATGTGGCTCAGCACCACCGCCGCGGCCAGCAGCGCCGCCACCCGCCAGCCCTTGCCGTCCTCGCAGACCCGCCACAGCACCGCCATGGCCAGCGGCAGCAGCGCGAACGACAGCGAGAACGGGAACTCGCCGGCCATGGTGCTGGCGATGTTGCCGCCCCAGATCAGGAAGCTCTGGCTCGGGGTGACCTGCGCCATGAACAGGAACACGGTGCCCCCGCAGGCGGCCAGCAGCGGCGCCGGCTCGCGCAGGCGCAGCACCCGGAACGCCCCCCAGCAGGTCACCGGCAGCAGCAGCAGGCCGAGCGCGGTCACCACCTTGAACGCCACCTGGGCGCCGAGCAGCGGGGTGAGCACCGCGATCAGCGTGTACGGCAGCGGGAAGTAGAAGGTGAGCATGGGGATGCCGCCGAACCAGCCGGGCGCCCAGCCGGTCACCCGCCCGCGGGGCAGCAGGTCCTCGCGGAGGAACTCGGCGACGTAGTGGTGGGAGCCCATGTCGCCGCCAGCCGCGGTGGTGCGCGAGAGGATAAGGTTCCAGTGCAGCGTCTTGAGGAGGACGAGGTAGATGGCGGCGAAGGTGAGCAGCGTGAGGCCCCGCTGCACCCACACGGTGCGGGCGCGGGCGGCGGGCAGCCCCTGCGGCTCTGCGGCCACGATCGTCGCCAGCGGGTCCTCCTCGGGTCGTCGTCGTTCAGCGGGCGAGGCCCATTAGAGGTTCCCGCACGAAAGCTACTACAGCAATGCGGTCGCCGATCCCGCTGCCTACAGGCCCGACCGTCAAGCACGCTGTAGTAGCTTTCGTGCGGGAACCTCTAGAGAATGAAAGCAGGATCGGCATGGTAATGCCGCCGCCGGTCGCGCCGGCCAGACCGACTCCGCCCGCCGGCTGGCCGGGCGAGTGGCTGCCAGCGGCCGACCTGCGGCTGGACGGCGAGCGCGCGGCGACCGTCTCCTTCGACCGCCACGGCCGCTGCCGGCTCACCCTGGCGCTCGACCGGCCCGCCGGCGACGCCGACATCGCCGCCCTCGAGGAGGCGGCCGACGCCCTGCCCCAGCTCCACCTGCTGGACCTGGACGGCGTGGATGACTACCCGCAACGGCACGCCCAGGTGTTCGGCCTGCCGGTCCCGCTCACGGTCGACGCCTTCAACCGCGCCGCCGAGGTCGAGCTGCTCGCCCCGCCAGGCGGCGGGCGGCTGCCGGCGCGGCTGGGCCGCTACGGCCTGCCGGTCCGCGGCGACCGGCCGGTGACCGTCCCGGCGCCGCCGGCGCCCGGCGACGGCGCCGTCGAGCGCGCCCTGCTCGGCCTCGGCCGGCGGCTGGTCGCCGCGACCCGCGTCCCCGGGCCGACCCTGTGCGCCGCCGTGCTCGGCGTGGCCGTGGCCGTGTTCGTGGTCGCGTTCACGCGGGCCACCTGGACCATGCACGACCGGTTCGGCACCTACGGCTTCGACCTGGGCATCTACGACCAGGGCACGTGGCTGCTGTCGCGACCACGGGCGCCGTTCGTGACCGTACGCGGCCTGGACCTGCTCGGCCAGCACGCCAGCTACATCCTCGCCCTGGTCGCGCCCCTGTACCGGCTGTGGGCCGACCCGCGGTTGTTGCTGCTGCTGCAGGTGCTGTTCCTGGCGGTCCCGGCGGTGGTGGTGTACCGGCTGGGCGCGCGCCACCTCGGCCACCCGGCGGCCGGCCTGGCCGTGGCCGTCGCCTACCTCGCCTACCCGGGCGTGCAGTGGGCGATCACCTGGCAGTTCCACCCGGAGGCGATCGCCGCCGGCCTGCTCGCCCTGGCGGTGCTGGCGGCCGACCGCCGCGACCACGGGACGATGGCCGTCCTGCTCGCCCTCGCGGCGCTCTGCGGCGAGGAGGTCGGGCTGGTGGTGGCCGGCTTCGGCGCGCTGCTGGTCGCCGGCGGGCGCCGGGCGGTCGGCTGGCGCACCGTGGGCGCCGGCGTGTCGTGGTTCCTGGTCGCCACCTTCGTGCTGATCCCGGTCGTCAACGGCCGCGAGACGCGGCTGTTCGAGGCCGGCTACGGCATCACCGGTGGCGGGCCGCGGGGGTTGCTGGCCGGCCTGCCCACCATGGCCGGCCATGCGCTGCAGACCGGGCTGGCCAACGACGGCCTGGCCTACCTGCTGCTGGTGTTCGTGCCGCTGCTCGGCCTGCCGCTGCTGGCGCCCCGGTGGCTGCTGCCGGTGGCCCCGCCGCTGCTGCTCAACCTGGCGGCGGTGCAGCCGGAGCACCACCAGATCCGCTTCCACTACCTGGCCACGGCCGCGCCGTTGCTGGCCGCTGGGGCGGTCGCCGGCCTGGCGCTGGTGCGGCGGCGGCGGCGCCGCCTGCTCGCTCCCCTGCTGGTGCTGCTGGTGCTGGTCGCCGGCTTCATGGACTGGCGCTTCGGCCCGGCGCCGTGGTCGCGGGAGCCGGTGGCCATCCCCGTCGGCAGCGCCGACCAGGCGCGGCGCGAGGCGCTCGCCCTCGTCGACCCGGACGCGGCGGTCAGCGCCCAGTACAACCTGGTCCCCCACCTCGCGCACAGGTCGAAGATCTACGAGTTCCCCAACCCGTTCCGGGCGGTGAACTGGGGGCTGCCCGGCGACACCCACCCGCCGGCGGCCGCCGAGGCGGTGCGGTTCGTGGTCGTCCAGCGCGACCTGCTCGGCAAGGAGGACCGCGAGCTGCTCGAGCGCCTCCAGGCCGACCCCGCCTGGCGGACCCGTCTGGACCGCGACGACGTGGTGGTGCTCGAACGCCCGGGGCCGATCTCGTGAACCCGAGCGAGCCTCCGCGGCTGTCGGTCGTCTTCCCCTGCCTGGACGAGGCCGAGCGGCTGCCGGGCACCCTGGCCACCTACCTGGCCCACTACCCGCCCGGCCGGAGGTCGGTCGGGGCGGAGGTCGAGCTGGTCGTGGTCGACGACGGCTCCACCGACGGCACCGCGGCGGTCGCCGACCGCATCGCCGCCGCCGACCAGCGGGTCCGGGTGCTGCGCACCACCGGCCACCACGGCAAGGGCTACGCGGTGCGGGCCGGCATCCGCGCCGCCCAAGGGGAGCTGGTGGTGTTCACCGACGCCGACGGCTCCTACGGGCCCGAGCAGGTCGACCGGGTCGTCGCGGCCCTCGGCGTGGCGCCGGTGGCGATCGGCGCCCGCCTCGGCGAGGCGGCCGGCGCCGGGCCGCCGCTCCGACGGCTCGCCAGCCGGGTGTTCAACCGGGCCATGCGGCTGCTGCTCGGCCTGGACTTCCACGACACCCAGTGCGGCCTGAAGGGCTTCCGGCGCGAGGCCGCCGAGGCGGTGTTCCGCCGCGCCAGGGTGGACGGGTACGCCTTCGACGCCGAGGCGCTGCTGCTCGCGCGCCGGCTCGGGCTGGAGGTCGTGGAGGTCCCGGTCCGGGCCGAGGACCGCACCGGCAGCAAGGTGCACCTTGCCGGGGACGCCGTGCGGATGCTGGCCGACGTGTGGGCGGTGCGGCGCGCGGCCGCCCGCGGCGCCTACGACGAGGCGCCCGTCCGCGACCCGGCCGGTTGAAGCGACCGCGCCGCGGCCCGCTCAGGCGACACGAACACGAACCGCTTGTAGGTGGTGAACCGGAACACCATCCCCAACGCCAGCCCCGCCAACTGCGCGACGTTGAACCACAACGCGCCGGTCTTGCCGAAGCCGTGCTCCACCACCAGGATGCAGGCGTTGGCGATCAGCAGCCCCACCCCGTTCAACAGGAAGAACAGGGTGTACTCCCGCCGCAGCCCGGTGCGGGCCCGGTGCCGGAAGGTCCAATGGCGGTTCATGAAGAACGAGGAGGTCGCCGCCACCGCCACCGAGGCGGTCTTGGCGCCCAGCGACGGCCACCCGAACCCCAGGTACAGCAGGTTGGCCAGCCCGAAGTCGAGGACCGTGTTGACGGCGCCGACGATGCCGAACTTCGCCAGCTCGTGGACCAGGTGGCGCCAGCGTTCGTAGAGGCTCGTGATGATCTTCAGGAGCACGCTCCTACCGTCGTCGATACGGGGCACGGGCCGACAAGCGTAGCGCATGACGAGCGGCTCGGCCGGCCGCAACGTCACGAATCCGCATCGCTTCGGTCAACCGGGCGGCGCGCGACGTTCCGCGACCACGATGCCGTCGTCCCGGTAGACCTCGTGATACCCACCCTGGGGGCCCAGCAACCGGTCGTACAGCGGCCGCTGGCTGCCGAGCAGCCGCTCGTCGACCACGAGGTAGTCCACGGTGGCCGGGTCGGGCGGGTTCTCGCCGTGCGCCCCCCAGTTGGTCACCACCCACGGGTTGGGGAACTCGTAGACGTCGACCCGGTGGGTCAGGTGCGGCACCAGGTAGTAGGTGGCCGAGACGCCGGCGTCCGGCGGCACCAGCCGGAGCGCGGCCTTGACGGTGGCGTGACGCGGCTCGGCCCGCGCCCAGATGCCCGAGCCGTACTGTCTGCCGAGCGGCGACGGCGACCAGGCGACGTTGGCGGCCAGCGAGGTGGCAAGCAGCACCGCGACCAGCAGCCGACGTGCCGCCCGGCCGCGGCCCGCCCAGGCGGTCCCCTCCACCGTGGCCAGGAACACCGCCGCGAGCACGATCGCGGTGTAGTGGAAGCGGAAGTCGTGGGTGAGCGAGTGCCCGGAGGTGACGTTCACCACCGCCTGCGGCGCGCCGACGAGCAGCACCAGGGGCGCGGCCAGCGGCATGAATGCCACCGGCGCCAGGAGCTGCCAGTAGTAGGTGAGCCGGTCCGGCATGGTCGCCAGCTCGAGCAGGCGGCTCGGGTGCACGACCATGTTCCAGACGATCTCGCCGAGCGAGTCGCCGAACCCCGGGAACAGCTCCTGGTAGAACGGCCCGTCGCCGCCACCGGCCGCCGGGATGATCACCCTGGTCGCCAGCAGGAACCAGCCGGCCCCGACCGCGGTGGTGAGCAGCCCGGCGCGCCGCTCGCCGCGGACGGCCAGCACCAGCCCGAGCACGATCACCGCGAGGGCGGCATCCTCCTTGCAGGCAAGCGCCACCGCCAGCGCCACCGCGAACCAGCGCCAGCGGCGCCGGGCGGCCAGCCACCAGGCGAACAGCAACGGCGTGACGATGAGCGCGTCGGGGTGGAAATGCCACCAGTTGATCCACTCCAGCGACGGGTACAGCAGGAAGCAGGCGGCCACCCCCACCGCCAGCCAGCCGCTGTGCAGCCGGTCGCGGGCCAGCAGCCACAGCGGCACCGCGCCCGCCGCCATCCACACCGTCTCCACCAGGTACAGCAGGTGCGGCCCGGCGCCCAGCCAGTAGGCGGGCACGAACAGCAGCGTGATGAGGTTCACGTGGTGCTCGAAGAAGTTCAGGCCGCGGATGGTCACGAACGGGTCCTTGAACCGGGAGACCAGCCAGATCCCCTGGTCGTACAGGCCCATGTCGTAGCCGAAGGTGCCGAAGTTGGACTGCTGCGCCCAGGTCAGCCGCCCGAACACCAGCACGTAGGCGGCGACCAGGACCCCGAGGGCGACCGCGGGCGCGGCCGGCAGCGCGAGCAGCGAGGTGACGGGCACGCCGGACGCCGGCCCCGCCTCGAGCTCGGATGGAGCCGCCTGCACTGGCGGCCAGAACCGCGCCAGCGCGCGGAGCCGAGGTCGCACGCGCTGTAGTCTACGAGGTGCGGCGCGGGCTGGGCGGGATGCGCCTACACGTCCCCCAACCGGTAGCCCATGCCCCTGACGGTCTGGATCGCGTCCGTCCCGAGCCTGCGGCGAAGGCTGCAGATGTTGACGTCGACGACGTTGGAGCCGGGGTCGTGGCCGTAACCCCAGACGTGGCTGAGGAGCTGCTGCCTTGAGAGCACCTGGCCGGCGTTGCGCACGAACGTCTCGGCGAGGAGGAACTCGCGGGCGCTGAGCGCGACCTGGCGGTCGCCGACCCGCGCCCGGCGGGTGCGCAGGTCCAGCTCGAGCCGGCCGTGCCGCAGCACCGTCACCTCGGGGACCCGGTCGCCGCGTAACCGCAGCCGCACCCGGGCGAGCAGCTCCTCGAACCGGAACGGCTTGGTCATGTAGTCGTCGGCGCCGCCCCGCAGCCCGGCGAGGGTGTCGTCGATGCCGCAGCTGGCGGTGAGGACGATCACCGGCATCGTCACCCTGGCACCGCGCAGCTCGCTGAGCACGGTGAAGCCGTGCTTGCGCGGCAGGATCAGGTCGAGCAGGAGCAGGTCGAACTGGCCGGACAGGGCCGCCTCCAGGGCGGCCTCGCCGTCGGCGGCAACGGTCGTGGTGAAGCCGCTGGCCCGGAGGCCCTTGTCCAGGAACGCGGCCACCCGTGGCTCGTCCTCGGCGATCAGGATCCGGCTCACGGTCCGGCCTCGACCTCGGCCGCCACCGGCAGGACCACGGTGAACCGGGCGCCGCGGCCCTGGCCGCTGGCCAGCTCCACCCGGCCGTGGTGGGCCTCGGCGATCGCCTGGACGATGGCGAGCCCGAGCCCGGCGCCGTCGGGCTGCGCGCCGCCGGCGCCCCTGGCGAAGCGTTCGAAGATGCGCCGCCGGTCGGCCTCGGCGATCCCCGGTCCGTGGTCGCGTACCCAGAGGTGGGCCTCGCCCGCGGCGACCGCCGAGCCCAGCCACAGCGGCGACCCCGGCCGGCCATGCCGGACCGCGTTCTCGGCGAGCTGCATCACCGCCTGGGTCAGGCGCTGGCGGTCGGCGACGATCCAGCCGGACCCCGCCGCGTCCAGCCGCCACGTGCGCTCGGTGAGCGCCCTCGCCTTGGCGAGCAACTCGAAGGTGAGCTCGCCGACCTCGATCGGGCCGGCTCGCAGGAACCCCGGCCGGTCCGACGCGGTGAAGAGCTGCAGCTCCTCCACCATCCGGTTCATGCGGTCCAGCTCGTCGCTGACGATCGCGATCGTCTCGCGTCGCTCGTCGGGGTCGTCGCCGAGCAGCTCCAGGTGACCGCGGATGACGGTCAGCGGGGTGCGCAGCTCGTGGCCTACGTCGTCGAGCAGCTCCCGTCCCCGGTCGGCGGCCTCGCCGGCCGCCCGCAGCGGCGCGAGCACCTGCCCCGCGGCCACCCAGGTCAGCACCCACGCGAGCAGCAACGCGGCGCCACCGGCGGCGCCGGCGACCATCAGCGTGTCGTCCAGCTCCGCCCGCCGCAGGTCGCGGAACGAGGCGGCGACGAACACCCCGGAGGGGGCCGGGGAACCCCGAAGAGGTGCCCCGGTGGATCCGGAAGGCCCGGCGTGGGTCACGGCGACCGGGACCGCGGCGTAACGCACCGCGCCGGCGCTGGTGGGGACGGTGCCGCGGGTCGGGCTGGCGACGCCGGCCCACAGCGCGACCAGGCGGCGGTCGCCCTCCAGCCGCACCGGCGGCGAGCCGAGGCTGCGGCCGTACGGCCGCCCGCCAACCAGCACCAGCACGGTCTCGTTGCGGCTGACCGTGACGTCGGCGAGGTGGACGCGGAGCAGCCGCTCCACGCCGGTGAACGGCCGGCCGGTGCCGGGGTCGACGTTGGCGTCGGCCAGGTTGCGGAGGTGGGTGACCTGGTCGGTCAGCTCGCGGTCGATGCGCTCGTCGAGCTGGCGAAGCAGGATCTGGCGGGCGCCGAGCATGGCCAGCAGCAGCCCGAGCGCCAGCAGCCCGGCCTGGACGCCGAGGATGCGCAGGCGGGCCGAACGCAGGGCGCCGCGGAGGGCGGCGACACCCTCGCTCCGCCGGACGCCCGCGGTCGCGGGGGGATCGAGGGTACGGAGGGCATCGGTCACTGCCAGCCCTCTTCGACGATCGGCATCGACCGCTGCATCCCCGACTCCTCCCCTCCGGAGACCGAAGCAGGAGTGAGCATAGCGTTGCAAGTGTCGCAATAGAAGACGTTTTGGACCGCCGACTCGTTCCATCCTCCATGAAGGTCTTTTCATGGAAGCTTCATGACCGCCTCATCCTCGGCCGCGACCCTTGACCGGTTGGCGCGCGACAAGGAGAGGCATATGCCCATGCACCGGTCTTCGCGGGGACGCCGCCGCGTCCGCTTCGTGCTCACCGTCCAGCTCGTGGTCACCCTCGCGGTGCTGCTGGCGGCCGGACAGGCCTCCGGCGTCCCGCTGGAACGCGGCTCCGTCGCCGCGGCGAAGGCCAAGCCGCTCGACAAGGTGGAGCGCAAGGTCCTCGACCAGACCGCCGCCAAGGGCGCCGCCACCTTCTTCGTGGTCCTGGGCGACCGCGCCGACCTGGCGCCGGCAACCAAGCTCCGCAAGCACGCCGACCGGACGGCCGCGGTCTACCAGCGGCTGCGCGCCAACGCCGACCGCAGCCAGGCGCGGCTCCGCCAGCTCCTGCGTGCCAGCAAGGTCGACTACAAGCCCTTCTGGATCGCCAACACGGTCAGGGTGACCGCCGGGCCCAAGCTGCTGGAGAAGATCGCCGCCCTGCCGGAGGTCCAGCGGGTGGTCGCCGAGGGTCGCGTCCAGCTCCCCAAGCCGACCCCGGCGCAGGAGCGGGCGCGCATCCAGGCCATCGAGTGGAACATCGACCGGATCCGCGCCCCCGAGGTCTGGTCGACCTTCGGTGACCGCGGGGACGGCATCGTCGTGGCCAACATCGACACCGGCGTGCAGTTCGACCACCCGGCCCTGGTGCGCCAGTACCGCGGCAACCTCGGCGGCGGCGTCTTCGACCACAACTACAACTGGTTCGACCCCTCCCAGATCTGCGGCAGCCCGTCGCTGGTCCCCTGCGACAACGTCTTCCACGGCACCCACACCATGGGCACGATGGTCGGCGACGACGGCGACCCGGGCACCAACCAGATCGGCGTCGCCCCCCACGCCCGCTGGATCGCCGCCAAGGGCTGCGAGGACCTCGGCTGCTCCGACTTTGCCCTGCTCTCCTCCGGCCAGTGGGTCATCGCCCCGACCGACCTCAACGGCCAGAACCCCCGGCCCGACCTGGCGCCCAACATCGTCAACAACTCCTGGGGCGACGGCCCTGGCAACCCGTTCTACCAGGAGATCGTGGACGCCTGGAACGCCGCCGGGATCTTCCCGGCGTTCTCCATCGGCAACGCCGGCGAGGGTGGCTGCAACACCACCGGCTCACCAGGCGACTACCTGAACAGCTACGGCGCCGGCGCCTTCGACATCAACAACAACATCGCGGTCTTCTCCAGCCGCGGGCCGTCGCCCTTCGCCGGCGAGATCAAGCCGAACGTCGCCGCCCCCGGCGTCAACGTCCGCTCCAGCGTGCCGGGCGGCGGCTACGACTCGTTCAACGGCACCTCCATGGCCTCACCGCACGTCGCCGCCACGGTGGCGTTGATGTGGTCGGCCGCGCCCAGCCTCATGGGCGACATCGGTCTGACCCGGCAGCTCCTGGACGACACCGCGGTCGACACCGAGGATCTGAGCTGCGGCGGCACCGCCGACGACAACAACGTCTGGGGCGAGGGCCGGCTGGACGCGTTCGCGGCCGTCGACGCCTCCCCGCGGGGCCCGACCGGCACGCTCGCCGGCACCGTCACCGACCAGAGCACCGGCAACCCGATCGAGGGCGCGGCCGTGCACGCGGTCGGCCCGACCGACCGGACCACCTTCACCGGCCCCGACGGCACCTACAGCATCACGCTGCCGGTCGGCACCTACGACGTGACCGCCAGCCACTTCGGCTACCTCTCGGAGACGGCGACCGGCGTGGTGGTCACCGAGGGCGCGACCACCACCCAGAACTTCGCGCTCACGCCGGCGCCGTCGCACTCGGTCTCCGGGCACGTCCGCGACGGCGACGGCAACCCGTTGGCCGGGGCCACGGTGACCATCGAAGGCACGCCGATCCCGCCCGCCACCACCGACGCCAGCGGCGCCTACAGCTTCGCCAGCGTGCCCGAGGGCGAGTATGACGTCACCGCCTCGGCGGGCGGCTGCTACGAGACGCAGACCCAGCACCTGGTGGTGGACGGCGACGAGACCCTCGACTTCACCCTGCCGCAGCGCCACGACAACTTCGGCTACTTCTGCCAGGCGACCGGCTTCTCGTTCGTCGACGCCAACACCGTCCTGCCGCTCTCCGGCGACGACGCCGCGGTCGCGGTGACCCTGCCGTTCCCGTTCACCTTCTACGGCCAGACCTACGGCACCGCCCAGGTCGCCACCAACGGCTTCCTCAACTTCCTCGCCCCCGACGCCACCTTCACCAACGGCCCGATCCCCAGCACCACGCCACCCAACGGCGCCATCTACCCGTTCTGGGACGACCTGATCGTCGACGGCGCGGCCAGCGTCCGCACCGAAGAGCTCGGCACGGCGCCCAACCGCAGCTTCGTGATCGAGTGGGACAACGTCGCCTTCTTCGCCGACACCTCCAGGCGCGTCAACTTCGAGGTCATCCTCACCGAGACCGGCCAGATGACCTACCAGTACCAGGGGATCGACGACGTCGGCATGGAGGAGGGCAGCTCCGCCACCATCGGCATCGAGAACGCCGCCGGTGACGACGCGCTGCAGTACTCCTTCAACCAGGCCGCGGTCAGCAACGGCACCGCGATCCTGTTCAGCCTGCCGCCGTCGGGGTTCGTCGAGGGCACCGTGACCGACGCCAACGACAACCAGCCGATCGCCGGGGCGACGATCCGGGCGCTGCAGGGCGCCGACGTGATCCGCGAGACCACCACCGACGCCGACGGCCACTACCGCGTCCAGCTCCCGCTGGGCACCTACACGATCGAGGCGTCGGCCAACAACTACTCGACCGAGACCGCCGAGGTCGTCCTCGACCAGGAGAACGAGGTCGTCACCCAGGACTTCGCGCTGCGGGCGGCTCGCGCCGAGGTGACCCCGGAGGCGCTGGAGTTCATCGTCCCGCCGGGCGAGCAGCGCAGCCAGACGCTGACGCTCACCAACACCGGCACGCTCGACCTGGAGTGGGAGGCCCAGGAGGTGCTGGTCGCGGCCGCCGCCAACGCCGCCAAGGCTCAGAAGCTCGCCACCGGCGTCAACTCGCGGACGGCGCCCAAGGGCTACAAGCCCACGCCCACCAAGTCCGTGCTGCAGGGCGAGCCGACCCTCGTGTTCCAGGACGCCCTCCCCTGGGGCAGCACCGCGCTGACCCAGGTGCTGACCGCCAACAACATCCCGTTCGACACCGCCAACTCCTCGCAGATGGGCACGATCGACCTCTCCCAGTACAAGGTCGTGTTCCTCTCCAGCGACCAGCCGCCCGGCTTCTACTCGGCCTATAGCGCCAACCTGGCGCGCTTCGAGGACTACGTCCAGACGGGCGGCTTCCTCTGGGTCGGCGCCGCCGCCTGGGGCTTCAACGGCGGCGACTTCAACGGCGGCGTGCTCCCCGGCGGCGCGACCGTGCAGGGGCCGGTGTTCGAGGACGCCAACAACGTCGTCGACCCCGCCCACCCGACGATGCAGCTCGTGCCCAACCCGTTCACCGGCACCTTCGCCAGCCACGCCGCCTTCCAGAACCTGCCGGCGGGCGCCAACGTGATCGCCAGCGGCGTGGTCAGCGGCCTGCCAACGCTCATCGAGTACGACCTCGGCGCGGGCCGTGTCCTCGCCTTCGGGCAGACGCTCGAGTTCGGGTTCGAGTTCGGCCAGGACTCCGGTCGTATCCTCGAGAACGGCGTGCCCTACGCATACGCGTTCGAGCCGGTCGTCGACATCCCGTGGCTGTCGGAGAACCCCAGCAGCGGCACGCTCGCGCCGGGTGCCTCGCAGGACATCACAGTCACCGTCGACACCACCGGACTGGCGCCGGGCTTCTACCGCGCGCGCATCATCATCCGCAGCAACGACCCGCGGAACCCGCGGCTGCAGGTGCCCGTCAGCCTCATCGTGCCGGCCTACCGCGTCGGCGCCAACGCCGGCGGCGGCAACTACGTCGACACCCACGGCGACACCTGGCTGCCCGACCAGGCCTTCCAGGCGGGGAGCTGGGGCTACCTCGGCGCCTCCACGGTGGTCACCACCAACCGCGCGATCTCCGGGACCGATGACGACCCGCTCTACCAGAACCTGCGCCGCAGCATGTTCGCCTACCGCTTCGACGGCCTGGCGCCAGGCGTCTACCAGGTGGAGCTCCGCTTCGCCGAGCTGCGCCGGATCCGACCCAACACCCGCCTGTTCGACGTGATCCTGGAGAACACCCTGGTCCTGCCCGCCCACGACATCGCCCTGGAGGTCGGCAGCTTCGCCGCCGACGACCACTCGTTCTTCGTCCAGGTGACCGACGGCACCCTGGACGTCCGCCTCATCCAGCGCGCCGGCTTCGACAGGCCGATCATCAACGCCCTGCGGGTGACGTCCCGCCCCGACCAGGAGTAGCCGACCCTCGACACTCTGGCGGCCCCGCCATCCAGGCGGGGCCGCCGGCGTTTGGGATCAGCCGCCGTCGGCGGTCGCGCGGCGGCGCAGCTCGGCGGCGACGAACTGGTCGAGGTCGCCGTCCAGCACCGCCTGCACGTTGCCGGTCTCCACCGCGGTGCGGTGGTCCTTGACCATCTGGTAGGGGTGCAGCACGTAGGAGCGGATCTGGTTGCCGAAGGCGATGTCGCCGCGGTCGCCCCGGAGGGCGGCGAGCTGCGCCTCCCGCTCCCGCCGCGCCCGCTCGGCCAGCCGCGCGGCGAGGATCTTCAGCGCGATCGTCTTGTTGGCGAGCTGGGAGCGCTCGTTCTGGACCGCCACCACGATCCCGGTCGGCAGGTGGGTGATCCGCACCGCGGAGTCGGTGGTGTTCACGCCCTGCCCGCCGGGCCCCGAGGAGCGGTAGATGTCCACCCGGAGGTCGGCGTCGTCGATCTCGGGGGCGTCCTCGTCCTCCAGCACCGGGATCACGTCCACCGCCGCGAACGAGGTGTGCCGCCGCCTGGCCTGGTCGAACGGGGAGATCCGCACCAGCCGGTGGGTGCCGGCCTCCGCCGACGCCAGCCCGTAGGCGCGCGGTCCCTCCACGGTCATCGTCACCGACTTGATGCCGGCCTCGTCGCCCTCCTGGTAGTCGTTGACGGTCACCTTGAAGCCGCGCCGCTCGGCCCAGCGGGCCACCATGCGCCACAGCATCTCCGCCCAGTCCTGCGACTCGGTCCCGCCGGCGCCCGGGTGGATGGTGACGATCGCGTCGCGGTCGTCGAACTCCCCGCCGAGCAGGGCGAGCACCTCCAGGTCGTCGACCGCCGCGGTCAGCGCCGTCAGCCCCTGGGCCAGCTCGCCGGCGACCGAGTCGTCGTCCTCCTCCAGCGCGAGCTGGTTCAGCGTCTCCAGGTCCTCGAGCTGGCCCTGCAGCCGGGCCACCGTCTGGATGTCTCCCTCGACGGCGGCCAGGCGGCTCATCACCCGGCGCGCCCGCTCCGGGTCGTCCCACAGGTTCGGCGCGGCGGCCTGCTCCCGCAGCTCCGCCAGCTCCCGCCCCTTGCCCTCCAGGTCAAAGGAACTCCTTCGCGTCGGCGAGCCGCTTGCGCAGCGCGGCCAGCTCGGGGCCGTGGTCGGTCGGCATGGCGATCGGGTCTCCTCGCAGCAAGCTGGGTGGGTGCCAGCCCATCCTACCGACCCGGCGGTGGGGCTGGCGGTGGGGACGTCTCGGCGGCCGGGGGGCGGGCGGTGTCGCCCTCGCGGGGGCTGTGGGGGCGGGGGCGGGCGCCGGCCAGGGCCGGGCGACCCGCCGAGGTCTCGAGCTGGACCAGGTTGCTCTGGAACTCCGTGACCCACTCGGAGGTCTCCTGCTGCATCAGGACCGCGGCGTCGTCGGCGAAGGCGCGGAGCAGGCCGACGCGGGCCAGGACCTGCTTGCCGTCGACGGTTCGGGTGGCGGCCTTGGCGCACTCGACCGCCCAGTCGTACTGGAGCAGCTCCAGCCGCCGTAGTAGCGCCTGCGCGGTGGTCATGGTCCGCATCCAGCCGGACGACAGGCCGAAGAAGCGGTCGAACCCGACGCAGGCGGCGGCCAGCGCCAGCAGCACGTAGCCCCATGCCGGCTCGCCCCGGCCGGGGCCCGCCGCGTCCAGCACCGGCTGCAGGGCACCGGCGATGACCAGCAGGATGGCCACCACCCGCAGCCCACGCGACCAGGCTCGCTTGCCCCGCTTGTCCTCCAGGTACCAGTCGACCGCGTCGATGGCCCGCGCCTCGGCGTGGCGGTACAGCATGGCCAGGGCCACCTCCGGGTCCTGCCAGTGCTGCAGCGCCTGGTCCGGGAACGGCACCGCCCGCAGGTCGCGGCGGCGGCGTCTGAGCCACCACTCCCGCCTGGCCGTCGGCTGCCGCGCAGCGCCCACCATCCGCACTCCTCCCGCTTCATGACCGGCTCGACCATTTCGCGCTGTATGCTCCACCACGCGGGCGCGGGCGGGCAAGAGCCCGCAAGATCGGCGAGATAGGCTGCCTGGATGACCGAGCCGCGCACCCACGCCCGCTTCCCGGAGGCGGCGGCTGGCGCGGCGCTCTACGAGAGCTTCTACGTGAAGGCCTGCCGTCCCGACGGCGGCCTCGGCGTCTGGATCCGCTACACGGTCCTGAAGCCGCCCGGCGCACCGGCGGCCGGGTCGCTGTGGTGCACGCTGTTCGACGCGGCCGCGCCCGCACCCGCCGCCGCCAAGGTCACGCTGGCACCCGACCGGCTCCGCCGGCCCGCCGGCGGCTACCTCGCGGTCGGCGCGGCCAGCTTCGAGCCGGGCCGCGTCGCCGGCGCCGCCTCGGCCGGGCCCACCCCGGCCGCCTGGGACCTGCGCTTCGAGCCGACCGCGGCCGCCTACGACCACTTCCCGCGGGCGTGGATGTACCGCGCCCCGGTGCCGAGGACGAAGCTCCACAGCCCCTACCCGGCCGTCCGCGTCGACGGCGACCTCACCATGGGCGACCGCCGCGTGCGCCTGGACGGCTGGCCGGGCATGGTCGGCCACAACTGGGGCAGCCAGCACGCCGAGCGCTGGGTCTGGCTGCACGGCGCCGGCTTCGGCGGCCGCGACGACGGCACCTTCCTGGACGTGGCGGCCGGCCGTGTGCGGCTCGGCGGCCGCACCACCCCGTTCGTCGCCAACGGCGTGCTCAGCCTGGACGGCGTCCGCCACCAGCTCGGCGGCCTGACCCGCACCCGCGCCACGCACCTGGCCGAACGCCCGGACGGCTGCCGCTTCCGCCTCCCCGGCCGCGGCGTCACCGTCGAAGGCGACGTCGAGGCGCCTCGCAAAGATCTGGTCGGCTGGGTCTATGCCGACCCCGCCGGCGGCCGGCACGACACCGTCAACTGCTCGATCGCGACCATGCGCATGGTCGTCCACCGGCCAGGCCACGACCCCGTGGAGCTGGAGAGCGCCCGCGGGGCCGCCTACGAGCTCGGCATGCGCGAACGCGACCACGGCGTCCCGCTGCAGCCCTACCCGGACGGCCCGCAAGCAGCAGATTGACGGGAATCCCGCCGCGCCGGCGGGAGTTCCCCCTCAGATCTGCTCGCGCCCCCAGCGAGGTCCCGTATGCAGCGTCCCTCTACGCTGATCGCGATCCTGGCCGTCCTGGCGTTCGTCAGCACGGCCGGCTGGATCGTCACCGCCAGCCGTTCGGCGCAGGCCGAGCGGCCGGCCGCCGTGGCCCAGGCCGCCGCGGCTCACAACGTGGTCCCCCACACCCACGGCCCCCCCGGTGGCCCGCTGGTCGCGCCCCGCGACGGGGTGCTGGCGGTCCGCGTACCCGAGCTGCCGCCCAGGGCGATCAACTTCGAGTGGAAGCCGGGGAACCTGCTGCTGGCGGCCGGGCAGGCGGTCACCCTGAAGATCGCCAACGACGACACCATGCAGCACAACTTCACCTTCAAGCCGGTCAAGGTCGCCAAGAACCTGCCGGTGGGCGCAACCACCACCATCAGCTTCTCCGCGCCCAAGCCCGGGACCTACCGGTTCTACTGCAAGTACCACCTGCAGATGATGGAGGGCGCCATCACCGTGCGGTGAGCCGGAGGAGGCAACCCGATGCGTCCGACCCACCCGCGCAGGCGCAGCAGGCTGGCCGTGCTGGCCGGCCTGCTGCTGGCTGCCGGCCTGCTGGTATGGGCCGCACAGCCGGCGAGCGCCCACTCCGTCGGCGGCGTGGGACCCAGCGACTACCAGACCCGCATCCTGGCGGTCCGCCCGGCCGTCCCTGGGCTGTCGGTCGAGGTGGTGGACGCCGGCACGCGCCTGCGGCTGGTGAACCGCGGCGAGCGGGAGGTGGTGGTCGCGGCCGGCCGCGCGGCCGCCTGGCCGCTGCTGCTGGCCGGCGCGCTCGCCGCGCTGGTGGCGGTCGACGTGCTGCACGTCGCGGGCATGTGGGCAGGCGTCCAGGCGCCGGCGCTCGCCAAGCTCGCGTCGGTCGCGGTCCCGGCGGTGGGCTGGGTCGTGGCCGCGCTGGCGATCCGCCAGCTCCTGCGCGGGCGCCTGGAGCGCGGCCTGGTCCAGCTCCTGCTGGCCGCCGGGCTGCTCACGGTCGTCGGCGGGATCGGCGACCTCGGCTTCCTGCTGCGCTCCCAGCTCGCCGGCGCCCTGCCGGGGTGGGTGGTCCGGGCCGCCGTGGCCGCCAAGCTCGGCCTCGGCCTTGGCGCGGCGGTCGTCGCCGCCGTGCGGCTGCGGCCTGCCCTGCTCGGCCGGTCCGACGCCGGCGAGCCGGCGGAGGCTCCACCCGACGTCCCAGGCTGGTTCGATGACGCCGGCCAGCCCTTGGCGACGGTCCTTCCATGGCCGGGCCAACGCCGGGCCACCATCCCCGACCCCGATCTCCCGGGAGGCGCGTGATGCAATCCAACCAGCCCGAACCCAACGGCGGCATCGTCGCCGCGACGGTGGCGGCCGGCGCCGGCTGCGCCGCCCTCGGTGGGCTCACGATCGCCTCCGCGGCCTCCACGGAGGTCGCCGACCTGCTGACCCTGTACGCGCCGTCGGGCCCGCTCACCGGCAAGGCCACCGTCGCGGCGATCATCTACGTGATCGTGTGGGTGAACCTCCACTTCCGCCTGCGCGACCGGGAGCTCAGTCTCTCCCGGGGCTTCCTGCTCACCATGCTCCTGCTCGCCATCGGCCTGGCCGGCACCTTCCCCCCGGTCTACCAGCTCTTCGAGTGAGCGGCCGCGGCGCGTCCCACGATCACCGCCGGAGCCGGACCGTCAGCTGGCGGCCGACCTCGACGAACCCGAGCGACCGGGCGATCCGCCGCGACGCCGCGATCGTCACCCGCGCCCGCCATTGCGCGACCAGGCCCGCGGCCAGCGCATGCGCGACGGTCGCGCTCGCGACCGCGGCCCCCAGCCCCCGCCCCCGAAACCGCGGATGGGTCAGCACCCCGACCTGCGCAAGCTCACCGCACCACACCTCGTAGCCGCATGCGGCCACCACCTGACCGTCGACTTGGACCACCGACAGCGGCGAGGTCATCTCGGTGATCCCACTCTCGTCGGCGTCGTCTGCCCCGCAGGCCGCGGCCAACCCGACCACGCCCGAATCCCCCGCGGCCACCGTCGCAACCGCCGGCCCCGGACGAGGCGTGAAGCATCCCGGATCGGTATACGCAAGGACCGCCGGCCCTCGCACCCCGGCAACTGGCGCGGCGGCCCCCAGCAGCTCCACCACCGCCCCCGGATCGGTCAAGTCCACCGTCGAGCCGGCGAGCACCTCACCGATCACCTCGACAAGCTCGGCCGGCGCCGACACCGCGACCGCGTCCTCCAGCCGCACCACCCCGATTCGCCGCTCGTCGCCAGGACTGGCAGCCACCACCCACCCCGCCGCCCGGAACGCCGACGGCGCCCCCATCAGCTCCCGCCATACCTCCCGCACCCGCTCCCGCGACGCCACCCCGAGCCCCCCAGCGCCCGGCGCCGCCGACCCACCAGCTTCGCTCATCCCGCCAGTGTCGCCGCCCACGTCCCCCGACGCCATCACCAGGCCCGGGATCAAGGAGACCACCCCGCCGAACGGCCGCCCGCCAAGGAGCCGATCAGGCCCCCACGACCACCACCAGGACGGTCAGCAGCATCGCCACCAGCAGCGCCGAGAGGGCCGGCGTGGCGGCCAGCAGCGCGTCCAGGCGGCGCTGGGCGCGGAGCGCCTCGCTGCGGGTCCTCGCCAACCACGGCACCCCGAACGGCGCCTCCAGCAGGTGGAAGGTGACACCGAGGCAGGCGCCGTAGACGAGGTGGCCCGCCAGCGCGGTGAGCGCGCCGCCGGCCGCGGCCGCGGTCCATTGCGGCTCGGACCCCAGCAGGGCCGGCAGCAGGGTGAGCGGGCCGAGGACCCACCACAGGAACCCGTACGACAGGCCCCAGCCGAGCGCGCAGGTGACGTCCTGGCCGAGCCGGCGGAACAGCAGCCCGTAGGAGACGCCGATGGCCACGGCGATGGCGAGGTTGACGGCGAAGCCGACCAGCAGCCCGCCCGAGCCGGTCAGCCGCTCGGCGACCGCCGGGACGGCGCCCTGGAGCATGAGCTCGGAGATGACCGCCCCGCCGAGCAGCCCGGCGATCGCCCCCCGCAGCCCGGCGGCCAGCACGCCGCTGCCGGCGGTCGCGCCCCGGTAGGCGCGCAGGTGCTCGGAGGAGAGCAGCGGGGCCAGGCCGTCCAGGCACTCGCGCGCCAGCGCCGCCAGCGCGCCGAGCAGCAGGCACCCGGGCAGGCTGACGAAGCTCGCCCGTGCCTCGTCCAGCGACCAGCGCAGGCCGGCGTCGCCGAGCAGCGGCAGGATGGTCAGCTCGCCGATGACCCAGGCGACGAAGCCGTACGCCTGCCCGCGGACCAGGGCGGCGCCGGCGCCCTGGGAGGTGCGCGGCGCCAGCGCCGCCAGCGCCACCCCCAGCGCCGGCCCGAGCACCAGCGCGGGGCTGCGGTCCTCCAGCACCCATTGCAGCAGCAGGGCGGCCAGCCCGCCGGCGAGCGCGCCTCGCAGCAGCAGGCCTGTCAGGCCGCTGCGGCCCCGCCCGGGGGGGTCGTCGGGCCCGTGCAGGACCACGAACGCCAGCGCCGTGCCGACCCCGTACAGCAGGTGACCGACCAGGCTGGGGAACTGCTGCTGGGCGGCCTGGAGCTGCCAGGCCGGTGGCTGCCCGAGCGCCAGCGGCAGCAGCGTGAGCGGCCCGATGCACCACCACAGCGCCCCGTAGCCGACCCCGAGGAAGAGGGTCTCGGTGGCGCCGCAGCGCTGCCCCCGGACCAGCAGCCCGAAGCCGGCGCCGACCGCCGCCGAGATCGCCATGTGCACCGCGAACCCGGCCTTCGACGAGCCGGACCCGACCAGGTTGGCGACCGTCGGCAGCGTGCCGATGTGCACCATGGCGAGACCGAACAGCAACCCACCGGCCATGCCGGCCGGTGCCCCGGCCGCGACCGCCCGCGCGGCCGAGCCGCGCCGGTCGACCCGTCCCATCGGGGCACCCCCTTGGGGTTCCCCGAACCCCTCCGGCCGTCCCATCGGGGCACCCCCTTGGGGTTCCCCGAACCCCTCCGGCCGTCCCATCGGGGCACCCCCTTGGGGTTCCCCGAACCCCTCCGTGCTCATGCCGCCGGCTGACCGCTGCGGCGGGGCTCGGCGGCGCCGGAGGGCGCGCCGCGACGCTCGCCGGTGGTGAGCGCGATGTCGCGCGGGAAGAACAGCTCCACGGTCCAGTCGAGCAGGACCCGCAGCCGCTTCTGCGGCCCGGGCAGCTTCCACAGGTACAGGCCGCGCCACAGCAGCCAGGCGGGCAGGCCGGAGAAGCGCATGCCGCGCAGCTCGGCCGCGGCGCTCTGGCGCCCGAGGGGGACCAGGAACCCCAGCGCGCGGTAGCGGAACGGCTCGGGCGGCCGGCCGGTCATGGCCGCGATCACGTTGTCGGCCACGGCCTTGCCCTGCCGCACGGCATGCTGCGCGGTCGGCGGGCAGGGGGCGCCGCGACGCTCGACGTCGGGGACGCGGGCGCAGTCCCCGACCGCCCAGACGTTGGCCGTGCCACGCACCCGCAGCATCGGGTCGACCAGCACGGCGCCGCCGCGGCGGGCCAGCGGCAGGTCTGCCAGCAACGGGCTCGGTCGGCTCCCGGCCGCCCAGATCAGGGTGCGGGCCGGCAGCCGCTCGCCGTCGTCCAGCACCACCGCGCCGGCGTCGGCGGCGGCCACGGTCGTGCGAAGGCGCAGCTCGATGCCACGGGCCTCCAGCTTGCCGTGCGCGTAGCCGGCGAGCCTGCCGCCCAGCTCGGGCAGGATCCGCTCGCGGCCGTGGACCAGCACGAACCGCGGCTCGTTCGGGCGCACGTGCGGGAAGTACCGCAGCACGCTGTGGACCAGGTCGAAGACGCTGGCGACGGCCTCGGTGCCGGCGAACCCGCCGCCGGCGACGACGAAGGTGAGCCAGCGGCGGCGTTCGCGCGGGTCACGCTCCTGGTCGGCCTGCTCCAGCCGCCCGATGACGTGGTCACGCAGCCGCCGCGCGTCCTCGAGGGTCTTCAAGGTGAGCGCATTGGCGGCCACGCCGGGCAGGTCGCGCAGGTTGGGGACGGCGCCGACGGCCAGCACCAGGTGGTCGTACGGCAACGACTCGAGCACGCCGTCGGCCGAGCGGAGGTGGATCGCCTGCCCGATGGGGTCGATGCCGAGGACCTCCGCGCGGCGGAACCTGGTCCGGGGGCAGGCGGCACGCAGCGGGACGCTGACGTTGGCGGCCGCGACCGAGCCCGCCGCGACCTCGGCGAGCATCGGCGTGAACAGCAGGCTGTTGCCCTGGCTGACCAGGGTCACGTCCAACCCGGGCGTCCAGGGCAGGAGCTGCTCGAACCGGCGGGCCGCCGCGACGCCGCCGAAGCCACCGCCGAGGATGACGACCCGCTGGCGGCCGCTGGCCGGTGCGGACAGGCGCCGCGCCGGCGACCGTTGCCGCAAGGCCGCCTGGAGGCCGGGACCGACCAACCCGCCGGCGCAGAGGCTGACCAGCAGGGTCGGGAACAGCGCGGTCGCCGACCTGCCGAACGCCGGCAGCAACGTCAGCGTCAGCACCGCCCAGGCCAGCACGCCGAGCAGCATGCCGTCCACGAACCCACCCGCCAGACCTGGCGGAGGGAGGGGCAGGTCTCCCGTGGCCTGCCCCTCCCTGCCGGCCTGGCGGCCGGTGCGAGCGGCCCGCGTCCCCATGCTCACGCCCGGGGGGGCGTCGAGCTCGGACCGCCGGCCCATCCGCTCCCTCCTGGACGGACGGACCTCGACCTGGTCGCCAAGGCGCATCGGTCCGCCTAGGTGTCAGTGCCGAGGCCGGACGGGCGCCGCCCGCCGACGCTGGCCGACCGCGACCAGCATGGAGCCGGCCGCGACCACGACCAGGCCGAGCAGCAGCAGGCCTCTGGAGACCGGACCGCCGGTGTAGGGGAGCTGGCTTCCGGAACCGAGCTTGGCGAGCTGGCCCCGGATCTCCCCCTTGGGGAAGTCGGCCGAGTGGACGTTGACGTAGTAGTTGGATGGCTTGGAGGCGATCGCCGCGACCACTTCCGCGTCCGCCTGCACGCAGCCGGACTTCTTGCTGGCGGCCAGCGCGCTGTCCTCGGCGAAGAAGTTGACCACGATGTCGCCGGTCTTGCCCGCCGCCCCCCGATGGATGTGGGACGCGGTCGCCTCCACCCCGCTCCAGCGCAGGTCGTAGCAGACCTCGCTGCCACGGGTCTTGATCGACGCGGTGCCGTTGGCGTTGGGATCGCCGGTGGGGATCTCGGCCTCCCCGTTCATGCGGGTGATGAACTTGGTCCACGCCCCAGCGGAGGACTCCGACGAGGTCGCGCCCTGCTCGGTACCGCTGTAGACGTCACCGCCGTACTCGACCTGCTTGGTGGTGTAGTCGTCGCCGGAGGCCTGCGCCAGCGCTGCCGGTGCGGCGAGCGCGGCGGCTGCGACGACGGTCAACGCCACCGTCGCCATTCTCCTCAGCATGAAACGGCTCCTCCCTTACCTCGCGGTGTCGGAGTGTCAGCGGTTGCGAAGCTGGCGGAAGTCCAGGACAAGGACGCGCACACAGTCGGAGGACCCGTTCTCACGGGCGAACGCCCGCGCGCCCGCGTAGTGGAACTCGCTGGCCGCGTCGGCGCAGAGCCGGTAGCGGCCCGCCTGGGTGATCGGCGGAGCGATCCCGGTGAGGATGTCGGAGGTGCCGTCCTGCGCCAGCACCACGAACGAGGCGCAGGCGTCTTCGGGCACCGCGTTGTTGGCGGCGATCCGCGCGAAGCAGGCGTGGTTGTGGCCCTGGAGGTGGCCGCTCTGGTTGAGCCGCTGCGGACCGATGCCGTAGCCGGTCGCCGGGTCGGAGAAGAACCCCGGCTGGAAGTTCTTGAAGCGGACGCGGATGTTGATCTCACGGTTGAGCGGCAGGATCCGGCCGCTGCCCGGCCGCAGGATCAGCACCTGCGGGGCGTCGGCGGGGATCTCACCGTACGGCACCGGGTTGAACACCGTGCCCACCTGGGCGCCGCTGTTCAGCGGCAGGTTGTTGATGTTGCCGTTGGGGTCCTGGGCGGCGGTGTCCTCGGGCGCGGTGGTGTCCGGCGCGCTGGTGTCCGGGACGCTGGTCTCTGGCGCGCTGGTGTCCGGCACGCTGGTGTCCGGCGGGGCGGTGGTGTCGGGGGCGCTGGTCTCTGGCGGATCGGTCCCGGGGGCCTGCTGCGCCCCGGCGACCGCGCCGGCACTGGCGAGCGCGGCGCCGAGCAGCACCGCGAGCAGGCCAGCGACCCAGCGCGCCCGTAGGCGTGGCCGGTCGGATCGCCGGCGTGAGGACGGGGACAAGGACACGATGGCTCCCTCCTTCGTCGAGGAGTCGTCGAGGGTGGACCGGGACGGCTACTTCACCGTCAACCAGCCCTGCATCTCCTGCTGGTGGTATTTGCAGTAGAACCGGTAGCGGCCGGGGTCGGGCGCCTTGAAGCGCACCAGCGCGTGCGCGTCGGGGGCCAGGTTCTTGGACAGCTTCAAGTCAGCGAAGGTGAAATTGTGGTAGCTGTTGTCGTCGTTGACCACGTCGAGGACCACCGACGCGCCGGCCGCCGCCACGTATCGCGAGGGATTCCAGGCGGCATTCTTGGTGGAGAGCCTCGCCTTCGCGCCGCTGCGGAGCTCGACCGTCTTGACGACCGGCTCGGCGGCGCCGTACTGCCGGGCGAACTCGTCGGAGGGCCCGTATCCCTTGCCGTCCTTGGTGGTGGGGATCGTGCAGCCGGCCACGCCGAGCGCGACGCCGAGCAGCGCGGAGACGGTCAGCAGCCGACGGCTTCGCGACATCGCGGCCTCCTCCTCTCTCCCAGTCTCCCAGCAATTCCAGCGTCCACCGGGGAACGCACCGGCAGCGCCCTGGATTCCCAAATTCTTCTCGGGAATTTCATGGCGACTGGCGAACGAGAGTGCGGGCACGACCGAACTCGGAAAGCAGCAGCCGTCGCAGCCGCGCCCTGGCGCGATACAGCCGCGAAAGCACCGTCCCCTTTGGGGTGCCCATCACCGCCGCCGCCTCCTCGCACGACAACCCCTGCAGCTCCACCAGCGTCACCGCCACCCGGTACGGCTCCGGCAGCTTCGCCAGCGCCCGCTGCAACGCCTCCCGGTCGAGCTGCCGCAACGCCTCCTCCTCGGGGCTGGGCACGTCGGCGCGGAACTGGGCGAGGACGTCGACGTCGTCCTCGTTGGCCGTCCGGTAGGTGATCCGGCGGCGGCCCCGGTAGTCACGGCAGAACACGTTGTGGGCGATCTGCAGCATCCACGCCCGGCAGTTGGTCCCCGCCTGGAACGAGGAGAACGAACGGAACGCCCGCAGGTAGGTCTCCTGGGTGAGGTCCTGGGCGGCCACCGGGTCCCCCGTCAGGCGGAGGTTCGCCCGGTAGATCGAGTCGTGCAGCGGCAGCGCCGTGGCCTCGAAGCGCTCGTAGATGGAGGCCTCGGTCTCGGCCGTGGTCATCGCCGTCACGGGCTCCACCCCCGGTGCATGAAGTCGTTGGGCGCCGTCACGTTCACCATCGCGCCCATCACCGCCGCGACCAGCGCCCCGGCGAACGCGATCAGCAGCAGCATCGTCATCACCTTGCGGACCAGCGGGTCGGCCACCAGCCGCCGCCGGTACCGCAGCGCCACGAACGCCACCGCGGTCGCAAGAAACGGCGTGGTCCAGCCCACGTGGACCTTCCACTCCATGGCGAACGTCTCCCAGAACGCCAGCCCGGGACTGTGCATCAGGTACTCCCGCGGGTACATGGCGATGTCCCCGCCGGGCGGCACCTTCGCCCGGTAGCCCGCGTACCCGCCCCAGGTCCCGACCACCGACGCCAGCCACGCCACCAGCGCCAGCGCCGCCGTGCTGAGCTTGCGGATGCGGTCCTTCGTCGGAGAGTCCCCGCCGATGATCAGCGTCCCGATCCCGCCGCCGAAGGCGTGGACCATCGCGATCCCCAGCGCCGAGTGCACCATGAAGAAGAGCTGCCTGGTGGTGAGCAGCCGGCCCATCAGCACCAGCACCCCGAACCCCACGGCCACCAGCAGCCACACCCCGGCGACCATCACCGTCGAGGTGTTCAGCAGCGTCGCCGTCCGCCGCAACGCCACCCGACCGTGACCGCGGCCCGCGCGACCCCGGCGTACGGGCTCGCGACGCCGGCGCACCGCGACCACCTCGGGCTCCTCGTCGGCCTCCTCGAGCTCCGGGTCCCAGCCGTCCGGGTCGGCGTCCTGGACCCAGCCGCCGGTGGTCGCCTCCCGCGTCCATTGGTCCACGAAGTCGTCGTCGCCGGTGAAGCCGCGCTCCTGCCGGGCCTCGGTGGCGACCCACTCGCCGCCGGCGGCGGCGTCCTCGCCGGACCAGTCGGCCCAGTCGTCCTCCACCGCCGCCCAGCCGCCGGTGCCGCCGTCGCGTGCCCACTCGTGGGTGTCGTCGCCCCGCAGGTAGGCCACCCGGAGCTGGTCGAACAGCGGCGCGTCGTCCGACACCTCGGCAGGTCGTCCCTCGTCCCGGGGGTCGCCCACGTCGTCGACGTCGTAGAGCTGTGTCACGGGCTCCCCCCCTCCCGTCCGGCAGCCGCACCGAGCAGCCCGGCGAGCACGGGCATCGGCGCAGGGGGTTGCCCCTTCAAGAGGCAGAGAGCGAGCCAGGCCGCCATCGCAGCCACCTCGTATTTCGATAACCGCAGCCAATGGCTGCGTGCCGACGGGGGGATCACGATCTCACCGGCCAAAAGCGAGCACAGACCGGTGACACCGTGCGTCAGTATTTCAACCCTGAATACGCCGAGACCGCGGCGAGCGCTTTGGGGGAGCGCCTCGGGCTATTCCCTGCCGTGGGGGCGGCAAGGAGGGGGAAGCCCGGACCGATCCGCGAACGACGAACCAGAGCGATGGTTCAGGGGGAACGGCTGAGCCGTGGTACTGCTATTTACTGCGTGCCATGGGGGTAGCGCGACGGACTGTACGACACGCCCCATGTGGAGTCAAATCGTACACGGGCTGAGATCATCCTGTGATCTACCTAGATTCCATACCCACCCCGGGCCCACTCGACACCCACGCCACAACGCGGGAATCCAGCGGACATCCAGGGAGTTCCCTCCCAAAGCCACACACACCGGCTGCCCCGCCATCCAGGCGGGACTGCCGTCGACCACGGAGAGGAGGTGACTCCAGGAGACCTGCCATGGGAGACGCCTCGGTCCTCATGACCAAGGCGTTGGCGTGTAGCGAACGAGCGGCCGGGCTGGTGGACCCACCTCCACCCGGCCGCTCGATTCATGTCCGGCCCGCGACCTCGGTGCTCGTTCCGAGCGACGATCGCGAC
>Ga0307278_10000254_pt1 | contig 27552 bp, 30 predicted proteins | sample ER_DNA_117_FD_194482 | JGI IMG/M metagenome (GOLD analysis project Ga0307278, IMG submission 194482) | Bulk soil microbial communities from the East River watershed near Crested Butte, Colorado, United States - ER_DNA_117 | ecosystem: Environmental > Terrestrial > Soil > Floodplain | place...
GCTCACCGAGCCCGAGGTCGGCTCCGGGGCGTCGCGCGGCCTGACAACCACCGCCCGCCGCGACGGTGACGCCTGGGTGCTGGACGGGCGCAAGAAGTGGATCGGCAACGCCAGCTTCGCCGACCTCGTCGAGGCGGGTTCGCCCGGGTTCACCGCCGCCGGCCTGGCCAGGGACGAGCACGCCTCGCTGGCCAAGGCGTTCTGCACCGTGCGAATGCGCGAGACGGTCGGCTACGCCCGCGAACTGCTGGGCGGCAACGGCATCCTGCTGGAGCACCACGTCGGCCGGTTCGTCGCCGACGCCGAGGCCATCTACTCCTACGAAGGCACCCGCGAGATGAACACGCTGATCGTCGGTCGGGCGATCACCGGCCTCAGCGCCTTTGCGGAAGCCGGGCCGCCGGTCACGTTGCGCTACGGCTGCGACCGCGACTGGGGCAGCTTGGCCGAGCCGCGCTTGGCGAGGGGCGCCGACGGGGGCGGCACGACCGGCCCGATGTCTCCGTCCGGGGCCTCGTCCAGGTCGACGATCACGGGGGCGTGGTCGCTCGGCCCGCTGCCCTTGCGCGCCTGCCGGTCCACCCATGCCGCCCGCACCCGGCCGGCCACGGAGGCGGAGGCCAGCACCAGGTCGATCCGCATCCCGAGGTCCCTGTGGAACATGCCGGCCCGGTAGTCCCAGTAGGTGAACACCCGCTCGGCCGGCCAGCGGTCCCGTATGACATCCTGCAGGCCGAGCGCCTGCAGCTCGGCCAGCGCCGCCCGCTCCGGCGGTGTGACGTGGGTCTGGCCGAGGTAGGCGTCCGGGTCGAAGACGTCCGTGTCGGTCGGCGCGATGTTCATGTCCCCACAGACGATCGCGGCTTCCGGGCCGGCGGCGACCTCGTCCCGCAACGCGGCCAGCCAGGCCAGCTTGTAGCGGTAATGGTCGGAGTCCGGCACCCGCCCGTTGGGGACGTACACCGAGTACACCCGGATCCCATCGCAGGTCGCGGACACGGCACGCGCCTCCGGGCGCGGAAAGCCGGGCGCGCCGGCAACGCCGGACACAACCTCGCCCAGCCCCACCTTGGAGAGGATCGCCACGCCGTTCCACTGCACCTCGCCATGATGCGCGACCGCATAGCCGCGGTCGGCGAACTCCTCGCCGAGGAGCTCGGTGAACGCGGCGTCGGCGAGCTTGGTCTCCTGCAGGCACACGACATCGGGCTGCCGTTGGTCCAGCCACGGCAGCAACCGAGGCACCCGCTGCTTGACCGAGTTCACGTTCCAGGTCGCCACTCGCACCACGCCACAGTAGCCGCGTTGGCGGCCACGCGTGGCCCCTCAGGCCAGAAATCGGTAGCATGACATCGATATCGTTAGTATACTAACGGAGATGCGCCCGGCGGCACGGGGCCGGGCCCGGCTCCGAGGAGCGAGCGATGCCACCAGAGATCCGGATGACCCGTGCCGACGCCCAGGCCGACGCCGGCGAGGCCTCCTACGCCATCGACGACAACCTCGGCTACCTCGTCAACCGCACCGCCCGGCTCATCGCGCAGATGCACTCGCGGCGGCTCCAGCGCCACGGCGTGGCACTGGCGCAGTGGGCGATCCTGCTGTTCCTGTACGCCAAGGACGGCCAGACCCAGCGCGAGCTGAGCCGGGTGGTGGCCATCGAGCCGCCAACGGTCGCGCGGACCATCGACCGCATGGTCCGCGACGGCCTGGTCCGCCGCGAGCCGCACCCCCGGGACGGGCGCGCCACCCGCATCCGGTTGACGCCGCGCGCGCTCGAACTGCGCGAGGAGCTGGCGACCGAATCGATGGCGGGCAACCGGCTCGCCGCGCGGGTGCTGAGCGTCGAGGAGCTGGAGACCCTCAAGAACCTCCTGCGTCGGGTGATCGACGGGCTGACCGATCCGGAGCGGGGAAGGGAGCGACCTTCATGACCCTCAAGCGATTGTTCGTGCTCAACGGCGTGATCGCGGGCGGCTACGGCATCGCGCTGCTGGTGGCCGCCGACCCGATCCTGGACGTCTATGGCATCACCCCCAATCCCGAAGGGGTCTACATGGCGCGCTGGTTCGGGCTGGGCCTGCTCGCCATCGGCCTTTCGACCTGGCTGGCCAGGGACGCCGCCGACGCCGCCGGGGGGCAGGCGGTGGCCCGAGCCCTCGCCGTCACCTACGGCATCGGCGTGGTCCTGGCGCTGTGGGGGACGCTGTTCGGCCCCTTCAACGTGCTGGGCTGGATCGCGGTGGGGCTGAACCTGCTGCTGGGGTCGGGCTTCGCCTGGTTCCAGCTCGTCAAGCCGAGGAACACCTCGGCCACGCCGACCTGAGACCTGCGGACCGCCGACACCCGTCCCCTGACCTCAGTCGTCCACGACGATGACGTCGGGGTCGGGCGGGGAGGCGAACAGCCGCTCCACCAGGTCCTGACGCCGGTCGAGGGTGGCCCGCTGGTTCACGTAGCCCTTGTCGGTGATCTCGCCGGCGTCCATCGACGGCGGCTCGATCATGACCAGCACCCGCCGGACCACGGTGGCGGAGCCGGTCTGGGCCGCGTTGTGGGCGGCGATCCCGGCGCGGATGCCGTCACGGACCGCCGGCGCCCGCGCGACCGCCGCCGGGTCGCCGGCGGGCACGCCGGCCAGGCGGCTGGCCGCGGGCGGGTTGAGCCACACCAGCAGCCCGACGCTGGCGCGGTCCGCGCCGGCCACGACGGCGTCCCGCAGCAGCGGGGACGCGGCCGCCAGCGCCGCCACCCGCACCTTGCCGCACGGCACCCAGGTCCCGGTGGTGAGCTTGAAGTCCTCCGCGATCCGCCCGTCGAACAGCAGGCCCTTGCCGGGATCGTGCCGGTCGACCAGCAGCCCGGCGTCGCCGATCCGGTAGAAGCCGTCCTCGTCGAAGGCGGCGGCGGTCAGGTCGGGACGGCCGAGGTAGCCGGGGAAGACGTTGGGGCCGCGGACGCGCAGCTCCCGCTTGTGGCCGCTTGGCACCAGCTTGACCTCTACGCCCGGCACGGGCACGCCGATGTTGCCGGCGCGCTCCAGCGGGAAGTGGGCGGCGGTCGCCAGCGGCGCCGTCTCGGTCGAGCCCCACGAGGCGGTCATGGCCACGCGCTGGCCGGTGGTCTCGACCGAGAGGGCCTCCAGCCGCTCCCACAGGTCCTGCGGCAGCGCCGCGCCGGCGTAGAAGACGAGCTGCAGCCGGTCGAAGAAGCGCGCCGCCAGCTCGCGGTCCCGCTCCAGGTAGGGGAGCAGCGCGTTGTAGCCGGCGGGGACGTTGAGGTAGATCGTCGGTGCCACCTCCGCCAGGTTGCGGACCGTCTGCTCGATCAGGCCGGGCACGGGCCGGCCGCCGTCGATGTACAGCGTCCCGCCGCACCTGAGCACCAGGTTGAAGTCGTGGTTGCCGCCGAAGCAATGGTTCCACGGCATCCAGTCCAGCAGCACCGGCGGGGTGGTGGCCGTGAACGGCCACACCTGGGCGAGCATCTGCTGGTTGGCGCAGAGCATCCGGTGGGTGGTGACCACCCCCTTGGGCTCGCCGGTCGAGCCGGAGGTGAACAGGATCTTGGCGACCGAGTCGGGGCCGACCCGCTCGGCCGCCTGCCGGACCGCCGCGGTCGGCGTGGTGGCCAGCAGCGTCGCGAGGTTGGTGGCCCGAAGGCCCGTCGCGGCCCGACGCACGACGACCTCGGCCGGCGGCCCGGGGAGGCTGGCGATGGCGGCCGCGAACGCCTCGCCGTCGGCGGCGAAGACCAGGCCCGGGCGGACCAGCCGGGCGATCGCGCGGAGCGCGCCGAAGTCCCGGCTCAGCGTCGAGTAGGCCACCGACACCGGCACCACCGGGACCCCGACCAGCAGCGCCGCCAGCATCAGCAGCGCGTGGTCCAGGCTGTTGCCCGACAGGATCAGCAGCGGCCGCTCCGGGCCCAACCCCCGGTCCAGCAGCGCCTGCCCGAGCGCCTCGGCGTGCGCGGCCGCCTCCCCGTAGCTCAGGTGCCGCCACCGCGTCTGGTGGTGGTCGCGCTCGGCGAGGAACGGCCGCTCCGGGACCGCTGCCGCCGAGCGGCGCAGCAGGGCGCCGAGGTTGGCCTCGTACGGCTCCAGCGGCAGCTCCGACCGGATGACCAGCGCCCCGCCGGGCGCCTCGGTGGCGGCGATCTTCACCGGGCCGAGCTCGACCTCGCGAAGCGGCGCCCCGGCCACGCGCTCCACCTCCGGTGGCTCGACTAACCGGTCAGTCAGTGGCACGATAACGCTCGTCGTATCCGGCGACAAGCCCACGAACCTCGACGGCGAAGGGACAAGCGACCGTGGCGCAGATGTGGATAGCCGGGGCGGCGACCGCGGGCGCGGGCGCGCGCATCGCCGTCGCCGACCCGGCGACCGGCCAGACCGTCGACGAGGTCCCCGCCGCCACCGCCGAGGAGGTCGACGCCGCGGTGGGGGCCGCCGCGAGCGCGTTCGCGGCCTGGCGGCGGACCGACGCCGGCGAGCGCGCCGCCCACCTGTCGCGGCTGGCGGACGCGGCCGAGGCCCACGCCGGCGAGCTGGTCGCGCTCCTCACCCGCGAGCAGGGCAAGCCGACGCTGGAGGCCCAGGGCGAGCTGCGGCACTTCCTCGGCGGCCTGCGCTACTACGCCGAGGCCGCGACCAAGCTGCGCGGCAGCTACCAGGAGCTGCCGAGCCAGTTCGGCCCCGCCTACGGCCTGGTCACCAGGCGGCCCATGGGCGTGGTGGCGGCGATCACGCCGTGGAACTTCCCGCTGACCCTGCTGGCCAACAAGGTCGGGCCGGCGCTGGCCGCCGGCAACACGGTGGTCGCCAAGCCGGCGGAGACGACCCCGCTCGCCACCCTGCGGGTGGCCGAGCTCGCCGGCGAGGCGGGCCTGCCGCCGGGCGTGCTCAACGTGGTGACCGGCGGGCCGCGGACCGGCGAGGCGCTGGTGGCGCACCCGGGCGTGCGCCGGGTCGCGTTCACCGGGCAGACCGACACCGGCAGGCGGATCATGGAGCTGGCCGGCCCGGCGCTGAAGCACGTGAGCCTGGAGCTCGGCGGCTCCGACCCGACGATCGTCCTCGCCGACGCCGACCTGGACGCCGCCGTCAAGAACATCCAGATCGGTCGCTACTGGAACTGCGGCCAGGCGTGCCTCGCGCCCAAGCGCGCGTTCGTCCACGTCGAGGTCTACCAGGCGTTCCTGGACCGGCTGGTGGAGCGCGTCGGGCGCTACGAGCCCGGCCCCGGCGACACCCGCGCCGACAAGCCCAAGCTGCGCATCGGGCCGATGCACACCGCCGCCCAGCGCGACCTGGTCGCCGCGCAGCTCGGGGACGCCCTCGACGGCGGCGCGAAGGTCCTGGTCGGCGGCGAGGCGCTCGACGGGCCCGGGCACTTCTTCCAGCCGGCGGTGGTGGTGGACGCGCCCGAGGGATCGCGCCTGGCCACCGAGGAGGTCTTCGGCCCGGTCCTGCCGGTGTGGAGGGTCGGCGGGCTCGACGAGGCGATCGAGCGGGCCAACGCCACCAGCTACGGGCTGGGGTCGTCGATCTGGACCCGCGACGCCGCCGCCATCGACCGCGCCGTCCGCGAGCTGGAGGCGGGCGTGACCTGGGTGAACCAGCTCCACTACGGCTACGACGAGCTGCCGTTCGGCGGCACCAAGCAGAGCGGCTTCGGCCGCGAGCACGGGCTGCAGGCGCTGGAGGAGTACACGGAGCTGAAGTCGGTGGTGGTGGGCGGGCTCGCGTGAGAGGAGCGACGATGTCGGTGACGGCCAGCGTCCAGGACCGGGTCGGCTGGATCACGCTGGACCGGCCGCCGGCCAACAGCTACGACCCGGCGTTCCTCGACGAGCTGGACGACGCCGTCGGCGAGGTCGCCGGCGCCGGCGTGGCGGTGGCGGTGGTGCGGTCGGCCAGCCCCAAGTTCTTCTCGGCCGGCGCCGACGTCAAGGGCTTCCTGCGGCGTTCCGCCACCGACAACCTCGCCATGGTACGGCGCGCCCACCAGGTGCTGGACCGGTTCGCCGCCGAGGCGCCGGTGTTCGTCGCGGCGATCGCCGGCCACGCGCTCGGCGGCGGCTACGAGATCGCGCTGGCCTGCGACCTCCGCATCGCGGCGGAGGGCGGCTACCGGATCGGCCTGCCGGAGGTGACGCTCGGGCTGCTGCCCGGCACCGGCGGGACGCAGCGCCTGCCGCGCCTGATCGGCCGCGGCCGCGCACTGGAGCTGATGGTCACCGGCCGCACCGTCGCCCCCGACGAGGCCCACCGGCTCGGGATGGTCGACCGCCTGGTCCCCGCCGGCGAGCTGGACCAGGCCGTCGCGGAGCTGGCGGCCACCCTCGCCGCCGGCGCGCCGCTGGCGATCGCGGCCGTCAAGCGGGCCGTCGTCGGCGGGGTCGACCGGCCGCTCGCCGACGGCCTCCGGCACGAGCTCGAGCAGCTCGCCCCGCTGTTCGCCTCCGACGACGCCCGCGAGGGCATGACCGCGTTCACCGAGAAGCGGCCGGCCTCCTACGGCGGCCGCTGAGGAGCACGACATGGCGAGCACGCAGGTCGCGGCCGTGGGCGACGGGCAGGAGCTGTCCCCGCGGGCGCTGGCGCTGGTACGCAGCGCCTACCGGGTCATCACCCGCCAGGGCAGTCACCGGCTGTCGCTGCAGGACGTGGCCGACGAGGGCGGCGTCAGCAAGGGGATGGTCCTCTACTACTTCAAGAGCAAGGAGAACCTGTTCCTCACCACCATGCGCTACGCCCTGGAGCGGACCGACGCGCGCATCCGCGAGCGGGTCGCGGCGGTGGACGTGGACGACCCCCACGAGGTCGTCGCCGCGCTCATCGACGCCATCTTCATCGGCCCCGAGCAGAACCGCAGCTTCTACCTGCTCTACGTCGACCTGGTCGAGCACGCCGCGCGGGTCCCGTCCTTCGGGCAGCTCTCCACCCTCGCCTCCGAGATCATCAACCGGCACTTCGAGGAGGTGATCCGGGCCGGGGTCGCGCGCGGCGGGTTCGCGGTCCAGGACCCGGTGGCCGCGGCGGCGGCGATGCGGGCGCTCATCGAAGGGACCTTCCTGACCTGGATGCAGCGCGACGACTGGCGGGAGTCCCACGCGCGCTTCAAGGAGCTGTGCCGCGCGAGCCTGCTGCGGCTGCTCGTCGTGGAGGAGCCGGCGGCACCATGAGGCCCATGTTCGTGGACGGCGGCTTCCGCGAGGGCTCGGCGGCCGGGCGGCTCCAGGTGCGCGACCCGGCCACCGGCGAGGTCGTCGAGACCGTCCCCGCGGGCACCGCCGCCGACGTCGACGCCGCCGTCGGCGCCGCCCACGCGGCCTTCCCCGGCTGGTGGGACACCCCGGCCGCCCGGCGCGGCGAGCTGCTGTACCAGGCCACCGCCCACGCGCGGGCGCACACCGGCGAGCTGGCCGCGCAGCTCACACGGGAGCAGGGCAAACCGCTGCGCGAGGCGCACCTGGAGGTCGACCGCTGCCTGGCGACCCTGGAGCACTACGCCGGCCTGGCCCGCAACCTCCGCGGCGGCTACGTCCCCAACCTCGACGAGGGCACCTACGGCGTGGTGCTGCGCCGCCCGCTCGGGGTCGTCGGCGCGATCGTGCCGTGGAACTTCCCGACCACGCTGCTGGCCAACAAGCTCGGCCCGGCGGTGGTGACCGGCAACACGGTGGTCGCCAAGCCGGCCGAGACGACCCCGCTGACGACGCTGCGCCTGGCCGAGCTGCTCCACCAGGGCGGCCTCCCCAGGGGGGTGGTCAACGTCGTCACCGGCACCGGGCCGGTCGCCGGCGCCGCCCTGGTCAGGCACCCGCTGGTGCGCAAGATCGCCTTCACCGGCTCCACCGCGGTCGGCAAGCAGACGATGGCGGCCGCCGCCGAGCACCTCAAGCGGGTCACCCTGGAGCTGGGCGGCTCCGACCCGATGATCGTCTGCGACGACGCCGACCTGGACCGCGCGGTCAGCGCCGCCAGCGTCGGCCGCTTCTTCAACTGCGGCCAGGCGTGCCTGGCCACCAAGCGGCTGTTCGTCTTCGACCGCATCGCCGACCAGGTGATCGACGGGCTGGTCGGCAAGGCCGCCAAGCTCCGCATCGGCCCGGGCACCGCCGAAGGGGTGCACATGGGCCCGCTGCACACCGAGGCGCAGCGGGCACGGATCGAGGAGCAGGTCGCCGACGCGGTCGACCGGGGCGCCAAGGTACTGTGTGGCGCGGCCCGGCCGCGGGGCGAGGTCTACGAGCGCGGCTGGTTCTACCAGCCGACCCTGCTGCTGGAGCCGCCCGCGGACGCACGGGTGGCGCTGGAGGAGACCTTCGGCCCGGTGCTGCCGATCTGGCGGGTGGCCGACCTCGACGAGGCGATCGCGCGCGCCAACGCCTCGCCGTACGGCCTCGGCTCGGCGATCTGGACCCGCGACCTGCACCGGGCGTCGGTGGCGGCCGAGCGGCTGGAGGCCGGCTACACCTGGGTCAACTCCACCAACAAGGTCTACGACGAGCTGCCCTTCGGGGGGGTGAAGCAGAGCGGTTTCGGCAAGGAGCACGGCGTGGAGGCACTCGACTACTACCAGGAGACCAAGTCGCTGGTCGTGCGGCACTGAGCCCTACCGGAGGCGGACATGACGGTCCCGGCGCTGCCAGAGCGCTACAACGTCGGCACGATCCTGGACACCAACCTGGAGGCCGGGCGGGGCGGCAAGGTCGCCATCCGGGCCGAGGACGGCGACGTCACCTACAGGCAGCTCCTGGACAGCGCCTGCGCCGCCGGGCGCGCCCTCCGCGCCCTGGGCGTGCAGCGCGAGCAGCGGGTCATGCTGGTGCTGGACGACACCCCGGCGTTCCCGGCGGTGTTCCTCGGGGCCATCCGCGCCGGTATCGTCCCGGTCCCGGTCAATCCGCTGTTCAAGCCCGACGACTACCGCTACCTGATGGAGGACAGCGACGCCCGGGTGGTGGTCACCGACCTCGGCCTGCTCGGCAAGGTCCGCGAGGCGCTCGCCGGCTACCACGAGCCGGTCGAGCTGGTGACGGTCGGCGGCGCCGAGGACGGCACCCGCGCCTTCGGCGAGCTGCTCGCCGAGCACGCCGGCGAGCTGGACCCAGTTCGCAGCCACCGCGACGACGCCGCCTTCTGGCTGTACAGCTCCGGCTCCACCGGCAGGCCCAAGGGCGTCGTGCACCTCCAGCACGACCTGCCGTACACCTGCCAGACGTACGCCACCCAGGTGCTCGGCATCCGCGAGGACGACGTCTGCGTGTCGACCACCAAGCAGTTCCACGCCTACGGGCTCGGCAACCTGCTGTCGTTCCCCTTCTGGGTGGGCGCCACCGCCGTGCACCTGTTCGGCCGCCCCGCGCCCGACAAGGCCCTTGACGCGGTCGAGCGGTACCGGCCGACGCTGTTCTTCTCGGTGCCGACGTTGTACAACGCGATGCTGGCGACGCCGGGGGCCGCCCAGCGGGACCTGTCGTCGGTGCGGCAGTGCGTGTCGGCCGCCGAGGCGCTGCCCGCCGAGATCTGGCGGCGCTGGCGGGACGCCTACGGCCTGACCATCATCGACGGGATCGGCTCCACCGAGCTGCTGCACATCTTCTGCAGCAACGCCGCCGGCGAGCTGCGGCCCGGGTCCAGCGGCAAGCCGGTGCCCGGCTACGACCTGAAGCTGCTGGACGAGGAGCTGGACCCCACCCCGCCGGGGGAGACCGGCAACCTCTACGTCCGCGGCGACAGCGCCCTGGCGCTCTACTGGCGCCAGCACGAGAAGACCAAGCAGACCCTGATCGGCGACTGGGTGTGGACCGGCGACCGCTACCGGCGGGACGCCGACGGCTTCTGGTGGCACCAGGGCCGGGTCGACGACATGCTGAAGGTCGGCGGCAACTGGGTGTCGCCGGTGGAGATGGAGCAGGCGCTGGCCGAGCACCCCGCCGTGTTCGAGTGCGCGGTGGTGCAGGTGCCGGTCCAGGGGCTCACCAGGATCAAGGCGGTGGTGGTGAGCAGGGAGCCCGACGCGGACCGCCTCACCCCCGAGCTGCAGGAGTGGTGCAAGCAGCGGCTGCAGCGGTTCCAGTACCCCCACATCGTCGAGTATGCCGCGGAGCTGCCGAAGACCACCACCGGGAAGGTCCAGCGGTACAAGCTCCGCGCCGGCGCCGGCGGGGAGGATGGATGATCGACGGCATCCCGGTGGTCGACGCGCACCTGCACCCCGCGCGGCTGCCGACCCTCAAGGTGAGCTGGCAGCAGTGGGCCCTGGAGTACGGCCGCGGCACCCCCTTCGACGACCTCTACGACGAGGCGGGCACGATCCGCCCGGACCGCTTCGACGCCTACCTCGCCGAGGAGGGCGTCGACGTCGCGCTGCTGTTGAGCGAGTACAGCCCCAAGGTGACCGGCATCCAGCCGGTCGAGGACCTGCTGCCGCTGGTGGAGCACAACCCGCGGCGCTTCCGCCTGATCGCCAACCTCAACCCGCACCTGCACCACCCGATCGCCGAGGAGCTGGAGCGCCAGCTCGCGCTCGGCGCCGTGGCGGTCAAGCTGCACCCGGTCCACGGCGGCTTCTCGCCCACCGAGGGCGTGCTGTACCTCGTCTACCGGCGCTGCGCCGAGCTCGGCGTGCCGGTCGTGTTCCACTGCGGCACCAGCACCTTCCCCGGGGCGGTCAACCGCCACGGCGACCCGGGCCCGATCGACGAGGTGCTGGTGAACGTCCCCGACCTCAAGGTGGTGCTGGCCCACGGCGGCCGCGGCTGGTGGTACGACGCGGCGGCGTTCCTGGCCCTGGCCCGCGAGAACGTCTGGATCGAGCTGTCCGGCCTGCCGCCCCGCAAGCTCCCCGTCTACTACGCCCGCCACGACCTGCGTCGCCTGGCGGCCAAGATGATCTTCGGCAGCGACTGGCCGGGCGTGCCCGGCATCGCCGCCAACCTGCGCGACATCGCCAAGCTCGACATCGACCCGGAGGACCTGGCGGGGGTGCTTGGCGGCAACGCCCGCAAGGTCTACCGTCTGGAGGGATCGGAGGAGCGAGCACGATGCTGAGGACCGAGGCAGAGCTGCTCGAACGCCTGCGCGGCGGCAAGCTCGTCGAGGGACCGGAAACCGCCACCGACGCCTACCTCGCCGGGCTCGCGCGGACGCTGATCGTCTCCGCCGACACCGAGCTGATCAGCGCCCCCGCCTACCTGCGGGCCGCCAGGGACGCCCCCTCGATCAACTCCTACATGTCGGCCACCAGCATCGTCCAGGATGAGCTCGGCCACGCCCACATCGGCTACCGGATGCTGCGCGACCTGGGCGTCGACACCGATGAGCTGGTGTACGAGCGGGAGCCCAAGGCGTGGAAGTACCCGTACGCCTTCGACGTGCCGCTGGACCGCTGGGAGGAGCTGGTGGTCGCCAACGCCTTCTACGACCGCGCCGGCTTCGTGCTGCTCAGCGACATCTACCAGAACACCAGCTACGGCCCGTGGAAGCGGGCCCTGGTCAAGGTCGACCGCGAGGAGACCTTCCACCTGCGCCACGGCGAGCGCTGGATGAAGATCCTCGCCGAGACCCCCGACACCAAGGCCGACGTGCAGCGCGCCGTCGACTGGATGTTCGTGCTCACCCTGGAGTGGTTCGGGCTGCCGGACCACCTCAAACGCCACGGCGAGCAGGTCGGCTACCAGCTCAAGGGCCTGACCAACGACCAGCTCCGGCAGACGTGGATGGCGGCGACGGTGCCGCTGTGCGAGCGGCTCGGCTTCTCGGTGCCGGCGCACCTTGACGGGGCGAGCGGCCAGTACGTGATCGACGCGCCGTTCCCGATGGCCTTCGACGAGGACCACAAGCGGTGGGAGGTCGAGCGGGGCGCGATCTCCTGGGACGAGGTGCTGGTGCGGTGGAAGCGCCGCGGGCCCTGCAACGAGGAGTTCGTCGCCATGATCCAGCGCGGCCACCGCGCGCTGCGGCCGTCATGAGCGCGGTCTCCGAGGCCGAGGTGCTCGCCGCCCTCGCCGAGGTCCAGGACCCCGAGCTGCCCGTCGGCATCGTCGACCTCGGGCTGGTCCGCTCGGTGGAGGTGGACGGCGACGCGGTGCGGGTCGGGATCACCTTCACGTCGATCGCCTGCCCCTGCACCGACGTGCTCCGCGAGGACGTCGAGGCGCGGCTGCGCCGCCTGGAGGGGATCCGAAGCGTCCAGGTGGAGGAGCTCTTCGAGCCCTGGAGCCGCGACGACCTGACCGAGGAGGGCCGCCTCGCCCTGCGCGCCCTCGGGGTGGTCTAGTGGCCGCCGCGGAGGTGGAGGTCTGGGAGGTCTACGCCCGCCACGACCGTGAGGCCAGCGCCCACCACATCGGCACGGTCAGGGCCGCCGGGCCGAAGGACGCCAGGGTGTTCGCGGTCATGATGTACGACGAGCGCCGCTGGCAGGAGCTGTTCGTGGTGCCGCGCGCCGCCGTCGTCCGCGTGATCGCGCCCGAATAGGTGCCGCCGTGGAGGACTACCGCGTGTTCGCCCGGGCCGAGTACGCCGAGCCGCTGGAGCTCAAGGGGCGCGTGCGCGCCGCCGGCGACGAGGCAGCCACCGACCAGGCGCTGCGGCGGTTCGGGCGCGACTGGGTGGAGCTGGTCCTGCTGCCCGAGCGCGCGATCCACTGGGTCCTGAGACCGGAGGGGTCCGGGGAACCCCAAGGGGGTGCCCCGGTGGATCCGGAGGGGTCCGGGGAACCCCAAGGGGGTGCCCCGGTGGATCCGGAGGGGTCCGAAGATGGCTGAGGCGTGGGCGCCGGCTGCGGTGAACCTGCTGCTCGTCCTCGCCGACAACAAGTACTGGCTGGGCCGGCACCTGTCGGAGTGGGCGGTCGGGTCGCCGAGCCTGGAGGTCGGGGTGGCGTGCGCGGCCGTCGCGCAGGGGGAGCTGGGCCAGGCGCGGGTCCTGTACCCGCTGCTGGAGGAGCTGTCCTTCCCCGGACCGGTCGACCCGGCCGAGCGCGAGCGCACCTACAACGTCGCCATGCTCGACCGCCCGTTCCCCACCTGGCCGCACGCGGTCGCCGCGCTGCTGCTGGTCGACACCGCCGTGACCATCATGCTGGAGGCGCTCCGCGACGGCCGCTACCAGGCGCTCGCCCGGCGGGTGCCGCGGATGCTCGAGGAGGAGCGGTTCCACTGGGACTTCGCCGAGGGCCGCGTCCACGAGCTGGTCCGGCTGCCAGGCGGACGCGAGCAGCTCCAGGCCCGCGTCGACGAGTCGCTCCCGGAGCTGCTGTGCTGGTTCGGCCGGCCCGGCGAGCGCGGCGTGGAGACGCTGCTGGGCGGGGGGCTGCTCAGCCGCGGCAACCAGGAGCTCCGCCAGGCGTACCTGGACCGGGTCGGGCCCCCGCTGCGGCAGGCCGGCATCAGGCTGCCCGCCGGAGACGACCGGCAGCTCCCGTGGCGACGATGGAACCCCCTGCAGCGACGCCTGGAGACCTGCCCATGGTGCGGCTCCGACCAGGTCGAGCAGGTCGGCATGGTCGCGGCCACGGTCATGACCTCCCAGTGGATCTGCAACGCCTGCCACAGCCCGTTCCAGCGCATCCGCAGCCGCGGCCGCGGGGACGGCGACGGCCCGAGAGGAGCCTGAGATGAACCTCGAAGACCGCAGCGTCCTGGTGGCCGGCGGCGCGTCGGGCCTGGGCGCGGCCACCGCCCGCCGCCTGCACGCCGGCGGCGCCCACGTCCTGGTCGCCGACCTCGACGAGGAGCACGGCAAGGAGCTGGTCGCCGGGCTCGGCGACCGCGCCGAGTTCGCCCGGGTCGACGTGACCGACGCCGACCAGGTCCAGCGGGCGGTCGCGCGCGCCGCCGAGCGGCCCGGCGGGCTGCGGGTGAGCGTCTGCTGCGCCGGCGTCGCCTGGGCGGAGCGGACCGTCGGCAGAGGCGGCCCCCACTCGCTGGACGCCTTCCAGAGGGTCGTCGCCGTCAACCTGGTGGGGACGTTCAACGTGCTGCGCCACGCCGCCGCCGCCATGGCCGCCAACGACCCGGACGACGGCGGGGAGCGCGGCATCTGCGTCAACACCGCCTCGATCGCGGCCTACGAGGGCCAGATCGGCCAGCTCGCCTACGCCGCATCCAAGGGCGGCGTGGTGGCGATGACCCTGCCGGCCGCGCGCGACCTCGCCTCGCTCGGCGTCCGCGTGTGCACCATCGCCCCTGGCGTGTTCGCCACCCCCATGGTCGGCATGCTGCCGGCGGAGGCGCAGGCATCGCTCGCCAAGGCGATCCCGTTCCCGCGACGGCTCGGGCGCCCGGAGGAGTACGCCGAGCTCGTCGCCCACCTGGTCGCCAACCCGATGCTCAACGGCGAGGTGATCCGCCTCGACGGGGCGCTGCGCATGGCCCCCCGCTGAGGGATGTCGAAACCGGGTCCGCGGCTCCGACGTCTCCTGTGAGCGGCGCCCGCAGGGGTGCCGGTACCAGGGAGGTGTGCGGTGTTGCTGGAGGGTAGGAACGCGGTCATCTACGGCGGCGGCGGCGCCATCGGCGGCAGGGATCGGGCGTCATCCTCACCTTCGGCGGCGCCGGTGGCCGCGACCCCCTTCGCGACGTCTACAGCGGCGGGTACCAGGTCCACCTCGGCGGTACCCAGGTCGCCTTCGGCGCCGTCGACGTCCTGCGACGCCAGCTCGCGTGCGAGCTCGGGCCGCAGGGCATCCGGGTCGTGACCCTGGAGAGCGCCGGCGTGCCCGAGACCCTCTCAGGAGAGTGGCGCGAGGCCATCACCCAGAGCCTCGTCGACTCGACCATGCTCAAGCGGGCGGCGACGCTGGAGGACGTCGGCAACGTGGCCGTGTTCGCCGCCTCCGACTGGGCCCGCACCATGACCGCGACCACCCTCAACATCACCTCCGGCCGCGAGGTCGACTAGCCGGGGTCCGCCCTGGCGATCGCGCGGCGGTACCGGTCGGCGAGCGCGCGGAGCTGCCGGACCAGCTCGGGGGGCTCGCCGACCTCGAAGTCGACGTCGAGCATCCCCAGGTAGACGGCGAGCATCTGCGGGGTGTCGGAGCCGACGTTGACGATGCAGGTGTGCTCGTCGACGGCCTCCACCAGGACCGCGGGCGGGAGCCGCCCGGCGACCGCGGTGGCCGGTGCGTGCACCGTCACCCGTGCCCGGTAGCGCCACGTCGCCGACCCCACGCCCCGCAGCAGGTAGGTCGCGACGTCGCCGTCGGGCGGGTCGCGAGGGGCGAACCGCGGACCGGTCGGGGTGCGGGGCTCGATGCGGTCGGCGCGGAAGGTGCGCCAGTCCCGCCGGTCGGTGTCCCAGGCCACTAGGTACCAGCGGCCACGATCGTGCACCAGGCGGTGTGGTTCGACGCTGCGGATGCTGGCCGACCCGTCGTGGTCGCGGTAGTCGAACCGGAGTCGCTGACGGTCGCGGCAGGCGCCGGCGATGGCGGTCAACACCTCGGCGTCCACGGTCGGGCCGGCGGCGGGAATCCCCACGGTCGAGGCCTGCAGGGCGGCGACCCGGTGGCGCAGGCGCGACGGCAGGACCTGTTCGAGCTTTGCCAGCGCCCGCACCGAGGTCTCCTGGATGCCGGTCACGCTGCCATTGGCAGCAGTCCGCAACCCGACGGCGACCGCGACGGCTTCGTCGTCGTCCAGCAGCAGCGGGGGCAGGGCCGCGCCCGCGCCGAGCCGGTAGCCGCCTCCCACGCCGGGGGTGGCGTGCACCGGATAGCCGAGCGTGCGCAGCCGTTCCACATCGGTGCGGACGGTCCTGGTGGTCACGCCGAGCCGGTCTGCCAGCTCCGGGCCGGACCAGTCGGCCCGTGCCTGCAGCAGGGACAGCAGGCGCAGGAGGCGCGCCGAGGTCTGCAGCATCGTTCGAGTCTAGCGGCAATCACGGAAGTAAACCTTCCGCAATAGGCGGTACGGTCTCGCGGACGACGACGCCCAGGAGGGAGCCCGATGGACCACAACGCCGAGATCCGGCCGTTTCGGATCGCCATTCCCCAGGCCGAGCTGGACGACCTGGGTGACCGGCTGGCCCGCACCCGCTGGCCAGACGAGCTGCCTGGGGTCGGCTGGAGCCGAGGCGTGCCGCTCGGCTACCTGAGGGAGCTGACCGAGCACTGGCGCAGCGGCTACGACTGGCGCCAGCAGGAGGCCAGGCTGAACGGCTTGCCGCAGTGCACCACCACCGTCGACGGGCAGGTCATCCACTTCGTGCACGTCCGCTCGCCCGAACCGGACGCGCTGCCGCTGCTCATCACCCACGGCTATCCCAGCTCGGTCGTGGAGTTCCTGGAGGTCATCGGGCCGCTGACCGACCCGCGTGCGCACGGCGGCGACCCCGCCGACGCCTTCAACGTGGTGGCGCCGTCGATCCCGGGGTTCGGGTTCTCCGTCCCGGTCCGGCAGCCGGGGTGGGAGGTCGCCCGCACCGCCGGGGCGTTCGCCGAGCTGATGCGCCGCCTGGGGTACGAGCGCTACGGCGCCCACGGCGGCGACATCGGCGCGGGCGTGGCCGGCATCCTGGGCGCCACCGAGGCGGACCGTGTCGTCGGCACCCACACCACCGGCGACGCGAGGGCGGTCGCGCTGGCCGGCCAGTACTTCCCGCTCCCCGACGACCTGGCCGAGGCCGACAAGGCCCGCGTGGAGGAGCAGCAACGGCTCTGGGCCGAGGCCAAGGGCTACCTGGATATCCAGTCCACCCGGCCGCAGACGCTGGCGTACGCCCTCACCGACTCGCCAGTTGGCCAGCTCGCCTGGATCGTGGAGAAGTTCAAGGAGTGGACCGACGACGCGGCCGAGCTGCCCGAGGACGCGGTCGACCGCGACCAGCTCCTCACCAACATCAGCGTGTACTGGTTCACCCGCAGCGGCGCCTCCGCGGCACGCTTCATCTACGAGGGCGCGCATGCCGGCCCCGACTGGGGATCACCGTCCACCGTCACACCCGCGCCGCAAGGTCTGGCGCTGTTCGGCGGGGACGATCTCCTCCGCCGGGTGATGGACCCCGAGCACAAGCTCGAGCACTGGTCGGAGTTCGACCGCGGCGGGCATTTCCCCGCCATGGAGGTTCCCGATCTCCTCGTCGGCGACCTGCGGGTCTTCTTCCGCCGCCTCCGCTGAAGCGCGGCCAGACGGCTGGTGCTATTCGGCGGCGACGGCGCGGAGCACGTCGACCCGGCTGGCGCGCCGGGCGGGTAGGACGGCGGCGAGCACACCGGCGACGGCCGCCAGCACGGCGAACAGGGCGAGCCACGCGACGGGCAGGGTGAACATGGTCGGCGAGGAGGAGTCCTCGAGCGCGCGCGTCAGCGCCCAGCCGAGGAAGGTGCCGGTGGCAATGCCGAGGACGGCGCCGACGAGGGTGACGATCACCGCCTCCCAGCGGACCATCGACCGCACCTGGCGAAGGTCCATGCCGACCGCGCGCAGCAGCCCGAACTCGCGGACCCGCTCGACGACCGACAGCGCCAGGGTGTTGACGATGCCGAACAGCCCGATCACGATCGTCAGGCCGATCAGCGCCACGTACAGCCGGAGGGCAGGGTCGATCTGGCTGACGGCCTCCCGCCGGCGGTCCGCGCGGTCGGTGACCCGGACGGTCGGGAAATCGGCAAGGGCGCGGTCGACGGCCGCCCTGGCCGCGGCCGGCGTCACGCCGACGGCGGTCTTGCAGAGCACAAAACGCGAGCTCTGGTCGGCGCCGAGCCGTTGGTAGCCCGCCGGCGCGAGCAGGGCGACCAGGCTGTTGGCGCCGTCGTGGATCGCCTCGACGGTGAAGGTGTGCACCGTCGTGCCGCCGGGGAGCTCCACCGGCACGCGCGAGCCGATCCGCCAGCCGTGGGTGTCGGCCAGCCGCCGTGCGACCGCGACCCCGTCGCTGCCCAGGTCGGCGAGGCTGCCCTGGCCCGCGGTGATGGCGGTCACCTGCTGGTAGCTGGCCGGGTCGGCGCCGATCACCCCCGGGTCGCCGCCAACCGTGGCTTCCGGGAGGTACTGGACGTCGGCGACCACGGCGAGCTCGGGCAGCGCCCGCAGGCGCGTCGCCACCGCGGGGCCCATCGGCGGCGGGATGCCGTCGCCGCTGCCAACCCGCAGCTCGAGGTCGGCGCGGTTGGCGCCGTCGGCGTGGTCGAACGCCGCCTCGGCGGCGGCTTTGGTCGAGGCCGCCAGGATCGTGATGACGCTCAGCAGCCCGACGCCGATCGTCAGCGTCAGCGCGGCGGCGGCGGTGCGCCGAGGGTTGCGCATGGCGTTCTGCCGCGCGAGGTGACCGGGCAGCGCCCACGTGACCGGCAGCCCGAGCACCCGCGCGAGCTGCCGGGCGAGCAGCGGGCCGGCCAGGCGCAGCCCGATCAGCAGCAGGACCGCGCCGCCGCCGACGTAGAAACCGGCCCCGTCGGCGAACATGCCGGCGACGACCACGGTGACGCCGGCCAGGCCGAGCAGCACGCCGACGACGGCGCGCGGGTCGGCCCACCTGCCCTGGTGGTCGGGGGTGGCCAGCTCCTCGTGCAGGGCGGCGACCGGCGGCACCCGGGTGGCCCGGCGCGCGGGCGCCAGCGCGGACACGGCGGTGACCAAGGTCCCCGCGGCGAGCGCCACCACCGCGGTCCGTGGCGCGAGCACCGGCGCGTGCCGCGGCAGGCTGCCGAGCGCCCGCAGCCCCGACGTCGACGCCAGCAGCGCCCGCAACGCGGCCGCGACCGCGGCGCCGAACAGCAGCCCGGCCGCGGCCGCGACCGCGCCGACGAGCAGCGACTCCACCAGCACCGAGTTGCGCACCTGCTCGCGGCTGGCGCCCAGGCAGCGCAGCAGCGCCAGCTCGCGGGTGCGCTGGGCGACGAGGATGGAGAAGGTGTTGTGGATGATGAACGCGCCGATGAGCAGCGCCACCAGGCCGAACAGGAGCACCAGGGTGCTGAAGGACCCCAGCTCGTCCTGCAGGTCGACGGCCTGCTCGCCGGCCAGGTCCCGGCCGGTAACCGCCTCCACGCTTGGGCCGAGTGCCGCGGCGACGCGGTCGCGGAGGGTCGCCTGGTCGAGGCCGCCCGCGGCCTGGAGGTCGATGGTGTCGAGCTGGCCCTCGCGGTTGAGCAGCCGCTGCGCGGTGGGCAGGTCGAAGCCGGCCAGGGTGGTGCCCCTGAGCTGCGGGTTGTCCAGGATCCCCGCGACCGTGAACACCTGCGGGCTGCCGCTGGCCGTCACCACCTGCACCTGGTCACCGATGCCGAAGCGCTCCTGGTCGGCGCTGGTCTGGTCGATCACCACCTCGGAAGGCCCGGCGGGCGCATGCCCGTCGGTGAGGTCGGCGGCGAGCGACGGGCCGATGGAGCGGCCCAGCGGCTCGCCACGGCTGGCTGGCCGGCCATCCCGGCCGAGGAGTTGGGCGTAGCCGGTGACCGCGCCGGTGGCGTGCTCGACGCCGGGGACGGCGGCGACGCGGCCCAGCAGCGACGCCGATACCCCGGCGACCCCGGCGGCGCCCTTCCCAGCCCCGGGCAGGGCGGCGGGGTCCGGTCGGACCTGGACGTCGATGCCCTCGGTGGCGCTGGTGAGGGACTGCTGCAGCTCTGCCCTGGTGGTGTCGGTGAGCACCAGCGTGCCCGACACCAGCCCGACGCCGAGCATGACGGCAACGCCCGTCAGCAGCACTCGCAGCTTGCGTGCCAGCAGGCCTCTGATCGTGTGGCGCAACATCCTCGTCAACCTCCCGCCTTGAGGTGGTCCAGGACGAGGGCGGCGCTGGGGCGGCTGATCGCGTCCACGACGCGGCCGTCGGCCAGGAACAACGCCTCGTCGGCGTGGCCGGCGGCGATCGCGTCGTGGGTGACCATGACGATGGTCTGCTCCAGCTCGTCCACCGAGCGGCGCAGGAAGCCCAGCAGCTCCGCGCTGGCGTGGGAGTCGAGGTTGCCGGTGGGCTCGTCGGCGAACACGATCGTCGGCCTGCTCGCCAGGGCGCGGGCGGCGGCCACCCGCTGCTGCTCTCCGCCGGACAGCTGGCTCGGCCGGTGCCGCAGCCGCTCCCGCAGGCCCACCGCGTCGACCACCCGGTCGATCCAGGCGCGGTCGGGCATGCGCCCGGCAATCGCCAGCGGCAGCAGGATGTTCTCCTCGGCGGTCAGGGTGGGCAGCAGGTTGAACGCCTGGAACACGAACCCGACGTGCTCGCGGCGCAGCCGGGTGAGCGCCCGCTCGTCGAGGGCGGTCAGGTCGGTCTCGCCGATCCGGATGGTGCCAGCGTCCACCGTGTCCAGGCCGGCCAGGCAGTGCAGCAGGGTGGACTTGCCGGAGCCGGAAGGACCCATCACGGCGGTGAAGCGGCCGCGGCCGAACGCCACCGATACCTGGTCGAGGGCGGTCACGGCGGCGGCCTCCCTGCCGTAGGTCTTGGTGATTCCGATGGCGCAGGCGGCGGTGTCGGTCATGCCGTCTCCCTTCACGGGTCGAGGCCGCGATCGCCGCGACCTCCCGGGATTCTCGGCAGCTCCTGACCTCGCCACATCCGGCAACCACCCGTGAAAATCCCGGATGCGGCTCCGGATCCGCGCCGGCCCTTGGCCCGCCTATGATCGGTTCGTGAGTCGCGACCGCACGTCACCTCGGTTGGGCCCGGGCTGGGTCCTGCTGCTGGGCTGCGCCAGCGTCGGGGGCCTCGTGGCGTTCCTCTGGCTGGTCGAGCACACCTCGCCGCCGCCCCTGGCGAGCGCCGTCCTCATCATGGCGGCGGTCGGCGCGCTGCTGATCGGCCCGTGGGCGCACCTGGCCGCCAGGCGGCTCGAGGGCGATGGCGCGGCTCGCGGCATCCTGCGGCGCGTCGTCCTCGTGGTGGGGCTGCTGGCGACCCTCGGGGTGCTGCTGGCCGCGATCTTCACGGCCGGCGGGAGCGGGGAGTCCTCCAATGACGCGGCGATCCAGGTGGCCATGTTCGGCTTCATCGTCGCCGGCGGGTTGGCCCTGATCGGCGTGGTCCTGGTCCCGTGGCTGTTCCTGCTGACGCGGACGGTTACCCGCGAGCGCGCCGCCCGTGTGCGCGCCGAGGAGCGCGCGGCGGTCGCATCCCACCTGCACGACTCGGTGTTGCAGGTGCTGACGTTGATCCAGAAGCGGGCCAGCGACTCCGCCGAGGTCGTGCGGCTGGCGCGCCGCAGCGAGCGGGAGCTGCGCGGCTGGCTCTACGGGCAGGCCGCCGGCGAGGCTGCCGGCGCGGCCGCACCCGGGGATCAGGAGGGGGAGCAGGACCTGGCCGCGGCGCTGCGAGCTGCCGCGGCCGAGGTCGAGGACCGGCACGGCGTCTCGGTGGAGCTGGTGACGGTCGGGACCCTGCCACTGGATGAGCGGGGCCGCGCGGTCGTCGGCGCGGCCACCGAGGCGCTGACCAACGCGGCGAAGCACGCCGGGACCGCCCGCGTCTCGGTGTTCGCGGAGGTCGCCGACGGCGAGGTGGTCGTCAGGGTCCGCGACCGCGGTCGCGGGTTCTCCCAGGCCGCCGCGGTCGGGCCGTCCCGCCGCGGCCTAGCCGACTCGATCGTCGGCCGCATGGGACGCCACGGCGGGACGGCCACGATCCGCACCGCCCCCGGCGCGGGGACCGAGGTGGAGCTGCGCCTGCCGGTCGCGCTCGGGAGGGCGCGGTGAGCCAGACGCCGGCGCGGACCCGCGTCTACGTGGTCGACGACCACCCCCTGGTCCGCGCCGGGATCCGCGCGGAGATCACGGCGGCAGTCGACGTCGTCGGCGAGGCGGGCGACGTCGCCGCCGCGGTCGCCGGGATCCGCGCCCTGCAGCCCGACGTGGTGCTGCTGGACGTCCACCTGCCCGACGGGGGCGGCCGCGCCGTGCTGGACGCGGTGCTGCCCGAGCGCCCCGCCGTGCGGTTCCTGGCGCTGTCGGTCTCCGACGCCGCCGAAGACGTGATCGGGGTCATCCGGGGCGGCGCCCGCGGCTACGTCACCAAGGCGATCGCGGGCTCCGAGCTGTGCGAGGCGATCGCGCGGGTCCACACCGGGGACGCCTATTTCTCCCCGCGCCTCGCCGGGTTCGTGCTCGACGCCTTCCGGGGCGACCCGCCCGTGCCGCTGGACCCGGAGCTGGACCAGCTCACCCGGCGAGAGCGGGAGGTGCTGCGCCTGATCGGCTCGGGCTACACCTACAAGGAAACCGGCGCGCGCCTGCACATCTCCGCCCGGACGGTGGAGACCCACGTCTCGGCGGTCCTGCGCAAGCTGCAGCTGTCCAGCCGTCACGAGCTGAGCCGTTGGGCAAAGGCTCGCAACCTCGCCTGACCCTGGAGCCATCATGACCGACTACGGCCGCACGGTGAAGTTCGGGTACTTCCTGATCCCCAACGCCGCCGATCCGCTGCTCGAGACCGCCCAGCAGGTCGAGCGGCTGGGCCTGGACTACATCGGCGTCCAGGACCACCCCTACCAGCGGCGGTTCGTCGACGCCTGGACACTGCTCGCCATGATCGCCGCGACCACCTCACGGGTCGGTGTCTTCCCCGACGTGGCCAACCTGCCGCTGCGCCCGCCCGCGGTGCTGGCCAAAGCCGCCGCCAGCCTGGACGTGCTCAGCGGCGGCCGGGTGGAGCTCGGGCTGGGCGCCGGCGGCTTCCCGGACGCGACCGCCGCCTACGGCGGCCCACGGCGCAGCCCCGCCGAGGCCCACACGGCGCTGGCCGAGGCGATCGAGGTGATCCGCAAGGTCTGGAGTGGCGAGCGCAACCTCCGCTTCGAAGGCGGGCACTACCGGCTGGCCGGCGCGCATTCCGGACCGGTGCCGGCCCATCGGATCGGCATCTGGCTGGGGGTGTACGGGCCCAGGGCGCTACGGCTGGCGGGGCGGGTGGCCGACGGCTGGGTGCCGTCGTTCCGAGGCGAGCTCCAGCCCCTGCGCGAGATGGCCGGCCGGCTGGACGCCGCCGCGGCCGAGGAAGGCCGCGACCCGGGTGCCATCCGGCGGGTGCTCAATGTCGGCGGCGTCATCACCGACGGCGCCTCCGAGGGGGTGCTCCGCGGCCCGGTGGCGCAGTGGACCGAGGAGCTGACCACGCTGGTCGTCGAGGACGGCTTCGACACGTTCGTCCTCTGGGCCGACGGGCCTGGCCAGCTCGAGCGGTTCGCCGAGGAGGTCGTCCCCGCCGTCCGCGAGCTGGTCGCGGCGAACCGGACCGACGCTCACTCGTAGGCCAGCGCGGGCGCGACCGGCCGCCGGGCGAGCAGCAGCGCGGGGACGCTGACGATGGCGGCGAAGACGGCGGGCACCAACGCCGCGAGCAGCAGCAGCGACGTCGCCGGCACGGTCACCGCCGGCAGGTCGCCGCCCTCCATGAGGCTCCACAGGCCGAGGCCGAGGGGGATGCCGACGACGACGGCGACCGCGCAGGCGCCGAGCTGCGACACGATCAGCGCGGTCACGGTCTGGCGCGGTGTCGCCCCGACCGCCCGGAGCACCGCCTGGTTGCGGGCGGCGTCGCGCGCGGCGAAGGTCGCGACGATGAACGCGTTGATCGTGCCGAGCACCAGCAGCAGGCCCGCCGTGGCGAGGATGATCGCGCGGATCTTGTCGTAGAGGACCGCGACGGCGGCGTCGCTGGCGGCGTGCCCTGGTTCTGGCGGCGTGACGTTCAGCAGGTCCAGGCTGTCGCGCAGGGCGAGGGCCACCACGATCATCGCCACGCCGAGGGTCAGGCCGGCCGCGTTGGTGAGCAGGCGGCCGGGACGCCGCCACGCCGACCGCACCCCGAGGACGCCTGGCAGCGGGACGCCGACGTTGGCGGCGACCCGCGCAAGCCGGCCGGGGCGCCTGGGCGGGCGCGGCCCGGCGACCAGCGAGCGCAGCGTGCTCTGCCGGATGCCCCGGAGCGCCGGCCGGACGGTCCCGAGGACGACCACGGCGACCGCGACCGCGGCGACGACCGCGATGCGGGCCCAGCCGAGCGGCGGCGGCTCGGGCGTGCCGAGCACGGTCACCGAGGCCGCCGCGATACGCGGCGCGAGCAGCCGGCCGGCGCTCAGCCCGAGGGCGGTGGCGCCGGCGGCGATCGCGAGGTGCTCGACCAGCAGGACGAGCACGACCTGCCGCGGGGTGACCCCGACCGCCTTGAGGGTGCCGACCTGGCGGACCTGCGCGGCCATCCGCCCGGCGATCAGCACCGCGGCGGTGGCGACGGTGAGGATCGCGATCAGCGTCCCCGCGGCGAGCAACGTGCCGGCCAGGATGTCGAGGTCGGAGTGGGAGTCCGCCCGCCGCTGCCGCCACGTCTCCAGGTAGGAGACGACCGACGAGTTGGGATCGGTCACCTGGAACGAGTCGTGCGCGGCGACGAACCTGGCGGCGGCGTCCGGGTCGGCGAGGCGGAGCTGGAGCTCGAAGCCCTCCTCGGTCACCCAGGTCGCGCAGCCGCTGTGCCGTGGCGGGCGTGACCCACACCTGGGCGGGACGGCTGAGCGGGAACCGGCCCCGGCTGACGGTCATCGCCACGCCGCGGACGGGGAACGGCGTCCCCTGGATCGTGACGGTGTCCCCGGGCCCGGCGTCGAGGGTGGCGGCCAGGCCGCTCTCCAGCACGACCCCGTCGCCGTCGCCGAGCCAGCGGCCGCTCGTCAGCAGCGGCTGGTCGACCTGGGAGGGGCCGGGGTCGCGGATCTCGGCGGTGAGGTCCTCAGGACCACCCATGATCTGGATCGACCCGTACAGGTGGGTCCATGGCCCGCCGACCCCGGTCACCTCCGGCGCCTCGGTGAGCTGGGTGGCGCGGCGGCGCAGCGCCGCCACCAGGGCGCGGTCCCCGGGCTCGTCCGGGGGATGGTAGACGGTGAGGCTGACGTGGAAGCCGTTGGTCGCGCGCCAGACGCGGTCCCACGGTGCGTCGGCGCTGCCGAGCAGCGACGTCGCCACGCCGAGGACACCGGTCGCGATCGTCAGGGTGAGCAGGAGCAGCAGCGCCTGCCCGGGACGGCGGCGGAGGTTGCGCGCGGCGAGGCGGCCGGCGAGGCGCAGCGAGCGCATCAGCCGTCGCCGCCCAGGTCGGCCAGGCTGGCGAGCACGCCCGCGGCCGACATGCCGGGACCGAGCCGTGTCTGGGCCACGATCGCGCCGTCCCGCATCGTCAGCAGCCGGTCGGCGATGCTCGCCACCCGCGCGTCGTGGGTGACGATCAGCAGCGCCTGGCGCGCCTCGCGAAGCTCGGCGAACAGCCTGAGGAGGTCGCCGGTGGCGTGGCTGTCCAGGTTGCCGGTCGGCTCGTCGGCGAGCACCACCAGCGGGTCGTTGACCAGCGCCCTGGCCACCGCGACGCGCTGCCGCTCGCCGCCGGACAGGCGGTCGGGGAGGTGGCCGGCGCGCTCGGCGACGCCGAGCCGCTCCAGCAGGTCCATCGCCCGACGCCGCGCGTCGCGGCGCGACGCGCCGAGCAGCAGCGCCGGCAGCTCCACGTTCTCGACCGCCGTCAGCTCGTCGACCAGGTGGAACGCCTGGAACACGAACCCGAGGCCGCGGCGGCGGCGGACCGCCCAGGCGGTCTCGGAGAGCCCGTCCACGCGCTCGCCGTCGAGGTACAGCTCGCCGGCGTCGGGGCGTTCGAGCCCGCCGAGAAGGTGCAGCAGGGTGGACTTTCCGCAGCCGCTCGGCCCCATCACGAGACCGTCTCGCCCGCCTCGACGACCAGGTCCACGCCGTCCACGGCCCGGATCGGCGACCCCTCGGCCTGGTAGCGCCGCACCAGGCCGCGCGCCTGGATCACGTTGCCGTCGCTCATCGTGACTCCCTTTCGACCCAGCGCCGCTCGCACGCCTCCAGCCAGCGGATGTCGGCCTGTAGGCGCAGCGACGCGCCTTCGAGCAGGAGGGCCCCGTCCGAGTCGGGCGGTTCGGCGAGCGCCAGCTCCTGAAGCTGGCGCAGCTCGCGCAGGAGCTCCAGCCGCTGCGAGTCGACCAGCGCCACCGGGTCCGCCAGCCGCGTCGCCGCGGCGGCGACGAGCTTCAGGTGGAACTCCAGCGGCGCCACCTTCGACCAGGTCACGTCGGCCAGCCACGCCTCGACCCGTTCCCGGCCGGACGCGGTCAGCTCGTACACCTTCTTGTCCGGGTGGTTCGGCTGCGCGACCTCGCTGGCCTCGACCAGCCCGGCGCGCTCCAGCCGCGACAGCGTCACGTACACCTGCCCGGGGTTCAGCGCCCCGCCGACGGGTCCGAGCGCCTGCACCAGCCGCTGGCGCAGCTCGTAGCCGTGGGTCGGCTCCTTGGCCAGCAGCGAGAGGATCACGTCGCGCATAACGCGCTTTCTATAACAGTTATCTAAGGCGTTGACAAGAGGCAGGCCCGCAGGTAGTGGGGGAGCAGGCCGTCCCAGCCTTGCCGGTTCCGGCGCCGAAGGTCGTGGCCGCGGGCGCCGAGTCGCTCCCAGCCGCGGTGGACGATGGTGACGGTGGTGGCGTCGCCGCTGGCCGCGAAGCGGATGTCCACCTCGGTGGCGTCCTCACTATGCCCGTAGATGTGCCAGAGGTAGGCGAGGCCCAGACCTCGAAGGCGTGCACCTGGGAGCAGGTGACGCTGAAGCGCAGCTCGATCGGCTCCATCAGGGCGTGTCTCGCCTGGCGGGGTCGGCGGTGTTCTCGGCCAGCAGCCGGAACCGTGCCGCGGCCTCGCCCCAGACCTGTTCCAGTTACTCCCGCACCACCGCGATCCCCTCGTCGTGGAGCCGGTACAGCCGGCGGTTGCCCTCGGCCCGATCGGTCACCAGGCCGGCCTGCTTGAGCAGGCGCAGGTGCCGCGACACCGCCGGGCGGCTGATCGGCAGCTCGTCGGCGAGCTGCCGCACCGACCGGTCGCCGGACCGCAGCAGCTCGACGATGGCCCTGCGGTTGGCGTCGCCGAGGGCGTCGAACGGGTCGCCGGGGAGCGCGTCGAGCGGCATTGCCCAGCGTAACAGGACTGTTACCGTAGCGCGGCGGTTACTGACCCGTCGGGCGGCAACGGAGGGCACCATGAAGGCCTACGACGCGACCTCGGTGATCGAGGCCGCCCCAGCGACGATCTGGGCGATTCTGACCGACGCGCCCAGCTACTCCCAGTGGGACTCCGGCGTCATCCGGGTCGACGGCCGCATCGCGCCGGGCGAGAAGATCGAGCTGGTCTCGGAGGTCAACCCGAAGCGCACCTTCTCGCTCAAGGTGACCGAGTTCCGGCCGGGTGAGCGGATGACCTGGGAGGGCGGGATGCCGCTCGGGCTGTTCCGCGGGGTGCGCACCTTCACCCTGTCGCCGCAGGGCAACGGCACCAGGTTCACCGTGCGGGAGCAGTACACCGGCGCGCTGCTGCCCATGATCTGGCGGACCATGCCCGACCTCGGGCCCTCGTTCCAGAAGTTCGCCACCGGCCTCAAGCAGCGGGCCGAGCGCGCGAGCTAGCCGCCCGCCCCAGCGGTCGACCAGCCGGCCGGCCAGGTCGTCGTGGACCTGGAGCAGCTCCCGCCAGTGGCGGTCGCCCAGCTCGGCGGCCCGCTCGGTGGAGCCGACGATATCGGTGAACAGCA
>Ga0307278_10000255_pt1 | contig 27532 bp, 23 predicted proteins | sample ER_DNA_117_FD_194482 | JGI IMG/M metagenome (GOLD analysis project Ga0307278, IMG submission 194482) | Bulk soil microbial communities from the East River watershed near Crested Butte, Colorado, United States - ER_DNA_117 | ecosystem: Environmental > Terrestrial > Soil > Floodplain | place...
CGCCGGCGCGGGGGTCGACGTCCAGGACGAACAGGCCGCGGGGCACCCGCGCGCCGACGTTGGCCTGTGGCCAGCGTGCCCACCAGCGGGCGATCAGGTTGGGGTCGCTGGTGGCCGCGTACAGGCCGTGGCACAGCTCGTGGCCGCAGCCGGCCGGCGGGTGCGGCCGGTAGCGGGGGGAGCGGGGCTCGCAGGTGGGGCAGTTGGCTCGTGGCAGCTTGCCGCGCAGGGGGAACACCTCGTAGCCGGCGGCGGCGTACGCCGCCGCGGCCTCGCCCAGCGCGGACGGTGCCGGTGGGGTCATGGGGCGGTGGCCTCCTGGTCGAGCAGGCGCGGCTGGCTGGCAAGGGGCCGGTTGGACCACACGGCCTCGACCGCCAGGGCGCCGCGGCCGCCGGAGACGTTGGAGGTCGGCCGGGTCACCACACGCTCGGCGCGCCACCAGCCGCGCGCCTCGTACAGCTCGGCGTACAGCGGCGAGGGGTAGCCCGAGACGAGCACCGCGGCGGGGGTGGCGTGCAGTACCTCGGCCAGCTCGCGGTGCTCCTCTTCGGTGGCGTACTCGACCGCGTAGTCCAGGCCGGGCCGCTTGGTCCGCGAGGACCTGACGGTGGCGAGGTAGGGCGGGTCGCAGTAGACGACCGCGTCGGCGCCCGGCTTGGCGTACTTGGCGATCACCTCGACGGCGGGGCGGTGTTCGAGGTGGACGCGGCGCAGCCGCCCGGCGCACGCCTCCAGCCGGTCGGCGAGGGCCGCGAACTTGTGGGCGTGGTCTGAGCCGTTGGTGTTGAACGCCGCCGCCCACCCCGACGGCCGCCCGCGGCCGGCGAGGTGCGAGATGGACTGGTTGACGCGCACGAACCAGCGCCGCGCCCGCTCCACCTCATCCAACTCCGGAGCGTCGTAGCAGGGCGCGAGCTGCTGGTACTCGGCGCGGGCGTAGGGGGTCAGGCGCAGCGCCCGGGCGAGTTCGCCGGGGCGGTCGCGCAGGACGGTGAAGAAGTTGACCACCTGGCCGTCGCGGTCGTTGAGGACCTCGGTGGGGCTTGGTGGCTTGACGAACAGCACCGCGGCGCTGCCTGCGAACGGCTCGACGTAGGTGCGGCCCCGCGGCAGGATGCTGGCGATCCACGGCGCCAAGCGGGTCTTGGCGCCGTAGTAGTTGGTCGGGGGCAGCAAGCGGCTCACCAGCCCCCCGCAGCGGGCGTGCGCCCTGGCAGCTCGCGCACGCGAAGGTCGGCGGGCCAGTGCGCCGGGTCGCCGCCGTGGCCGGCGCCGAGGCCGGCGGCCTGGGACCAGGCCCGGCCGAGCTGCTTGACGAACACCGCCACGTCGAAGGTGTGGCACTGCTCGATCAGCGACCGTGCCCAGGCGAGGTCCATCGGCCGGGCGCCCGGGCCCGACTCGCCGCCGACGATCAGCCAGTCGACCCGGGGGAAGCACTGGATGCCGTTGCCGCCGAAGGCTTGCAGCTCGAGCTCGACCCACCCCGGGCGCAAGTCGATCGGGCCGAGCAGGGGCTCGCAGCTCAGGAACCGGATTGCTGCCGGGGTCGCCAGCAGCTTGGGGATGCGCAGCTCGGCGGCGTGGTGGTCCTCCACGCTCACGCCGAGCCATACGTTGGTGGGCGGCCACGTGGTCACCCTGGCGCGCTCCTCCACCAGCGCCAGGTCGTTGGCGTTGATGAGTTCGGGCAGGCGCGGCACGAGCGAGGCCATCCGCCCGGGCCGCTTGGTCAGCACCTGGAAGGTGTGCCGCGGTGCGGCGGCCATCATCTGGAAGACGCTGGCGATGAAGGCGTCGGGGACCTCGGCGTGGAACAGGTCGGAGAGGCTGTTGACGAACACCCGGCGGGGCCGGCGCCAGCGCAGCGGCTGGTCGAGCCGCTCGGGATGGAGCCGCACCCCGGTGGTGGCGCCCGGCGCTGCGGGCCCGTTGGGGCCGGCGAAGCGGCGGTGCTGGGTGCGGAACGGCACGGTGCGCTCGATGTAGCAGCGCCGGCAGCCCTCGGAGATCTTCGTGCAGCCGGTCACCGGGTTCCAGGTGGCGTCGGTCCACTGGATCTGGGAGTTGTCGCCCATCAGGCACCGTCCTTAATCCCGAGGGCCTGGGCGTCGGGGCTGAGCCAACCGCCGACCGGGCCGAGGGTCTGGTTGGCAGCGTCCAACTGCTGGTAGGCGGTGGTGAGGGTCGCGGCGGCCTGGCGCAACTGCGCCGCGGCGCGCTCGGGCGCGCCGTGCGGGCCGGTCAGGGTGCCGTGGCCGGCGGCGGCGGACAGCACCGCGGCGAGCTGGCGGCACAGTTGCGGCAGGCGGCTGGTGAGCAGGTACAGCCCGCCGACGGCGTCGTAGGCGTCCGAGCCGGACAGCAGCCCGGGGTTGGGCACGTCGGCGGCGTGGGCGAGTTGGCCGGCCTTGTCCCACAGGTAGTGCCAGTTGCCCTCGTCGACCGCCAGGGCGCAGCGGGAGACGAAGTCCAGGACGCTCACGTACCGCTCGGCCAGGCGGGTCTCCATGCTGGTCAGGTCTTCGGCCATGAGTGGGCCTCCTTGGCGAGCAGGCCGGCCGGGCGGTCGCCCAGCTCCAGCGCGTCGAGCACGGCCCGGTCCGTGGCGGGCACGGCAGCGCCGGCTGCGGCCAGGCGGCAGACCGGGCAGCGCCGCGCGGCGCCGCCCTGGCGCTTGAGCGAGCGCTCCCTGGTGCGGGTGCCGACCCACAGGCGGGTGACCTTGAAGGCGATGCCCTGCTCGGCGACGACCTGCATCAGCCGGGCGCCGCGGCCGGCGGCGTGCTCGCCAAGCCGGACGGGCAGGTTGAGCGTCCAGTGTTGGATCTGCCGACAGTTCGCTGCGGCGTCGGGTTGCGGCTCTCGCCTGCTATCCCAGGTCAGGCAGCTTGTGGGCCGCGCCTGGGCAGGCCGACAGGATTCCCGGCAAGCCAGCACGATTCCGGCACGGTCGTCAGGCAACCCGGGCCCCGTTCGAGATGCGTGAACTCGACGGAGCGGATGCTGCGCGGCTGGCCGTCCCTGGCGGTGCTGGATGTCGCCGGACCGCGGCCCGGCGCCGCTTGCCGGGCCGCGGTCTCCTGCAGGACCATCGTTGGCGCCATGACGCAGCGGCTGAGCAGAGATGAGCTGGTCGACCTGGTCGGCAAGGTCATGCGCGTCGAGGGTAGCGATGCCGAGCGGGAGGCCTGGCTGGACCTGATCGAGCGCAACGTTCCGTGCCCGACCGGGTACGTGAGCGACCTCATCTTCTGGCCGCCGGAAGGGCAGGAGCTGAGCGCCGAGGAGGTCGTCGATCGCGCCTTGGCGTACCGGCCGATCGAGCTGTAGGTGGCTGGACCGGATTGAGCTGGGCGTCTGGTCGAGGCTGACCGCCCTGCCTGGCGACAGTTCGGCGAACTCCCGGCCACTGACCCGCCAGAGAGCCTTCAGTAATCCTGAACTTGCGGGCTTCCCGGTGTAGTGCAGCGCGAACCCGCGCGGGTTGGTCGCATCACCGATGGGCCGCTCGAAATGGGCCAGGTAGATGAGCCCGACCAGGTGGCCGTTGCGGCCCTCAAGGATGCGCAGCAGGTCATCGGAGAGCCACGCCGGCCGGGTGCCGGTCTGGGACCAGGCGAGCACGGCGCCTTGGACGCTGAACCCGCTGCCGCTGCCCTGGGTGGGGTGGCGGCGGCGGTAGGGCTGGCGGGGCACACAGCGGGCCAGCATCAGCGGCTCGCCCCCTGCGGCTGGGCGACCGGGCAGGGCGGGCCGGCGGGCGTTGGGGTGTAGGCGGGCGGGGCGAGGGTGGTGCCGGTGACGACCAGCACCGGGCCGGCGGGCAGCCGGTCCGGGTCGGGCGCGGGACGGGCCACGACGGTCCATGCGAGGACGGCCAGGGCGAGGACGGCCAGCGCCGCCTGGACGGCGCGAGCGGCCCGGACCGCCCAGCGGGGACGGTCCGGGGGTAGGGTGGGCTGGCTCACAGGGCCCTCCTTGGGGCTGGTGGGTTGGTGGAGCGGGGCGCGTCCGTCCTTGGCGGGTTCCGGGTTCGCGCCCCGCTCCCGGCCCCGGGCTGGGGCACGTCTGGGGCATCAGCGGCCGCCTTCGTCGTGGAGGCGGCGGAGGTAGGTCCACGCGCGGCGGCCGAGCCGGACGCGGCGGCCGGTGCCGTCGCAGGGGCGGCACAGCCGGTCGCGGCCGTGGCAGCGGGCGCAGGTGCCGAACGGGGCCAGCCAGCACGCCAGCGCGTACGGCACGGCCGCCGCCAGGCCGGCGAGCAGCAGCAGCCCGGTCATGGCTGCCGCTTCCGCAGGGGGTGGGGTGGGCATCGGCGGGGCTCCTCCTAGGGTCGTGGCGGTCACGTAGGGTGGCCGTGTTCGGGCGTGGTCGGGGACGGGCTAGCGGTCGCGGGCAGGGGGCGGCGGGGCGCAGTTGGGCGGGGTTCGGGGTTGCCGCGCGGCGGGCTGCTAGCCGCTAGGTCGCTGGCCAGGGCAGGGATTGGTCGCTAGCGGACCTGCTAGACCTAGCAGGGTCGCCTGCTAGGCCTAGCAGGCTCACGGCGGCTGGCCGCCCCGCCGGCGCCGTTCACGCTCGGTGGCCGCCTCGGCGACGGCCTGGCGGTCGATGCCCCTGCGGTTGGCGCCCTCCCCGGTGGCCGGGTCGGTGCCCCAGACCTGCCCGACGGTGATCCCGTAGGGCTTGAGCGCGGCGGTGAGCTGCTCGGCCTCCCAGCCGGCATAGACCTGCGGGCGCAGCTCGGCCAGCCGGGCGACCACCGTCTGGTTCCACACCCGCACCTCGCTGGCCGGCACGACGGCGAGGACATCGGCGAGCAGGCGCGCCGCGGCGTCGGCGGGCTCGGGCGCCTCGCCAAGCGCGTGCCCCGAGAGCGTCCCGGCGGCCTCGCGGAGCGCGCGGGCGCGGGCGGCGACGCGTTCGCGGGCGGCCACGTCGAGGTAGGCGGCGCAGGCCACCGTCGGGGTGGGGGTGGCGCCGACCAGGTAGCCGATGCCGGCGTCGACCTCCGGGCGGAACAGCGCCGCGTTGAGGCCCCGCTTATAGGCCGAGGTGCCCAGGATCATGTCGTTCTCGACCTGGCCGGCGACCTTGAGGCAAAACCGGATCGAGACGTTGCCGCTCACCCCGGTGGGCAGCGACTCCTTGTCGGGCCGCTGGGTGGCCAGGATCAGCACCACGCCGAAGGCCCGGCCGATCTTGATGACGAACTCGGCGTCCTCGCCGGCGCGGGCGCCGTAGGCGGGGTGGGCGAACAGGTTCTGGCACTCGTCAACCACGCAGACCAGCGGGGCCAGGCCCAGGGAACGCCGCTCGGCGATCTGGCGGGTGACGCGCTTGTCCGGGCACAGCTCCCGGGGCAGCTGCTTGAGCACCCCGGTGCGGCGCATCACCTCGGCGCGCAGCAGCCGCAGCGAGTCGGCGGCGTAGGCGACCGAGTCGTCGTCGATGCCGGAGACGAACCGGTGCGCGACCGTCGCGTAGGGGTCGAGGTCGCCGGAGCCCTTGAGCTCGTGGACCCACAACTCGCACAGCGGGTCCAGTGCCGCGCCACTGGTCAGCACCACGACCGCGCCGGTCTTGCCCTGGCCGGGCAGGGAGCCGACCAGCACGTTGTGCTGCACCAGCGGCACCGCCACCGGGCGGCCGCGGGCGTCGACGCCGAACGGGACCGGGGTGAACAGGTCGTGGGCGCCGGCGCGGGCCAGCTTCCAGGCCAGGCCCGTGCCGCGGACCTGGGCCAGGTCGCGGTCGCCGACCCACAGCACCAGGCGGCCCTCGTGGACCTGGCCGTCGCCCTCGGGCCAGACGCAGCCCAGCCGGCGGCGCAAGGCAGAGGCCAGCTCCGGGCGCTTGCGGACGACGTCACCGGGGACCACGCCAAGGGGCAGGTCGACCTCGGCGCGGTAGCCGTCGCCGTCGCGGGTGATCGGCGCGGGGAAGCTGACCGACTCCGGGCCCTTGATGCCGGAGATGCCCAGCACCGCCAACGCGTCGGCGACCATGTTCGAGGTCAGCCGTGGGCGCTGGGGGATGACCACGGCGGTGTCCAGTAGCGGCCGGTCGGCGGGCTGCCCGACCCGGCCGAGGGCGGCGAGCAGGCCGGCCAGGACACTCCAGCGCGCCCACGGCGGGGCCAGCGCCAGCCCGGCCGCCGCGGGGACCAGACCGGCCAGCAGCGCGGTGCTGACGACCGCGCGCCAGCGCACCCGGCGGTCCCGCTGGCGGGACAGGTGCCGGTAGGCCTCGGCGTCCTCGGCGCGCACCGTGGCCTGGCGGACGGGTTCGCCCTCCAGGTCGAACAGCCACCGCAGCCAGCCCGCGGCTACCCGGGCGGCGCCAAGGGGGGCGCGGGCGGCCAGCCGGCCGGCGTACTTCGGGGACCGGGTGGCGTGGTAGGCGCCGTAGTGCCAGGCCAGGCCGGCCGCCCAGCGGGCCCGTGCCGTGAACTCCTGGCGGGAGGCCAGCCACGGCGGGACGATCGGGCGGCGCTCGGCGTCGCGCAGGTCCCCGCGGGCGGGACGCTGCGCCTCGGGGCTGTCGACCAGCACCCGGGCCGTCCCCGCCCCGGCCGCTCCGGCCGCGTCGTCGGTAGCCGTCGTCCTGGGCCGGCCGCCGTCCCGGCTGGCGCCGAGCTCGGCCTCGAGGCGGTCCCAATCCACCGGTCGGGGACCGTCCGGCGCAGGAGTGTTGTCGGCGGTCATCAGGGCTCCCTCCGATCCACGAGCGCGGCGTGCGGGGCAGGGTTGGTATTGGCCGCGGGCCGTGCGCCCCAGCGCCCAGCCACGTAGCGCGCCATCGCCTCGAGCCCCGAAGGCTCGAACGGCAGCGGCGGCGGGATGCCCCGTGCCCCGCCCTGCGGCGGCACGGCCGTCGGGGCAGGGCCCGGCCTGGGCCTGGCGGGCCTGGGCTTGGGCGGCTGCCACCGCCTGGTCGCCGCGCCCAGCTCGGCGGCGTAGTGCTCCAGCGCGGCGGTTGCGTGGCGCACGGCGGCGTGCTGGCGGATCGCGGCGCGGTGGTGGCGGACCGCCCAGGCGGCCCAGCCGATGGCGGCCAGCCGCACCGCCGGGCCGGCGCCCACGGTCTGAGCGGCCCAGCGGACGCCCACCAGGGTGGCGGCCAGCGCGGCCAGCCGGGCGCCGCGGAAGCCGGCCAGGGCGAACAGCCACAGCCCCAGCCGCACCGCGAACAGCAGCAGGCGGACGGTGGTGGCCACCACCGTGACCGTCAGCCAGACCAGCAGGCGGGTCAGCAGCTCGGCCATCACAGGTACTTCTTGAGCATGGCCAGCAGGACGTGGCCGGCCTCGCCGAGGAAGACCACCGCCTGGGCGGACAGGGCGTGGGTGTTGTCCTTGCCGACCAGGACCAGGATCGCGACCATCACGGTCAGGACGTAGGCGATACGCGACATGGCAGGTTGCCTCCTACGGGACGCGGGCGGGGGCGCGGGACGGGGACGGGGACGACGGCGCGGGGGCAGGCGGGTGGCCGGGCTTGGGAGGGCGCCCGTTCCCGGCCGCAGGGCCGGGCACCGGGACCGGGCCGGCATCGGCGGCGGTCGACTCGGCAGCTGGCGGCGCCGTGGCCGCCGGGGTGCCGTCGGCCTGCGGGACCGGGACAGAGGGCGGGACCGCAGCGGGGGCGCGGATGGCGCGCAGCAGCTCGCCGGCCACCCGGTTGCTGACGTGCAGGGCACGGCCGAGCGCGTCGCGGGAGATCGGCCGGCCGTGCTCGGCCGCGAACGCCGCGGCGACCGTCCGGGCCCGCTCGGCCAGCTCGGCCGAGGCTGCCGCGCCCGTCCTGGCGGGACGGGGCCGCGCGGGCCGGCGCGCACGGGAAGGTCCCGCCCCACCACCGTCCCCAGCGGCGGGCACGGGGACGGGACCAGGCTCGGCCAGTGGGACGGCCCCCGTGGTGGCGTCCTCGCCGGCCACAGGGACCGGGACGGGGACGGCGCTGGGCCCAGCGTCGGCGGCGGGGTGGCGTCGGTGGGCGATGCGCTGCAGGAACAGGTGCCAGGCGAACACCGCCACCAGGGGCGGTAGCCCGTAGACCAGCGAGCGCAGCCAGCCCGGCGGCGGGTCCAAGGGGATCGCGGGGTGGAACCAGTTCAGCAGCAGCGACGCCCCGGCGGTCAGCCCGGTCAGGCTCCACGGGTACCACGGCACCCGCGCCCACCAGTCTTGGAGGTGGCGGCGGTGGCGCTGCTCGGCCAGGGCGTTGAGCGCGGCCGAGGCCATGAACGCCTCGTACCCGAGCGGCCAGGCGTCCGCCGCCCACGCCGGCAGGCCGGCGGCGGCGGCGATGGCGTGCAGCACCGAGTACGACAGCGCGAAGCCGTAGGCGAACATCCCCACGGCGGTGGTGCCGCTGGCCCACTCGATTGCGGTGTCCAGCCAGTCGCGGGCCTCCCGCCCGCCGCTGCCCGCCCGGTGGCCGGTCACGGGCGGTGCTCCCGCTGCGGCAGGGCCAGCCGGCCGGGCTGGTCGGCGTGGGCGAGTTCGGCCCGCAGCGGCGCCGGCGCCGGCGCGGGCGGGTCGACCGGGTGCAGGGGGACGACCGGCTCACGCCCGGCCGCGGCCTGCCAGCCGGCGCAGGCGTGGCCGCGCTGCCAGGGCTCGGCGCAGTCGGCGCAGACCTCGCGACGGGGCCGGTGGCGGATCTCGCGGGGGCCGTCGAACAGGCCGTGGGCGTCCAGCCACGGCAGCACAAACATCGCCGCGAGGGCGGCCAGCGCGATCCACGGGACGGGAGCGTGCATGGTGATCCCTCCGTTCAAGCGGCCACGTCACGCTCGGCCGCCGTGTCGAGGGCGGCGAGCAGCAGCGCGGCGAAGCGGCGTGGGGGCAGGTCGGCCAGCAGGTCGTTGAGGGCGTCGTCGCAGAGGGCGCGGACGTGGCCGGCCAGCGCAGCGCAGCGGGCGCCCGAGGCCGGGCAGTGCCACAGCAGCGCGGCGGTCGCCTGGGTGCGGGTCGGCCAGCCGCGCCCGCCGGTGTCGCCGACCGGCTCGCCGCGGTAGGTGCTGGCGTGCCACACCACCGGCCTGCCGCCGCGCGGGCCAGCAGTCCGCTCCTGGGTGACGGCGCCGAGCACCGTCCAGGCCGGCACCGGGGTGCGCACGCCAGGGCGGTGCTCTGGCCGGTGGGTCTCGACCGTCCAGCGGCTCGCCTCTCCGGCGCGGGGCCGGGCCGGGTGGTAGCGGACCGGCACGCCAACCTGCGGGGCGGCGAAGGCGGCCTCGAGCAGCCCTGCGAACCGTGTCGGGGGCAGCTCGACCAGCAGGTCGTTCAGGTCGTGGTCGCCCAGCGACCGGGCGAAGGCCGCGACATGCCGCGTGAGGGTGCTCATGCGACCTCACCGCCCTCGGGGGGCAGGCCGTCGCGCTCGATGCGCTTGGCGGCGGCCATCGGGACGTACAGGTCGCGCTTGCCGGGGCGGGTGGTCGGCAGCCGGCCCTCCTTGGCCAGCTTGTAGGCGAGCCACTGGGAGATGCCCATGCGCTGGGCGAACTCGCCCAGCGGGATCAGCACCCGGGTGTCGCCGTCGAACACCGACGGCTCCGGGATCCCGTGGCTGGGCTGGGTGGGGTGGCTGCTGGCAGCCGGGGCGGCGTTGTCCGACAGGGCCTCGAGGACGGTACGCAGCACCGCCAGGTGAGCATCGGCCTGTGGGGCGCCGCGGAGCGGGGTTGACGGGGGAGGCTGGCCGCTCACGAGGCGGTCACGTCCTGGGCCAGCGCGGCGGCCAGTTCGCGGATCTCGTGCTCGGGGTAGCGGCGGTGCCCGCCGAGCGTCTTGAGGAAGGGTAGCTTGCCTTCCTTGGCCCAGCGGGAGACGGTCTTGGGGGAGACGTGCAGCAGGTCGGCGACTTCGGCCGTGCGCAGGTGGGGTGTGGTTGCGGGGCTCGGCGTGCGCCGAGCAGACTGCTGGAGCATGCGAGGGGACCTCACTCTCGATGCTGGGTGTCCGGGGGCGTTGGCCCGCCCCCGGCCCCGTCCTTCCAGGGCCTTGCGATCTCGCGCCCTGCGCGGTTGGCTTGCGCCTTCGCGTCACCTCCCGGTTCCACCGTGTTTCACAACGTCGCCGCGACTGTAAGTATTCTCCTTGCCATGCGTCAAGGCTAAACCTTACATGTCAGGGTGTTCCCTGCCATCCCCGTCCACCTTTCTCGACGCCCGGACTGCTGATCAGGCATGCTGCTGCCCGACGCCTTGACGTGGGAGGACGCCGATGGCAACGCAGGCCCAGCGTGAGGAGTTTGCCCAGGCGCTCCGCCGGGCCCGTGAGGCTGCGGGCCTGTCCATCCGGGAGCTCGCCGGCAAGGTCTCGGCCAGCCACACCGTCGTTTGGCAGTGGGAGAACGCCGAGCACGCACCACGCCCGCCGCGCGTGCGCATGATCGAGCATGTCCTTGGCGTGCCAACTGGGTCGCTGCAACGGCTGCTCGGCCACCTCACCGCCGACGAAGCCGCCGCGCGCGTCCCGATGACCGTCCTGGAAGCCGCCGAGGCTGACCCCAAGCTGGGGGAGCGGGGCCGCGAGATCCTGGCCGCCCTCTACCGCGAGCTGGTCCGCAGGCCAGTCCGCTAGCGCCGCCAGGTCACCGGGCAGGGTCGCCATCTGAACCTCCACGGCGTTGCCAGAGGAGCGCTTGCTCGTCCTCGAGCCCCTCGCACCAAGCCCGCACGGCGGCCAGCTCCTCGCGGAGCTGCTGCAGCTCGTCCTGCAAGGCCCTGAGAGGGGCTGAACGCGGCTGTTGGCTGCTCAACTCGGTGAGACTCCTTCTCGCTACAGGCGCCCACGGGTACAAGCCACCGCACCCTGGTCAGGCCAGGCGGCGCGAGGTCCCAGTCCCGCCGGGATCACCGCCACCACCGGCACCACCGGCACCAGCCGCCGCAGCCGCGGCCGTGGCAGTAGGCGCAGCAGCAGGCCACCCGGGGCGGGTCGTAGCGCCACGCGAGCGCGGCGACGGTCACGACGATCAGCGCCAGGCGCACGCTCACCACCCGCTTCCCTGTCGGCGTCCTCCGCACGGCTGATGTTGCGACCTGGCAGGGGGTGCTGGAGCGTCGTTTCGCGCTAAACAGCGAGAAACAGCGAGGTACGATGAATCGTCACCGGCCATAGTGGAGAGGCCAGCCGATGCCGACCCCAACTCCCGGCGAACTGATCCAGCACGCGCGCACCCGTCGCGGCTGGTCCAAGCAGCGCCTTTGCGACGAGATCCAGGCATGGGAGTACACCCAGGGCGGGGGCTCACACCTTGGCCTCGACTCCAATTACGTGCGCAAATGGGAGCGCAACGAGCGCGGCGTCAGCGACGTCTACGCCCACCGGATCCAGGCCGTCCTCGGCGTCCCGCGCGCCCAGCTCGTCGACCGGCGCAGCCGACACGCACGCGCCAGCAACCGAGCGTCAGCGACCAGCACCATTCGCACGGTCAAGAGCGCCGCCGGCGCGCCCCTCGGCGTCCTTGCGACCCGGGACCGGCTGCTTCGCCAGTGGGCCGACCTTGCGCTTCTCGGCCCGCTCGGGGAGCGGCTGCTGGCGATGATCCTCGACCCTCGGAGGACCCTGTTCATGGACCGGCGGACCCTCTTGAAGCTGCTCGGCGGCGCGACCGCAGCCGCCTCTCTTGACACCTTGCCCGGCCTTGCCGGTGCCGCGGTGGCGCCGCTCACGGTCGAGCCGACCACGGCCGCCACGCTGGACGCGCTGGCCCTCCGCTACCAGCGCATGTACCACTCGACGCCGCCGGCGGAACTGATGGTCCCGGTGACCGCCCACCTCGAACTCGTCGACGACCTGGCCAAGACGGCCGGCCGCCAGCAGCACCAACTCCTGCGCAACCACAGCACGGTCGCCCTCCTGGCCGGGCGGCTGTCGTTCTTCGACCTCCAGGACCCGATGGCGGCCCGGTCGTACTACGGCATGGCGCTGGACTCCGCCCGGGAAGCCGGCGACCCGCACCTTCCCGCGGCCACGATGGGGCACATGAGCTTCGTCGCCGCCGACCGTGGCCGCTTCACCGCCGCGGTCGACCTGCTCGACAGCGCGGGCGCCAAGGCGGCCAAGGGCTCGATCCTGCCGTCCTGGCTGGCCGCGGTGGAGGCCGAGGTCCGCGCCAAGGCGGGAGAACCGACCGAGGCGCTGCGGGCGGTCGACCGGGCCGAGCACGCGCTCAGTATTGGCCGGGAGGTGCCGGGCTGGCTCGACTACTACGACGCGACCCGGCTCAACGGGTTCAAGGGCTTCGCCTACCTGACCGCCGGGCGGCCCGCCGAGGCCAGGGCCGCGCTCCAGGTGGCGGTCGCCTCGCTCGACCCGGGCGCGGTCAAGCAGCGCGCGGTGTTCCTGGCCGACCTGGCGACCACCTACGTCCACGAGGGCGAGGTCGACCAGGGCTGCGAGCTCGCCGGCCAGGCCGCGGTCGCGCTCGCCCAGAGCGGCTACGCCACCAGCGCGCAGCGCCTGCGCGAGTTCCGGACCCTGGTCGCGCCGTGGGAGGATCGCCCGGCCGTGAAGGACCTCGACGAGCGCCTCGCGCTCGTCTGACCAGGAAGGAACCATGTCCCCTTGACGCAGCCAACCCCGTTGCGCGTCGGCGCCGTCGTCTTCGACGTCGGCGAGACGCTGATCGACGAGACCACCGAGTACGGCACCTGGGCCGACTGGCTCGGCGTGCCCCGGCACACCTTCAGCGCCATGTTCGGCGCGGTCATCGCCTACGGCGACGACTACCGCACCACCTTCGAGCACTTCCGGCCCGGCTTCGACCTGGCCGTTGAGCGGCTCCGCCGCGAGCAGGCCGGCACGCCAGAGCACTTCGACGCCAGCGACCTCTACCCGGACGCGCGACCCTGCCTGGCCGCGCTCCGCGACCAGGGCTTCACCGTCGGCATCGCCGGCAACCAGACCGCCCGCGCCGAGCAGCTTCTCCGCGGGCTCGACCTTGCGGCCGACTGGATCGGGACCTCGGCCGGCTGGGGCGTAGAGAAGCCGGCGCCGGCGTTCTTCGCCAAGGTCATCAGCGAATGCGGCTACCCGCCCGAGCAGATCGCCTACGTCGGCGACCGGCTCGACAACGACGTCCGCCCGGCGCTGGCGGCCGGGATGCGCGCGGTCTTCCTCCGCCGCGGCCCCTGGGGGTACATCCACGCCCGGCACCCCGACGCGCAACGCGCGGCGCTGGTCATCAGCTCTCTTGAGGAGCTGCCGCAGCTCCTCAAAGCCACCCAGAGCGGCCCTCGGGGCGCGTGACGATCACGCCCCTTCTGGCTGACACGTCCACACCAACCGCGGGCACGATCGCGCGCTGGCGGACTCGGCAGCACCCGCCGAGTTGGCGAACGGCATACATCAGCGCGATCCAGGATGCGGTCGCGTACCTATGCCCCGGTCATGGCCGCTCTGGGCGCTGGCAGGTTGAGGGGGACGACGATGGCGCGGAGCGGCCACGGGCCGGCGCAGTGGGACAGTTCCATCTCGACCAGGTCGCGGAGGCGCTCGAGGGCTCCTCGAGGTCGCGGCCGGCGGCGCAGAGCCAGCCGAGTTCCAGGCAGCGGGCGGTGTACCCGTCGCCGTCGCGGACGAGGGCGGCTTGGTAGTGTAGCACACGCCGTGGCTGGTCTGCTGGTGCGACCATCCGGCGCTCCTTGGGTAAGCGGCGGGTGCTGCAGGCTCTCCGGCGTCGCGGGCGGCGCCTAGTCGACGTACTGTCGAACATACGTTCAACCCGGTCAACCTGGCGGCGGACATGCCGCGCGCACGGCGTCTCATAGCTGACGCCAATGGTTGCCCCTAGCGGTTTGAGTTGGCCTGGTGCGACGACGGCCCGGAGTTGGCCGCCAACGTGCCGCGGGACTGGTGCCGGTCACCGAGCGGGGACCAGCTACGTCGAGCCGGGCTCGCCTGGGCCGCTTGTCGGCCACAACATGGGCTGCTCCCGCCGGCCGGGGCGCGGTACGGCGCCGGTGGCCCGGCGTGGGTCGTGGGGTGCGCCGCGCTCAGCGTGGTCAACGTCGAGACCGGCCAGCGCTGGCGCGGCGTCGACGGCCACGGCCGGACGGTCCCGATGCCGATCTCGCCCGATGGCCGCTGGTTCAGCTACGTCCGCCGGCCCCGCCCGTCGGAGCCGATCGGGCTGTCCGTCACCGGCCCGGACGGACGCCCGGTCCGGCTGCTCGCCGCGGCCCGGTTCAGCCAGGAGTGGCCGAACAACCGCTTCACCGCCTGGGCCGCCGCCGGCGCGGTGGTGGTGGCGGCCCACCAGGAGTCCATTGGCGCGCCGTGGCGGCTCGCCGGCCGGCCGGTCGCTAGCGGCCGGGAGTAGGCCCGCTCGACGTCGACGAGCTGCTGGCCGAGGTTGCTCGGTAGCCGGTCGGGATGATCCTTGATCGGTGCAGCAACCGGTGGTTCGCCTGCCTAGCTGGGCGCGACCCGGGCCGCCCCGCCGGGAAACGTCGAATGGCAGCGCTCCTGAGGCCCGCCGAATCAAATCACTGGAGCGCCCCCATCCCGAGGGGCGAAGACCGCGCCATGCGCCGTCGAGACCTGAGTTGATCGCTGGCCGACGCACCCGAATAAGTGCGACGATCCCCGCTCATGAGACAGCTTCCGCTATTGCGGCTAGGTGGCTGGTGGCTGCCGACCGGCGCCGCAGTCGCGTTTGCCCATGAGGCTAACTGGGACCAGCCCGGCCACGCCGCCGCCGCCGCTGCGGCGGGCCAGCTTGCCCGAATCTTCAGTCCGGTTGTCGCCATCGGCTGGTCGTTCCTGCTGTTCGAGCGGATCTACCGCGACTCAGACGCCGACCGTGCTATGGCTACTTCTGGTAGTAAGGAGGGGCCGCTAGTACGGGGGATCAGCAGCAACGTGGACCACTGGTGCGCCCCGTGACGCGAGACACGAGGCTAGAGAATCTCACCCCGGGTACCGTCGTGCGTGGGGTCACCGCAGATGGCGTGGTGACCGTCGTCGCCACCAGGTGGCACGGCACGAGCGCGCTGACCCTCACCTACCGGGACGCAGCTGGTCGGGTCGATGAGCGGCTGGTCTACCGAGACGATGAGCCCACGCTCGCGGTGGAGCTGGTCGGCCGTGCTTGGGCGTTTGATGCCGACGGTCACTTGTTCCGGCTCGCGTCGGAGGCGCGGCGCATCCAACTGGCGTACCTGTTCGACCCGATGCTTGCGGTGCACTTGTCGCAGCTGGAGGCGTTGCCGCACCAAATTCAGGCTGTCTACGGCGAGATGCTGCCACGCCAGCCGCTGCGGTTCCTGCTCGCCGACGATCCCGGTGCCGGCAAGACGATCATGGCCGGGCTCTACGTCAAGGAACTCGCGCTCCGCGGCGACCTGGCCCGTTGTCTCGTCGTCGCGCCCGGCGGCCTCGTCGCGCAGTGGCAGGACGAGCTTGCCCAGAAATTCGACCTCGCGTTCGACATCCTGACCCGCGACCAGATCGAGGCGTCGCAGACCCAGAACCCGTTCGCCGAACGCAACCTGCTGATCGCCCGGCTGGACCACCTGTCGCGCAACGACGAGCTGCAGGCCAAGCTCGCCGGCACGGACTGGGACCTGGTGGTCGTCGACGAGGCGCACCGGCTGGCCGCGCACTGGTTCGGCAACGAGGTCAAGGAGACCCGGCGCTACCGGCTCGGCCGGCTCCTCGGGTCGATCACCCGGCATCTTCTCCTCATGACCGCCACGCCCCACGCGGGCAAGGAGGAGGACTTCCAGCTGTTCTTGGCGTTGCTCGACGCCGACCGGTTCGAGGGCCGCTTCCGCAGCGGCGCGCAGCCCGGCGACGTGAGCGACCTGATGCGCCGGATGATCAAGGAGCGGCTGCTCCGCTTCGACGGGCGCAAGCTGTTCCCGGAGCGGCGCGCCTACACCGTGCCGTACCCGCTGTCGGACCTTGAGGCCGACTTGTACGACCAGGTGACCACCTACGTGGTGGAGGAGATGAACCGGGCGCAGGCCCTCGCCGACGCCGGCGAGGGCCGCCGCGGCAATCGGGTCGGGTTTGCCCTGACAGTGCTGCAGCGCCGCCTTGCTTCCTCCCCGGAGGCGATCTACCGGTCGCTGTACCGTCGCCAGGAGCGGCTGGAGGGGGAGCTTGGCGAGCTGCGCATCCGAGCCCGCGGGCAGGCCGTCCGCGCGGCCACCCGAGATGACCTGCTGGCCGACCTGGACCGCGACGACGACCCCGACAGCTACGACGACCTCGACGACGCCGAACTCGAGCAGGTCGAGGAGGAGCTCGTCGACGGCGCGACCGCGGCGCGCACCATCGCCGAGCTGGAGGCCGAGATCGCCACGCTGCGTCGGCTGGAGGATCTGGCCCGCCGGGTCCGCAACGCCGGCACCGACCGCAAGTGGGCGGAGTTCGTGGCACTGGTCGACGACACCCCGGAGATGCGGGACGGGGACGGCGCGCGGCGCAAGCTCATCGTGTTCACCGAGCACCGCGACACGCTCACCTACCTGGTCGAGCGGCTCCGCGGCCGGCTCGGCCGCCCGGAGGCGGTGGTCGCCATCCACGGCGGCACCCGCCGGGAGGATCGGCGGGGCATCCAGGAGACGTTCAGCCAAGACCCGACCTGCCTGGTCCTGGTGGCGACCGATGCCGCCGGCGAGGGCATCAACCTGCAACGGGCCCACCTGCTGGTCAACTACGACCTGCCGTGGAACCCCAACCGGATCGAGCAGCGGTTCGGCCGCGTGCACCGGATCGGGCAGACCGAGGTCTGCCACATGTGGAACCTCGTGGCCGAGGACACCCGCGAGGGGCAGGTCTACCTGACCCTGCTGCACAAGCTCGACGAGCAGCGCAAGGCGCTCGGCGGGCAGGTCTTCGACGTCCTCGGCGAGGCGTTCCGCGGCCAGCCGCTGCGTGAGCTGCTGCTGCGCGCGATCCGCTACGGCGACCGGCCGGACGTCCGCGCCCAGCTCGACCAAGTGATCGATGAGCGGGTCGGCGAAGGCCTCGCTGACCTGGTGGCCGAGCACGCCCTCAGCGCCGACATGCTCGGCCAGGCCGACGTCGCCCGCATCCGCGCCGACCTGGAGGAAGCGCAGGCCCGCCGGCTCCAGCCACACCACGTCCGCGCCTTCTTCCTTGAGGCCTTCGCGCTGGTCGGCGGACGCATCGCCGAGCGCGAACCCGGCCGCTACCAGGTCACCCACGTGCCTGTCGACGCCCGCGCGCGGGACCGGCAACCCGGTCTCGGTGCCCCCGTGCTGCCGCGGTACGAGCGGGTCTGCTTCGACAAGCCACTCTTGCGGCTACCCGGCAAGCCGCCGGCTGAGCTGCTCGCGCCGGGCCACCCGCTGCTCGACGCGACCCTCGACCTGCTGCTCGAGCGGCACCGGCGGCTGCTGACCACCGGTGCGCTGCTGGTTGACGACACCGACGCGACCGACCAGCCCCGCGTTTTGGTCTACCTCGAGCACGCCATCACCGACGGCCGGCTGGACGTCGCCGGGCGCCAACGGGTCATCTCCCGACGGTTCGAGTTCGTCGAGCTGCAGCGTGACGGCACCGCCGCCCCGGCCGGCGCGGCCGCCTACCTCGACTACCGCCCCGCAACCCCAGAGGAGCAGGCGCAAGCGGCCGGGCTGCTCGGCGAGCCGTGGCTCGCCGGCGGCCTCGAGGCTGCCGCGCTCGACGTCGCTATCGAACAGGGGGTGCCTGCCCACCTGGACGAGGTCCGCACTCGAACCGTTGCCAGGCTCCGCAAGGTCCGGGCTGCGGTCCACGAGCGGCTGACCCGCGAGGTCGCCTACTGGGACCACCGCGCGCTCGAGCTCGACGAGCAGGCCGCCGCGGGCCGGCAGCCGCGCATGAACCCAGATCGGGCACGGCAACGCGCCGACGAACTCGCCGGCCGGCTGCGCCGGCGGATGGCCGAACTCGACCAGGAGGAACAGCTCAAGGCGCTGCCGCCCGTGGTCGTTGGCGGGGCACTGGTCGTCCCCGCCGTCCTCCTCGCCGTCAGCTCTACACCTGGCACACACGCGAGGAACACCGAGTGGGTCGACAAGACCGCCATCGCAGCCGTCCTGGCCGCCGAGCGCGCCCGGGGCCGTGACCCCGAGGAGATGCCGCACAACAACCGAGGTTTTGACATCCGCTCTCGAACGCAGGATGGTCATCTGCTATTCATTGAGGTCAAGGGGCGCATCGCCGGTGGCGAGACCGTTACCATCACACGCAGCGAGATCCTCACCGGGCTCAACAGCGACCGGTGGATCCTAGCGCTCGTGGAAGTGGATCCGGCTGGGTCGACCGAGGTGCGCTACCTCCACCACCCGTTCCGCGGGCAAATCGATGACCTCGGCTTCACCGAGACCAGCCGGACGTTCCCCTGGGCCGCCCTCTGGAAGGCTGGCGAATTGCCATCATGATCCAACACCGCCGCAAACTAATCGAGGTCGCGCTGCCTGTCGAGGCGATCAGCGTCGCGTGCAGGCGCGATAAGGACCGCAAAGTCGGTACCATCAAGAACGTTCACAAGTGGTTCGCTCCGATGCCGTCGCCCGCTTGGCGTGCCCTGCTCTTCGCAGCGCTTGTAGACGATCCCGGTGATTCAGACCGACGCACCTACCTGCTGCAGCTTATCGAACGTTTGGTTCCGGATAACGGTGACCCGCCGTCTGTCCAGACCCTAACCGAGGCTAGGCGGATCTTGGCGAGCGCCGGTGAACTTCCTGTGGTATTGGATCCGTTCTGCGGCGGCGGCAGCACGGTGATCGAGGCGCAGCGACTTGGTCTATCGGCTGTTGCCAGCGATCTCAATCCGGTGCCAGCGCTAATCACCCGTGCTCTCACCGAACTCATACCTCAGGTCGTAGGTCGGCCTGCTCTGCACGCAAGCGGGCAGTTCGAGAGTCTTGTCGGGGAGTCCCTCGATGGATTCTTCATCGATCTGCGCCACTACGCGGAACGGACCCTAAAAGAGGTCTGGATGAGGGTTGGTCATCTCTATCCAATTGACTCGCACGGTAATGTAATCGCGTGGCTGTGGGCGCGCACTGTGAGTTGCCCTAACCCTCCATGTAGCGCCACAATTCCCATGTATGGCTCCCCATGGCTAAGCAAGCAAAAGGGTATGGAGCGCTGGCTGAAGCCGGTAGTTAGGGCCAACCGTATCATCTTCGAAATTGGAGAAGGAGCTGGGCCGCCTCCGCCTCCAACCAAGGTGGGCCCACGTGGTGCGAGATTTCGATGTCTCGTTTGCACTGAGGTCGCCCCTGAGGATCACATCAAGAAGGAAGGCATGGCGGGCCGTCTCGGTGTGCAACTCCTAGCCACGGTCGTGAGTGCGTCGGGCGGGCGTACTTACCGAATCGCAGATGAGGAAAGCGCGCGGGCTGCTAGCATCACCGCGCCAGTGGACACACCCGACATCGAAATGCCGTTCGATCCACGCAACCTATGGTGCCGGGACTACGGTGTGGACACACATGCGAAGCTCTACACCGCTCGACAGTTGCACCTGCTCGGGGCCTTCGCCGACGTGGTGGCTTGTGTGCCTAACTGGATTGCAGATGACGGCGGAGATGAGCTGTATGGCCGTGCTATAACCACATTTCTTGGTCTTTGTATTGGCAAGATGGCGCAAGCCCACTCGACTGAGGTTCGCTGGCGAACTCGTCAAGGTCCGTCGAAGGCTGAGCCCGCATTTGGTGGCCATGCACTACCCATGCTGTGGGACTACGCAGAAGCAAACCCGATCGGTGGCTCAGTCGGTGACTGGCTTCAGCAGGTCAACTCCCTGATAGGCGGGTTGCGTAGCCTGCCTGTCCCCGCGAGGCCAGCAACTGTTTCTCAGTGCGACGCGCGTGTCGCAGGTGAGCTGGTGGAGCCAGGCACGGCACTAGTCGCGACAGATCCGCCTTACTTTGGCCAGATCAGTTACGCACACCTTGCTGACTACTTCTATGTCTGGGAGCGACGAGCACTTCATGAGCTGCATCCAGACCTGTTCGGAACTATTGCAACACCGAAGGATACCGAACTCATCGCGACGCCGTACCGACACCGTGGGGAAGCGGACGAGGCACGACGGTATTTCGTGGATGGATTCACAGCTGCGTTTAGCTCGTTCGCCGCTGCCTCTCGATCTAACTTGCCCATGGTGGTCATATACGCTCACCGACAGGAGGAGAGCCAGGAAGGAGATCTGACATCAACGGCATGGGACGCGATACTCGAGGCGCTGCTCAGCGGAGGCTATGGCATCGTCGGAACGTGGCCAATTCATGGTACTGGCTCGACTAGGCAGATCGGGCTCAGCACCAACGCGCTTGCTTCGTATATCGCAATGGTATGTCGCCCGCGTTCGGCTGAGGCGGGAATCACCGATCGGCTTGGATTCGTACGGGCGCTGCGTGCCGAACTTCCAATGGCGCTCCGCGCCCTTCAGGACGCTGCCATACCGCCACTCGACCTGACACAGGCGGCCATCGGGCCAGGTATGGCTGTGTTCAGCCGCTACGCGCGAGTCGTTGAGCAGGACAATAAGTCCATGTCTGTGCGAACTGCTCTTGGCCTTATCAACCAGGTGCGAAGTGAGGTCCTCAGCCAGCAGGAGGACGAGTTCGACCGAGACACTCGGTGGGCTGTTCAGTGGTTTGACGAGTATGGCTTCGACGAGGGTCCATTCGGGCGCGCCGAGGTGTTGTTCACTGCAACCGACACCTCGCTGGAGGGGCTCCGTCGTGCTGGCATTGTCGGCTCCCGTCCCTCGAAGGTGTGGCTGCTGCCACCAGAGGAGATGCCAGTCAACTGGGATCCGGCCACCGACACTAGGATTCCCGTGTGGGAGGTCGCGATGCACCTGCTCCAGCGGCTGGACAGTGGTGGAGAGGTGTCCGCAGCAGAGTTGCTGGCCCGCGTCGGCGGCCTTGGGGACGCCGCCCGCGACCTGGCCTACCGGCTGGCTGACATCTGCGAGCGGAAGGGCCGAGCCAAGCTCGCGCTGGCGTTCAACGCGCTCATCGTGTCGTGGCCAGAGATTGCCCGGCAGGCCGCCGCGGCTCAGGAAAACTACCAGCAAGACACGCTGCTGTGACGGGGGAGCCGACATGGCGATGAGCAACCGGGAACGCGTGGGTCGTGCGTTCGAGCTCTTGGCCGCCGGGCTGGGCCCGTACGTGGACCGCCGGATGCGCGCTAAGTCTGCCGAGAAGGACCGGTGGTTCGAGCAGGTCAAGGCACGTGAGCGGGGCTCGGCGTCGCTGCAGGACCCGGCGCTGCAGCTCAGGGTGGTGGCCGACCACTGGGAAGCCGTGTTCCGGGGCGAGCTGACCCGGTCGGACCGCAACGTCGTCTTCGAGCTGCGAGACGTGCGGAACCGGTGGGCGCACAACGAGGCGTTCACCGCCGACGACGCCTACCGCGCACTGGACTCCATCGAACGATTACTCCTCGCGGTGGACGCCGTCGAGGCCCCTGAGGTTGGCCGGTCCAAGGGCGAACTGATGCGGGCGCGCTACCAAGCGGAGGCACGCAACGCCGCCTCGCACCAGGAGGTGCTCGTCACCGCCCCGGCGGCCGGGCTCAAGCCGTGGCGGGAGGTGATCGCTCCCCACGACGATGTCGCACGGGGACGGTTCGCCCTTGCGGAGTTCGCCGCCGACCTGAACCAGGTCACCAGGGGCGAGGGTGCCGCCGAGTACGTCGACCCGGTCGAGTTCTTCCGACGCACCTACCTCACCGAAGGCTTGCGCACCCTGCTCGTCACCGCTGTGCAGCGGCTGACCGGGGCGGGTGGTGTTCCGGTGGTCGACCTGCAGACCACCTTCGGTGGCGGGAAGACGCACAGCGAGATCGCGACCTGGCACCTGTTCTCCGGCACGCCGACCGTGCGGTTTCCGCAGGAGGTCCAGGACCTCGTCCGCGGCGCCGGCGTCGATGGGGACCTGCCGGTCGTCCGCCGGGCGGCGGTTGTGGGGACCAAGCTGTCGCCCGGGCAGCCGTCGACCAAGGGCGACGGGACCGAGGTGCGCACCCTGTGGGGCGAGCTCGCCTGGCGGCTGGGCGGCCGCGACGGCTACGACGTCGTCGCTGACGCCGACCGGACCGCGACCAGCCCAGGTGACAACCTTGACCGGCTGCTCAGCCGGTACAGCCCCTGCCTGATCCTGATCGACGAGTGGGTGGCCTACGCCCGACAGCTTGCCGAGGGGCTCCCAGGCGGGACCTTCGACGTCCACTTCAGCTTCGCCCAAGCCCTCACCGAGGCCGCCCGGGCCACCCCCGGCGTGATGCTGGTGCTGTCCTTGCCGGTCTCGGGATCGACCGGCGGGCGCGACGGCGGCACCGGGTCGGAAACGGAACTCGGCGGCCCGGGCGGCCGCGAGGCGCTGCGGCGCCTGCGCAGCGTGATCGGCCGCATTGAGTCCTCTTGGCGACCGGCCAGCGCCGAGGAGAGTTTCGAGATCGTCCGCCGGCGGCTGTTCAAGCCCATCGAACCCGAGCAGGTGGCCCACCGCGACGCCACCGCCCGGGTGTTCGGGGAGTTGTACCGCCGGGAGGCGACCGAGTTCCCGGCGGAGTGCCGCGAGGCCGGCTATGCCGAGCGGATCAAGGCCGCCTACCCACTCCACCCGGAGCTGTTCGCGCGGCTCTACGAGGACTGGTCCACCTTGGACCGGTTCCAGCGCACCCGCGGCGTCCTGCGGCTGACGGCGACGGTGATCCATGCCCTGTGGGAGGGGGGCGACCAGTCCCCGCTGATCCTGCCCGCAAGCATCCCGCTGGGCGACCCTGCCGTCGCCAACGAGCTCACCCGCAACCTGGACGACAGCTGGAAGCCGATCATCGACGCCGACATCGACGGCCCCACGGCGCTGCCGACCCAGCTCGACCGCGAGGTGCCGAACCTGGGCCGCTACCAGGCTGCCCGCCGCGTCGCGCGCACGGTGTTCCTCGGCTCCGCGGCGACCTACCAGTCGCCAAACCGTGGGCTCGAGGCGACCCGGGTCCGGCTGGGCTGCGCGCTGCCGGGGGAGACCATCGCCACGTTCGGCGACGCGCTCAACCGCCTGTCCGGCCGGGCCACCTTCCTGTACGCCAGCGGCGGCCGCTACTGGTACGGCGTGCAACCGTCGGTCGCCCGGATCGCGCGCGACCGCGCCGAGCGCTACCTCACCCAGGCCCGCGACGAGGTCCACGACGAGCTCAGCCGCCGGCTGCGCGACCTGCAACGCGAGCCCGGTGACTTCCGCGGCGTCCACCCGGCACCGGCCACAACAGCCGACGTCCCGGACGAGGCAGAGGTGCGGCTCGTCATCCTCGGCCCAGACCGGCCGCACCTGGCGAGGTCCGAGGACTCCGCGGCCCTTGCCGCAGCCCGCGAGATCCTCGACCGGGCCGGGACTGCCCCGCGCCAGCACCGCAACTGCCTGGTCTTCCTTGCCCCCGACAGCCGGCGCCTGGAGGAACTGGAGGCCGCCGTTGCCGACCACCTGGCGTGGAAGTCGATCGACGACGAGGCGCGTGCCGCCCAGCTCAACCTCGACACCGCCCAGGCCGGACAGGCCGCGGCCAAGCGCGCAGACAGCGAGGACGCCGTCGCGGTGCGGCTCGCCGAGACCTACCAGTGGCTGCTGGTCCCGACCCAGCCGTCACCGACTGACCGGGTCGAGTGGGACACCGTGCGCGCGGACGGGCAGGGCGGCCTTGCGGTCCGCGCCGGCCACAAGCTCGCCGCCGACGGCTACCTGTACCTGACGTTCCCGCCCTCGCTGCTGCGCCAGCGCCTCGACGGCCAGCTCGCCTCGCTGTGGGAGGGCGGCCACGTCGCCGTCTCGGCCTTGTGGGACGTGTTCGCCCGCTACCTGTACCTGCCGCGACTGCGGAACCTGGACGTGCTGGTCGCCACCGTCGAAGCCGGGCCGGCCAGCCTGTCGTGGCAGCAGGACGGCTTCGCCACCGCCGACGGCCTCGACGGTGACCGCTACCTCGGGCTCACCGTCGGCAGCCACCCCTTGGTGACAGCCGGCACGCTCCTGGTCCGACCCGACCTGGCCGAAGCACAGCTCGAGTGGGAACGCCGCACCCGCGAGGAGGCGGCCACAGACAAGCCACCCGACAGCCAGCCACCCAATGAATGGTTACGCGACCAAGCCGTCGACGTGCCGGCCCAACCCGCGCGGCCCCACCGCTTTCACGGGGTGGTCACCGTCGACGCCGAGCGCCTCAACCGCGACTTCGGCCGCGTCGCGCAGGAGGTGGTCTCGCACCTCACCGGGCTGCTCGGCACAGAGGTGGAGATCACCGTGGAGATCGCCGCGCGGAACGCCGACGGCTTCCCCGATGCGACGGTGCGGAACGTCACCGAGAACGCCAAGACGCTGCGGTTCATCGACCACGACTTCGAGGAGCGTTAACCCAGCGCTCATGCTCTATGGGATGAACGAAAGGAGGATGAGGCACGTCGGTGGCGCCGTTGTCCGGCGAGGGCCAGGTGCCTCGCAGAGCCGTTCACTAACGCCCTGCGGTGTACAGGGGCACCCAAGCCTGATCCCAGGGCTGGTGCTCGCCGCCACCTGGCCAAGCGCTCAGCATCGACGCTGCGGATCGCAGCGGACGATGCTCCGGGCAGCGGCCGGGCAGCAACCAGGCCGCCGAAGGATCAAGGGGGCCTCGCGAAGGAACGCAAGAGATCACCATCCCGCGGCCGCGACCTTCACCCACCCGGGTGCCTCCTTGCCGCAGCAAACGCGGGCAGCTCGAGCGTCCCACGCGACCGCGACAGCCCAGGTCTGGACGTCCCCGGCGGCCGGTCGCCGCAGCAAACCGGCCATTTGCTGCCATGGAGGGGGCTCCGCCGCTCGACTGCCTGCACCCGCGGTGCAGTGCTGTCCTTCGATTGACTGGCCGAGGGTAGGAGGGGAGGGAGGCGGTCATCCGTTATGGAGACCTGCCTTAAGGGATGGCGCTGGTGCTCTGGGTTGAGTGTCGCGGCTGCGCTTGATGGTCGGGAGACACGGGTCGACCCCGAAGCGTTGAAGGTTGCAACAGCGCCGGCGATAGGCCAGCCAGGGCTTCCTCCCGCCCGGTGCCACCGCGAGGATGCCGTGCCGGCGGTGTCGTGGCCGGCCAGGGTGTGGTAGGACAGCCCGGTCATCCCAGAGTGGGCAGATGGGGCGGGCAGGGTAGGTGAGCGTCGACCGGGAGTTCTTCCTCAGCTTCACCGGCGCCGACCGGCCGTGGGCCGAGTGGCTGCTGGCCGAGCTCGACGCGGCCGGCTACTCCTCGGTCTCCCAGCTGCGCGACTTCGTCGCCGGCGGCAACTTCGCCCTCGAGATGGACAAGGCTGCGCGGCGGGCCAGGCGGACCCTTGGGGTGCTCTCCCCCCAGGCCCTGCGGGCGCCCTACGTCCAGCAGGAGTGGGCCCAGCGGCTCGCTGATGACCCGACCGGCCAGCAGCGCGCGCTGCTGCTACTCCGGGTCGAACCGTGCCAGCCCGAAGGGCTGCTGCGGCCGCTGGTCTACGTCGACCTGGTCGGCCTGGACGAGGCCGCCGCCCGGGACCGGCTGCGGGAGGAACTGGCCGGAGTCTTTCGTGGCCAGCGGCGGCTGGCCAGCGATCCCGCCTTCCCCGGTGGAGGAACGGCGGGGGTCGCGGTGGGGGTGGGGCGGCCGCGGTTTCCGACCGCGCTGCCGCCGGTGTGGAACGTCTCCTTCCGCCGCAACCCCGCCTTCACCGGCCGCGAGCAGGACCTCGCCCGGCTGGCGGCCCAGCTCGGCCGGGGCGCGGCCGCGGCGGTGACCCAGGCCCTGCAGGGCGGCGGCGGGGTCGGCAAGACCGCCCTGGCGGTGGAGTACGCCTACCGTCACCGCTCGCAGTTCGACACCGTCTGGTGGGTGCGGGCCGAGGAGCCAACCACGTTGGTCGGCGACTACGCCGACCTGGCCACCGCGCTGGGGCTGCCGGAGGCCGGCCAGGCCGATTTGCAGCTGACGGCCAGGGCGGTGCGCGGCTGGCTGGAGGCCCACGACCGCTGGCTGCTGGTGCTGGACAACGCCGGGGCGCCCGATGCGCCGACCGGGCTGGGGGCGCCGCTGGAACGGCTGGTCGACCTGCTGCCCCAGGTGCTGCACGGCCAGGCGCTGGTCACCTCCCGCGACGCAAGCTGGGAGGAGCACGCGGCGTTGGCGGAGCTGGAGGTCTTCGCCCCCGAGGAGGCGGTGCGGTTCCTTCTGGCCCGCACCGGCAGCGACGACCAGGCCACCGCCGCACACATCAGCGAGCTGCTGGGGTTCCTGCCGCTGGCGCTGGAGCAGGCCGGCGCCTACGTGCGCGAGACCCGCCTGGCGCTTGGCGACTACCTGGACCGGCTGCGGCGCGCGCCCGCCCAGGCGGTGGCCAGGGGCCGGCCCCGGGACCGCGACCCGAAGGACACCGTGGCCACCACCTGGCGGCTCTCCGTCGAGCGCGTCCGCCCGACCACCGGTGCGGTCGCCCTGCTGGAGCTGTGCGCCTTCCTCGACCCGGAGGAGGTCCCCAGAGAGCTGTTCGCCCAGCGGCTGGACCCACCCGCCGCCGACGTCCAGGGGTTGGCCGAGGACCCGTTCACGCTCGACGAGGCCGTGGCCGCCCTACGCCGCTTCGGGCTGGCCAAGGCCGACGAGCAGGCGCTGACCGTCCACCGGCTGCTGCAGCAGGTCGTCGCCGACGACCTCGACCCTGCCGGCAAGGCCGCCCGGGTGGGCGTGGCAGTGCGGCTGCTGGCCCAGGCGCTGCCGTTCGGGGGCTATAACGACCCGAGGCTGTGGCCGGCCTGCGCTCGGCTGCTTCCTCATGCCCTGGCCGCCAGCGAACATGCCACCCGGCTCGGGGTCGAGCCGATGGCCACCGCTGACCTCTTAGAAAGTGCGGCCGACTACCTGCACGGGCGGGCACGGTACGCCGATGCCCGCGCCTTGCACGAGCGCGCCCTAGCCATCCGCGAGGCCACCTATGGCCCTGACCACCCCGCCACCGTCAGCATCCTTAACAACCTCGCCAACGTCCTGGCAGACCAGGGCGACCTGGACCGCGCCCGCACCCTGCACGAGCGCGCCCTCGCCATCGACGAGGCACGCCTAGGCGCCGACCACCCCAACACCGCGTCGAGCCTCAGCAACCTGGCCACCGTCCTGGCCGACCAGGGCGACCTCGACCGCGCCCGCACCCTGCACGAGCGCGCCGTGGCCATCCACGAGGCCACCTATGGCCCTGACCACCCCGACACCGCGTCGAGCCTCAACCACCTCGCCACCGTCCTGGCCGACCAGGGCGACCTCGACCGCGCCCGCACCCTGCACGAGCGCGCCCTCGCCATCCGCGAGGCCACCTATGGCCCTGACCACCCCGACACCGCGTGGAGCCTCAGCAACCTGGCCACCGTCCTGGCCGACCAGGGCGACCTTGACCGCGCCCGCGCCCTGCACGAGCGCGCCCTCGCCATCGACGAGGTACTGCTAGGCGCCGACCACCCCAACACCGCGTCGAGCCTCAGCAGC
>Ga0307278_10000256_pt1 | contig 27457 bp, 26 predicted proteins | sample ER_DNA_117_FD_194482 | JGI IMG/M metagenome (GOLD analysis project Ga0307278, IMG submission 194482) | Bulk soil microbial communities from the East River watershed near Crested Butte, Colorado, United States - ER_DNA_117 | ecosystem: Environmental > Terrestrial > Soil > Floodplain | place...
CAGGTACCGTAGGCGACCGTCGTCGGGGAAGTAGCTGCCCCACCGCTGATGGTGCCAGTAGGCGAGGATGCAGCGGCGGCCGGCGTGGGCTTGAAGGTCCTGCTGGAGCCATCGGACCTGCTCGGACGTGGCGTCGCAGGGGGGGCTGGTGAAGGGGCTGGTCCGGCCGCAGTCGGTGTTGAGGGCGTACACCCGCCACGTCCCGAGGTCGTAGGCGTACCAGCCGAGCTCGGGCCGCCCGGTCTGGGCGCATTCCTGGAGCCGCGGCGCGAAGTAGGAGTGGAACCCGGCGGCGCCAGCGGTCGTCCAGTACTCATGGTTGCCGGCGATGGGACAGGTCCGGTCGAGGATGCTCTGGCGACCCCACGACTGTGCGTACCCCTCGGGATGGGTGAACGCTTCGAGTTTCCCGAACTCGTACTGGTTGTCGCCGAGCGCCAGCACCCGGTCGGGTGCCAGCGACTCGACCAGGTTGGCGGTGGCCAGGTCGTCCTGGCCCCCGAGCCACGGACGGAACGGGTCCGGCGCGATGTCCCCGGCCGCGACCAGCACAGGATCCCCGGCCGGCTGCGCGCCAGCTGGCGCGGCGGGAAGGCTACCCAGGGCGGTAAGCAGCACCAGCAGCACGCGGGTCACGGCGACGCCCGAGGTAGGTGACGGAGAACCGCCAGCCTAACGAGGAGCCACCGGCGCGTCCACCGAGGGCGCGCCGACTTGACGCACTGTGCGTATGCCTGAGCCCGGCTTCGCTCGCGTGCATCCCGGTGTTTGTAAGCGGGAGCCTCTGCGGTGCGAGGGGCTGCGTGCACCTCGCATGTCCGGGCTTTCCTGAGCATGGCTTGCTCGCTACGGTGTGGACCATGGGGACGCGCGCGGATGCAGGCGGGCCTGATGTCCTGGAGCGAGTGCGGACGATCTGGCGGGACGCGCTCGGTGGCCTGTGGCTGGCCGTGCGCGCCCTGGCCGCCCGGGCGGGGCTGACGCTGGCGCTGACCGTCCTGACCGCGTTCGCGGTCGGCGTGGCGGCGGCCGGGGCCATCTACCTTCGGGCGGCCGGCGAGTCCCTGCTGCAGGACCGGCTCGCGGCGACCTCGCCATTCGGCGCCGGGCTGCTGGTCGAGCGGAAGGTCGCGACCAGCTCCGAGGTGGAGCGGCTCCAGCACCTGCTGCGGCACGATCCCGGGCTGGCCGTGCCCGCGCTGAAACCGCCGTTGTTCGGGCTGGAGAGCGAGGGCTTTCTGACGTACGCGCGGCCTGGGGACAGCGACAGACCGAGGGCGCGGATCGCCGCCCGCGAGGGCCTCTGCGGGCACCTGCGGCTGCGCGCCGGCCGCTGCCCGGCGGCCGGCGCGCAGGGCCAGCCGATGCAGGCCGCGGTGAGCCCGCGCATGGCGCGGCGGCTCGGCCTGCGGCCGGGGAGCCGCCTGGAGGCCACCACCCTGCGGGGCGAGCCGGTCGCTCCCGGCCTCGTGGTGACGGGGATCTACGAACCCACCCCCGCCGATCCCTGGTGGGGGCTGCGCGCGTACTTTCCCCCGCCGCCCGAGCCCGGGGCCGGCAGCGACCCGCCCATCGACGCGGTCCTGGTGGATCACACGGCGTTGCTGCGGGCGCTCGACCGCTCGCCGGCCAGGAGCCTGTCGGTAACGGCGGAGCGCGCGCTCGACCCGGGACGTGTGCGCCTGAGCAACGCCACCGCGCTGGTCGGGGCGGTCACCCAGTTCCGCCGAGAAGCCTGGGCCTCCGCTGGCGGCACGCGCGTCGAGAGCGGGCTGCCCTTCCTGGTCAACCAGGCCGGGCTGGATCGCCGGGCGCTCACCACCCCGGTGCTGCTCGCCACCGTGCAGCTCGACGCCTTGGTCATGCTCATGCTGCTCGTCGTCGCGCGCATGGCGGCGGACGCCAGGGCGGGCGAGATCGCGCTCGCCAAGCTGCGCGGCGCCTCCAGCCGGCAGGCGTTCCTTCTGGCCACCTACGAGCTCGCGGTGGTCAACCTCGTGGCGTTCCCGCTGGCACTCGCGGTCGCCTGGGGCGGGGCGTCCGCGCTCGCCCGTGTGCAGCTTCGGCCCGGGGTGCCGGTCGCGGTCACCCTACCCGCGCTGGGCGTCGCCGCCGTCGTCAGCGTGGCCACGCTCGCGGCGGCGGCCCTCGCGGGCACGGGACAGGTGCGCCGGCGCGTGCTCGAGCTCTGGCGCCGCGGGCGTTCTGCACCGGGCACCCGGCACGGGCTTGTGCTGGAACTGGTCCTGCTGGCGGCCGCGACCCTGGGCATGGCAAGCCTGCGCCTGGGCGGCTCGCGGCAGGGCGGCGGCTGGGACCCGGTCGCGCTGCTCGCGCCCGCCCTGGCCGTGCTCGCGGGCGGCCTGCTCGCCGCCCGGGCGCTGCCCGCGCTCGCCGGCGGGCTGGTGCGGGCGAGCGCCGGCTCCCGGTCCCTGGCCATCTACCTCGCCGCCAGGCAGCTCGCTCGCCGCAGCGGCGCGGCCCTGCGGGTCGTGGTCCTGCTGACCGCCGCCTTCGGACTGGCCGCGTTCGCCATCACCGTCCGTCAGGACCAGCAGCGCAACCACCACGACCGCGCGTGGACCGAGGTCGGCGCGGCCCGTGCCCTCCAGGTCCGCCTCCCCCCGGGCATGCGGGGCGACCGGATCGCCGCCGTCGCCGACCCGGGCGGCCGGCGGCTGCTGCCGGGGTTGCGGACCGAGGCCGCGGTGGCCTTCTCGGGCACGCCGTTCACGCTGCTCGGCGTGGACCCGGACCGCTACGGGCGCGTCGCGTTCTGGCGGGAGGACTTCGCCGGGCAGCCGCTCGGTCGGCTGCTCGCCTCGCTGCGACCGGCCGCCAGGATGCCGCCGCCGGTGCTGGGAGCGGCCGAGGAGATCGAGGTTCGGCTCGCGGCCGGCTCGGTGGCGCGCTCGGGGCCGCCCGAGCTGACCGCCGAGCTGCTCGGCGGGGACGGGCGCATCATCGAGGTGTTCCTCGGACCGGTCCGGCCGGGCCGGCACGCCTACCGCGCAGTCGTGGGCGCGGGCGGGGCGGCCTCGACCGAATCCTACCGGCTGCTGCGGCTCCGGCTGGACGAGAGCGAGGAGCTTGCGGGCGTCGCCGGCGTATACCGGTTCGAGGCGGTTCGGGCACGCCAGAGCGGCAGGTGGCGCCTGATCGGCGGGTTCGACCCCGGCCGCTGGTACGTCCGCAGCGGGCAGGGACGGGCGCTGCCCACGAGGGCCGCCGCCGGTAGCGGAGCGCTCGTCGTCGCGCTGCGCCGTGACGCCGAGGCGAGGGTCACCGTCAACTCCGCGGCGGTCCCCGAGCAGCTGCCCGCGGTGGTCACCACCGGCCTGCTGGAGGACACCGGCCAGGCGGTCGGTGGGCTCGTGCCCGTGAGGGACGCGCAGGGCACCCTGCTCAAGCTCAAGGTGACCGGCGTCGCCCGGGCGCTGCCCGGGACCAACGGCGCGTTCGTCGCCGCGCTCGTGGACCTGGAGGGGCTACTCCTGTACGGGCGTGACACCCGCCTCGCCGGGCGCGCCCATCTCTGGGCGGCGGCCAGGCCCGAAGCGGCCGCCACGGTCGGTCGGCTGGAGGGGCTGGGCGTGGAGATCGAGGAGGACCTGACCGCCGCGCAGCGCCGCGCGGACCTGGGCCGCCAGGCACCCGCGCTCGCGCTGCTGCTGCTGGTGCTGGGTGCCGCCGCGGCGGCGGTGCTGGCGACCGGCGGGGTGATGCTGCACCTCTACCTGGACGGGCGGCGACGGCGGTTCGAGCTCGCCGTGCTCGGCGCGCTCGGCGCGCGCCACCGGGACCTGTGGCTGCCGCTCGCGTTGGAACACGCCGTGCTCGTCGGCTGGGGGGTGCTGGCCGGTGGGGCCGTGGGGCTGGCCACCGCGCTGGTCGCCCTGCCGGCGGTGCCGCAGTTCCTGGACCCGCCGAGGGTGCCGCCGGCCCTGCACCTGCCCGACTGGCCGGTGCTGACCGTCGGTGCCGGGCTGGCCCTGGTGCTCGTCGCCGCAGGCCTGTCGCTGGTCGTGGCGGGGCTGGTGCGCGTGGCCCGGCCCGAGTTGCTGCGGGAGGAGGTGCTGTGACGCCGCCGGCGCGTGGCAGCCTGGTCGCCTGCCGGGACCTGTTCCAGATCTACCGGCTGGCCGGCCACGAGGTCGTCGCCCTGCAGGGCGTCGACCTCGACGTCGCCCGGGGAGAGCTGTTGGCGCTGCTGGGCCCGTCGGGCGCCGGCAAGTCCACGCTGCTGGCGCTGGTCGGGGGCCTGGAACGGCCGGCCGCGGGCCGGGTGTGGGTGGACGGCCAGGATCTCGCGCGCCTGCCGGAGGCCGCGCTCACCGCGTTCCGCCGCAGCCGGGTCGGCTTCGTGGTCCAGAGCCCGGCCCGCAACCTCCTGCCGTACGCCAGTGCCGCGCAGAACCTCGAGCTGCCCATGCGCCTGGCGGGCGTGCCGGCCGCGCGCCGTCGCGAGCGGGCCCGCGCGCTGCTGGCGGCGACCGGCCTCCAGGGCGCGGGCAGCAGGTCGGTCCGTACGCTGTCCGGTGGCGAGCAGCAGCGGCTCGCCGTCGCCGTGGCGGTCGCGAACGAGCCGCCGCTGCTGCTGGCCGACGAGCCCACCAGCCAGCTCGACCGCGCCAATGTCACCCGGGTGCTGGAGCTGCTGCGTCTCCTGCGGGACCAGGCCGGCACCACGGTCGTCATGGTCACCCATGATCCCGAGGCGGCGGGGGCGATGGACCGCACCGTGAGCATCCGGGGCGGCCGGGTGGGCGCGGAGGGCCGCGGTGGCACGGAGTACGCGGTGGTCGGCCCGACCGGATTGGTGCAGCTGCCCGCCCACGCCCTGGAGGTCCTACCCCCCGGCGCTCGAGCGCTGGTGGAGGTCGGGGACGGACCTGTCCTGCTGCACCCGGTCGAGCCGCCCGACGGAACCTCGCGATGACCACGCTGACGGCCGCTACAGGCGACGCTCGATCGGCAGTCGGGAGCGGGTCAGCAGGCCGGCGCCGAGCATGGCGATCATCGGCACCACCAGCAGCGCGATGCCGACGTTGAGCCAGGGCACCGTGATCGGGTACGGGGTGGGGGCCGGCCAGAGGTCGGCGTAGCCCCGGTTGAGGGCGACCAGCACGGCCACGGCGCCGCCGAGCCCGGCGGCCGCGCCGAGCAGTGAGCCCAGCCCGGCGATCACCCCGGACTGGCTCAGCGACAGCAGGCGGCGGACCCGGGGGGAGGCGCCGACGGCGGCGAGCGTGCCGAGGTCTGCGCGGCCGTCGGCGGCGGCCAGCCCGGTGGCGATCGCGGCGGCGCCGAGGGTGATGACGCCGGCCACCACGGCCAGCAGCAGCAGGGTCCGGGTGTCCGACCGCGGCCGCGGGCCCCGCTCGACGTACACCCCGGTGGTGCTGCCGAGCGCGGCCTGGAGCCGGTCCTGCTCGGCGACCGTCGGCATGCGGCCGGTGGTGGCCAGCACGATCGACGGCACGGCATCCAGCCCGAGCGTACGGGCCGTTTGCCAGCTCATCAGGGTGATCGGCGCTCGCGGGCGGTGCGGCAGCGCGGAGCCGGGCGCCGTCACCGTCCGGGTCTGGTCCTTGTCCTTCTCGAACAGGTGGACCGTGGTGATGGTCAGCGTCACCTGCCCGTGGTGCAGGTAGCGCGGGTGGTCGACGACCACCTTGCCGGCATGCAGGGCGGCCGCCGCCCGTTCGGCGTCCTCGGCCGCCAGGCCGGTGAGCGCGCCGACCGCGTCCTGGTCGATGACGAGGGTGAAGCTGTCGGTGAAGCCGTACTTGAGGTAGCGGTAGAGGCCGCCGAGGCCGTCGCAGCGGGCGTCCCGCCGGGCGGCGCGCTGCTCGTCCGGGGTCGGGTCGCGTCGCAGCACCTCGGGCGGGTACGGGCACTGCTGGGCCGCCGGCATCCGCGGTCTGACCGCGCACTCCCCGCCGCCACACGACGGCACGCCGATCCGGTGGAACCGCTCGACGGGCATCGTGTGGCGCAGGCTGGCGACCGCCGGCGCCGACACGGGCCGCCCAGGGCCCTCCTTGCCGCTGGCGTCGAGGACCACGTCCCCGGGCCGGGTGACCGACCGGTAGTCGTCCCTGGCGCGCTGGGTGCTGGCGACGAGCAGGATGCCGACGGCGAGGCTGCCGACGACGGCGGCCATCACGGCCGAGATCGCCGGCGCCGCGGCCGTGCGGTTGCGGGAGGTGTCGCGTAAGGCGATCCGTGGGGCCAGCGGCAGCCAGCGGCCGGCCCGGGCCACCAGGCCCACCACGGCGGGCGTGCACAGCACCAGCCCGAGTTCGCAGACGGCCAGCCCGCCGAGGATGACCGTCGAGCTGCTCTGCCGGGCGCCGGCGGTCAGGGTGGCCGCGCCGGCCGCCAGCAGCGCGGCGCCGAGCACCACCCAGCGCCGCCGCGACCGGGTGATGCCGCGCCGCCCGGCCAGCGCGGCGACCACGTCCTGCCGGGCGGTGATCCACGCCGGAACCAGCGCGGCCAGCACCCCGGTGGCCACCGCCAGCACGGCCAGGCCGGCCAGCGCCGCCGGGAACACCCGGAAGCCACCGGAGCGGACGTGGGTGAGCTGCTCCTCCAGCAGCGGCCGGCCGGCGTAGACGGCGGCGACGGCCAGCACCACGCCGGCGGCCGCCGCGACCGCGCCGAGCACCACGCCGTCGGCGAGCACGATCCGGCGCAGGTGCGCCGGCGTCCCTCCGGCCGCGGCGACCAGCCCCAGGTCGCGGCGGCGGCGGCGGGCGCCCACCGCGAACGCCGGCCCGGCCAGCAGGATGATCTCCAGCATCGCCAGCCCGCCGACCAGCGCGGGGACGCCCACCGCGAACCCGTCCTCCCCGGCGAACTCGGGGTACCGCTCGGCTCGGCTCGGCGGGTGCTCGAGCACGTGGCGGGACACCGCCACCACGCCGTGCGTGTTGAGCTGCTTGACCTGCGCCCAGGTCAGCGGGCCCGGCGTGGCCGCCAGCCAGCGCAGCGCCCGCGGACCTTCCGCCGGCGAGTCGGCCAGCGCCGCCGGCGGCAGCGCGCCCGTGCGCAGCAGGACCGTGGTCGCCTGGAGATCGGTGGGGTCCTCGACGGTGCCCACGACGCGGAGGCTGCGGCCGCCGCCGGCCAGGCGCACGCTGCCCCCCACGTCGACGCCGAGCCGGCGGCCGGCGGCCGGGGTCAGGGCGGCCTCCTCCCGGGTCGCCGGTGCCCGGCCGGCGAGCTGGCGGAGGATGCCGTGCGCCAGCGGGTCGGTGGAGTCCAGCATCCGGGCGCCGACCGTCCCGGCCCCGGCGGCCGTGCGCACCTGGAGGGGGCCGGTCTGGTCGCGGATGATCCTGGTGCCGGGGGGCAGGAGCGCCAGCAGCGCCTCCGCGGTCCATGGGGCGGCCGGCTCGGCCGACTCCGCCACCGCGGCGGCGGGCCCGAACAGGTCGAGGTCGGTCGGGTCCTGGTGCACCGGCCCGTCCATGGCCCGGGCCAGCACGGCCTGGGCGGTGCCCATCAGCCGCTCGGCGCGCTCCTGCGGGGTGAGGGTGAAGGTGTCGGTGTAGACCGCCGCGGACGCCAGCGCCGCCACCGGCAGCATGATCATCGCGACCACCAGGATCGAGCGGCCCTTGGCCCGCCGCGCCTCGCGCCGGGCCACCCGCAGCGCGGCGCGCCAGCCCCTCACCGGCCGCCGCCCGGGGTGGGCAGCAGCTCGTCGGGCTGGTCCAGGGGGCCGGAGGTGTCGACGATGGCGCCGTCGCGCAGGAACACCACCCGGTCGGCCCAGGCCGCATGCCGGGCCTCGTGGGTGACCAGCACCCCGGCCGCGCCGGCGTCCACCCGGGCGCGCAGCAGCCGCAGCACCGCCTCGCCGGTCTGGGAGTCCAGCGCCCCGGTCGGCTCGTCGGCCAACAGCAGGCGGCGCTGGCCGATCAGCGCGCGGGCGATCGCCACCCGCTGCTGCTGGCCGCCGGACAGCTCGTCGGGGAAGCGCGGCCCGTAGCCGCCCAGGTCGACCTCTGCCAGCGCCGCCAGCGCCAGCCGGCGCGTCTGGCGGACCCCGACGCCGTCCAGCTCCAGCGGCAGCGCGACGTTCTCCGCCGCCGTGAGGCTGGTCAGCAGGTTCAGGTCCTGGAAGACGTAGCCGACCCGGCGGCGGCGCAGCGCCGCCAGCGCCGGGCGGCTGCAGGCGCCGAGCGCCGTGCCCTCCACCACGACCTCGCCGCGGGTCGGGCGGTCCAGCCCGCCGGCCAGGTTGAGCAGGGTGGACTTGCCCGAGCCGGATGGTCCCATCACCGCCACCAGCTCGCCCTCCTCGACCGTCAGCGACACCCCGCGCAGGGCGTGCACGGCGGTCGCGCCGCTGCCGTGGACCCGGTGCACGTCGTGAAGCTCAAGGATGCTCATTGCCGGCTCGCCTCCGTGGCGGTGTCTGGCGCCTCCCGCGGCACGCGCAGGGGCGGCGGGGAGTACCGGACCAGGCTGGCTTCGCAGTGGTCCAGCCAGCGCACCTCCGCCTCGGCCTGGAACAGCATGGCGTCCAGCACCAGGCGCCAGGCCAGGTCGGCCGGCTGGTCGGCGCGCGCCTTCAGCCGGGTGTACTCCTGCAGGGTGCGCATGGTGGCGCTGCGCTGGGCCTGGACCACGGCGCGCACGTCCACGCCGGGGGTGGTCAGGGCCAGCGCCAGCTTGATGGCCAGCTCGTCACGGGGCCGGTCGGTCCGGCCGACGGGGGTGGCGAACCAGCTCGCCAGCTCGGCCCGGCCGGCGTCGGTGATCTCGTGGGGCCGCTGCCCTTCCTCGCTCCTGGGCAGCGGGCGGACCAGCTCGTCGCGCTCCAGGCGGGACAGGGTGGTGTAGACCTGCCCGATGTTCAGCGGCCAGGTGCCGCCGGTGGACTCCTCGAAGGCGGCCCGGAGCTGGTAGCCGTGCATCGGGCCGCGTTCCAGGAGCGCGAGGAGGCCATGCTTGATCGACATAGCTACTGAGTATGCATACCCGGTAGGGCTATGGCAAGGGCGCCGGTCAGGCGAGGTTGCGGGCCGCGGCCCAGCGGCTCAGCTCGCGCCGGTTGGAGAGCTGGAGCTTGCGCAGGACGGCCGAGACGTGGGTCTCGACCGTCCGGGCGGAGATGTGCAGACGAGCCGCGGCCTCCTTGTAGGTATAGCCGCTGGCGATCAGGCGCAGCACCTCCCGCTCCCGAAAAGTGAGCTGATCCAGCTCCGGATCGAGCGGCGCCGGCGGGTTGCCGCTGAAGGCGTCGAGGACGAACCCGGCGAGCTTCGGGGAGAAGTACACGTCGCCGGCATGGACCCGCCGGATCGCTTCGCAGAGCTCAGGTCCGGAGATCGCCTTGACGACATAGCCGCGGGCGCCTCCCCGGATCACCCCGATCACGTCCTCGGCGGCGTCGGAGACCGACAGCGCCAGGAACCGCACCTCCGGGTGGGTGGCCAGCACGGCGTCCAGCACGGCGCGACCGCCGCCGCCGGGCAGGTGGACGTCCAGCAGGACCACGTCGGGCTGCAACGCGCGGACCTGCGAGATCGCGGCGGCGACGTCGGCGGCGGCGCCGACGACCTCCATGGCGGGCTCAATCTCGGTGCGTACCCCGGAGCGGAACAGCGAGTGGTCATCGACCACCAGGACCCTGACCCGCCGCTGCTGCTGGCCGGTCACGCCCGGCCCACCGGCATGCGCAGCTCCACCTCGGTGCCCGCGCCAGGGGCCGTGCGGATCGTGGTCGCCCCGCCCTGGCGGCGCATCCGGCCCAGGATCGAGTCGGGGATGCCGCGGCCACCCGGCCCACCCGAGACGGCCTCGTCGAACCCGCGACCGCGGTCCCGCACCACCACGACCATCTGGCCGTCTCCGACCTCGGCGAACACCGACACCCGCGCCACGCCGGCGTGCTTGGCGGCGTTGGTGAGCGCCTCGCCGGCCGCGCCGACGACCGCGCGGGCGCGCTCGTCCAAGCGGCAGCTCCCGACCGTGACCAGCTCCACCGACACCCCGAAGCGGTCCTCGACCTCGCCCGCGGCCGCCTGCAGCGCCGCGACCAGGTCGTCTGGGTCGAGGGCGGCCGCCCCGTAGAGCCAGCCACGGAGCTCCCGCTCGGCATGACGAGCCAGCCGCACCATCTCGCCCGGGTCGCCGGTTCGCTTCTGGATCAGCGTCAGTGTCTGGAGCACCGAGTCGTGCAGGTGGGTCGCCACCTCGGCACGCTCCTCGGCGCGCACCCGGGCGGCGCGCTCGCGGGTCACGGTGCGGGTGAGCAGGAACAGCCAGGGGAGCACCACCACCCCCACCAACGCCAGCACCCCGGCGACGAGGATCGAGAACATCGCCACCGCCCCGGCCGTGCCGGGTTCTCCCGTCCCGGCGATGGCGATCGCGGCCGCGACCGTCACCCCCGTGCCGGCCAGCGTCGCCCCGCCGGCCAGGACGCGTCGCAGGATACGGCCCGCGGCGGCGTCGCCGTCGAGGCGCCTGGCGGCCAGGTACGCCCACGGGCCGACCAGCAGCCCGACGACCACCAGGACGATGACGACCAGCACCGGCAGGGGCGGGGGCGTGGTGTGCTCGACCACCCAGAGGAACGCGGCGAAGACCCCGATGCCGACACCGCCGAGCAGCACGACCCAGCCTGGTCGCAACCGGGAGCCGGCTCGGCGGAGCGGCGGCGGCAGGTCCCGGGTGCCGCCGGCGGACGGTGTCTGGCGGTTCATGACCCGATCATAGGGCGGGCGCGGGCGCTACTCGGTTGCGATCGCGCGCAGCACGTCGACGCGGGTGGCATGGCGTGCGGTCGCGCGGGTGGCCAGGAGGGAGGCGACGACCGCGACGAGCGCGGTGCCGAGCAGGCCGCCGGCCGAGGCGACCAGCCCGGCACCGGGGAAGCCAGTCAACGCGCGCACCGCCAGCCAGGCGGCGGCCATCCCGACGAGCAGGCCGAGGGTCGTGCCGAGCAGCCCGACCACCAGGGTTTCCGCCCGCAGCATGCGGGCGACCTGCCGGGGCCGCATGCCGATGGCGCGCAACAGGCCGATCTCCCTGGTGCGTTCGACGACCGACAGCGCCTGGGTGTTGGACACGCCGAGCAGCGCGATCAGCGTCACGAACCACACCAGGCCCTGCAGCAGGGTGCTGCGGAACGCCGCTTCCTCACGCAGGTTGGAGACGTAGTCAGCGACGGTCCGGACGCCGAGGTTCTGATAGGGCTTCAGCGCGCGCGGCACGCTGCCGGTCCCGTCGCCGCGCAGCAGCGGGCCCTGGTCGCTGAGGTCGGTGCCCGGGACGGTGAGCAGGAAGGCGGCCGACGTCCGCTGCCGCGCATACCCGGCGGCGTAGCTGCCCAGGTCCAGCAGGTAGCCGGCGAGCAGGGGCGAGTCGTCGTAGACGCCCGCGACGCGGTAGGGGGCGGGGCCGGTCCGGGGCAGCTCGATCGTCACGGTGTCTCCGACTCCGACGCCGTGCCGGCGTGCCTGCCCGGCCGAGACCAGCACCGTGGCGTGGTGCAGCCCGCCGAGGCTGCCGGCGCGCAGCCGCAGCCGCAGGACCTGGCCGACGGCTCCGGGGTCGACCGCGTCGATGGCGGTCTCGGCGCTCTGGACGCGTGCCCGGCCGGTGCGGACCTCGACGACCTGCCGGACGCCGTCGACGCGGCGAAGATCCGCGGCCACCTTCGGGTCGAAGGTGGACTCCTGCCCCACGGCGGTGGCGTGCTGGACGATGAGGTCGGCGTGCACGCTGCCGGTCAGCGCGTCGGAGGTCGCGGCCTGCCACGAGGCCGCGTAGGTGGCGACGGCCGCGATCGAGGCCACGGCGACGGTCAGCGCCGCCACCGTGGCCGCGGTTCGCCGCCGGTTGCGGGTGGCGTTCTCGGCGCCCAACCGGGCGCTGATCCCCAAGGGGCGGCCGATGCGGCGCAGCGGTCCGGCCAGCCCACCCACGACCAGCGGAAGCCCCACCACCAGGGCGACGAGGCACAGCCCGGCCCCGACCACGATCCTCCCGCTGTGGGCGGTCGAGATCCCGCGGAGCACCAGCGCGACGCCCCCGACGGCGACGGCGACGGCCACCGCGGCTCGGGTCAGGGGCCGGGACGGGGCCGCGATCCCGTCCTGGAGCGTACGCAGCGGTGGCGTCCGGCCGGCGCGAAACGCGCCCGGCAGCGACGCCGCGACCGCGACGGCGGTTCCCGTCACCACCGCGAACGCGAGCGTCGCCCACCGCGGCGCCAGCCCGGGCGGGAGCAGGTCCTTGCTGGCCAGCCAGGCCAGCAGGCCGGCCGCGGCGCCGACCCCCACGGCGACGCCGATCAAGGACGCCACGGCGCCGACGACGGCGGCCTCGGAGACCACCAGCAGGCCGAGCTGCCGTGGCGTGACGCCGACCACCCGGAGCAGCCCGAACTCGCGGGCCCGCAGCGCGGCCAGCATCGACAGGGTGTTGAAGATGAGGAAGGAGCCGACCGCCAGCGCGAGCACGCCGAAGCCGCGCAGGATCCCGGCCACGGTCCCGAGGAAGTCGCTCACTCCGGCGCTGTCGTCCTGGACGGCGCGGCGAGGGTCGACCACCTCCAACCGGTTGGCGACAAGGCCGGCCAGCGGCCCGGGTGTCGGCGCATCCGGCGCGGCGAGGATGTCGACCGAGCTGTAGCCCGGGACGCCGAGCAGCCGGCGCGCGGTCGCCAGGTCGAATACCGCCAGTGACGCCGGCCCGGCGCCGTCGGTCCCGTTGACCCGCACGATCCCGCTCACGCGCAGCTCGGTCGTGCCCTGGCCGGTGGCCACCTGGACCTCGTCGCCCACGGCAACATGGTCGCTGCGCGCGAAGCCGGCGCTGACGGCGGCCTCACCGGCGCCGGGCGGCTGGCCGGCGACAAGCGCGAGGGGGGACAGCGAGGCGTCCTCGGGCCAGGACAGCCCGAGCGACGGGCCCCTGACGCTGCCGGTCACGGGCTTGAGCTGCACCCCACCAAGGACCTTGCCGCCCGCAGCCCGGACCCCCTTCAGGCGGCGCAGCCGCGCCGGCAGGTCGGCCGGCAGCACCGGACGTGCCTCTCCCTCCAGGGTGGAGGCGGCGCGCACGGTCGCGGTCGCCTGCCGGGGGGCGAGGTTGCCGATGCCGGCCGTCAGGCTGTCGGTGAGCAGCAGCGTCCCGGCGATGAACGCGACCCCCAGCACCACGGCCAGGACCGACAGGGTCAAGCGCCCCCGGTGGGCCCACAGCCCCTTGCCGGCCAGGCCCCACACCGCGCCGGCGCCGTTCACGGCAGCAGCTCGTCGTCGTCGCGGGCGGGCCCACGGCCCAGGACGCGAGCGAGGACGGCGTCGGGGGTCGGGTCGGTCAGCTCACCGGTCACCCGGCCGTCTGCGAGGAACACGATCCGCTGCGCGTAGGAGGCTGCCCGGGGGTCGTGGGTCACCATCACGATCGTCTGGCCGCTGTCGCGGCAGGTGGCTTGCAGCAGGGCGAGCAGCTCCGTGCCGGTGCCCGAGTCGAGCGCGCCGGTGGGTTCGTCGGCCAGCAGCACCGCCGGCCTGGTGACCAGCGCCCTGGCGACCGCGACGCGTTGCTGCTGCCCGCTGGACAGCTCAGCCGGCCGGCGGCCGAGCCAGGAGGCCAGGCCGAGGGAGGCGACCAGATGTCCCAGCCAGGCCGGGTCTGGCGTACGACCCGCCAGCGCCAGGGGCAGCCGGACGTTCTCGGCGACGGTGAGGGTTGGCAGCAGGTTGTAGGCCTGGAACACCACACCGATGCGGTCGCGGCGCAACACGGTCAGCGCCCGCTGACCGACCCCGCCGAGGTCGCGGCCTTCGACCTGGATCCGGCCCCGAGTCGGCCGGTCGAGACCGCCGAGCAGGTGCAGCAGGGTCGACTTGCCCGAGCCCGACGGGCCCATGACGGCCGTGAACGTCCCGGCCTCGAATCCGACCGAGACGTCGTCGAGCGCGGTCACGGCGCCGCCCCCCTGCCCATGGACCTTGGTGATCCCCACGGCGCGGACCGCGGCGGTGTCGGCGGGGGCTTCGGCAGCGGCTTGCATCGCGGCTCCTCGTGTGCCGTCCCGGGAGTGGGCTGCGCTGTGTCACCTCCAGTTTCGGAAGCGTCAGGTCACGCCACATCCGGCAGCGACCCGGAAAGATCCCGGAGACGGGTCCCGGAGGCCCCTCCGTGATCGGGCCGGATCGAGCAGGATCAGCCGAGGATCTCGGTCACGTACGCCGCGATGGACTTCTCGCCGAGCGCCCGGGCGGCCGCGACGCGGTGATGGCCGTCGGAGACGTAGTAGTGACCGTGGAGCCGGTAGACCTCGATGGGGGGAAGCTCTCTTCCCTCACGCAGGGCCATCGCGATGGCCTGGAAGCGCCAGCGGCTCCGCTCGTCGGTGGGGAGGAAGTCGCGGTCGAACTTGCCGTCGGCGCCGTCGGTGGCGCCGACGATGTCCCGCAGGAGGATCTCCCGTTCTTCCTCGTTGCGCGACCCGCCCAGTCCCAAGATCGTCGCCTCCCTCAGGGTGGGCAGGTCGAGCCGGTGTGGCTGCCCGTGCAGTGCCGCCGCGACGCGATGGCGCTGGTGCTTTCGGCGTGCCTGATCGAAGGCGTCCTCGGCGTCCAGCCAGGCACGGCCAGTCGGGCCGCGGAACGGTCGGTTCAGGCCGAGGAGGCGTCCCGCGAGCCAGAACACGGCGACCGGGATCGCGCAGACCGCGAGATAGAGCAGCAGGGTCCGGACCATGGCCCACCATAGGGTCGAGAATCTCCTAATCCACCATGTTGGTGGAGGCGGGTCAACGGATTGCAGCGTTCAGACGGCCGACTCGGCAGCGGTGAGGCTGTGCTGCTGGGCCAGCAGGACGTAGCCGTCTTCGAGGGTGGGAACGACGGGTTCGGCGTCGGTGGATGGTCGAGCTGCGGCGACGATGCGGTAGCGGGTCGCGCCGTCGTGGGGGAGGGCCGAGACCACGGTGCCGACCGACGGGGCTGGACCGCTGCCGACCAGCGACCACACGTTGCCGTTGGCCCGCGCGGTGAGGTCGCCGACGGTTCCCCGGTAGATGAGCCTGCCCCGTCCGAGGACGGCCAGCTCGGTGCAGGTCTGGGCGACGTCGTCGACGATGTGGGTGGAGAGCAGCACCGTCCGGCGCTCGGCGAGCTGGGACAGCAGGGTGCGGAAGCGGATGCGCTCCTCGGGGTCCAGGCCCGAGGTCGGCTCGTCGACGATCAGGAGCTCGGGGTCGTTGAGCAGGGCTTGGGCGATGCCGACACGGCGGCGCATGCCCCCGGAGTACCCGCGGAGCTTGCGGTCGGCGGCGTCGGCGATGTTGACCAGCTCCAGCAGCTCCCCGACCCGGCGTCGCCGGTATGGCCGGTCGTCGAGCCCCTTGAGCAGCGCCACGTAGTCCAGGAACTGGCGCCCGGTGAGGTCTGGGTAGACGCCGAGGTCCTGCGGGAGGTAGCCGAGGACCCGTTGCACGGCCAGTCGCCCGTCCGCGGTGGCCAGGTCGTGGTCGCCGATGGTGATCCGGCCGCTGTTGGGACTGATCAGCCCGGTGAGCAGCCGCATCAGGGTGGTCTTGCCGGCGCCGTTGGCGCCGAGCAGGCCGAGGATCCCGCCGGGGACGGTCAGGCTGACCTCCTCGAGCGCGCGGACCTTGCCGCGGAAGGTCTTGCTCACCCGGACGATGTCGAGTCGCATCGGTGCTCCTATTCGCCGGTACGGGCGTTCAGCGCGCGAGCCGCCGCGAGGATGGCGGCGGCGAGGCCGAGGATCAGGGCGAGTGACAGCAGGGCGGTGCCAGTCGTCGGCCGGGGCCTCAGGAAGTCGAGGGCGACGCCGGCGGGGCCCGGGGTGGCGTTGGGCGAGTCGAAGAACACCCGAAGGGGGTAGTCCATCGTCAGCGAGAAGACGGTGCCGGCGAACGAAGGGAACTCGCTCTCCACCTCGGTGGCCGCGGCCCAGAAGAAGAGCGCGACGATCAGCACGCGGAACAGGGGCGTGGGCATCAGCTGCGGGCCCAGAAACGACAACGACCCCGCCAGCAGCAGCAGTGGCAACACGATCACCATGAAGGTCGCCAGGCCCCACCACAGCGCGGCGGGCTGCCCGCGCCACACCATGAATCCCAGCGCCACGACGACGTAGAGCAGCGCGACGGGAATGGCGGTCGCGGCGCAGGCCCCAAGGTACTTGCCGACCAGCCGGGTGCCGGGGTTGGCCGGGGTGGAGTCGAGCAGCTCCGCCACGCCGAGCTTGCGGTCGCGAACCAGACGGTCGGCGAGCACGATCCCGAAGATCATCGGCAACACCGGGGTGAACCAGCCGAGGGCGTCGACCATCCACACCTTGGGGCTGGTCTCGTACCGGTAGCGCTGCAGGCCGGTGCTGTCGGTGCCGAGCACGGCGAACAGGGCGTACAGCGCGAAGGGCAACGCGGTGGCGATCCAGATGGCCGGCTTGCGCAGCTGCATCCACAGCTCGTAGCGCGCCGTCGCGGCGAACGCCGTCATTCCGCCTCCTTGGTCAACAGCCGGCTCGGGCGGCGCAGCAGCAGCCACCCGGCGGAGGTCATCGCCGCGCCGGCGGCGAGTAGGGCCAGCCGGTTGGCGGCCCAGTCCTGGGCGACCGTGCCGCGGGTGGTGGCGAACAGGTACAGCAGCCTTGACCAGCGGTGCTCCTGCAACGGACCCGCCGCGGCGTACTCAAACACCCAGAGGGAGGCGACGACGGCGGAGGCCACGGCGGGACTGCCCGACACCGCCCCGGCGAGCAGGCCGAGGCCGCACAGGCACAGCGTGGGGGCCAGCCAGGTGAGTTGCCCGGCCAGCGCCGGCTGCGCCTCGGGCCAGCGGTGCCACCAGCCGCTGGCGACCATCAAGGTGGCGGTGGTCAGGGCGATCACCGCGACCCAGCCGGCGGTGACCACCAGGCGGCGCAGGATCGTCGTGCGGTAGGCGGTCGGCAGCGTGAGCTGGAGCTCGACCACCGGGTCGCGGCCGACCAGGTTCGCCGCGCCCATCCCGGCGGCCAGCGGCAGCGCCAGCTCCAGCAAGGAGTGAAAGATTTGCGCGGTGTCGCGGCTCGGCTGATCGAGCCGGATGGCCCCGTCGACCGCCACCAGGACCAGCCCGACGGCCGCGGCCAGCGGCGTGACCAGGGCAGCCCAGCCGGCCCGGTACACCTCATGGCGCCACAGCGACATCGGTCTCATGCCTGGTAGGTAGCGTCCGACCGGCCGGTGGTTCACCGGCCGGCTCACCATGCGACCGGGCGGTGCCAGCCACCTCGGGGGCGGCCGGGGCGCCGGCTGAGCGCGAGGGCCGTCGCCGCCAGTGCGAGCGTCGCTGCGACGGTCCCTGGGCTGGTCGCCCAGATCTCCTGCATCCTGGCGGCAAGCCAACCCTCCGACAGCTCCGGGATGCCGACCGTCGCCACCCGCAGCACCCAGAGCGCGGCGGCCACCAGCAGCGACACGTTCGGGCCGATCCACATCGCCAGCACCAGGCTCAGCGCCAGCAGCAGCGTCATCGGTCCCAGCCACGCGACGACCAGGTCGACCAGCCCCACCTCCGTGGCGACCAGGCGCACCACCGCCGACGCCGCCACGGCCAGGGTGAGGTCGTAGGCGAAGACCAGGGTCACCCGGGCCAGCAGCACCAGCCTCGGCGACGTCGACGTGATCGCCAGCGCCTCGAACGCCGGCTCCCGCTCCGGCCCGTAGACCCCGGCGACACCGGCGACCGCGATCAGCGGCGCGGCCAGCGACAGCACGGTCGCGCCGCTGCCGTGCCCGCCCGCGGCGGCCGCCACCACGGCGCACGCCATCACCAGGATCGACGCCACCCAGACCGGCGGGCGCACCAACCGCAGCTCCGCGCGCAGCAGCTCCGCGGCGAAGCGGACGCCCCGCCTGCGGAACGGCGGGGCCTGCGGGGCGAGGGCCGCCCGGGCCAGCGCCGCCCGAACGACCGACGGGGCGCTCGGCGGCGCCTCCGTCGGCGTCCAGGTCGCCGCGGCCGCGGCCGTCCAGCCACGCAGCGCCGCCCGGCACGAGGAGCAGGCGGCCAGGTGGGTCTCGACCGTCGCTCGCTCCGGTGGGTCCAGCACGCCGGCGGCGTACTCGGCGAGCGCGTCGGTAGGGTGCCGCATGCCGTCCCCGCTCATGGCCTCTCCTCCGCATACCCGCGGTCAACCAATGCGCGGTGAAGGGCCGCGCGGGCGTGGTGCAGCCGGCTCTTCACCGTCCCCACCGGTACGTCCAGGACCTCCGCGATCTCCCTGTGCGGCAACCGGGCCGCGAACGCCAGCGCCAGCACCTCGCGGTGGTGTGGGGCGAGCGCGGCGAACGCGTCGGCGATCGCTGCGTGCTGCACCCTGGCGATGGCCCACTCCGCGGGCCCAGGAGCCTGGTCGGCCCGGCCGGCGAGGCCGTCGAGCGGCAGCTTCTGCGGCTCCTGGACCCGCAGCCGGTTGTGTGCCTGCCGCCGAGCGATCCCGAACATCCAGGTCCGCACGCTGGAACGCCCGGCGTACAAGTGTGCCGAACGCCACACCGCCAGCAGGGTGTCCTGCAGGAGCTCCTCGGCCACCATCCGATCACGCGCGTACCGCTGCAGGAAGACGAACAACCTGTCCGCGTGCCGCCGGTAGAGCGCCGTCAAGGCAGCCGCGTCGCCGGCGGCGATGCGCCCGACCATCGCGAGATCGGCTTCTGACGCCGATGGGTCCTCGACGCCGGAGGCCGCCTCGGGCGACGGCCACCGCAACCGCAGCCGATCCGGAACCGGCATGGCATCCGCACCTGTGTCCATCAACCAGTGAGTAGCAGCCTAGGGCTTCCTGGTTCACTCCGGAGTAGCACCAGAGGTCCCTAGCCGAGCTTGAGTATCCCGATGATCATCCAGACGATCCGTCTGGATCCGTCTGGATCCGTCTGGATCCGTCGAGAGCCGTCTCGACCGACGAGGCATCCAACGTGAGCAGGCCAAATCCGTGGGTATGGATGGTCCGCGCGGACCGCAGGCGCCACGACTACAGGTATGGGCGGACCGAGGTCTTGGAGCTCAGGCAGCAGCTCCGAACCGTCGTTCCAGGGAACGCTCCTCCCTCTTGACCACGACATTGGTCAGCACCCAGCACGGCCGGCCGAAGCAGCAGCTCGCCTGAGCGGCGAAGACCAGGTCGTGGCGCCGGCCGCCTGTTCCGCCTCGACCTGGTCCCAGCGCCAATTGGTGACGGGCAGCCCGCCGCACAGCGGCGGGAAGGAGTCCGCGACCAACCCCAGGCACAGCCCGGGCACGTGGTCTCGGCTCTGCAGCACCCCACTAGCAGCAGCGGGCCAGCAACCACCGCGGCACGCGCACGCCCTTCAGGTTCTGATCGGGTGCCTCTTCGACGTTGACGTTGACCTGATCTTGCTTCCGATCGTTGGTTGGCGTCGAATCCTCGCAGATCCCGCGAAGGAAGGAGACGGCAAATGCAGCAGGAGGCCTACCCGGTTCGATTCACAGTCGACTACCCCGATCGACCCCTCGACCGGCTGACCACCGCCTTCCGGGTCTTTGTGGCCATCCCCATCCTGATCTTGCTGGGGACCGTGTCCGGCGGAGAAAGCTGGCAGTGGGGCACCGACAACACCCAGGCCGCCGTCGTCGGGGCCGGTGGGCTGCTGTTCTTGGGGCCGCTGCTGATGATCCTGTTCCGCCACAAGTACCCGCGGTGGTGGTTCGACTGGAACCTGGAGCTGCAGCGGTTCGGCAACCGGGTGGCCGCGTACCTGGCGTTGATGGACGACCGCTACCCGGCGACCGACGAGCACCAGTCGGTCCACCTCGACTACCCCTATCCCGACGTCCCGCAGGATCTCAACCGGTGGCTGCCGCTGGTCAAGTGGCTGCTGGCCATCCCTCACTACGTCGTGCTGCTCTTCCTGGACATCGCGGCGCTGGTGGTGGTGATCGTGGCCTGGTTCGCAATCTTGTTCACCGCCCGCTACCCGCGGGGGATGTTCGAGTTTGTGGAAGGCGTGATCCGCTGGCACAACCGTGTGATCGCCTATGCGTGGGTGCTGACCACCGACCGCTACCCACCGTTCCAACTCAGCCAGTAGGGGCGGGACGCTGCCGCCATTCCAGCACCCAGCGATCACGCCAACTTCGCACGGAAACCTACTCCAATGAGTGATGAAGTCTGACTGTGTTGCAGCGACAGTCCCGCAATCGGGTCCGACGTAGCGGGCGGGCCAAATGGGAGAGATCATGCGTAACGAGAAATGTTCGCACTGCGGTAAGTGGAAGATCGAGAGCGTGGCTCTCGTGGCCGTCGGCTTCTGGGTCTACGCCATCGTGACCGGTGGCAAGAATTTTTGAGTGCGACGACATGCACGGTGGTCTCAGTGCTCGCCTTGCTTACCTCCTTGATCGTCCCTGCGGAACCGGCGGCTGTCGGTGGGGGAGCGCCCGGTCGGCGGGGCGGGGGGCCGGGGCGCCCAGGTAGGCGATCGACCTCACCGACCTCGCATGTAGCGGGGCCGTGCTACCCTCGAGTGAGCACGGGTTCACGGTTGACTTCGTGGTTCACGGTCGAGCTTGTCCCTTTGCCGCCAGCGCCACCCGGCGTCGGCGTGATCGACACCTCCAAGCTGACGGAGGGAGGGACAACCCCCATGACTGTTGGAACCGTCAAGTGGTTCAACGCCAACCGCGGCTACGGCTTCATCCAGCCGGAGTCCGGCAACGACGTCTTCGTCCACGCCAGCGCCATCGCAGATGGCGACTCGCTGCAGGATGGCCAGAGCGTCGAGTTCGACGTCACCCAGGGCCAGAAAGGCCCCCAGGCCACCAACGTGCGAGCGGTCGCCGCCCAGTAGCCCTCAACGCCCGAGCGACCCGGCTGCGGGACGCGAGGCGGCTGGTCCGGCTGTTCGGGCAGCCGCCTCCCAAGGGAGGAGGCCGCCATGGCCCCACTGTTGCAGTCCGCGTCCACCCCCGCCGGCGGCGACGCCGTTGTCACCGTGCGCGGCGACATCGACGCTCAGACCGCCGGCCAGCTCTGGCAGTACCTGAGCTACCTGGTCGGCCAGGGCCACCACCACATCGTGCTCGACCTTCGCGGCATGGTCCTGATCGACTCGGCCGGGGTCGAGATCCTGGCCCGGGTGTCGGCCTGGACCCGCCGCAAGGGCGGCGAACTGGTCCTGCGGTCGATGAGCCCGGCCCTGGCCGAGCAGCTGGAGCTGGCCCGCCAGGCCCAGGACCACCGGCACCATCACCCCTCGGCCGCCGGCGAGCAACCGCCACCGGCGGTCAGATGATGCCCGCGGACGGCAACGGGCCCATCGACGGGGGCATGTCCCCGTCGCTGTTGCAGCAGCTGACGTTGGCCATCCTTGACCACTCGGCCGATGAGGGCCTGCGGATCATCAGGACGCTCCGCTCCTACCTCGACACCTGGGAGTTCTTCCTGCAGGACCGGCAGCAGCTGCGGGACCATCTCCTTGTGGTCCACCACGCCGGCTCGTCGTGCCTGGAGGCTGATCCGGCAAGCCTCAACCGCCAGCACTGGGACGCCCACGGCAGCGACCTGGCCAGCTTCCTGGCCGCCCACCCGGTCCAGGGATGACGACAGACGATGCGCCAACGCCGAAACGGCGCGCGAGGAGGAGTTGATCCGAGCATGGCCCGTCTTGGGGGCACGCCCCGGATGCTGCCCGACCAGCCGGTCCCGGTCGTCGATCCTGAGGTCGAACGGCTCGCCCATGTGCTGGTGGACGGGTTGATCGAACGGTTGGCGGCCGAGCCGGCGATCCCCGCCACCAGCCTGCTCGACCACCTGGCCGAGCAGCTCCAGCAGGCCGCGAGCCTGCGCCGACTCAACGTGGTGCGCCGCATCCCTGGGTCGACGTCGGCCGCCTGGTCGCCCGCGACCCCGCGGCGGCCATCGCGCTCGCCTGCCCCGCCCGATCTACCCTGAACGGAGTGTCGTCCCACTTGCCTGCAACCCCAACGACCTCGATCCCAACTCGCATCACACCTCGAACGGCCTTTGCCGAGCTCGGCATCCCCGCCGACCTGACCGCGGCGCTGGCTGCCCGCGGCATCACCACCCCCCGCCCGATCCAGGCCCACGCCCTGCCCGACGCCCTGGCCGGCCGGGACGTCCTCGGCCGGGCCGAGACCGGCTCGGGCAAGACCCTGGCCTTCGGGCTGCCGCTGCTGATCCGGACCGCCTCCGCGCCCGGGGAGCGGCGGGCGCGGCAGCCTCGCGGGCTGGTGCTGGTCCCGACCCGGGAGCTGGCCGACCAGGTCCACGACGAGCTCCTCCCGCTGGCCGGCGTGCTCGGCCTGCGGCTGCTGGCCGTCTACGGCGGGGTGCCGCTCGGCCGGCAGGCCCAGGTGCTCCGGCGCGGCACCGACGTCGTCGTGGCCACCCCCGGGCGGCTGCTGGACCTGCTGGGGCAGGGAGCCTGCTCGCTGGACCGGGTCGACGTCGCCGTCCTGGACGAGGCCGACCACATGGCCGACATGGGCTTCCTGCCCGCGGTCACCTCACTGCTGGACCGCGTCCCCCCTGGAGGCCAGCGGCTGCTGTTCTCGGCCACCCTCGACGGCCAGGTCGACACCCTCGTCCGCCGCTACCTCACCGACCCCGTACGGCACACGGTCGCGCCCGCCGCCGCTCGGATGGACCACCAGATCCGCGCCGTCACGGCGACCGACAAGGTCGCGGTCGCGGCCGAGCTCGCGGGCCGCCACGGCCGGACCCTGGTGTTCGTGCGCACCAAGCACCGCGCCGCCCGCCTCGCCCGCCAGCTGGACCGGGCCGGCGTCCGGGCCGGCGCCTTGCACGGCAACCTGGCACAGCCGGCCCGAACCCGCGCCCTGGCCGCCTTCGCCGCCGGCACGGTGCCGGTGCTGGTGGCCACCGACATCGCCGCCCGCGGCCTCCACGTGGACGGGATCGGCCTGGTGGTGCACTTCGACCCACCGACCGAGGCCAAGGCCTATCTGCACCGCTCCGGCCGCACCGCGCGCGCCGGCGCCGCCGGCACCGTGATCACCCTGGTCCTGCCCGAACAGGCCACCGAGGTCGCCAGACTGCAACGGCGCGCCGGTGTCGCCGCGTGACCGCCGCCTAGAACACGCCGGGCCCCCTGGACGGCAGGTTTGCCGAGCGGCCCCAGTTTGCGCCCGGCGCCGGCTGGCAAGTCACCCGGCATCAGCTGACCCGCGACCGGGCGGCTCGGTCCTCGAGGCCCGGGCCTGGCCATCATCTCATCCGCTGCTCGACAGAACGGAGCCCGCATGGCCAGCGCCGGCGGCGAATCGACCGCCCGACCGATGGCACCCAAAGGCCGGTGGAGCGAGTACACCCAGCTCTCCCGGCAGCTCAGGCAGGCCGGCCTGCTGGACCGCCGGCGGGGCTGGTATGCCACCAAGGTCGGCCTCAACCTGGTCCTGCTCGCCGCCGGGCTGGTGAGCTTCGCCATCCTTGGCGACTCCTGGTGGCAGCTGGTCACCGCCGCCTACCTGGCGGTGGTGTTCACCCAAATCGCGTTCGTGGGCCACGACGCCGGCCACCGGCAGATCTTCCGCTCCCGCCGCGCCAACGACCGCGTGGGCCTCCTCCACGCCAACCTGCTGGTCGGGGTGAGCTTCGACTGGTGGGTCGCCAAGCACAACCGCCACCACACCAACCCCAACCACGAAGACCTGGACCCCGACATCAACTTCACCGCGCTGGCGTTCACCGCCAGCCAGGCCAGCGCCAAACGTGGGCCGATCCGGCTGCTCGCCCGCCACCAGGGCTGGCTGTTCTTCCCCCTGCTGCTGTTGGAAGCAGCCCACCTGCACCTGGCCAGCATCAAGTCCATCCTCAAAGGCTCGGGCCGAGCCAACACCGTCGAGGGGGCCCTGCTGCTGGCCCATGTCGCCGGCTACCTCACGGCGCTGGTGCTGGTGCTGTCACCGCTGCAGGCGGTGGCCTTCGTGGTGGTTCAACAGGGCCTGTTCGGCTTGTACCTGGGCTGCTCGTTCGCCCCCAACCACAAGGGGATGCCGACCCTCACCGAGGCCGACCAGCTGGACTTCGTCCGCCGCCAGGTGCTGACCTCCCGCAACGTGGCCGGCAGCCGGCTGGTCGACTTCCTCTTGGGCGGGCTGAACTACCAGATCGAGCACCACCTGTTCCCCAACATGCCAAGGCCCAACCTGCGCCGCGCCCAGCCCCTGATCCGCGCGTTCTGCCGGCAACACGGCCTGGCCTACACCGAGGCCAGCCTGTTCGGCTCCTACGCCCAGGCCATCCGCCACCTCCACAGCGTCGGGGCGCCACTACGATCCGCGGCGGAAGCTGCTGACGGTTGACTGAAGGGGCGCGCCGGCGGGGTCTGGGCCGAGACGCCCCTTCAGGCGCAACAGCCGCCCGAACAGGTACTTGGCCCGGAACGGCCACCACCGGGTTACCCACGGTGGCGGACTGGTACCGGTGTCCGACTCCGGATAGCCCTGGTCGACACGATCACCAGCCGTGATCTCGCCGCCCCGCCGTCATCGGGCGCTGGGGCCGGCGAGTGGCGGTTCGGGCCGCCTCCTCCAGCATCTCGCCGACAACGGCGACCCAGCGACGCTGGGTGATGCGACCGGCGCAAGGGAGCCCGCCTTCCGGGTTCACCGTCTCGACCTCGAGCACATGGAGGCGGGCACGGTCGACGACGAAGTCGACCCGGGCGAAGCCGTTGACGATCTGGCCCCCCGGCCAGGCGTACAGCAGGCGGACGGCGAGCTCGCACTCCTCCTTCGAGGGCGCGACCTCGCGCACGGTCGACAGGCTCGCCTTGGCGTGCCAGCCGCTGGGCACCTTGACCATCCCGTAGACCGGCACCGGCTCGCCCCCGATGACCACCAGGAGGACCGATCGCTGGCCGTTCCGGATGCCCTCGAGGAACGGCTGCACCACGAACCCACTCGTCCTGCCGGCCAGCGCCAGGTAGTGCCGCGGCGAGACGTCGGCGAGCAGGTGCACGTCCTGACACAGCTCGCCGTCGATGGGTTTCACCACCGCGGCGCGCCAGCCCGCCTCGGCGGCCGACCGCTTGAGCGCGCCAATTCCCGCACGCGAGGGCCGGTACAAGGACGGCACCACGGGAAAGCCGCGTCGCTGGTAGTCGAACAGGTAGTGCTTCCGGCAGCCGTACCGCAGCCGGTCCGGGTCGTTGACGATCGGCCCGGCGAACTGCTCGCGTGCCAGCTCGACATAGCGCTGAGCGGGCTGGATGTGTTGCTCGCGAAGGGAACCAAGGTATCGGTGGAGGAGGACGTCGCTGGCGGCGACGAGGTCCGGGAGGGGCCCGGTGAACGGTGCGATCTCGCGCCAGTCGAACAGCCGGACCGTCCAGCCGTTGGCGGCCAGGCCCCGTTGCAGGAGGGCGGTCTCGTTGTCGTGGCTGTAGCGGCCGGCGACCCGCTTGGCCGTGACCGCGAGCTTCCTGGCCATGGACCATCCTCTCGCGCTGGGGTGCTCAGGCGGTGCGCTTCAGCGCCGACCTGCACTGCTCCAGGAAGGCCTGCTTCAACGACTTGTCAACCTCCCCGGAGTCCAGTGCCTTGCGCACCAGCGGGATGCTGACCAGGCGATCGAAGAAGTCGAGCTCGGCCTGGTACAGCCGGTTGCTCGACTTGCGGTGGGTCAGCTCGGCCAGGTCGAGGCGATACTCGGCGAGCGTCCGTTCCTGCGTGGTCAGGGGGCCATCGGACGGGTGTTGGAGCAGGTCGGACAGGTCTGGGTGCTCGATCAGCAGCCGGTCCCACTCGAACGCCGTGGAGTAGATCGAAAGCTCGGTCTGCTCCCGCAGCTCCTCGCGGAACCGTAGAAGCTGGACGGCGTTGAACACCACCGTGATGAGCGACAGCACCAGCGCGCCAACCGCGGTGATGGTCGTGATCGAATCCGCGCTCACTCCTGGCTCTCCTCCGACGGTTCGACCAGGATCGCCGTCCCTCTCCAGGTGCGCAGGAACGCGTCGAGCGCGAGCGGCAGGAACGCGCCGTCGCGCCGCGCCGGGTCGTGGTGGAGCAGCATGTCCCCGTCCCGGCCGACCAGCAGCACCTGGTGCCCGGTGTCGCGGGGCCCGCCGGAGGAGGGGCTGCGCACGGAGACGATCACCGGAGCGCCGGCGGCGAGGGACGCCCCGATGGTTCCCAGCGCCTCGTCGATCATCTGACGCCGTACCCAGGCGAGCTCGGCGCGGGTGTCGTCGTCGAGCGGCCGGCCGGCAAGGTACCGCGCCTCCTGGCCGTCGAGCAGGAACCAGTTGCGCCGGCAGGCGGGCACGCCGCGGGCGCGCAGCATGCCCACCAGCTGGGAGTGCAGCCAGAACCTGGTTGGATCGAACGCGCCGGCGGCAAGCGCGTCCGCGAGGACCTCGCCCATCGTCGCGGACCGCCGCTGGTGTTCGAGGACCATGGTGGCGCAGGCGATCGCGCATCCGGCCCGCGGCCAGGGAAGGTCGCGCAGCTGCGGCGGCAGCTCGCCCGGCACCAGGTCCCACTGGCACCGGAACGGCACGTCGAGGCGCCCTCCCGGGACCAACGTGACCGGCTGCGGCCCCATGCTCAGTCCACGCCTCCGTGCACCAGCCCGCCGTCCTTGTAGACGGCGACGATGCGCTGCCCGAGCGTGGCGAAGTCGAACGGGTCGCCGTCGACCACCACCAGGTCCGCCCGCTTGCCGGGCTCGAGCGAGCCGAGCTCGCGGTCGAGCCCCATGAGCTGGGCGGCGGCGCTGGACGCCGAGACGAGTGCCGCCGTCGCCGTCATGCCGCACTCCGCCATCAGGGCGAGCTCGCGCAGGTTCCGGCCGTGCCGGGCGACGCCCGAGTCGGTGCCCATGGCGATCCGCACACCGGCCTCGAGCGCGCGCCGGAACGCCTCCCGATGGACCTCCATCATCTCCTTGGTCTTGGCCACCGCGTACCCCGGCACGGGCACGCCTTCGGCGGCGGCGTCCAGCAGGCCGTGCGGCGCCGACAGCGTCGGGACCAGCCAGGTGCCGCGCTCCAGCATCAACGCGATGCCTTCGTCGTCGATGAACGTCCCGTGCTCGACCGAGCGCACGCCGGCGCGCACCGCGGCCTTGATGCCCTCGGTGCCCTGCGCATGTGCCATCGCGTAGCGGTTGGCGGCGGCGGCCTCGCGGACGATCACCTCGAGCTCCTTGTCGCTGAACTGGCGACCGCTGGGATCGTCTGTGGGAGAGAGCGCCCCACCGCTGGTGGCGACCTTGATCACGTCCGCGCCATCGCGAATCAGCTCGCGGACCTTGCGCAGGACCTGGTCGACTCCGTCCACGATCCCCGATGGCCGCCCGGGGTGGGGTGGGTTGCGCGGGAACACCCCGCCGCACGGCATCCAGTGGTCGCCGTGCCCGCCTGTCTGGCTGAGCATCGTGATGGCGA
>Ga0307278_10000257_pt1 | contig 27406 bp, 26 predicted proteins | sample ER_DNA_117_FD_194482 | JGI IMG/M metagenome (GOLD analysis project Ga0307278, IMG submission 194482) | Bulk soil microbial communities from the East River watershed near Crested Butte, Colorado, United States - ER_DNA_117 | ecosystem: Environmental > Terrestrial > Soil > Floodplain | place...
TCCCACAATGTAATCCGACTACAACGAGGTCGCGCGCCACTCCATCGAGTTGCGCGACATTAGGAAGCAATCCCCACCGTTCGAAGCCGAGACGCTCAAACAATTTCAAACTCGGCTCGTTGTGACCAAAGATCAGACCAAGGAGCGCTGTAATCCTCAGCGATGGCGCGCGGGCGATCGCCTGTTCTAACAATCGCTGCGCCACACCGCGACGCCGGAATTCTTCGTCGATATAAACGCTGATCTCGGCTGTGCCGCGATACGCACAGCGCGGCAGGAATTTCTTGAAATCGAGCCAGCCAATCACGCGGCCGTCAGATTCTGCGACCCAGAATGGATATTGCTCCGGCGAATGTTCGCGGAACCACGGCAAACGCATCTCGACCGTAGTCGGCTCAAGCTCGGCTGTCACCATGCGCGTCGGCACAGTGGCGTTGTAAATCTCCACGATCGCCGGCAGGTCGGCCTCAACAGCATCGCGAATGATCATTTCGTACGAGATACAGTTTCGCACCGCAAGAGCAAGCTCGACAGCACAACCAGCTTCCAGCAGTCAGGGCTTATGTTTCTTAACGGGGCTTCGCGTAACGGCGGGAGAACGCGTTGGTGTGAGCGTCGAATTAGCCGACGCGGTCGCTGCTGGGCTGGCGATGGGGAATGCAAACGCCGGCGACGGCACAGCAGATGCAGCGGCCGAGGCAGACGGTGTCACACTTGGAGAAGGCAAGGGGCTCGGGGTCGGGCTGGGAGTAGGCGAAGGCGGAATGATATTTTCCCAGTGATGCAACGGCACACTCGCGCCTCCGATCTCTTTGACGAGCGCTTCGCAGCGCGCCTGAAGTTTTTCCAAATCCGGCGGGCCAACTGGCTTGTCAGCCGTTCCGGGAAAAACTATATAAGTCACCTTGAGATCGCTCACGGGCCGATTGTAAGGCGTCGAAAGCGCGTTGATCTGTTTTGCGATGCGCAGCGACGCCTCTCCGGCTTTATCATTCGGCCCGACATCACCCACTATGGCCGGATAAATCGCATCTTCGAAGACGACCAGCGCATAATCACCCGGTTTGACTGGGTCAGGAACGTGCGTAAATGCGCCGGGCACCACGATAAAAGGATCAGTTGCGCCGATCAGAAAGCTGTACTTTTTCAGTGTGCCGACTTCGGCACGCAATTGGGCGATCGCATTGCGCAGGTCGCGTTTGCGCATAGGAGCGGTAGTTGCAAGCGCGTATTCGTCTTCTGCGTGTTTCAATGCCGCTTCGGTCGCGGGAAGATATGGATTAGGCGCGGCCGTTTTCTTTGGCCAACGATAACTAGTGGACGGCTTGAAGTTAGCCGGCGCGCCAGTGCCAACGGGCATCCGATCTCCATCGGAGCCATCAGCATCCACATCCATGTCTGCTTGGACCAAGAGCGCTTTTTGATGAGTCTGTGGATGCTGGAGCTGTAGAATGGTTTGGCAATCGAAAAAGTTGTGCCGTGACAGAAGCAGATCGAGGCGAGTGAGGTTTTCGCGTAGCATTCTGATCTTTGCGTCGTAAAGCTGAGCGTAAAGCGGCGAAACCGGATCGGCCGGTAACATCGATGCCAAACCGGGCAACAACGTTGGTAAATGCGGACTGACTTTCGCAAGCTCCTCGATGGTCTTGTTCGGCGAAGGGACGTGCGCCTGGAGTCTTAGATCGAGCACGTAACTGTCCGGCTGGGTGCGTTCCGTCGTGGCATCGGCGCCCGGCAGCGTCTCGACCGTGGAGTGGAGTGTAATCCCGTTGAACAGCTTGCCGGTGTCCAATTTTCCGGTGATCACCGGCGGCCGGGTCGGCGTCAGCTCCGGTGTTGGCGTAGCGGGTATCTCAGCAGGCGCCACCCGTTGCAGTCGCTCGAGCGAGATCCAGCGATAAACAATCGCGGCGAAAAGCGCACCGAATATAACCAGCACGAGCCGCCGCCACGTCCGAAGGCCAATTCTTCCCACGCGATTACTTTTTTAGCCAGGCGACGATGACCGCAATGATCCCGATCACGCTGAGAATCGACATCATACCTGCAGGCATGACTCTTCCGGTCCGGAGAAATTTCGGAACAAACTGCGCGGCGAGCAAAAGCGACACAATAAGAGCCGTCGCCAACCCAATCGTGTGGTGTTCGGGCAAGAGAAAGGCAGCTACGAGCAATAGCACGCCCGCGATTGAGCCGGCAATGATCGACGCAACGCTGCCTGCCTTTACGTAACCGACAATGCCGCCAGCGATCGTCAAAATGCCAAAGACAATAAAATAAATTTTCGCTGCTTCCATTGAGTGCGGCTGGCGCATTGGTAAGCCAACAGCTTGTCTGTGTCCAGTCGAAGCAGGGAGGGACATCGCTCTGGGATGTCCGAGCGCGCCGGGATCATCGATCCCGGCTACAGCGAGCGCAGGCTGGCGTCATTGTAGAATTCGATCTGCCGTCCCCCGAGGCGACGTATTACTCGCCAACCGTGACTCGTTGCAAACTCGTTGACCTCCACGTCGGACATTTCCCGAAGAACTCGCAACTCCGCAGGCTGTGTTACAACGTACTCAGACTCGCGTGATAATTCTCCTGCGACTTTCGCGGCAAGCCCTGGCAGATCTGGATGCATGATGTTGCCGGTTTATCGATCAATCGCGAGCCGTCCCTTTGCGGAATCTTTCTGCCGTGGGAGGGGCGGCGGACGCTTCGTTTTTCGATTCAACCTCGGTCCCAGAACGCGATGTGCTTTGCGGCTCGGCGAAGGTCCGCGTGTGCTTGGTTTTTCCATAGCAAGTGTAGTTGGGAACATAGACCTCCAGGTCTGCGCGGCCAGCTGAGTTTTACTCCGCTGAACAGGGATAGCGGGCAATATGCCCGCTGGGCGCACAGCATCATGCCTATGTTCCAGAGTCAGCGAGCGGCTAGCTCGCTGGCGCGCCTGCGCGGGGTCGGCTAGATTCTACAAATGGTTTCGGAAACGGTCGAGCTGCGCGGGCATATCATCGACTCTCTTATTTTGCCCAAGGTGCTGGATCAGATTCTGACCCACGGCGCGAACTTCAAGATAGTCGAGATCGATATAGGAAAAAAGCGAGCCGACCAAAGCTTTGCCCGTATAGAGGTGTGTGCTGAAACAGGCGAGGCCCTGGATGAGTTAATGCTGCGTCTTCGCCAGCAGGGTGCGGAAGTGGTGGAGCGCGCAAACGCGCAGGTGGCGCCCGCCCCAGCCGACGGAGTTTTTCCGGCTGATTTTTACGTGACAACGAATCAGCAAACGTTCGTTCGTTTTGATGGAAAGGAAATTGAAGTGCAGCCTGCCATCATCAATAGCTCGATTGCGTTAGATCGAAAAAAAGGCAGTGCGCGAGCGGTTAAGTTTTTCGACGTTAAAAAGGGCGCCGAGATTGTTGTTGGCCATCAGGGCGTGCGCGTTGTGCCGGTTCAACGCGCGACCACGCATACCGACCTCTTTCAATTCATCAACACGATCGTTGATGCCGACGAACCTAAATCGGCCATCATTCGCGAACTCGGTGAGGAGGTGCGACGGACGCGCGCGGCGAAAGGAAAAATCGCAATTGTCGCCGGACCAGCAATCGTACGGACCGGCGCCGGCCAACATTTGATCCGACTAATTAAAGCCGGATACGTCGATCGCCTTTTCGCCGGAAATTCGTTCGCCGCCTACGATGTGGAGCGCGCGTTGTTCGGAACCTCCTTGGGAATGAACCCGGACCTTGCTTTCGCACGCGGTGGACACGAGAACCATTTGCGCGCGATCAACGCAATTCGCGAAGCGGGCGGCATTTCCGCGGCCGTGCAGCAAAAAATCCTGACGACCGGTATTCTGCACGCCTGCGTCTGTCATGAAGTCGATATCGTGCTCACCGGTGGAATTCGCGACGAGGGACCACTTCCCGGTGTCACCACGGATGTCATCGAAGCTCAAAAAATTATGCGGCAAAAGCTCGCGGACGTAAGCCACGTAATATTACTCGCGGCAATTCAGCATTCGCTCGCCGTCGCCAGCATGCTGGCGACGAATGTGAAAACGGTTTGCGTCGACATTGATCCTCCGGCCGTGGAAAGAGCGATCGAACACCAGCCGTTGCAATCAATCGGCCTCGTCACAGATGTGGAACCTTTTCTTCGGGAACTGGCCGATTGTCTGAGTGAGTCCGGCGTTCGCGACTAGATTGAGGATGCTATGCGTGAGCTGCTTCTTTGCCCGCCGGATTATTACGGCATCGAATACGAGATCAATCCCTGGATGAGCCGCGCCCGCGGCGCCGAAGCGGCGCTCGCGCGAAAGCAGTGGGAACAATTGCACGCGACGCTCTCGAAACTGGAATGCAAGGTTCATCTAATTGCGCCGCAGCCGGGACTTCCCGACATGGTTTTCACGGCCAACGCTGGGCTAACCATCAGCCGCAAGTTTATCCCCAGCAATTTTCGCCATAAGGAACGCGCCGGTGAGCAGCCGTTCTTCGCGAAATGGATGGAAGAACGCGGCTACCAAGTGCAGTGGCTGCCCGAGAATCTTTATTTTGAGGGGGAAGGCGATGCACTATTTGGCGGCGACGTGCTCTTTTGCGGCTACAAATTTCGCTCCGACATTCAATCGCATCGCGCCGTGGCAGACATGCTTGGCTGTCTGGTTATCTCGGTGGAATTGACTGACCCGCGCTTTTACCACCTTGATACCTGTTTTTGTCCGTTGCCCGACGGCGGCGCGTTTTGGTCTCCGTTGGCGTTCGACGAATACGGTCAGCGCGCAATCCGCGAGCATGTGCCCGATTTAATCGATGTCTCACCGGAAGAGGCGACGCACTTTTCGTGTAACGCCGTCGTTCTGGATCGCGACATTGTGCTGCCGGAAGGCGCGCCGCAGCTCGTAAGGAAACTACAAGATCGCGGTTACCGCTGCCACGAGTTGCCGATGAGCGAATTCATCAAGGCCGGCGGTGCCTGCAAATGCCTCACGATGTTCATGGCGCAACGCGAGCGCGTGTCATAAGAACACGCTGTCATCCCTAGCGGAGCGAGGGATCTCTCAATCGACTGCTCGATTTCGCACGATCATCAGGACTTCTCATTGCCCGACCGGAATCAGTGTCTTGGTATCGGTAAAAGACTCGATTCGACCATTCCGCCGATCCACACTCACAACGTAGAGCGGGCGTGATTTGCGCTGATCAGACGCGTAGAACGACACGACATAGATAGGGATATCCGGTCCAACTTCCACCATTACCGTTCCTTGTTCGACTTTCATTGTGATTCCCGGTGGTAGAGTGATCGGGCGGCGTGCCATCTCTCGTCTCGCTATTTGAATCGCCTCATCTTTTCGTGTGATGGCAGTCGCGACAGAGGCTTGCTGCTCACGATATGTAGAGCAAGCCACAACCAATGCGCTTAAACCGAAGAGCAATAATTTCCTAGTTTCCCTCATTCGCCAAAGTCCCTTGGGAAGAAGTTGGACTCGATGTTTGAACTTAAAGCTTAGAACTTTTTTCGCTTGCTCTGCAGTGCGCGCTCCATCTCGGCTACCGGCAAACAATTCATCACGTCCGCTTTCGTCAGCCAGCCTTTGCGCGCGATGCCGATTCCGAACCACAAATCCTGAAGGCGCTCGGTGCGATGAGCGTCGGGGTTAATCACGCACTTGACTCCCTTTTCTTTGGCGCACGGCCACCAGCGCCAGTCGAGGTCGAGCCGCTTTGGCGCGGCGTTGAGCTCGATCCATGTGCCGGTGCGCGCCGCCGCGTCGAGCACCGCGGGGATATCGATCTGGTACGGTTCGCGTTTCAGCAGCAGCCGCCCAGTCGGATGCGCCAGCATGGTGACCAAAGAATTCTCCATCGCGTGGATCACGCGCTGCGTCATTTCGCTTTCGCTCAAATTGAACGCGGAATGAACGGATACGATCACGTAATCGAGCTGTGACAGAACTTCATCCGGCAAATCGAGCGATCCATCACGCAAAATGTCGCATTCAACTCCTGCAAACACGCGGAAGTCATGCAGCTTGCTATTCAACTTTCGGATCGCCGCGATCTGAAAGCGCAGTTTTGGTTCGTCGATGCCATGTGCCTGGATTGAGCTGCGGCTGTGATCGGCGATGCCGAGATACTCCAGCCCCAATTCTTGCGCCGCTTCCGCCATTTCTTCGATGGAATTGTGTCCGTCGCTTGCAGTGGTGTGACAATGGAATGTCCCGCGCAAGTTTTCCTTCTCGACCAATTTTGGGAGAGAATGTTTCTCGGCTGCTTCGAATTCGCCCCAATTTTCGCGTAGTTCCGGTGGGATGAAATCGAGATCGACCGCCCGATACAGTTCAGTTTCGTCGCGCACCTCTGGAATTTTCTGCGCCGGTCTTTTCTTTTTCGTTTTGGAATCAACTGGCACCGGGGCGAGCCGATATTCGTTGAGTGTCCAGCCCCGCTGAAGCGCACGGCTGCGCAGCTCGATGTTGTGCTCCTTGTTCCCGGTGAAATAAGCGAGCGCAAACGGGTATTCAGCCGTGCTCACGACGCGCAGATCACATTGCACGCCGGAGCCTAGCCGCACACTCGATTTAGTGGGCCCTTGCGCGATAATGGATTCGACCAGCGGATGCGAAACGAAGAACTTCATGATTGCGTCGGGTTTTTTCGTCGCCACCAGCAGATCCAAATCGTGCAAGATCTCTTTCCGCCGCCGATAGCTTCCGGCAATATCGACCTGTAAAGCCTCACTGTGCGCTGCCAGATCGGAGCGCAACGTTTCTGCTTCAGCCGCGACTTGTCCGAACTGAAACGCGCCGGCGTGCGCTGCGCGTTTCGCGATTGCGTCGCACAACTTTTGCTGAGTAGTCTCGCCAAAGCCCGGCAGTTCAGCCACGCGCCCCTGTTCGCACGCCTTCTGCAACTGCTCGATTGAGCTGATCCCGAGTTGATCGAAAAGAGCTTTTATTTTTTTGGCGCCAAGGCCGGGCAACGAAAACAATTGCATAATTCCGGCCGGGAATTCGGCGCTTAATTCTTCGAGGTATTTGAGTGATCCGGTCGCGGCAAGCTCCTTGATCTTGAGCGCGATGCTTTTTCCGATTCCTGGAATCTTCGCGACCGCTTCTTCGTCCTGAAAATTCGGAACGTTGCCGCCAAAGGTTTCGATGGCGTGCGCTGCGTTTGTGTAGGCTCGAATCTTAAAGGGGTTCTCGCCCTTCAATTCCAGCAGCGTCGCGATCCGCTCCAGAACGCCCGCGATTTGCTCCTTGGTCATCACCAAAGACCGTTAACCTGAATTGTGCCGCCGTCGACGGCGAAGGGCCGCGCGGACGCATCATTCTCGTCACATTCGACCACGCCGCTGATAGAATTTGTAGCGATCAATGATCGATTCGACGTACTTTCGCGTCGCGGGGAAATCGATGTTCTTCAGAAACGTCCGCACCGATGTGTCCGTAACGCTGTTTTTGCTCCACCGCTGGGCGCGACTGGCGCCGGCGTTGTACTCTGCCAAGGCGAAAGGAAGCGGATCGGGTTCATGTTTCCAGTGTTCGACCGCGCGATGCAGATACCACGTGCCCGCCTCTAGGTTCGTTTTCGGATCGAAAAGCTGGTCCACATGGAAACCGGTAATCTGATTTTCGCGCGCCCATTCGTTGGCGGCTTTTTCGCTTACTTGCATGAGGCCGCGCTCTCCGTGACTGCCATACTTTCTTGGATCAAACCGGCTCTCACGCCATACGACCGCTTTCACCAACATGGGATCGAGCTGATGTTCAACGGCAACGGCGCGAATGAGACGATCGTATTGTTGAAATCGCGCCGGGCTCATCCATTCGTAAAACGTGTAAACCGGATCCCCGGATAACACTACGAGGTACGCAAAGCCTGCAGCCAGGGCCAGCATTACGCAGAGGACCAGTTTGAAGAAGAATCGTATCACTTTGGCATCAAATCTCGTGCTCCTGTTCGCCCGAGCAATTAAACTAACCTGGTGCTTCCATGGCAAAGGCCAATTACGTTCGCGTCATCATTGATCGGGCGATCCACCGCGAGCTCGATTATGCTGTGCCCGAAAGCTTGACCGGAAGAATCGGAGTCGGCTCGCGCGTGCGCGTGCCGTTTCGCGAGAAATCCGCGCTCGCCACAGTCGTCGCACTTCCAGAACAGACTGAAGCGAGAGGTATCCGGCCAATCGAAGCGATCATCGGCGAAGCGCCGGTCTTAAGCGAGCAATTGCTCGAACTGGCGCGCTGGATCGGGACGTATTATTGCTGCCCGATCGAAACCGTGATGCGCAGCATGCTGCCCCAAGTAATTCGCCGCGCGGAAGTCGGATGGAAAAAACAGTTGTTCGTGCAGCCCGGTCGCAAAATCGACAAGGATGAGCTAGACAAATTACGAAAGCGCGCCCCGCGGCAGGCGGAACTTCTGGAAGCAATCTCAAAGCTGGAAAGGCCGATGCGCGCGGCCGAGCTCCTGCGCCAGACATCGCTCGATAACCAAACCCTGCGCGCGCTGGTCAGACGAGGCCTGGCAGAGCTGCGTGAAGAAGCTGTCGTGCGTGATCCCCATGCGGATGAGCAGTTCATCGCCACGTCCAATCTTGTTCTGAACCTCGAGCAATCGCCGGCATTGAACGAAATCACGCAAGCGCTCGATTCGCCGGAAACGGCTCGGCCAATCTTGCTTCATGGCGTGACCGGTTCCGGTAAAACCGAAATCTATTTGCAAGCGATCCGGGCAACGCTTGATCTCGGGCGCAGCGCAATCGTTCTTGTCCCGGAGATTTCGCTGACGCCGCAAACAGTCGAACGCTTTAAAGGCCGTTTTGCCGACTTGCCGGATGCCGTCGCGGTGCTGCACAGCCATTTATCGGAAGGCGAACGCCACGATGAATGGCACAAAATTCATTCCGGGCGCGCTCGCATTGTGATCGGCGCGCGAAGCGCGGTATTCGCGCCGCTCAAAAATCTTGGGCTCATCGTAGTCGACGAGGAACACGAGACGACTTACAAACAGGAGGAAGCGCCGCGGTATCACGCGCGCGATGTGGCAGTTGTGCGCGCGAAAATCCAGAAATGTATCGCTGTGCTGGGAAGCGCCACGCCATCGCTCGAGAGTTATCACAACGCCGCAATCGGAAAGTATCGTCTGGTTACGCTTAGCCAGCGCGTGGACCAAAAGCAGATGCCTCTCATGCGCATTGTCGATCTTCGCCAGGAGCGACGGAAGGAAAAGAAAACCGCCATACTGTCGGAAAAATTGTCGCAGGCAATTGCCGATCGTTTGGACAAACGCGAACAAACGATTTTGTTTTTGAATCGGCGCGGCTTTTCCACGTCGCTGCTTTGCAGTGAGTGCGGCGAAGCGCGGAATTGTCCGAATTGCAGTGTCGCGCTCACGTTTCATCGTCATCCGGCAGTCGCCGGACGGTTGAGCTGTCATTTATGTGGGCATACCGCCGCGGTTCCAAAGAAATGTCCGGCGTGCGGAAAAGATGCGCTGATTTATTACGGCTTCGGCACCGAGAAAGTAGAATCCACTGTCGCCCAGATTTTTCCGAAAGCGGTTGTGCGTCGCATGGACGCCGACTCGATGACACGCAAGGAAGCGTATCGCGAGACGTTAAGAAATTTTCGCACCGGAAAGATCGACATCCTGGTCGGCACGCAAATGATCGCAAAAGGTCTGCATTTTCCAAACGTGACGCTCGTTGGAATCATCAACGCCGATCTTGCGCTGCATCTGCCGGATTTCCGCGCGGGCGAACGCACCTTCCAGCTTCTCACGCAAGTCGCCGGACGCGCAGGGCGCGGCGAAACGCCGGGAGAAGTTTTCGTGCAAACTTACACGCCGTTTAGTCCATCAATTCAGTTTGCGCGGCACCACGATTTCGCCGGTTACTTCCAACAGGAACTCGAGTTTCGCGAGCGCTGTGATTTCCCACCGTTCAAACACGCCATCCTGATCACGGTGCGCTCCGCGCACGAAGGGCGCGCGAAACTTTCAGCCGAAACTTTGAAGCGCCGATTAAAAGAAGCGCTGCCAGAAGAATTCATCTTGGGCGATGCGACACCCGCGCCGCTGGAAAAATTACAAGGCCAGTTCCGCTTTCACATTTTGATCCGCGGCGAAGCCATCATGCGCCTGAGCCGTCTCGTGCGCGAAACGCTCGACAAACTCCCATTCCCCGAAGACGTCGCCGTCACGGTCGATGTCGATCCCTATCAGTTACTGTAATCTGCTTGAGGAGCCGCATGCCCACAGTGGTCAAGTGCTGCCTGCCGCGCTCAGCCGATTCGTATTGACGCTGCGAGGGCAATCGCTGCGCAAAGAGTCTTGACGGCGATTTCCAAAGTTCCAAAATCCCAAGCTTCTCATTCGGCAATTCATCTCATGAAAAAATTGTTCCTTGCAATTCTTTTGCTGGCGGCGCTGACGCCGTTTCACGCGCACTCAGAGCAAAGCGGCGGCACGCTGGCTGGGTTCCTTTCCAAGCAGGGTTTTGCCGGCGCGAAACTGGAGCGGCGCTTCGGCAATCATCTGTTTGTTCCGGTCTCTATCAACAACCGGCGAGGTGCCTTGATGATCGACACGGGCTCGCCTAACACCGTCATGGACCGCAATAGCGTGAATACATTCGGTCTCACCGTGGAAAAAACGGACTCGAATGTGGGCGGTTTGTTTGGCCGGAGCTGGGAACGCTTTGGCGCTAGCAAAGTAAAAACCATCGCGATGGGCAATTGCATGGTGACCAACGTCCCGGTGGCGATCGCAGACTTTTCCGATTTCAACAGCGCCCGCGGTGGTCCGGCTACAGGATCACATATCGCCGATTCCAAGTCCATGGCGCACATCAATGGCATTCTTGGCACGAACGAGATGGTCAAGTTCGGAATGATTATCGATTGCACCCGGCAGATGCTTTACGTGAATCCAAATGGACGGAGTCCCGCGGTGAGCCAGAGCCTTGCAGGTTTCCTGGCGGGTCGCGGGTTTACGCGAATCCCGATCCGGCTAAATGCGAATCATCACTTCGATGTTGAAGGCGCGCTCAACGGGCACTCGACCCGGTTTATCGTGGACACTGGCTCGGCGAATACACTCATCGACAAACAGACAGCGGTTCGATCCGGTACGGGCATCACCGGTCTGGCCGGCGTCGGAGCGGGCGGAGCGGGCGGCCTGGTTGAAGGAATAGATCGCGCAGGAGTAAAAGAGCTGGCGATCGGCAATTTCAAAGTCGCAAATGCTGAGGTAGTCGTCGCTCATGTATCGGGAGACATACTGCTCTCGAAGTCGGCGGCGGAATCGAACGCCGGCATCCTGGGTCAGGAATATCTATCGTCGAATTTCGCTGTCATCGACATGGGCGGCATGGCGCTTTATTTGCGTCACCCCGATTCTCGCTAAGAACGGCCGAGCTGCCGCCAGATTTAATAGTCGCCGTTTAGCGTTTGATCATCTTCGGAACGGTCGCCTTCGCGAGGCTCGTGAATGCAGCAACCGCGGTGTTTGCTGCTGAATCGCTCAGTCGCAATAGACCAATATCCACTCCGAGGTTTTTGCCGTGCAAATGGATCGCCCGTAATTTCAGATTTTCCCGGCCGCGCAATGCGATCTTTGGCATCAAGGCGCCGGCGTACAAGGGACGAAGCGAGCGAAGAAGGGTTTCAATAGCGTTGATCTCGGCAATCACATGGGGACGGACCTTATGCTTTCGACAAATTTCGTCCGCCATTCTGCGCATCACGAAGCTGTCCGGGAGTTGAAGCAAGCGTTGCTGATGCAATTTTGAAAAATCAACCACGCGCCGGTGCGCCCACGGGTGGTTGCGGGCCACGATTAGCGCGAATTCATCGGTGCAAAGACGCTCGTAACGCAAGTTTGGAGAGTGGCGGGTCAGAAAACCCAGGCCGACGTCCATGCGGCCTTCTTCCAGTGCCGTCTCGATCTCGGTGGAAGAAATCTCCTCAACCGTGACGCTGATCGCCGGGTGATCGGCAACAAAAGAGCCGAGGAGTTGCGGCACCAGCGGTACATTCAGCACCGGGATAACACCCAAACGCAATGCGCCGCGTAATTCTCCCGGTTCGCTGTTTAGTTCCTGGAGAAAATTCTCCAACTGATGAAGGATCGCCCGGGCGTGCTCCTGAAAAATCAGACCCCGTGGAGTAAGCAGAATCCGCTTTCCTCGGCGCTGAAACAGAGGCACGCGAAGACTCGCTTCCAAATCCCGCATTTGCTGCGAAACACTCGGTTGGGAAATGCCGAGCCGGTCCGCCGCCCGGCTAAAGCTTCCCGCTTCGGCAACCGCGAGAAAATAGCGGAGGTGGCGAATGTCCAAAGGCTCCGGCATGGGAAGAAGAATATTGTCCGTCCGGCTTGCCAAATGCAATCAGGGAGCTTGACCCCGAAAGCGTTCGGGGTTGATTGCGTGGCGAGAGTCTGCTTTCATAGGCAAAACTTATTGACCTATTTCCAAAACCTTTGAAAGGGCAACATGACTTCGAAGCTTCTCACCACCGTTTCGATCAGTGTTCTGCTGGCGGCAGGCTGTAATAAAAACGCCAGTTCCACCGTTCGGAATTCAAACAAAGTCCGCGTCGGCTATATCGGTTTGACCTGCGAGGCCCCGATTTACGTCGCTTACGAGAAGGGCTTTTTCAAAGAGGAGGGACTCGAGCCTGAACTGGTGAAGTGCAATTGGGCAACTTATAAGGACGCGCTGGCGCTTGGCAGCTACGACATCACTCATCATCTTGTAATGTACTTCCTCAAGCCGATCGAACAGGGTTTGGATGTAAGATTCCTGGCCGGAATCCACCGCGGATGTCTGCGCGTCCAGGCGGGCGTCAAAACGAACATTCACACGATTGAGGATCTGAAAGGAAAGCGAATTGGTGTGCCAGGAATGGGCACACCCCCGTTTGTTTTCGCAAATCGTGTCTTTGGAACCCACGGGATCGATGCCGGGAAAGATATTACTTGGAAAGTTTATCCGGCGGGTGAATTAGGCCTGGCGATCGACAAAGGCGAAGTCGATGCCGTCTGCAACGCGGAACCAATCGGAAGCCTGCTGATCGCTGAGGGGAAGGTAAGAAACATTGCTGACCAGATAATGGATGCGCCTTACAAAGATGAGTATTGCTGCGAAGTGATCGCGAACGGCAAATGGGTGGATGCCAATCCCGACACCGCGGCCAAAGCAACGCGTGCCCTATTGAAAGGCGCCAAATGGGTAGAGACCAACCCAAGGGCTGCGGCGATCATGGCGGTGGAGAAGAAATATCTCGCCTCAACCCCAGAATTGAACACCGCCGCTCTGGCGCGTTTGCGCTACATACCAAGTGTCCACCTGGCTGAGGAGTCCGTTCATACTGCCGGTCGGGAGATGAAAGTCGCCAAGATGCTTTCTGCGGACACCGATACCGAAGTGCTGGCAAAACGTGCCTTCATGCACCTGGACGGCGTGACAGACGAGTGGATTAAGAGTCTAGAGGTGGAAAAAATTGCCGGAGGCCAGGTCTCACCGGACGACGATATCCGGCTGATTGCGGAGCTAGTCCGGAAAGACAGCGAGGATTCGTGCTGCCGAAGAAAAATGTTCGATCAACCGGATCAGGACGCTCCGAATTTGGCCGACCCTGATGCACCCTGCCTCGAGAAAAGTACAGTAGCCACTCAGAAATAATCGAATCAGCAAGACCGGCTCCCTCAGGTTTTGTCGAATACGGCCGAATTCATCTAATAAATGACGCTGTCATGTTGAGTGGAGCGAAACATCTCTGTCGATTCCTGCGCCGACGGCACCGCAAATGATCCGAGATTCTTCGCTTTGCTCAGAATGACATCTATGAAACGAGTTACAGGGAACAACGCTGCCGGCCTTACCAACGATCGATCGACATTGCCTTGGCCGATGCAGCTGGCTGTTCCGGTCGCAAGCTTAATTACATTCGGAATTCACTTGCTGTTTTCAAAAAAGGCGCCGCCGCTCGAGACACATTCTTACATGCTGCTGTTTTGGGAAATTTTCGGCGTCTCGGTCGTTCTCGCAATCGTGCAAAGTTTCTGGCCGGCGTTACGCAACTGGATGCGGCACATGTGGCCGATTTTTACGGCTGCAATCCTGTTACTCGGCGTTTGGGACGTGGTTACCTTGGGCTTCCACTTGGTTCCGCTGCCTTACTTTCCCGGACCCGCAGCGGTTTTACGCAGTTTGATTAGCGATCGCGCGCTGTTGCTCGATAGCACCTGGCACTCACTGGTTTTACTCTTGAGCGGCTACACGCTTGGCGTGATCGTCGGACTCATTAGCGGAGTGTGCATTGGATGGTCGAGTTCGGTGCGCTATTGGGGAATGCCGCTGCTCAAGGTTGTGGGGCCGATTCCAGCGACAGCATGGATCCCTTTTTCAATGGTAGTCGCGCCTTCGGCAATCGTGTCCGCAGCAGGACTAATCGCGCTCGCGGTGTGGTTCCCGGTGACGATGTTGACTGCGTCTGGGGTCTCCAATACTCGCGCGTCCTACCTTGACGTGGCTCGAACGCTCGGGGCCGGACGCGCCTATCTCATCTTTCGAGTCGCGATTCCAGCCGCGGTTCCGAATATTTTCATCGGCTTGTTCATGGGACTCGGTGCGTCTTTTCTGACTCTCGTGGTCGCGGAATCTGTGGGCGTTAAATCCGGACTGGGTTGGTATGTCAGTTGGGCGCAAGGCTGGGCCGAATACGGCAAAGTCTTCGCCGCACTCGTCATCATGGCGGCCTTCTTCTCCACCATCATGACTTTGCTCTTCAAACTGCGCGATCGAGTGCTCGTTTGGCAGAAGGGAATGATCAAGTGGTAACGACGAATGTCGCGGCCGCATCGGCACTCCGCGTTCAGGAAATCCGCAAGAGTTTTGCGGTCCCGGACGCGCCGGGCACTAGGCGCCTCGTCCTCGACGGCATTTCGTTTTGCATGGACGCCGGCGAGCTCGTGTCGTTAATTGGGCCGAGCGGTTGCGGAAAATCGACACTGCTTCGACTCATCGCTGGTCTTGATTTTCCTGATGCCGGCGAACTGCTTGTGGGCGAAGAAAAGATCCTCGGACCGAGCGCCGAGCGAGGTCTCGTTTTTCAAGATCCAAATCTATTTCCGTGGCTGACTGTTCGCCGCAACATCGAAGCCGGCCTCGTTGCACGCGGAGTGTTGCACGAAAAACGAAATGAAGTGGACGAATTCATGCGGCTCGTCGGACTCGAAGCGTTTGCCAATTCTTATCCACATCATCTCTCGGGCGGCATGTCGCAGCGCGTCGCCCTCGCCCGCGCGTTGATCAATCATCCCAAAGTGCTTCTGCTCGATGAGCCACTCGGCGCGCTGGACGCCTTCACTCGCATGCGCATGCAGGATGAAGTGCTGCGCCTCTGGCAAAATCGCCGCACCACGATGCTGCTCGTCACCCACGACATCGATGAAGCCATCTACATGAGCGATTGCATCTTTGTCATGACGCAGGCGCCCGGCCGCATCGATCGTACGATCGAGATCGACCTCCAGCGCCCACGCGATCGCACCAGCGAATCATTCGTGCGTCTGCGCAGCCAGATTCTCGAGCATCTTCACTTTGCTGGCAAAGCCGCGTAAATCGCCAATCGGCAATCGCAAATCGCAAATGAAGTGAGCCGGCAGTCGGATTCGAACCGACGACCTGCTGATTACAAATCAGCTGCTCTACCAGCTGAGCTATGCCGGCGAAGGAAAAAGTTAAGAGGTTACAAGAGTTACAAAGTTAAAACGGAAGCGGCAGAAAGCCATTGTAACTTTTGCAGCCGAGGTCGCCTTTTGCAATAATTCTCCGATTATTCGCGAAGACGCGAGTAAGCGGAAAGGGGCCCGGCAGTCTCCAAATTCTTGATGACTGTGCTGAGGTAAACTGACTCGGGATAAAAAGCTTTGTATTTCGTGATCTCCGCCCGATTCAGAACCTTGAATCCGTAGCGCTCGAACATTTTCTCCCCGCGCCTGCTCTCAAATGTGATGATCTGGCCATAAACGCGTTTTTCGCCGGAGCGATATAGATAACTCAAATACGCGCTCATGAGCGAGCGGGTTGTCGAGACTTTACGAGCGTCTGGCAGCAGATTGACATGAAAATGCGGCGTACGCCGCGGAGCCGCGGGCACTTCGCGCCAGCCGTGCACGAGCGTCCAGCGAATGAACCGGCGGGAACGTTCGTTGTAGCGAAAGTAGCGCATCAACGCGCGGAAAAAGAGCCAGACGTTTTGATAAAGCGCGTAGAGCTGGTTTTGTAGCGGTTTGCGCGAGCCGAGCAGATAACCGCGAATTTCGCCGTCCACCTCCAGTAGAAAACACGATTCGGGTTCGTGATCGGTGTAGTAAGTGGTAAGAAAATCCGCGAACAATTCTCGATCCTCATACACGGGATCGATTGGATCGCCAAGAAAGCCGGTATCGCAGCAGAGCTTTCTTACCGCTTCGCGGTCTGATCTGCGATAGCCACGAATGAGGAACGGCCTGTGGTCGTCGTTCAACATCAAAATCGGCGGTAGTTTGCGCGAACCTCGCGATAAATGCAAAACAGTTCGTCAAACACTCGCGGCCAGCTATAGAAACTCTGCGCGACTTGTGCAGCGTTGGTGCCCAGCGCCGACAATTTCTTCGCGCTGCATTCCTCAATCGCATCGGCCAGCGCTTCGGGGCTGTTCTCCCGTGCCCAAGATTCCTGGTCATGGCAAATGACGTTGTCCATGTAGCTCCCGCGAATTCCGACCACCGGTGTCCCGCACGCCTGACTCTCCAGCGCCGCAAGACCAAATGTTTCCTGGACACCAGGATGAACAAAGATATCCGCCGCGCGGTAATAGCAGGCTAGCTCACGTGGGTCAGTACAATAGCGAATGGGCGAAACATTTTTGCTTCGCGCCTGTAGTTTCCGGAGCTGACTTCGTTCGGGTCCGTCGCCGATCACGAGCAAATGGAATTCATTCGGACGGCGTCGCTGCAAAAATTTGAACGCGCCCAACAGAGTCGCCGTGTTCTTCTCTTTCGCGAGACGGCCGACGTAAAGCAGTAGGGTTTGACCTGACTTCACGCCGAGCAAGCGGCGTATTGCTTCATTGCTAGACCCGTCGGAACGAAAGATCTCAGTGTTAACACCGAGACTGAGAACGCGCACGTTGCGCACGCCCCAGTCACGTAGCACGCGCGCCAGTTGCTCTGATGCGACGAGCGTGGCGGTATGCTGATTGTACAGTTTGCGCACGTAAGCTCGGGAAAGCTTCATCACCCGGCGTGTCGCAATTTTTCCAAGGAGTCTTGCGCTGTTTCGCACATATGCTTCCGGAAAATGCGAATGATAAAAACCGATCACCGGCACGCGCAGCGCTCGCCCAACCTTGACTGCTCTCCAGCCGAGTTGATAGGGATCGCCGGACTCAATCAGGTCGGGTCGCTCCTCTTCCAAAATTTCTTCCACTGCGCGCAAATTCAGTAGCGCGCGATATTGCGCCGTGCGCGACACGAGAGGAGACCGAATCGTGTAAACGCGCAAGCGCCCATCTACTTTCATCTTCGTCCTCGCACCCGGAACAATCAGGACGTGATGGTCGCGCAGCGCGTGCTTGTCGATGTAATCGATCTTTTCGTGAAGGTACCGTTTTACGCCTCCGCTTACCGGCGAATAAAACTGCGTTAGATCGCAAATTTTCACTGCAGTTTTGTCATTCCGAACAGAGTCGAGGAATCTCTAGCTACTCTTCTTTGCCCAAGGAGCGTCTGTAATCAGAGGTGCTTCAACTCCGCTCAGCATGATAAACAGAAATGCGACAATCACGCGAGATGCAATCATGAACCCGATTCCAGCTCGCTGAGGTATTTCTCGGCGTCCATCGCCGCTGCGCACCCGGAACCGGCTGCGGTTACGGCCTGCTTGTAAACACGATCCGCAACGTCGCCCGCGACGAAAACGCCTGGATGTTTACTCTCCGCCAAATTTTTTGTGATTAAGTAGCCGTCCGTATCCGTGTCGAGCTTGCCTCGATACGCCCGCGTGTTCGGATCGTGACCAATTGCCACGAATACACACGCCACCGCCAGTTCGCGTTCTTCGTTTGTCTTCACGTCGCGCAAACAGACGCCGCGCATCTCACCTTTTTCATCGGGAATGTATTTTGTTACGACGGTGTTCCAGATCGGCTCGATCTTCTTGTTCGCGAACACGCGCTCTTGCATGATTACCGAGGCGCGCATTTTGTCGCGCCGATGAATCAGATAGACCTTTGAAGCGAACCGGGTGAGAAATAATGACTCCTCCGCGGCGGAATCGCCGCCGCCGACCACGCAGACCGGTACATTTTTGTAAAACGCGCCATCGCACGTTGCGCACGACGTCAGTCCGTGACCGATCAGTTTCTCTTCGTTTTCCAAGCCGAGGTAGCGAGCTGACGCGCCGCTGGCGATAATAAGCGCCTGCGTCTCCAGCCATTCATCATCGGCTTTGATCCGGACATGCTTGTTGCTTCCGTCAAAATCTGTCACCTCCGCATAAGAGAATCGGGCGCCAAATTTCTCGGCTTGCCTGTGCATGTTGAGGATCAGCTCCGGTCCATCGATTCCGTCCGGAAAGCCTGGATAATTCTCCACCAATGTCGTGGTCGAGAGTTGTCCGCCGGGCTGCCGTCCTTCTAGCACAAGCGGGTTTAAATTCGCTCGGGCAGCGTAAATCGCCGCCGTCAATCCCGCACAGCCGCTTCCGACGATGATCACTTTCTCCATCAATAAAACTTAGCACACAGCGCAAGCTGGAACTATCAGGCTGTAACTCGTAGGCAAGGCGCCGCAGCAGAACCTACGCCGTAACGTGCACGACAATTTTATGAAAGCCGGTCACGCCCGAGAAGAAGCTGCGATCTTCTTCCCATTCCTGCACGTCGCCTTCGCCATCGGTGGCGCGGACAACGAGGGTGTAATCACCAGCTGCATCTGGCATCCACTCGGTCTTCCAAAGCGACCACGCGAGATCGCCGCCAGCATAATAAATCTCCGTATCACGCCAGGATTTGCCGTCGTCGAAACTGAGCTCGACTCGCGAAATGCCGCGATCGCCGCCATGCGCGATGCCTTTCACCTCGATTGGCTGCTGTAATTCGCTGATTGAGAATCGCGCTTCATAATTGGGCACATCGATCCGCGATCGGGTCGGCGTGATGAAATCCGGCCCCCAGCCTTGGGCTTCGTAAAAACCTTTGACGTTGGCATCGGCCAGTTCGATGCGGGTAAGCCATTTCACGTTCTTCTCGCCGAAGTAGCCCGGCACAATCGCACGCAATGGGTAGCCGTGCCGATGCGGCAGACGCACACCATTCATTCGATACGCGAGCAACGTGGTCGGCTCCATCGCCTTCTCCAGCGGGATGGTGTCGGTGTAATTATCGACGCCGTGGAAGCGGACCCGGGCGGCGTTGGAAAGCGGCGCGGCTCGTTCGAGCAAATCGCGCAACGGAACACCTTTCCAGATCGCGTTGCTGATGAGGCCCGCCTCGAGCCCATTGCTGATACACATCAAAGTCGTCTGCTGCTCGCGGGCTGGGAAGCCGAGGAGATCCTGAAATCGCCACGTGGCCTGATTTTGCACGAGCCCGTTCACTTCAAGGTGCCAGAGATCGGCGTTCACTCTGGGATCGACCACGTTCTTCGTCACGCAGTAAAATAACTCGTTCGGCGTAATCGGTTCGACGATGCGGCCTTTGTATTGCGTGCCGTCGTAGCTGAATGTTGCGACGCGATAAAGTTTGCGAGCTAGCGCAACGCCGCCGCCGGCCACTGCGACTCCGATTGCGCTGAGGACAAACGCGCGCCGGCCAATGGCCGGAGTAAATTCGTATTCGCGCTTCCCAATTTTTCGTGTCGCCAGAAATTGAAAAGCAGTAACGAGCGTTCGCTCGAACAAAAAAACGCACAGCGCGAAGCCTACGAGCGTGACCAGACGCGCGGCGTCAATAGGGAGGCCAACATAGCTTGTGCCTAGGACCGGCCACAACGCGATTGCGAACGCAACGACCGGCAGCACAACAAAGATCGATATCGTCCACATCGCCGAGACGCGCGCCGGATTACGCCGCACGAGCAAGCCAAAGAGCGCTCCGGCAATGGCAGCCACCAGGAGTTGGCCGGCGATTGTCGATCCAACACCAAGTTGTTTCAGGTGATTGTAACCGCCGACCTTGCCCATGAGGGAAAGAAACGGGCCCGGCGGAATGAAAACCGAAAGGCGATCACCGATGATTACGAGCGTTGTCGCGACACCGACGGCGGCAAGCAACAACATGGCCGTCGTCATCACGATTCCGGCGACCAATCCGGCGAGCAACCCAGCAAAAACCGCCTTTGTTCTACTCATTCAGCGCGAGTATGAGTTGTAGAGGCGCTTGTGCCAAGCGCGTCATGATTCGCTTTCGGCGTTCCCTAGGCCGAGCGCCGCTACAACAATTCACTTTGCGTCGCGAGAATTTTCCGCGCACGCTCCACGACCATTTCGGATGTGACCTGTTTCATGCAGGCATGATCAAATGGACACTGGCTCAGCCGACGGTAGTTGCAGGGCGAGCATGGTAAGTCCACGCGCACAACCGACTCCGGCCGTTGATAAGGCCCAATGTGAACGGGATTCGTCGGACCGAACACGCTGACCATCGGTTTGCCGAGCGACGCGGCGACATGCATCGAACCAGAGTCGTTGGTCACAGCGACCTCTGCACGTCGAATGAGCGCCGCCAATTCTGCCGGGGTGGTTTTACCCGACAGATCGGAGGTCCCAGGTGCGGCGGCGGCGATTTGCCGGCAGCGCTGCTGGTCGCGCTTCGTGCCGGCAAGGGCAACGGCAAATCCATCGCCAAGAAACTGCCGCGCGACGCCTGCGAATCCTTCGATCGTCCAATGTTTCGTCTCCCAAATAGTTCCGGGCACCAGAACGACAAGCGGTTTGGACGCCGGCACCCCGTGCTCCTCCAGCAATCGCTCGACGTTTCGTATCGTTTCTGACGAAAGATAAATTGTGAGATCTGGCGGATCGTCGTCCAGGCCGAGCAACGGCGCGACCCACAGGTAACGATCGATTGCGTGAACATCGAGCGTTGGAATCGGAATGCGGTGTGTGTAAGCAATCCATGAACCTTCGCGCGCCCCGCGCCAGCCATGGCTCGGCACATTTTTCAAATCATGCTCGGCGGAAACGGTAACTGAACGCTTGATTGGCCGATCAAATCCGATGCGCACACGCGCGCCGCTGATGAGCGTAAAAAAAGCTGAACGCACCTGACCATGCATGTCAACAACCAAATCGTACTTCGCGCGACGGATTTGTTTGAGCAGATCGAGAAACGCCACGACTGCGTGCCATCTCCGGCCGCGCTTCGAGAAATCGCGCCGGGCAAAAAGAACAACATTGGACAGCGCTGGATGGCAGCGGACGATCTCTGCGTTCTCCGGAGTGATCAGCCAGTCAATTCGCGCGCGCGGATAACGCGCGCGCAACTTCACAAGTAACGGGATGGTATGGACGACGTCGCCCAGCGCCGAAGGTTTGATCAACAAAATGCGCGAGAACTCTGCGGATTGCAGTCCCGCCGCATCCGCCTGTTTCATCCGTGCTTTTTCGATCTGGCGGTTCAATTGCCAAAGCTAAATCAGATGCGCCACGCGGGGCAACCGAGCGGGGCGGCTATTTCTGAAGCCGCGCCTAAGCCGCTTGCTTCTCGCCTGCGAACGCCCCGCGGAGTTTTTTCATCCACGCTGACAACCGATGGCGGTTCTGCTCGCGGCGTACCACTGCTTCGCTGGTCACCCAATTAAATTGAATCACGCGGCGGGGACCGGAGAACGGCTTGTGGCCGTGCCACGAGTTGTTGCTGCGACGGAATGCCAGCAGCGTGCCTTCGGTCGGCGGCACTTGCAGGAGCACGTCATCGAGATTATCTCCGGAACGCAGCAATCGTAGCTGGCCGCCAGAAGATTCCCAAGCCGAGTTCATATAGATGAGAATCGTTATGATCTTGGTCTCCGAATCGGTGTGGATTTTTCCGTCCTTTTCGCTGCACCGACCACGCACTGTCATCATGTCGGGACGGTTAGTGAGATCGACGTTGAATTTTTCCTCGAACGCTTTGCGAAACTCATCGCTGCGCATCTCCTCGACCAGCTTCGCAAATGCCGGTCCGTACGTGACGTCGCGCAGCGGGAAGCTTCCGGGCCGGGCAACTTCTGGGTAATCCTTCTCGATCGCGGTGCGCGCTTCGGCCTTTACAAATTCCGGAACGATTAAAAACTCGAACGGTTCACGGGTAAGCGGCGTGTTCCGGAATCTCTCCAAATCGAGCATCGAAAGCATCGGCGGACGCTACACGAGGACACCAGAATCGCTAGGCCAAAATTTCCTTTGGTAGAGGTCATTCGAACGCTACATGGACGAGCGTCACTATAATGCGAGCGCCTGCGACAAATGTGCCGCGCAGAGTGCCTGAAACTTTTGATTCTCCACCGGCCCGGCGGCGATGATTTACTGGAATTTCGAGAATTCGCAGACCAGAGCGCGCGGCTTTCATCTGCATCTCCAGATTCCAGCCGTAAGTTTCCTCGCGCATGTGGAGTTTTGCGAGCGCGTCGCGGCGGATGGCGCGAAACGGACACATGTCGGTGTAACGAACGCCGTAAAGCAGTCGCAGGAGCAAACCGGCAATGCGTCCAGACAAAATTTGCTGGAAGTTCATGCTACCCGGTTCCCGCTGCCCCCGCGTGCGCGAGCCGATCACGAAATCGTGTGTGCCGCGCGCGATTGGGTCGACAAGCTGATCCATGAACGCGGGCACGTCGCTGCCGTCGCCATCGAGAAACACAACGATATCGCATTCGGGCGAAAGTGCGCGAACACCAGCTGCACACGCGCGTCCGTAACCGCGGGGCGCAGCTACCACTCGCGCGCCAGCTTCACGCGTGCGTTCGGCTGTGTGATCAGTGCTGCCATTGTCCACCACGATCACGTCACCAGGCAAACCGGTTGCCAGACATTCGCGTACAACCCCGGCGATCGGTTCCTCTTCATTAAGCGCCGGGATAATCACCGACACGTTGCTCATCGCAAAACCAGCCAGGCGCTGGTGAAGTAAATCACCAGTGCAACAAAATCGGCTAACGCGAGTGCGACCGGGCCGGCCGCAATTTTCGGATCGAGCTTGAGCCGATGCAGAAGCGACGGCACGCCAAGGCCGAGCGCGCACGCCGTCACTAGCGAAAGCGCGATGCTACCGCCGATAACCGACGCGGCGCGGAGATCGTTGCGCCAGAGCCAAGCAATGACGCCTACGACCAAACCGCACGCTACGCCGAGAAGGAATGCAGTTGCCACTTCGCGACGGAACGCAGTCGCGAGCCAGCTCCAGGTCACGGTGACTGAGCGCAAGGCGTGAATCGTTACGCTCATCGATTGCGTGCTAACGCTTTCATTCAGCCCGAGCACCATCGTAAGAAAAAACGCGAGCACCAGACTCCGGGCGAGAGTCGCTTGAAAAAAGCCTGCCAGAATTGCCGAGAGCGTGCCGCCCATCACCGTGACGAGCAGCCACGGAAAACGGAATCGAAAAACGCGCCACGGCGACGCGCCTCGAATTTGTTCAATGCGAAACCCGAGCGCCTCAAAAAATTCCGGGCTCGGCACTGCAACGGAGCGATATCGATCCTCGCTCTCGCCCGCCTCCAAAATTTCTTCCGCGAAAAGGTTCGCGTCGATAATGCCGATGACGCGGTGTTGCTCGTCCACCACGGGAAAGGCGAGAAATTTGTACAGCACGAAAAATTCGCACGCTTCGAGTACGGTCGCAGTCGCGGGAACAGCCACGACACGCGGCACCATGATCTGACGCAATGGCGTTTCCAGCGGTGCGGTCAGCAAACGTCGAGTGGGCACTACGCCAACTAGCCGTTTCTGCTCATCGACCGCGTAAAAGTAAATGACGCGTTCGCCGACGCCCTCGCGCCGGATGCGCTCCAGCGCTTCACCCACCGTCATGCTCGAATCGAGTAGCGGAAAATCCCCGCGAGCATGATCGACGACAGGTGCGTCAAAATCGGGAATGCTGGGAGCGATGTTCATCTCGCCACTCGATGAACGATGCCCTTGTTCTTCAAAATTTCGCTCGCTTCACTGAAATAATCGCGAATGTCTGATTGGGCGCGGATCCAATCGATGTAACGCGCAATGCCTTCGGTGAGATCTACAGTTGGTTTGTAACCTCCGGATCGTGCGAGTCTAGTGTCGCTGGTCAGATGACGCATTTCGCCGGGTCGAAATTCGCCGTTGATCTCGGGCGCAATGTCGATCTTCAGGATATCGGAAAGCTCTTCGGCGATTTCGTGAATCGGTATGCCGCGTCCACTGCCGATGTTCACCGCTAACCCGTCAAGCTTGTCGGTTTCCGCTGCGAGCAAATTTGCGCGCGCGATGTCTTCAACAAATGAAAAGTCGCGCGTCTGCTCGCCATCCTCGTAGAGCACCGGCGGTAAATCGTTCAGCAAACGCGTGCAAAAAATCGCGATCACTCCTGTATAAGGATTGAAGATCGACTGCCGCGGTCCGTAGGTGCAGGAGTAACGCAGTGCGACCGTGGGGATACCGACCTGTTTTCCCCAAAGCAGCACGAGGCGCTCTTGATCGACTTTGGTCAGGCCGTAAACCGTCTCGCCGCCGACCGGCGCGTTCTCCGGAGTCGGAAGGCTTTTTGTAACCGCGCCACACAGCGGGCAATGGACCTGCCAGTCGCCTTCACACAATTGCTCGATTGGACGCACGCCTGGAAAAACCAGACCATGTTTCGGGCATTCGCCGGCGCCTTCGCTGTAAACGGCTTGCGAGCTCGCGACGACGATCTTCTGAATCGGCAACTTCTTATCGCGGATAACTTCGAGCAGTTGCGCCGTGCCGAGCGAGTTAACGTGCACGAATTTCGCGATCTCCGGCATGTAACCGCCGTAAGCGGCCTGATGGAAGACGAGATCGATCTTGTCGAGCGCGGCGGTGATCGTGTCGCGATCGCGCAAATCACCTTCGACGAATTGCGCCTTTTCGTTAATCCATGCCGGCTTTCCTCGCCTGTGCGTTTGCGGCTCGAGATTATCAAGCGCGCGCACCTGCCAGCCTTCGCGCACGAGGAGATCAACAATGTGAGAACCAATCAGGCCTGCTCCGCCGGTGACTAATGCGCGTTTGGCATGGTTGGCCATACCTTTGGAGGCTAATGTTTCGCGGATTGTAGGGCAACCGCATCGCTTGCCAAACTCAACATCGGCAGGAGGAGCGCCTAGCCCTACAAATTATTTCGCGTAGCTATGCGCGCGAGGAATTTCTGCGTATTCGGCGCAGCGCTATCGCGGGCGTTTTGACTGAGTAATTCGTTGGATAGTCGCCGCAGGGCTGCCCCATCATCAATATCGTATTCCATGGGCAGAAGTTTTACTTCGAGGCCTATCTTCGCTGCGTTCCGCATCGTCTGAGCGAGCACGCGCTCGGTACTCCAATCAATTCGCTCGAAGAGTTCTGTGTGCAGCTTTTTAAGTCCAATTAAATAATAGCCGCCATCGTCGCACGGACCCAGAACGATACGGTCTCCGGAGCGCTGTAAATGTTTTACTGCTTGCACAAAGCTCTCCGCGGGGACGGTTGGGCTGTCCGAATCGATCAGGCACACCGATTTAAATCCGCACTTAAATAAATCCAGCGCAGCATGGTAGAGCCGTTCTCCAAACCGGTCGCCTCGTTGCGGGAGTAAAGTGAAATTGGTTGGAAGGATGTCGGCATAAACCAATTCAGCGCCGATTGGCGTGTAAACTGCAATTCCACAGGCATTCTTGCCAGTAGCGGCGTTCGAAATCGCAGCGGCTGTATCGCGTAAAAAACATTTGTTTACCTCCGCTGCTTCATCTGGCTTGAGTGGTGGGACAAGGCGAGTTTTCACCTGCCCGGCCTGTGGTGCTTTGGTCATTACGGCCAAAGCACAGCGCCCACGCGCGTTTTGGCTCGGAACATTTGGATCGAGAACACGGAACCGTTTCATCCGCTGGTGAGAAAGTTTTCCACACACAGATAGTGCTGATCTTTAGCGAAATTCTCTTTAGATCTCATTCTTCATGCTACGAATAACTGTCGTGAAACACTGGGAATACCGCGTCATGCACGACCTGTTAATAAGACTTGTGGCTTGGGCCGACAAATCCTGGATTCTGCGGCAGACATGGGACTTGTTCAGAGATATTCAAAGTTGTTGGCGTGTTGCCACTATTTCATTTAACACAACGAAGATGCTTTTGAGAACTTGTCGTTCCGAGATCGCGGTACTAATCGCGCTCGGCCTCACTGTAACTGCTTGCGGTGCAAATGCGGGCGGGGAGCCCACACTTTGGAACATCCAGAAAGTAATTGCTTCCAAAAAATACGTAGATCTCACGCACGACTTTTCGCCCGGAATTCCGCGTTGGCCAGGGTTTCCGGAAGAAACCCGAAAGACGATCTACTGGTACGACAAGCGCCCAGACACGCTAGGGTCCGGCTTTTTCTCAGAACTATTTACACACGCCGGCCAATGGGGAACGCACGTTGACCCGCCGGCGCATTTCGTGAAAGGCCTGCGCACGGATTGGTCGAAACGCTGGCCCGACGCAGCAAAAATGCAAAACAAGGACGCGAAGGGCCTGGCGCATTATCCCGGATGGAGTCTGCCGGCGCTGAAATACCTGTACGAAGAACGAAAGATCACTGCTTTAGGCCACGAGACAACCGACACCGATCCGGGAATCGCTACGACCAAAGATGATTACTCGCTGGAAACCTACATTTTTAGCACGAACCATTATCAAATCGAGCTCCTGACGAATTTAGATCAGGTTCCCGAAGCTGGCGCTACGCTATCGTCGTAGTCAGTTTCCCAAAACCAAAGAACGGCTCGGGATTTCCAGCGCGCGTATTTGCAATTGTGCCGTGAGTTGCTTCGGTGGGTTTGACCGAAAGTCGCGGCAGGAACGAAGGTAGGCGCTGAGTCATGCACATCACCGACATTATGCGGGGGAATTCTCCCACCTTTTCGTTCGAGTTCTTTCCTCCAAAAACGCCGGCGGCGGCCGAGACCCTCTACCAAACCATTCGCGATCTCGAATCGTACATGCCGCACTTCGTCAGCGTGACTTATGGTGCCGGCGGGTCAACGCGTGATTTAACTCACGATCTTGTCGAGCGCATTCAACATACAACAAAGCTGGATCCGATCCCTCACCTCACCTGCGTCTGCCACAACCAAGAGGAGATCGAAGCGATTCTCCTTCGATATGCTAAGTCCGCCATTGGAAACATTCTCGCGCTCGGCGGCGATAGG
>Ga0307278_10000258_pt1 | contig 27370 bp, 22 predicted proteins | sample ER_DNA_117_FD_194482 | JGI IMG/M metagenome (GOLD analysis project Ga0307278, IMG submission 194482) | Bulk soil microbial communities from the East River watershed near Crested Butte, Colorado, United States - ER_DNA_117 | ecosystem: Environmental > Terrestrial > Soil > Floodplain | place...
GGGCACCGCGTCGTAGCGCCGCCGATGAAGCGCGGCGAAGTCATCCACTGAGGAAACGTTCGAGCACAGGGGCGAACGCCTTCGGGTCGACCACGTGCGACTGCCCCTCGAGGATCTGACGTTCCGCCCGCGGGATGATCGCGGCCATCGCGTCCGCCGCCGGGTCGAGCGCGAGGATCCAGCTCGCGGCCCCAGGCGGGTGTGCACCGCCCGTGGCCACCAAGGTCGGCCGCGTGATCTTCGCGAGGCGCGCGGTGGGCGGGCGGCCGTCGCCCAAGCAGGCCGCGTCGTAGGCCAGCGTGTGGGCGATCGCCTCCATGCCCGGCCAATACGGCGAGTTCCTTGCTCCCGCGATGCTCTCCTCCGAGGAGTCCGCCAGCCGCATGAAGAGCTCGAGCGCGTCGCCGCGACGACCCTCGGCGAGCGCCGTGCCGAGTTGCTCGACGTACTCCCGCCACCGGCGCGGCCAATCGTCGGCCACGTTGTAAGGCACCTCGTACACCGCGAGCCTGTCGATCGCGAGCCCCGCCGCCGCGGCCTCCAGCGCGAGAGCACCACCCGACGAAACGCCGTACAGGTGGGCCGATCCGCCGGCCTCGGCGATCAGCGCTTCGATGTCCTCGATCTCGCGTTCCACGGCGTAGGGCAGCGTGTCGCCGCTGTCGCCTCGGCCGCGCCGGTTGTAGTTGTACGCGGTGAAGTGCTCCGCCAGCTGCGCCGCGAGCGGCGCGTTCTCCGATCCGTCGTCGAGCCCGCCGGTCACCAGGATGACGGCCGGTCCGCTTCCTTGGCGGTCGTACGCGATCGACGTGCCGTCCTTCGATGTCACACGACTCATGTGACCCACCTCCTTGGCTCTCGTAGAGTGCTTGACGTGTCAATGGCTACTAGCCTTAAGGACGGCATCGCTGGGTGTGCGGGCTGGGAGTTGGCACCGTCCACGGCACTCTGACCGCACGCGCCGCTCTTCTTGCCGTCGCCGCCGTGCTGGTGTTCGCTTCGGTGGGCAACGCAGCCGACGGACCTCTGCCGTCAACCCCGGCGGTCGACGCTCTGCTTGCCGACGGCCCGTTCTGCGGCGCCGAACGCGTCGGCGACGGACCGGGCCTCACCGGCGACGCCCCTCATATCAAGGTCATCTACGCGTACGCGTCCGACGTGGGAGACCGCTTCGCGCTCTTTGGCTCAGCGATCCAGCGTTACACCAAGGCCGCAGCGGCCAAGGTGGCGCTCAGCTCAGACAAGACGCTGCGCCTGGACCGTGGATCGACCTGCGGGACCGCCTTCCTCGACATCCAGACCGTGGCGCTGGGGCATCCGGTCGCCTCCTACGAGACGCGCTCGGTGCTTGCCGACATCCAGAGCCGCCTGCCCGACCGTCCCGGCGTCAACTATCTGGTCTACGTCGACTTCGCGTTGCCGGTCCTGAGCGCCGCCGCGGGCAGCTGGGCTCAGGACGACTCGCCGTGGGCAACCAACGCCGCGAACATGACCGCTCATTCGCGTTACGCCTACCTGCTGGGCGGCGGCGCTGACTTCTTCGGTTCAGAGCAGCTGGCCAGCCAGTACGCCGACCAGGTTCTGCACGAGGTGCTGCACACCCTCGGCGCCGTGCAACCGTCAGCCCCGCATTTCTCAGGCGGGGCGCACTGCTATCAGCTCTACGACGTCATGTGCTACACGCCCAAGGACGGCACCCTCGACGTGTTCCTCCGCGACTGCGAGCTCAGTCGGGAGCCACCCAACCCCGGCAAGCCGCTGGACTGCGGGGGCGATGACTACCTCAACGCGTCGCCGGCGCCGGGCTCCTACCTGGCCGCCCACTGGAACCTCTACAACTCGGGCTTCCTGTGCAAGCTGGGACGCTGTGACCAGGCGCCCGCCGCCCCCACCGCGCGCCTGGCGGTCGTGTCCGGCGACGGGCAGTCGGTGACGGTGAGCGCCGCTTCGAGCTCCGACCCAGACGGCGCGGTGGTCGCCTACGTGTGGGACCTGGACGGCGACGGGGTCTACGACACGGCCGGGCCGGCGGCGCAGACGGTGGTGGTTGGCAGCGGCAGCGCGCGACGGCTGACGGTCGCGGCGGTCGACAACGACAACCTGGTGGCAGCGGCGGCGATCACGGTTGACGAGCACAGCGTCGCCGGTCAGGTGGGCGGCGGCGGGCCCGGAGCTGGTGGCGACGCGCCTGGGACGATCAGCGACCCCACACCCCTGCCGACCGCGAGCTCGCCGAAGATCGCCGTGGCCGCCAGCCGGGTTGCGTCGGCCGCCAGGTTGCAGCTGACCGTCGGCCGGCGCACAACCCTCGAGCAGGTGCGCGCGCGAGGGCTGCAGGTCACGTTGGCCGCGTCGCGTGCCGTTCATGTCGACGTCACGGTGCGCCGCGGCACCCGAGTGCTGGCGCGCCGCGGGTTCGCCGCTGCCCGGCGCGTCAAGCACGTGACGCTGCGTCTGGCCAAGCGGCAGCTGCGTGACCTCGCCCGGCGGCGCGCGACCACCCTCACGGTCGAGATCTCCTCCCCGGGCGCCCGCACGCTGCGCCGCCAGATCGTGGTTCTCCGCGCGGCCTAGCCGCTCGGCGCCGTTTCAGCGGACGAGCCTGACCTCCAGGGCTCCGGCGCCGTCGGCCGAGGGGTCACCGGCGCCGTGCAGCAGCCCGAGGATGTCGGCGACGTAGGACTGGGTCTCGGGGATCGCGGGGATGCAGCCGCAGGCGCGAACGCGGGCGGGGCCGGCGTTGTAGGCCGCCAGGGCGAGCGGGACCGAGGCGAAGGCGCGCAGCAGGTCGCGCACGAGATGGGCCTGGGCGTCGATCGCGCGCTCGGCGTCGAAGGGGTCGGCCAGGCCATCGCCGGCCGCGGTGGCGGGCATGAATTGCGCGATCCCCAGCGCGCCGGCACGAACGACGGCAGCGTGCCCGACCGCTCGCCGTCGCCACCGTTTCGGTAGCCCAGCACGACGAGCCCGCGTTCAGCGTGAACCCGAAATGCCACGGCTCCCAGGAGCCCTACCCGGTTTCGCTCAGGGTCGGCTTGCTACCGCTCTGCTGCTGACGTCACTGCCGCGCCGCGGTGCCTGCCCGCATGTGGCGCGTGACGCCGCGAAGGTCCAGGATCGCGGACCCGCACTCCACGGCAAGGCGGTGGTCGACGGCGGAATGGGCGGTCAGGATCACCACGAGATCGGCCCCCTCCAGCAGTTCTGGGTAGGGCGCGCTGCGAAGCAGATGGCTCTGCAGCTCCGGCACGTACGGATCGTGGTAGGCGACCTCGGCCCCCATCCGCTTCAGGAGCGCGATGATCTTCAGCGCCGGCGACTGCCGCGTGTCGGCGACATCGGGCTTGTAGCTGATGCCCAGGATCGCGACGCGCGCGCCGCGCACGGCCTTCGCCTGGTCGTTGAGCGCGCGCTCCACGCGCTCGACGCATTTGTAAGGCATGTCCTGGTTGATCTTTCCGGCCAGCTCTATGAACTCCGTCGCCATATCGAACTCTCGCGCGCGCCAGGACAGATAGAACGGGTCGACGGGGAGGCAATGACCACCCATGCCTGGCCCCGGATCGAAGCGCATGAAGCCATACGGTTTGGTGGCCGCGGCGTCGACGACCTCCCAGATGTCGATTCCCATGCGGTCGCACAAGAGCGTGAGCTCGTTGACGAGCGCGATGTTCACCGAGCGGAAGATGTTCTCGAGCAGCTTCGTCAGCTCCGCGACGTCGGGCGAAGAGACGCGGACGACGTCGTCGCACACGTGGGCGTAGAGCTCCTCCGCGCGATCGCCACACGCCGGTGTCAGCCCGCCAACAACCTTCGGTGTCGTGCGCATCGTGAAGTCGGTCCGGCCGGGATCGACCCGCTCGGGCGAGTACGCGACGTGGAAGTCGTGACCGGCACGCATGCCTGACTCTTCGAGCAGCGGCACGAGCCGCTCGCGAGTGGTGCCCGGGTAGGTCGTCGACTCGAGCACGATGAGCTGGTCCTCCTGAAGCACGCCGGCGATTGCGACCCCGGCGTCACGCAGCACACCGAGATCGGGCTCGCGATTGGCCGTCAGCGGTGTGGGGACGCACACGACGATCGCATCGGCCTTCGTGAGCTTCGCGTACCGCGGCGTGGCGGTGATGCGCTCGCTGACAGAGCCAAGCCGCTTCGACGAGACGTCCTCGATGTAGGACTCACCCGCGGCAATCGACGCAAGCTTGGCATGGTCGACGTCCACAGCGATCACCTCCAAGCCCTCCTCCGCAAACGCGACGGCGAGCGGGAGCCCTACGTAACCCAGACCAACGATCCCCACCCGTTGCATGTCGGTCACCCCCGGACGAGCGCGGCGATGTCTCCGCCGCCCCGTACGCACCCTGGCGTGAGGCGGGAGCGGACGCAAGCATTGTCCGATTCCGCACTCGGCGTTGTGGAAGATTTGCACATCGTCTTATCAAGAAATGCTGCAAGAGCGACGCTCGGCCCAAGGCGCCGGCGCGGCGATTCAGCGGCTATGACGCGCGAGCACATAGGGCACGGTTCGCAGCAGGATCTTCACGTCGTTCCAGAGCGACCAATTCGTGACATACAGGTAGTCGATCACGACCATCTCGTGGAGCGGAACGCGGCTCGAGCCCAGGATCTGCCAGTGGCCGGTCATCCCCGGAGTTAGCGCGAGCCGCCGCCGGTGCCAGCCGGAGATCCGTTGGTCTTCCTCGTGAATGAGGGGGCGGGGGCCCACGAGACTCATCTGGCCGTGGAGGACATTGACGAGCTGCGGAAGCTCGTCGAGCGAGCTCTGGCGCAGCAGGTGTCCCAGACGCGTGGTCCGGGGGTCGTGGGTGATCTTGAAGAAGCCGTCCGCGCCCTCGTTGAGCGCGACCAACCGGACCTTCGCGGCGTCCGCGTCAACGACCATGGTGCGGAACTTGAGCATCTGGAACGGCTCACCATTGCGCCCGATCCGTTCCTGGCGGAACAGCACGGGGCCCGGCGAGTCGAGCTTGATGAGCAGGGCGATCAGCCCCGCTGCCGGCGCGCCGACAATGAGCGCCACCAGCGCTCCGAGCAGGTCGAAACACCGTTTGACGGCTCGAGATGAGCGCGTCAGCTCGAAGCGCCGAACCCCGAGAACCGTCATCCCGTGGAGGTCGTCGAACTCGACCGAGGACCCGATCACATCGAAGAGGGAGGGCACCACGCTCACGTGGATGCCGGCGAGCTTCAGCGCGCGGATCAGATCGATCGTCTCGCTTGCCGCGAGCGTATGCGGCGCGACCACGACGCGGTGCACGTCCATCCCGCGCAGGAAGTTCCGTAGCTCGGCCACATCGGCGGACGACGGCGTCGCGGCTGCCAACGGTAGGGTCTGGTCGAGCTCCAGCTGCGCGACCACCTTGGCCTTCACGCCACAACCGTGCCCGAGCTTGGAGCGGAAGCGCTGCGCCGCGTCCTCATCGCCGATGAACAGGCACCGCTCCGCCAGGGTCATGGCCCGAGCCAACGCGCGCGCGCACGTTCGCGCGACTATCAGCATGACGAAGAGCGCGATCCAGAGCACGAATGCGTCGCTCGGGTTGATCGGGCTGCCGGCCAGGGCCCCACCGAGCCCCCAGATGGCCAACGTGAAGAGAGTGGCGAGCTGGAAGAGGGCTGGCGCCTCGTCGAGGGTGGTCTTGCGCAGGACCAACTCATCGCGGTCGTAGAGCCCGTTGAGCTTCGCCGCCAGGACGAGCGCGGGGAACACGACGACAACGCGCGGCGTGAGCGGCGCCCCTGCGCCCACGCGCAGCGCAAGGCCGATGGCCGCGATTGCCGCTACGACGTCTCCCGCGGCCAGCAACCGCCGGTACACCGAGGCGCGCTTCAGGACCGCGGCCTGCGCCCCCGATTCGGACACTGGCGCGAGCAGCCAGCCACGCCCAGCCGCCCGCTGATGTCGCCTGCGTGGCGCGGTGACGACGCCGCTGGGCGACGCGCGCGAGGCTGCCCGTGGCTTGCGCTCGAACCTAGTCACGTGACCTCTTCCGCAGCGACCTGTGGACGAGGACCGGCCCGCGAACGCCAACGACATTGCGTCGGCCCAAGAGCTCGTGGGCAACGAGGAGGATGAAGCGCAGGTTGGTCGTGGCGTAGCGGCGGGCGAGGCGCCGCGGCTCCTGCACGAGTCGGAAGAGCCACTCGAGGCCCAAGCGCTGCCAGAGGACAGGCGCGCGGCGACATCGGCCGGCGACGACATCGATCGCTCCGCCGACCCCCATGATGAATGGGGCACCGACGTGCCGGCCGTGAGTGGCGATGAACTGCTCCTTGCGGGGCGAGCTGATCGCAACGAAAACGAGCTGAGGTTCGGTCTGTCGGATCGATTCGGCTACGGCGCCCTCGTCGACGGCCTCGAAGTAGCCATCTCGGCAGCCGACGATTCGCAAGCCCGGATGGCTGTCGCGGATACGCTGCACGGCTGTCTCCAGGACGTCGGACCGGGCGCCGAGGATGTACACGCGCCACCCACGCTCCTCGGCACGACCGAAGAGCGCCTCCATCAAGTCGATGCCGGTGACCCGCTCGGGCACAGGGTCGTGGAGCAGGCGGGACGCCCACACGACGGCCTGGCCATCGGCAGTGACGAGCTCGGAGCCATTGACGATCTCTCGCAGTCGGTCGTCGTGCTGCAGCGCCACGAGCTTTGCGGCGTTGATCGCGACGTGGCGGCAGTACGACCGCGACCGGATCGCCGAGGCGATGCGGTCGAGCGCGTCATCCATGGTCACCCGATCGAGTTCGCACTCGAGGATGCGCGCCCGGCGCGATGGCCGGGGCACCGCGTCGGCGAGAAGCGCCGACGGCACAGCATGGCGGGAGCGGGTTGACATCGCGCTCCTCCGGCGTCGCATCACCCATGACAACGCGCTGGCCGGCTGCGACTTGACCGGTCTCGCCCGGACCGGGGGGCCAGGTCGAGGCGATGGTCCCCCAAGACTTCACCGCGAGCTCTCGGCTCACGCTCGACCCACCGCGACCTTACAGCGGCGTGGCAGGCGGTTGTCAAGTGCCGCGTTCGCGGTCGGCGCCGCCGACCGCGCCACGAATGCCTGCACCTCGGGGCATTTTGAGTCTGGTGCCTGCGAAGCCGCGTGCCGATCAGTGGTAGCCCCGGCGGCCGCCGCCACGTCCGCGGTCCAGGCTCGCCGCTGTCGCGGACCCTCAGAAACGCGACCGAGACCGCCGACAAGCTCGAAGCGATCCACGCCCAGGCGGGCTATCGTTGCCCCGTTGTCGCGCGATGTCGAAAGCGGCAAGCACCCCGGGTCGCCCTCGGTGAGTTGCTGCGGCCGGCGACTATCACACGGATGAGCTCGCTCGCCCACGAGATGGCGTCGCATCGCCGTCGAGCACTGCAGCTCTTGCCGGAGCATTATGTCCCCGACGCCGCGCTGTTCGCGCACAAGGCGTTTCGCTCAGAGCGCGGGTGCCGGACCGTCGGCACCAACCCGCTCTACACCGCGGCCTGCCTGATCGGCCTCGCCGCCGACGACTCACGCGAGGCGCGCCACTTCCTGGCCGAGATCGTCGATCGCTCGAAGGCCGCCCTGGTACGTGTGTCGATGACGTCCGAAGAACCTGCGTTGCTCGGCGCCACGGCGTGGGCGCTCGCCCTCCTCGAGGACCCGCGTGCCTCCGATGTCGTGGAGCGCATCAGCAGGCTGAATCCGCGACGTGCCACGTCAATGGGCGCGGGCTTGGCTCTCGCGGGTCTGAGCCACGCATCCGTGAGGCTCCCGCGTATGCGCGGCACGGCCCGGTCCGTCGCGCGGCAGTGGGCCGCGACACTGCAAGCGCGCTTCGTGAGCCGCGCCGGGCTCTTCGCCGGCGCCGTGCCCGGGAACCTTCGGGCTGGTCCGGCCCATCGGTTCGTCACCAGCTTCGCAAGCCAGGTGTATCCGGTCGTGGGTATGACTGAACATGTCCTCGCGACCTCCACGGCGCCTCCTGACTCGATCTTTCGTGCGGCGAACACAGTCAGTCAGGCCCAGGGTCCGCTCGGTCAATGGTGGTGGATGTACTCCACGCGCACTGGGCACGTGCTCGAGGGATATCCGGTCTACGTCGTCCACCAGGACGCGATGGCCGTCATGGCGCTGGCGGGCCTGGCTCGCCTCGGGGACCGGTCAAACCTTGGCGCTCTCGAATCGGGCCTCCAGTGGCTGAACGGAGACAACGAGCTGCAGGGACCGTTGGTCTTCGATGACCCGCCCTGGTTCCACCGAGCAATCCAGCGCCGCCGCAGCGATGCGGACGCGTACGGCGGGATGTCACGGGCCAACCACGTACGCGTGGTGCTCAGCTCCGCAGTGGGTTCGGCTCCGCGCGCCACGGGCAAGCGCGGGAGGGGATTCGAGGTCCTCACCGAGGACCGGCCGTACCATTTGGGCTGGGTGCTCTTAGCGGCACACCTGGTCCGTGCGATGCAGTCGCAAGGCCCGGCAGCGGCTCGCCCACCGCACGCAGGATCAGCGGAGTGAGCGCGCTGCTACAGCGTGCTCGACGGCGGCCTCGAAGCCATCTGCCATGCGACGGTGGTCGAACGCTGCGGCGTCGGTGCGCGCACGAGCTCCCATCTCCCGGGCAAGGTGCGCATCCTGGACGAGCCGGCGCAAGGCGTTGGCGAGTGAATGCGAGTCTCGTTCGGGGACGACGAAGCCGTTCCAGCGGTCGCGCACGAGGCCACCGACAGCGGCGCCGACGGCGTCGCTCGCCACCACCGGGAGACCGGCATGCATCGCCTCGTTGCACACCAGACCCCAGGGCTCGCGGTCGAGGTCGGTCGTGATCGAGGGCAGCACCAGGCACCTCGCCCGCGCCAGTTGAGCGGGAAGCCTCTCCTGTGGCACGTGGCCGACGATCTCGATCGCGTCGCTTGCGGCAGTCCTGACGCGGATCTCGTCCTCCATCGAGCCGTTGCCGATCAGCCGGAGCCGAGCGGTCACACCCTCGTTCCGGAGCATTGCGAATGCATCGAGAAGGAACTCGATGCCCTTGCGCTCCTCGAACTGCCCTACGTAGACGACCTCCGCGACGTCCGTATCGAAGCCGGGGCGAACAGCGGCGAAGGGTGCAGCATCGACCGCCTGGCCGGCGACGAACACCTTCTCGGCGTCCACCCCTGGGTCTTGCAGCACGTAGCGGCGGACGTGCTCGCCGTAGGCCACGATGGCGTCCGCGTCACGATAGAGCCATTCCGTCGGCACGCGGCTGACGCGATGGAACGGCGTTCGCGGGTGGTGCCACATGCCGCTCCAGAGGACGAACGCAACTCCCCGCGCGCGGGCGGTGAAGTAGGTGAGCGGGAGCATCACCCGCCCGTTCAGGCTCTTGATCACGGCGTCGTAACGTTCTGCGCTGACCATCCGGACGATCCCTGGCATGAAGGCCTCGCCGGCGATACGAAAACGACGTAATTCGACACGTCGGAAGCGCCCGTCCCCGACAAGTGGAAGCGCCTTGTTCCAGTAACGCTCGCGCTCGTCGGCATAGAAGTAGAAGTCGGCCTCCATGCGGCGGCCGAGTTCCTCGTAAAGGGCGCGCCTGTAGTGCGTCGGGAGATAGTCGATGAACGCTATGCGTCGCCGCACGAGTCGCCCGATTGCGGAACTGGAACGGAACCGGACGATCACGATACCGTGTGCGTCGGTGGCACGCTCCTGGGTCTGAACCGTGTGCGGCATCGCTGGACAGGTCCGTCACGACGGCGCACGCGTCGACCCGGAGATGCTCGACCGGATGTGTGCGGCGATCGTGCATCGCGGGCCCGATTCGCGCGGGTTCCACGTCGAGGACGGAGCGGGGCTGGGCGTCCAGCGGCTGCGAATCATCGACCTCGCCACCGGAGATCAGCCGATCTACAACGAGGACCGGTCGGTGGTCGTCGTTCTCAACGGCGAGATCTACAACTTCCGGGAGCTGCGCCGGCGCCTCGAGCGGTCGGGCCACCGGTTCGCGACGCGCTCGGACACGGAGGTGGTGGCGCATCTCTACGAGGACAAGGGTCCCGCGCTGGTGCACGAGCTCGCCGGCATGTTCGCGTTCGCGCTGTGGGATGCGCGCCGTCGGCAACTCGTTCTCGCGCGCGATCGCATCGGAAAGAAGCCCCTCTACTACGCCCTTCGCGACGGCACGCTGAGCTTCGCGTCGGAGCTCCAGGCGCTGCTGCAGGACCCAGAGATCCCACGCGCGGTGGACTATCAGGCGCTCGACGCCTACTTGGCGTACCGCTACGTCCCTTCTCCGCTGTGCGCGTTCTCCGCGGTACGAAAGCTGCCACCCGCCCATACGCTGGTACTCAGGGGCGACGGAGAGGCCGAGCTGCAGCGGTATTGGCAACTCGACTTCGGTCGCAAGCGACAGTTCTCGAGTGACGCGGAGGCCGCCGAGGGCATCCGGGCCGAGCTTCGCGCCGCCGTTCGCAGACGGATGATCTCGGATGTGCCCCTCGGCGCCTTCCTTTCGGGTGGCATCGACTCATCGGCTGTGGTGGCCGCGATGGCCGAGTCGTCGGACCAGCCCGTGAAGACCTTCTCGATTGGCTTCGACAGCGAAGAGCTGAACGAGCTGCCGCTCGCTCGGCTCGTTGCTCGACGGTTTGCGACCGACCATCACGAGCTCGTCGTGAAGCCCAACGCGATGGACGTCGTCACGCAGCTCGTCCGCCATCATGGCGAGCCGTTCGCCGATGCGACGTCGATCCCCACGTACTACCTCGCGCGTATGACGCGCTCGTACGTGACCGTCGCCCTCAACGGCGACGGTGGCGACGAGACCTTCGCGGGGTACTCGAGATACGTTGCGAACCTTGCGGCCCACAGCTTCGACGTACTGCCGGGAGCGATCCGGCGAGGCGCCTCACGCGCGCTCATCGCGCTACCGCCGAGCGGTCGGATCGACAGCTGGCGGAGCCGACTGCGGCGGGTCGGAGAGACGTTGCCGCTCGACGAGCCGGGTCGTCACATCGCTTACATGACCCACCTACAAGGATTGCCCCGGGAGCGTCTGTACACGACCGAGTTTCGGCAACACGTCGGATCGTCGCTGGTTGACGACATCGTGCGGCGGGCATGGCGCGAATCCACGGGCGACGAATTGCTGGACAAGCTCCTCTACACGGATACCGCCACCTACCTGCCCGATGACCTGCTCGCCAAGGTCGACATCTCGACGATGGCGTGCTCGCTGGAGGGGAGGTCGCCCCTCCTCGATCACGAGTTCATGCAGTTCGCCGCGTCGCTGCCTGCGAAGCTGAAGATCCACAGGGCTCAGAAGAAGGTGGGCCTGCGAATGGCGTTGCGCGGGTGGGTGCCCGACGAGATCTTGGACGCCCCGAAACGAGGCTTCCAGCCACCGCTTGCGCAGTGGTTTCGCGGGGAGCTGCGGGATTTCTCGCGCGATGTGTTGTTGGCGGGGCCGGCGCGGGCTCGGGGATACTTCGACTTGAACGCTGTGCGGCGGATGCTCGACGAGCACGAACGCGGCGCCGGGGACAACTCCCAGGGCATCTGGACGCTGCTCATGTTCGAGCTCTGGCACCGGGAGTTCGCCGACCATGCACCATCTCCAGGTGGGGCCTAACGGCCTGCAGCGGCCTTGACGGGTCGCGCGACGGTCGCGCCATCATCGGTCGCTGCGCGCGATCCATCTGTCGTACCAGAGGCTGACGCAGTACAGGTTCCACAGGTGCTTGCTCCAGTCGCCGTGGCTGCGCGCATGCGCGGCGAAGAGGACATCGATGACGTCGTAGTCGAGAAGCTGGCGTTCGCGCAGCGCAGAGTCATGGACGGCGCGGCGCGCATGCCGGCCGAAGTCGCCACGCAGCCATTCGGCCATCGGGGTGCCGAATCCCTGCTTCGGGCGGTCGAGGATCTCGCGAGGGAGCAGGTCGCGCACGGCAGCGCGGAGCGCATGCTTGCCCTGCCCTGAGCGGTACTTCATGTCAGGGGGCAGCGCCATCACGAACTCCACCAGTGGATGGTCGAGAAACGGCTCGCGCCCCTCGACCGAGCTCGCCATGGCGATCCGGTCGAGGCGCTGAAGCAGCAGCTCTGGGAGGCGCTGTCTAAGCTCCAGATAGGCGATGCGCTGGAAGAGGTCGGCCGAGCCTTCCTGAGCCTGCGCCTCGTCCCAGATGCTTTCGACCGTTCGCAGTGCGTCGGGGTGCGGAGTGCGGATCACCCGTTGCTTCAGCGGTCCGCGGAAGCACAGGGCTCCTCCCCAGTACGGGATCCGGCTGTAACCGGCGTCGTGGAGCGCCTCGCCGTGCCGTATGCCCCGGCCCAGCCGGGACGTGGCCTCGACGGCCGCTACACCCACGACGCGACGGATGATCTGGGGCACCCACCGCTGGAATGGGGCGATGATCCGACGATGGTCGACGTAGCCCTGGTAGCCATGGAACACCTCGTCCGCGCCTTCCCCGACCTGCACGACGATGGTCCCTGTCTCACGCGCGAGGCGCGTCACGAAGTGCTGCGGAATCGAGGTCCAGTCCGACAGGGGCTCGTCCTGGTGGAAGGCCAGGTCGGGCAGGAAGTCGCGCATCGCGGCCTCCTCCACGAGCACCTCGTAGTGCTCAGTGGCGAAGCGGCGCGCGACGATGCGCGCGTACGCCAGTTCGTTGTAGCGCTCGTGCCCGCGCGGCGCGGTCGAGTAGGTGCGAACGGGAGTGTCGCTCAACTCTGCCATCAACGCGACGTTGGTGGACGAGTCCAAGCCGCCTGACAGGAACACGCCGAAGGGGACGTCGGACATCATGCGCTTGTCGACGGATTCGCGAAGTAGACCTCGGACCTCGCTCACCATGTCGTCGCGGCTCATCGCTGCGACGCGTTCGCGGAGTGCGCGCGAGGGCATGGGGTTCCACCATGTCTCGGACGTGATGACGCCTTCGGCGGTGACGACCATGCGCTCGCCCGGACAGAGCTTGCCGATCCCGCGGAACATCGTGCGAGGGGCCGGCGCGAAGCCGAACGTCAGGTAGTCGGCGAACGCCTGCTCGTCGAGCTCCCGCGGGACGGCGGGATGCTCGAGGACCGCCTTGGCCTCGGAGCCGAAGACGAAGCCGTCGCGCAGCCGCGCGTAGTACAGCGGCTTGACGCCGAGACGATCGCGTGCGAGGACGAGCCTGCGCCTGCGCGCGTCCCAGATCGCGAACGCGAACATGCCCTCGAGGCGTTCCACACACGCTGTCCCGTCGTCCTCGTAGAGATGCACGATCGTCTCGGTGTCCGTGTGGGAGCGGTAGCGGTGTCCCCTCGCCTCCAGCTCTTGACGGAGTGCCGTGTGGTTGTAGACCTCGCCGTTGTAGGTGATCCAGACGCTCTCGTCCTCGTTCGCCATCGGCTGGTGGCCCGCGGCCGAGAGGTCGATGATCGCTAGCCGGCGGTGGCTAAGCGCGACCCGGTCCGGGCTCAACGTCAGCGCCCCGGCATCGTCGGGCCCGCGATAGCAGATCGTGTCCGCCATCCGCCTGACCGTCGCTTCGTCGACAGCGAAGTCGTCTGTGAAGGCCAAGGCTCCTGCGATGCCACACATGTCAGTCGGGCAGATGCCAAGCCGCGCGAGCGTGCGACTTGAACCCACCCTCGCGAACGGCAAGTGTAGCCTCGCTGCCGACAACCCCGCCGTACGTGTTGGTTCGCCGGCACTCGGCGCCCTCAAGTTCGCTTCCTGGCTGGTCGAGGACGTTCCCATGAATCTGATCTGCGGCATGATCGGGCGAGAACCATCGACGTGCTGATCCGACTGACCGGAGCCCTAACGAGCCTCGCGACGGCTCTCCTCATCGTCGCCGTCGCGCCCGCGGGCACGCGACCGGCGACGGGCACGATCCTCATCCACTGTGGATACGACCACTCGGCGCTGAACGACCCGATCGTCTTCCCAGGGAAGGCGGGCGCGTCGCACTCGCACGACTTCTTCGGCAGCACCGGCATCGACGCCGCCACCACCGCGGCCTCGCTCCGGGCCAATCGCACGACCTGCTCGTTCAAGGGCGACCACTCGGGCTACTGGGTTCCCTCCCTGCGGGGTCCGTCGGGAGATCTGGTGCGGCCCACCGGGATGCGGGTGTATTACCGCGGCGGTGATCGCCAAGCGGCAGAGCTTCAGAAGTTCCCGCCGGGCGTCAAGGACCTGCAGGGAAACTCGAGGAACACGAGCCCGAGCAACTACGCTGCGACCTACCGCTGCGACAGCGGGGCCTTGACCGGTCCGTACATCCCCGTTACATGCGCCGGCAACTCAGGCTTCGAGGCCTCGTACTACTTCCCGTTCTGCGCGACCGGCGAGACGGACAACGCCACGCACAGGACACTCGTCGGCAAGACCCTCCCCTGTCCAGATCCGCAGCTCTCCGTGCTGCAGATGCAGGTCATCGTCAGCTACCCGCGTGAAGCGGTGGGTGGCCGGCTCGTGAGCGATGAGCCGGTAGACGCTGCGGGCGGACTGACGAGCCACGCGGATTTCTTCGACGGCTGGAACCCGGCGGCGCTCGACATGGTGCTCGACCGTTGCATCCGGCCGAACGCGGAGTGCAGGGTGGACGAGGATGGCAGCGTGTACCGGACCGGAACCAGCGCCGTGGTCATCCCGGCGGGAGCGTTCCGTGATGCTCCGAATGACAGGTCGATGGGCTGTGCGCCGCCAGACCGGCCGCGCGATCCTCAAGCCGCATTGTCGACTTCGCTCGCCGCCCTGGCGGAGCGGCTCGCTGCCTCCGACCCGAGGCGCCTCGCTCACAAGCGCACGATCGCGAATGCGCTCGCCTTCTCGGGGGCGGGGAGGATCACCGTGACCTGGCGACTGCCTCGCAGCGCCGGACGGGCAGGCGACGCCCGGAGTCGGGGGGAGGCGCTCGTGCTCGGCCGCGGATCCCTGGCCAGAGCGTCGGCGGGCTGCGCCGGCATCAAGGTTCTGCTCACGGCCGCCGGACACCGTCTCATGAGGCGGGCCCGGACGCTGCGCATCGCGCTCGAGGCCATCTTCGAGCCGGCAGCCGGCGGCCGCCCCGCGACGTCGCGCCGAACGCTCACGCTCCGGGGGCACCGGACCGCGACCGCGCGGTAGGCCCGGCAGGACGACGTGCGCGGCCACGCGGACTGGCCACGGCGTCTCGTCCGAGCGGGCCTCCCTACCATCGCCTGCCATGCGGGCGATCCGCCATGTCCTGTCCGTCGTAGGGGCGCGGCCCAACATCATGAAGACGGCGCCGGTTGTCGCCGCACTGGCGCGCCGCCATGAGCCCGCTCGACACACGCTCGTGCACACAGGGCAGCACTACGACGAGGCGATGTCTCGGATCTTCCTGGACGAGCTCGGCGTTCGAGAACCCAGCCAGACGCTCGACGTCGGGTCGGGCTCGCACGCGGCGCAGACGGCCCGCGTCATCGAGCGGATCGAGCCGGTTCTGCTCGCGGAGCGCCCGGACATCGTTCTCGTTCCCGGGGACGTGAACTCCACGGTCGGTGCCGCGTTGGTGGCCGCGAAGCTGGAGATTCCGGTCGCCCATATCGAAGCTGGGCTGCGCTCGTTCGACCGATCGATGCCGGAGGAGATCAACCGGCTCCTGACCGATCAGCTGTCGAATCTCTTGTTCACCCACTCGCCTGAGGCAAGAGACAACCTTCTGCGCGAAGGCATCGACGATGCCCGGATCCACGCCGTTGGGAACACCATGATCGACACGCTCGTCGCGATGCGTCCCCGGATGCGTGCCCTCGACGCACCTGCTGCTCACGGGCTGCCGCGTGGCGGCTACCTCGTCGTGACGCTCCACCGGCCGGCCCTCGTGGACGGCGACCTGCTCGCCCACGCAATCTCCGCTCTCGACCACGTTGCGAAGGCGATGCCGGTCGCCTTTCCGATCCATCCAAGAACCGCGGCGAGGATGAGAAGCCGAGGGCTCGCGTTCCGTTCCCGCGGCGTGCGGCGCCACGAGCCGCGTGGGTATGTCGAGTTCCTCAGTTTGCTCGAAGGCTCCGCCGGAGCGCTCACCGACTCGGGTGGTATCCAGGAGGAGACGACGTACCTCGGGATCCCGTGTTTCACGCTGCGTGCCAACACGGAGCGCCCGGTGACCTGCGAGATGGGCACCAACACGCTTTTGGGGCTCGCGCCTGAACGCATCGCGGAGGTCCCCGATCTCCTTGAAGGAGTCCGTCGCCGCCCCGTCAGGGTGCCGCCCGGATGGGACGGTCGTGCCGCGGAGCGACTCGTCGACGTACTTGAGGCGGGCGTGCCAGATTGGGACGATCTCGCGGGGCACCGCCGGGTGATGGCGCCCGGCAGCTTTCGTCCAGCGCGCGCTGGAACTCAGGGAGAGTGACGTGCTCGAGCACCAGCTCACAGAAGCGGCCGTTGGGTTGACCCGGCAGGCGGCACGCATGGGATGGCGAGGGCCCGACCCATACGACGGCCTGTGGTGGCACTGGCCGGCGCCCCTCGTCGCCGGCCGTAGGCGCCGCCAAGCGCTCGTGCAGATCCACGCGCGATCGCCGTTTGACGTCCGCAAGCTCTACCGGCGGCGGCATCCGATGATCCCGAAGGCCCTTGGGATCTTCGGCTCGGTCGGTCTGCGAGCGCACGCGCTCACCCGCCAGGAGGAGCCGCGCGGACTGGCGTTCGATGCGCTGGAGGCGCTGGCGTCGGACGACACCGCGAGCCCGCGGGCGTGGGGCTACCACTGGGACGTGCAGACGCGCTGGAGCTTCTATCGCGCCGGATGCCCGAACGTGGTTGTGACGGCCTTCGGTGCCGCTGGACTGCTCGAATCTCACCGCGACGACTTCGTCGATCGAGCGCGTGACGCGGCGCGATGGATGCTCGAGGACCTCTGGATCGAACCTGACGGCTACTTCGCGTATCACCCCGGACGGCCGGCCAACATCCACAACGCCAATCTCCTGGGCGCCTGGATCGTGCATGTCGCGCTCCCAGGCGACTCCAAGGCGCGCGAGCGTGTGGCACGCGCGGTGGACACCACGCTCCGAGCGCAGAACCGCGACGGTTCGTGGCCCTACGGCGAGGGTCCGAGCCTCAAATGGGTCGACTCGTTCCACTCCGGTTACGTACTCACTTGCTTGGACCGCATGCGGACCGCTCATCCGGGCATCGAGGACGCGGTCACACGGGGGGCGCACCATTTCCGGCAGTTCTTCGACGACCGCGGCCGGGCCAAGCTGCGGGTCCATCGCGCCTACCCGGAGGACGCCCACGCGGCCGGCACCGGCTTGACGACTCTGGCCGCTCTCTACCGGCGGGGTGAAGTCGAGCGCTCGCTCCTCGAGCGCGTCGCCGCCCGCGTGCTGGACAGGGGGATCCGCGGCTCGCATGCGGTCTACCGGCGGTACCGATGGGGGCGCACTACGGTCACGTACCTCCGATGGGCCGACGCGCACGTGGCGCTCGGGATGGTGGATGCGGCGAGTGCACTGGCAGGCATGCCGGACCCCGCTCCTCAGCCGGATCTCGTCGCCTGAGCGCTCGGGGCGTTCCGGTCCGTCGCCGGACCCGCGCGTCGATCAGACTGCCGAGCTCTAGCGGCCCAGGAGACGCTGGAGGAGCGAGCGGTAGGTCCCGTCGCCGGCTCCAAAGCGCGGCCCGCTCTCGACCTGACGGCGCGGCGGCGGCGCGGCGGAGTCGGCGCGGCTGTCGCCGTGCAGCGTCGCGGCGCCGAGCACAGCTACGACTCCACGCATCTGATCAAGCGCCTCCAACGCGGCATCGCGCACGTCGGCGTGAGGATCGCCGCTGGCCCGCACGAGCGCTTCGAGCGCGCGTGGGTCGCGAATCTCGCCCAGCGCGCGCGCGGCGGCCGCCTGCGCGGCCGGCTCGCGTGCCGAGAGCATGTCTACCAGCGCTGGCACCGCGCCCGCGTCGCGGATGGTGCCGAGGACCGCAGCTGCCGAGCACCGACGCGCGTGATCATCCAGGGCCGCGATGAGAGGGCCGACCGAGACGCTGCCCATGGCGATGAGGGTTTCGTCCACGAGCCGACGCTCCGGCTCGTCTCCTGCTCGCAGCCGTTGCACGAGCTCGCCGGCGAAGACTTCCGCGACCGGGCCGCTGTCCGCTGCGAAGAGGCGGGTGACCGCCGCCTGCCCTGCGTCGCTCAGCCGATCCGCGCGGGTCTCGACGAGGATCTGGGTGTATTCCACTGCGTTGAGTTCGTCGGCGAGCCCAACGAGGAGATCGACGGCCGCCTGGTGGGCGGGCTCGAGGGCAGGCGTTCGCCAGAGCGCCGCCGTCCGCGCGAGAGCCTTTGCAGCACGCGGGCCGGGCGATGGCGCGAGCGCCTCGACCGCCGCGTGCCGAACCCGCGGGTCATCATCAGCGAGCGCTCGAACGATGCCGTCCTCCGCACTCCGATCGTCGATCGTTCCGAGGGCGTAAACCGTCTCGATGCGGCTCCCCACCGCGAGGTCCAAGAGCACGCCGTCTCGATCGACGATCCAGTCGTGCTGGCCGAGCAGGCCTACCAGGCGGCGCACGTCGCCTCGATCCCTCAGGCGCTCGATCTTGGAGCGCCCACGCCGTTGCAGTCGGAAGTGACTCACGACGCGATCCTCATCCACGCGATCGAAACGGTCCCGCGTTGGGAAGGGCGTGTTGGCTGTGGTACGCGCTCGGCCACCCCTGACGGCTAGGCTAGCGGCCTCCCGGAGTCGTCGCGCAAGATCGCTAGCGGCGGGTGGCGAGCCTAGCGTCGCTCGCGCAGCGCCAGTGCAGTCCGCCGAGCCACGCGCTGGAAACGCCACGATGCCAGAGCCGCTCCGACGATCAGGCCAGCCGCCAACCCGATGAGGACAGCCAGCTCGAGCTTCGAGCGTCGGTCGCTTTGGGCGGTATGCGAAGGGCTGAGGAGCTGGAGCACCGTACCGGTGGTCAGCGCCTGCTGGCTCTGCTCATACCGTGTCCGGACGGCGTCCGATCTGACGCGCGCGGTACTCGCGTCCGACTTGGCCGCGATGAGGGCCGCCTGGTTGCGCTCGGTCTGCGCCTGATCGTATGCGCGCTGCGCGCGCCCCTGAGCGGCCAGCGCGACTTCATAATCGTGTGCTGCCTCGCGATACTGCCGCAGCAGGTTGCTGCCCCGGGCATCGGAGTTGCTGAGCCCGGCGACATAGGCCACGAGCTGACGACTCATGGCGTTTGCGAGGTCGATGGCCCGTCCGGGTGAATCTCCGGTCGCGAAGACGTTGACGATGGGGCTCTGCGGGACCGGCGTGGCTGATGTCTCAGCCGCAACGGAGCCGACACTGCGGCCGAGCCTCTTGGCCACTGGCGCGGTCAGAACCTCGGAGTCGACCGCGCGACTGTAGGCGCTGGCCAACGATTGGCTTGCCGCGGGAAACGCTGCAAGCGCGCTCGGCGAGCTGAGATCGAGCTGAACGACGCTCAACTTGCTCGACGCGGTGTAGACCGGCGGCCGCGTGATCGCATAGGTGGCCCCGAGCGCGACGAACGCGAGCACCGGCAGCAAGGCGACGAACCAATGGCGCCCGAGCGCTTGGAACAGACCGATGTGCGGGACATCGGGCACGACGTCCGGCTCGTCCCAATGCACGCTGTCGCCGCGCTCGCGTAGCGGAACTTGATCGTGCGCCCGTAGCGGTGCTTCATGGCGCGGCTGAGCCATGAGTCCTCCAGGCTGCGCGGGCCGGTGGCTTGCGCGACCGCCTCATGGGGGTGCCCGAATCTATCACTCGCGCGCGCCTCTTTTAACGGCGATGATCTATCGGGCCGATACTCCCGGAGTCATCAGACAGATGTTGGCTGACCCCATCCGGTTCGGCGATGATCCGGTTCCCGGCATAGACCTCTCGCAGTGCCAGAGCAGACCGCTCCAAGGAGAATGCCGACTCGATTCGCTCGCGCCCCCCGCGCCCGAGTTCGCGTCGTAGGTCGACAGAGGTCGCCAGGGCGGCCAGGGACTCCACGAGAGCGCGGGCTCGTCCCGGTGGCACGAGAAGACCGCTCCTTCCGTCCTCGACGAGCTCGGGTATCCCCATGACACCCGAGGCCACGACGGGGAGCTCCATCGCCATGGCCTCCATCAGGACGACGGGCACCCCCTCGGCAAAGCTCGGCAGGCAGAAGACGTCGGCCGCGGCGTAGTGGCGCCGGATATCGTCCTGTCCCACTCGACCATGGAACGTCACATGCTCGGCGAGGCCGAGCGCTCGTGCCCTCGTCTCCAGCGCCTGCCGGCTGGGCCCGTCGCCGATCACGTCCAGCGACGCCGACACACCGTCGTCGCGTAGTTGGGCCAGGGCATCAAGCAGTACGGCATGCCCCTTCGAGGCGACGAGACGACCGACCGAGAGCACTCTCAGGTGCTGACGGGGGGATCGGTTCGAGCCCTGAGGGGCGAACTCGCGAACGTCGATGCCGCAGGGGATGACATGGATCTTGGCCCAGTGCCGTTCGTCGACCAGCACCATGAGCTGGCTGCGCCCGAAATCGCTGACGCATATGACGAATCGGGCCCGGCGCACCTTTTCGCCCAGACCCCGGCGATCCGCCTCGAAGATGTCCGTTCCATGGGCCGCGAAGCTCCAGGACCACCCGTGACCGCCGAGGTGAGCGACGAGCAGCGCGACGTCGGCCGCCGGCGACGTGAATTGAGCGTGGATGTGCCGGACCCCTTGACGGCGGCAGTGCGCCCACACGACGCCGGCCTCGGCGAGATAGAACAGCTGCCACAGGTGCCCGCGCAATCCCGGCTGCGCGAGCGACCCGGCCAGCCGCAGCGCATCGACGTACCGCCGGGGATGGGCCGCAAACACGCGGGCGTGCGTCGTGAGCAGAACGAGCACGTGTAGAGGAAGCACGGCGAAGGTGCGGCTGAATTCCTCCCGGTCCTGCTTTGCGAGCAGCTGCTCCGGATCGCTGCGTCGAATCGAGATCGTCTCGATGTCGATGCCCAGCGCCCGCAGCGCTCGGACCTCGCGCAAGATGAACGTGTGCGAGATGGCCGGATATTGATCGCACAGGTATGCGACGCGGCGCTGCTCCGGTTCCGGAACCCGCTGCCGCCGCACGATTCGGCCGAGAGCCCGCCGCGCGCATCGTGCGAGGTCCCGCGCCACGGGTCAGACGCGCGACCGCCGCCGCATCGCGAGATAGCTCCCGTGACGTCGGCCGCTCGGGCCACCAAGGGCGCCGCGGCCGGTCGCCATCGCCAGTGGGTCGCAGAGCGGAATGGCCACGCGCACCAAGGCGAGCATATTGGCTTCGCCCTGTTACGACGACATCGTCGCGCCGTGCATCAAGCCCACAGCTCGGCGCGTGCCGTTCGGCTACAGTCGCGGGCGATGGCGCGTCCGACCATCTTGGTGGTCTCGTATTTCGCGCATCACCCCTGGGGCCCGAGAGGGCTTCGCACCCGCGCCATCCTCGACGCGCTCGCGCGCGAGTGGGATGTGACGCTGGTGGGAGGGCCGCAAGGCGATTTCGCCAGGGCGACGCATCCGGCCGGGCGGGCCGCCGACTTCGCTCGCTACAAACTCCACGAGGCGGTCGGAATCGACCTCCACGAGTCGTGGAGCAAGCGGCTTGTGCGGCACTGGCCGAATCGCCCCGATCTCGTCCTGGTCATCGGTTACCCATTCTCGCCGGCCGTCGAGGCGGCCCGCACGTTCGGCGCAAAGGGCGTGCCGATCGTCGTCGACATGTCCGATCCCTGGGTGCTCACGGCCGCACATCCCGCCATGGGCAGGGCTGGCCTGTGGCGAGCGCGGCGTGCCGAACAGCGACTCTGGTCGGTAGCGGCCGGGGCGATCCTGACGACGCATCGGCAGGAGCGGGCACTCTCCTCGTTGTTTCCCCACCTCCGCACGCTGGTCCGACCCAACGGCTACCAACCGGTCGGGAGCGGACAGGCTGCGACGACCCTCCGCGCGCAAGACGGCGAGCTGCGGGTCGGCCACTTCGGGAACCTGTACTACCCGCGGGTCGGACTCGCTCCCTTCCTGGCGCTGCTCGCCGAATCAGGGTTGTGGGAATCGATCATCTTCGAGCAGTTCGGCAACGACTGGAATCGGACGCTCGACGCCGTGCCCGCACGCGTCCGTGTCCGGGCGCACGCGCCGGCGCCCTGGGATCGTGTACTGGAGCTCTCGCGAGAACTCGATGTCGCGCTCGTCGTTGGGAACGTGAATCCCGCGCAGATGCCGAGCAAGGTCGTCGAATACCTGACGCTCCCCATTCCTCGCCTCGCCCTCGTGGCACCGCCGGGCGAGGATGCGATCACGGACTACGTCGCCGACAAGCCCGGGTGGCTTGCCGTCCGCGCCGACGATCCGGACGTCGCCCGCGCCGTGCATGCGCACCTCGATCGCCGATGGACGACTCGGGACCTCGCGCCACCTCCGGGGGAGTCGTGGCCCGAGGTGGGGCGCGAGATCATGGACTTCCTACCTCGCTTCCTCGCCCCCGAACCGCGGACCGCGGCGCTGCGTGAGGAGGCCGTCACACAGACCGCGGACGCCGTCTGATGGCCGAGGTCACGTGAGCGAGGGTCTCTACAGGAGCGGCGAGTACCTCGTCAGCAACCCAACGTGGCATGCAGAGGACTCTGCCTGGAAGGCGAGCCAGATCCTGGGCATGCTCCATCGCCACGGGCTACGGCCTCGAAGCGTCTGCGAGGTCGGCTGCGGTGTCGGCGAGGTTCTTCGGGAACTGCACGACCGCATGAACCATCGGGCGAGCTTCGTCGGCTACGAGATCTCGCCGCAGGCGCTCGCGCTGGCCGCTCCACGGTCGTCTGAGCGGCTCGCGTTCCGGCTCGGCAACGTCCTCGAGGACGACGAGAAGTTCGACTTGATCCTGCTGATCGACGTCATCGAGCACGTCGAGGACTACTTCTCAATGCTGCGTGGCCTGCGAGCCCGCTCGGACCACACCATCCTCCACGTGCCCCTCGAGCTCTCGGTCGTCTCGGTCTTGCTCGACACTCCCATGACGTTCAGCCGAGACCGGCTGGGACACGTGCACTTCTTCACCCGGGACATTGCCCTGGGAATGCTCAGAGGGGTTGGCTACGAGATATTGGATTGGAGGTTCACCGCCGCCTCGTCCCAGTATCCGCGGGGGTCATGGAAGCTCCGGGTTCTTGAACGGGCGCGTCGGGTGGCCTTCCCTTTGAATCAGACCGCCGCGGTGCGGATCCTCGGCGGCTACTCATTGCTGGTGCTTGCCCGCTGAGATCAGCTGCCGTTGCGACGGAGGTGCATCTTCAGCAGTTGCAGGTGGTCCCACGGAAACGACCGCATGAACGCGGTCGGGTACGGCATCATCGTCAACAACCAGACCGGCCCGCGCGCGGGTGACCGACCGAGAGCACGAGGGCGTGGTCGATACGACCGGAGCGCAGTTCCTGGGTGCGGATCAGTCCAGCGATCAGCGGCAGGCTCGTCGCGGTGGCGCCCCACCGATTGGATGCCCCGGGCCACGAGCCCCTTCCGTATCGACCGTCGCTGCGGGAGACCTTCCGCATTGCGCCCCCCATCGCGCGTGCCAGCCGTCAGCTCGCTTCTGCAGCCTGAAGGACTCCCACATCCGATCGGTCGACGGTTGCCAGACGACCATCGACTGGTCGGTGTTGTCTGCCGGTCTGGCGGTCGGCGGGATCCGCACGCCCGCGGCGAACGTCTCTTTGAGCGACGTGCGGTAGTCCGAGGCCTCGAGCTTGACCCGTACCCTGCGAGTCCGCCGCGGCACCGTGTAGACGGGGACGCCGCCCGTGGTCGCCAGATAGGGCCCTGTAAGGGTTTTCAGCTCGTTCTTGGCCTCGTCGCGAAGCGCACCGGCCAGCAGATCGGTTTGCGGATCGAGCGGTGCATCGGCGGGGAGCTCCGCGTTCCAAACGCTGTCGTCCTCTCGAAGCCCGTGGCAGACGATCGACCGCCGCTGAACGATAGATCGCGGTCACCCGCCGGGACCGTGCAGGTCCATCTCGAGGAGCTGAACGTGGTCCCATGGGAATGAGCGCAGATACTGCGTCGGGTACATCCCGTCGAACAGGTCGGTGCGGTAGTTGATCCCGTAACGCGTCGGGTCCTCCGCCCAGAAACACAGACCCTGGCCCGTCTGGTTGCTGACGATGATGCCGTACCGCTGCGCCGCCTGAGCCATTGCTCGGGTGATCGGCGGCATGTCGAGCTTGGAGAGATCGAGGTTCGGGTCGAGCCGGAAACGGGCGCCCTCCGGAATGGCATCCGGTTGTCCGTTCTCGCCGTCTGTGCGTTGGGCCGGCCACGACCAAACACCCTGCTTGGCGCTTCCGACCGAGAGCGCGAGCGCGTGATCGATCCGGAACGTCTGGATTTCGTCGCGCAGCATCAGCCCTCCTGCCAGTGGCAGGCTCGTCGCCGTCGCGCCCCAGCGGCTCGAGGCGCCGATGAAGGCGTCGGCATCGAAAACGCCGCTGTTGCTCGACACGCCGTCGATCGCGCCGCCCCAGCGAGCATGCCAGCCGTCCGACTCCCTGCGGAGCATGAAGAACTCCCACATTCGGTCTGTCGACGGCTGCCACACCACGAGCGACTGGTCGGTGTTGTTGGCCGGCGCTGCCTCCGACGGTATCGGCACGCCCGCCGCGAATGTCTCCGAGAGGGAGGTCCCGAAGTCCCAGGAGTCGAGCGTGACGGACGTCGTCGGCTGATCTCCGGGCACGGTGTAGAGAGGGACGCCGCTGTTCGTGGCGACGTACGGTCCGGAGTAGGCGGCCAACTCGCGCTTCGCTTCGTCGCGCAGCGCGCCCGCGAGCAGGCTCGACTGGGGGTCCAGTGGCGCATCAGCGGGCAACGGGGCGTTCCATACGCTGTTCGCTGCGAAGAGACGCGCCGTCTGCGCGCCACTCGTCGCGCTTCCGCCACTCGTCGCGCTTCCGCCAGTCGTCGCTGTGGCCTCGCTCCGGCCGGGGCGAACGGCGACCGACGAGAGGTTTGCCGACGCGCAGGCGCCGGTGCTTCCGACGACCACACGGGACTCGGGGACCAGCGTGGCGTGGATGGATCTGACACGGCGGCCGTTCAACGAGATCTCGATCAGGCGCTCAGAGGCGTCGAGACGGACGTGGAGCCGAGCGCTGCCGACTGCTGCGCGCCGAGGCTTAACCAACACCGTCCGCCACGGCCCCCGGACCTGCAGCCGACGTCGCGACAGCAGCACCGTCACACGGTTGGCCCCGAGCCGCACCAGCGTGCATCGGCGATTCGGACGCCACCTGAAATCCAGCGCGACATCGACAGTCTGGGCGGCAGGGAAGTCGCGCACCAACGGCCTGCGCTGGCCACTCTCGCCAGGACCGGCCGCGACGGCGGCGTCCGGTTGCGCAACCGCGAGAGCGACGCCAGCGAGCGTGATCGACGCGATGATCGCGGTCGACGCGCGGAGTCGAGCGACCGGCAGCGCGGCCTTCATGGGCGTCCTTGATCTCCTCGACGACGGCATCGGTCTCCAGCGCCGTATGCATCGTCCGGTTGGAGCCCGTGCTTGAGCGCGACGGCTGACTGTAGCGGGCCCTGCGGTCGCCACCCCGGCGTTAAGCTGATCGCCGTGGGACAGGGCTCAGGCTCAGCCGACCTGTTAGCACGATCCCTCTCGGCTCCCACGCTGCCGCTGTGGCGAGGGGTGATGGCCAGCGCCTTGGCAATCGCCGCGGGCATCGGCGCGGGTCTGCTTCCCAGTCTTGTGGACGATCGGGCCGATCAGGCGCTGCTCGGCGTCCTCGGGCTGATCCTGATGGCGTCGCTCGCGGTTCTCGTCTGGCGAGCCGACCCAGCGTGGACGCTGACCGCGGCGTTGGTCCTGAGCGCGCTGGCGAGCAACTGGCCACGGCTCGGGATTCCCGGAGTGCTGTCGCCGAATCGTCTCCTCCTCATAGCCGGTATCGGTGCTGTGTTGCTTCGGGCTCCTGGTACACGCGGGCGCCCGCGCCGGCTGATCGTCACCCACGTTCATTGGGTGCTCGTCGCCACGATCCTCTATGCAGTCGTGTCGGCCGCTGTGGCGGGGACCCTCTTCGAGAGGGCGGCGTTCTTCCGGCTCTTCGACGTGTTCGGGGTCCTCCCGTTCCTCGTCTTCCTCGTCGCACCCATCGCGTTTCGCAGCGCGCAGGACCGCGGCGTACTACTCGGCGGACTGGTCGGCCTCGGGGCGTACCTCGGACTGGTTGCCCTGCTCGAGACGACCGGTCCACGGGCCCTCGTCTATCCGCGGTTCATCCTGGACGCGGGCAGCCCCACCGACCACAGGGCGATGGGGATCTTCCTGGACCCGGTCATGAACGGCACCGGGATGTTCATCTGCGGGGTGGCGGCTGCGATCGCGCTCGCCGTGTGGCGACGGACCTCGGCAAGACTGCTCGCAGGCGCGACGCTCCTCCTCTGCGCGGCCGGCGAGCTGTTCACGCTGGAGAGGTCCGTCTGGGTCGGCGCCGTCGTAGGCGCAGCGATCGGAGCACTCGCCGTTCCGGGGCTGCGAAGGCTGACGCTGCCACTCGCGGTCGCGGGGGCGATCGTCGTAGGCGGCGCGCTGCTGGTCGTACCCGGGCTCTCCGACCATGTGCACCAGCGGGCAAACGACAGAGCGACCATCTGGGATCGCCGGAACCTGGCCACCGCGGCGAACCACATGATCGCGGCCCGGCCGCTCCTCGGTTTTGGCTGGAGCACCTTCGAGCGCTCAAGCCTCGACTACTTCCGCCAGAGCCCGAACTATCCACTCGACCCCAACCTGGGCTTCAGCGCCACCACCCAGGGAAGCTTCTCGATCCATAACGAGCTCCTGAATTATGGGGCCACGCTTGGGATCCTCGGCACCACCCTGTGGCTCGTGGGGATCGCCATGGGAATCATCGGAGCGTTTCGCGTCCGCGGCTCACCCAGCCTCGAGCCGTGGCGTCTGGCGCTCCTTCCCGTGGCCGCGTTCTACTTGGTCGTCTCGAGCTTCGTGCCGCCTCTGCTCTTCCCCAACCTCGTGCTCTGGTTCTGGATCGGCGTCGTCTGGTCGGGGTATTACACGCGGACCGACTCGCGGCACGTGAGCCAGCCGAGCCGCCGATAGCGATGAACCGGGCGCCGTGACGTTCCGCTGTCCCTCGTGCCGCAACGAGGTCGGGCTCGATGCGCTTCGATCGGCCGGCGCCTGTCCGTCCTGTGGAGTCCAACTCGCCACCGATGACGGGATCGTCGACTTCGTCGCCGCGGCACCCGTCGTCAAGAGCGGGGATGAACGCGACTACTACGACGATGTCTACGCGAGTTACGTCCCGGCAGATCCGGTGAAGCTCGAACTCGCCACTCTCGCGCCTCGGTGGCACGGGCAGTAGCCC
>Ga0307278_10000259_pt1 | contig 27279 bp, 38 predicted proteins | sample ER_DNA_117_FD_194482 | JGI IMG/M metagenome (GOLD analysis project Ga0307278, IMG submission 194482) | Bulk soil microbial communities from the East River watershed near Crested Butte, Colorado, United States - ER_DNA_117 | ecosystem: Environmental > Terrestrial > Soil > Floodplain | place...
TGAGTGCCGCGTTACGGTGAAGCTTCATCCGGTTGCCTCCTTGGACTGGGGTGCCTAGCAGCCCTCAGCCTCCAGGGAGGCCCGGATGAACCAACGTGCTTAGGAACTACACCTAGGCGGTGGCTGCGAGCAGCCGCTCGCGTGCGGCCTCGACGAGCCCGCTCAGGACCAGAGCACCGTCCGTGGAGCCGAGCAGCGGGTCGACGGCGTGCTCGGGGTGGGGCATGAGCCCCATGACGTTCCGTTCCTGGTTGACGACGCCGGCGATGTCGTCGATCGAGCCGTTCGGGTTGTCCCCGTCGTAGCGGAGGACGATCTGGCCGGCCTCCTCCAATTCGGCGAGTAGGTCGCCGTCCGCGAAGAAGCAACCCTCGCCGTGCTTGACGGGGATCGTCAACCGCTGCCCGACTTCGCAGCCGGCGAGGAACGGCGACACCGTGCGCTCGACTCGCAGCGCGATGTCGCGGCAGACAAACGACAACGACTCGTTCGGCCGCAGGGCCCCCGGGAGCAGCCCCGCCTCGCAGAGCACCTGGAAGCCGTTGCAGATGCCGAGCACGAGACCGCCGTCGGCGGCGAAATCGGCAACCGCTCGCATCGCGGGCGAGAAGCGGGCGATTGCGCCGGCGCGAAGGTAGTCGCCGTAGGAGAACCCTCCGGGGAGCACGACCGCGCCGACCTTCGGCAGCTCGTCCTCGGCGTGCCAGACGAGCACGGGCTCGGCGCCGAGGCCCTCGAGGGCGAGCGCCGCGTCGCGGTCGTCGTTCGAGCCCGGGAAGACGAGGACGGCGACGCGGGGTCGATGAAGCTCCTTCAAGCGCTCTCCACGAGCTCGATCTCATAGCTCTCGATCAGCGGGTTGGCGAGCAGCTCAGCGCACATGCGCTCGACCTCGGCCCGCGCCTGCTCCGGATCGGAGGCCTCGACCTCGAGGTCGATGAGGCGTCCCACCCGCGTGCCGTCGACATTGAAGCCGAGGTGCCGGAGCGAGTTCTCGACCGCCTTTCCCTGCGGGTCGAGGATGCCCGGCTTCGGCCGCACGAGCACCGTCGCCCTCAAAGCAACACTGCCTTCGGGTCGGCGGCGTAGGCGTCGAACTCGATGCCCGTGATCTGCTCGAACGCCTCGAGATAGCGAGCCCGCGTGCCCGTCACGACCTGTTCGGGGAGCTCCGGGCCCGGCGGGGTCTTGTCCCAGCCGAGCGACTCGGCGTAGTCGCGGACGAATTGCTTGTCGTACGAGGGCTGCGGGCAGCCGGGCTCGTACGCATCCGCCGGCCAGAAGCGTGAGGAGTCTGGGGTGACGGCCTCGTCGCCGAGCACGAGATTGCCCTCTTCGTCGAGCCCGAGCTCGAATTTCGTGTCGGCGATGATGATCCCGCGAGAGGCGGCGGACTCGGAGGCGGTGCGGTAAAGCTCGATCGAGATCCGCTCGACCTCGGCCAGCCGGTCGGGCCCGATCAGCTCACCGGCCTGTTCGCGCGTGATGTTCTGATCGTGACCGGTCTGCGCCTTGGTCGCCGGTGTGAAGATCGGCTCCTCGAGCTGCTCCGACTCGCGCAGCCCCGCCGGCAAGGGGTGGCCACAGACCTCGCCGGTCTCGCCGTAGTCCTTCCAGCCCGAGCCGGAGAGGTAGCCGCGCACCACGCATTCGATCGGCAGCATCGTCAGCCGGCGGCATTCGGTCGAGCGCCCGTCGTCCCGGATCGACAGCAGATGATTCGGAACGATGTCGGTCGTGCGCGAGAACCAGAAGCCCGAGAGGCCGGTGAGGACGCGTCCCTTGTCCGGGATCTCGGTCGGAAGGACGACGTCGAAGACCGAGATGCGGTCGCTGGCCACGAGCAGGAGGCGCTCCTCGTCGAGCGCGTAGAGCTCGCGCACCTTCCCGCTCCCGACATGGACCGTCTCAGGCATCGCTTGCGATGCCGCCTTCAGGATGCCGGGCCGTGGCTGCGCTTGCGCTGCCACTTCGAGGGGTCGCGGGCTTTGCCCGTGACCCCGGCTGCTTCTGCGGCATCCGTCGGAAATGACCGGTCGAACCAATTGAGCTCAATCCGAGTCGGCTTCTAAGCATGGACGGGCTGCTCCTTTCCGGCCAGGGCGTGCAGGCGCTCGAAGACCGTGTCGACGTGGCGCGCGTAGTGGTCGAGATCGAAGACGGAATCCAGCGTAGCGACGTCGAGCAGCTCCGTGATCTCCGGGTCGGCGCGGACGAGCTCGGGGAAGTCGCGATCCTCCTCCCAGGAGCGCATCGCATCGCCCTGTACGAGCCGATAGGCCTCGTCGCGCGACACCCCGGCGGCGACGAGCGCGAGCAGGAGACGCTGGCTGAAGAAGAGGCCGTGGCTCGCGTCGAGGTTCTTTCGCATCCGCTCGGGCCGAACGACGAGCCCTTCGGCAAGCCAGGCGAAGCGGTCGAGCATGTAGTCGAGCGCGAGGAAGGCGTCGGGGATCGTCACGCGCTCGGCCGAGGAATGTGAGATGTCGCGCTCGTGCCAGAGGGCGACATTCTCGAGCCCCACGAGTGATGCCGCGCGCACGACCCGCGCAAGCCCGCAGATCCTCTCGGAAACGACCGGGTTCCTCTTGTGCGGCATCGCCGAGGAGCCCTTCTGTCCCTTCCCGAACGGCTCCTCGACCTCGGCGACCTCGGTGCGGGCCAGATGCCGGATCTCGAGCGCGAAGCGCTCGAGCGAGGCGGCGGCGACCGCGAGCGCAGTCAGGAGCTCGGCGTGCCGGTCGCGCTGGACGACCTGCGTCGCGGCGGGCTCAGGCTCGAGCCCAAGCCGCTCGCATGCCAGGCGCTCGACCTCCGGATCGATCGCGGCGTAGTTGCCGACCGCGCCAGAGAGCTTTCCGACTCGCACGCCTTCGAGAGCGCGGGCCACGCGTCCTCGGGCCCGGTCGAGCTCGAACGCCCAGACCGCCAGCTTGAGGCCAAACGTCGTCGGCTCGGCGTGGACGCCGTGTGTGCGGCCGATCGTGATCGTCAGGCGATGCTCCTCCGCGCGCGCAACGACCGAGTCGAAGGAACGGTCGAGCCCGTCGAGGATGAGCTCGCCCGCGGCTTGAAGCTGCAGCGCGAGCGCGGTGTCGACGACGTCCGAGGATGTGAGCCCGTAATGGAACCAGCGGCCCGCCGAGCCGAGGTCAGCCGCGACCACGTCGACGAAAGCGGCGAGGTCATGCTGCGTCTGCTGCTCGATCTCGGCGACGCGGGCCGGAGACGGGATCCGCGCCTGAGAGCGGATCTCTTCTGCCGCCTCGGCTGGTACCGCCCCCGCCTCTGCCCAGGCTTGGAGCGCCGCGAGCTCGACTTCGAGCCACCGCTCGAGCCTGCCCTCGTCCGACCAGATCCTGGCCATGGCCGGGCGGGAGTAACGTGCGATCACCGATCCGATTCTAGATACGGCTCAGGAAGGTTTGGATCCATGCGCGGACGGAGATGCAGCGCTCCATGGACACCTGGCTTATCATCGTGATCATCGCCGTTGCAGTGATCGTCCTCGCGGGCGTGGTCCTGGGAGCTCGGCGCGCTCAGGCGGCGCGGGTCGAGAAGCGTCGCGGAGAAGCGCACCAGCTCCGGTCTGAGGCGGGAGAACGCACCCGCCGCGCGCAGGAGCGGGAGGCGCTCGCCGAAGAACAGGCCGAGCGGGCGCGGAAAGAGCGCGAAGCCGCCGAAGCCCGCCTCGAGCGCGCCGACGAGGTCGATCCCGACAAGAACGACTGAGCTTCAGCCGGGCGGGTATCCGCCACCTTGAGCGAGGATCCTCGCGGCGAGTATGGCGGCGTTTCGGGCCCCGTCGACCGAGACGCAGGCGACGGGCACGCCGGGCGGCATCTGGGCGATCGCGAGCAGCGCGTCGAGGCCGCCGCCCACGCTCTTGGACGAGCGCAGCGGGACTCCGATCACGGGCAGATCGCTGTAGGCGGCGACGACGCCCGGCAGGGCGGCCGCCATCCCCGCGGCGGCGATGATCACACGGACGCCGCGGAGTTGAGCCGTCGAGGCGTATTCGGCGACTCCTCGCGGGTCACGATGCGCCGAGAGGACGCGGAGCTCGTTCGAGATTCCGCGCTCGTCGAGCTCGGCAACCGCCGCCTCCATCGTCTCGCGGTCAGACTCGGAGCCGATGAGGATCCCGACGAGCGGCCCCGGCTCCTCGAGGTCGTCCAGGAGTGGAAGGGCCGACTCTTGGGCGCGCGACTCAGCCGGCAACGTTCACCGCCTTCGCCGCGATGTCTCGGCGGTACCGCGCCCCCTGGAACGAGATCCGCTCACAGGCCTCGTAGGCCTTGGCCCGCGCATCGTCGAGGGTGTCTCCGCTCCCGGTCACGTTCAGGATTCTCCCCCCGCTCGTGACGAGCTGCCCGTCGCGGACGGCGGTGCCGGCATGGAAGACGAGCGCGCCCTCGGCCTCGGCCTCTTCGATTCCCTCGATCGGCGAGCCGGCGTCTCGGGTCTCGGGATAGCCGGGGGCGGCGAGGACGACGGTGACCGCGGCGCTGTCTGCCACGTCGAGCTCGACCTCGGCGAGGTCGCCGTTTGCAGCGGCCAGGAGCGCCTGGGCCAGGTCGCCTTCGATCCGCGGAACGATCGTCTGCGTCTCGGGGTCACCGAAACGGCAGTTGAACTCCAGCACCCGCGGTCCGCCGTTGGTCAGCATCAGGCCGGCGTAGAGGCAGCCGATGAACGGCGTGCCCCGCGAGGCGAGCTCCTCGACGACGGGCCGGTGAATCGCGTCGATGAGGTCTGCCACCTGGCCCCCGTCGAGCTCGGGCACCGGCGAGTACGAGCCCATCCCGCCCGTGTTCGGGCCCGTGTCGCCGTCGCCGACCCGGCTGTAGTCACGCGATTCCGGTAGCGGGAGGATGTTGCTGCCGTCGACGAGCGCGAAGAGCGAGAGCTCCTCGCCTTCGAGCAGCTCCTCGATCACGAACTGCTCTCCGAACACGCGGGCGGCGTGGAGCGCGGCGTCGAGCTCCTCCTCCGTGCGGCAGACGAAGACTCCCTTGCCGGCTGTGAGCCCGTCCGCCTTCACCACGCAGGGGATACGTGCCACGGAAATCGTCTCGGCGGTTGGAACGTCGGCGGCGCGCATGACGTCCTTGGCAAACGCCTTCGAGCCCTCGATGCGAGCGGCCTCCGCGCTGGGTCCGAAGACGGAGACACCTCCGCGGCGAAGCTCGTCCGCGACGCCCGCGACGAGGGGCGCTTCCGGCCCGACGACAACGAGATTCGCGGTCAGTGTCCGCGCGAGCGCGAGCAGGCTCTCACCGTCTTCTGCCCGGATCGGGTGGCACTGGCCGATCCTGGCGATGCCGGGGTTCCCCGGCGCGGCGTGGACCTCTTCCACAGTCGGGCTTTGCGCGAGCTTCCAGGCCAGCGCATGCTCCCGCCCGCCGGAGCCGACGACGAGGACTTTCACGCGGCGAAGCCTACTGACGGGTCGGGGCGTTGTCAGGGCGTTTGAAAGACGCTTTCTCGGTTCTTTGAAGGCATGTCGGAGCCCGGGCTGGACCTGCACGAGTGGGAGAGCGAGTGGGGCTCGCTCGAGGACGACATCGCCGACTCGCCCGAGACGGCATTGCCCTACGTGCACGAGCTGATGACTCGGATGATGAGGGAACGCGGCATCCTCGACCCGAGCCTCGTCGCGACCCAGGGAGCCGATCCCGACTACGTACGAACGTGGCAAGCGGGCGCCGAGCTCGTGGCGGCGATCGAGGATCCCAGCGTAGAGGTCGAGCGCGAGACGCTCCTCGCCGAGCAAGCACCGCCTTAACGCCCTAAGTACGATCGGCCTATGAGCCAAGCCGAGGGCGCCGCGACCTTTCGTGCCTCGACGGACCTCTACGGGCGCTTCGTCGGGCGCTATGCACCCCCTCTGTCGGCCGCGCTGATCGAGGCCGTGGGCATCGAGGCCGGCAGCCGCCTGCTCGATGTGGGATGCGGGCCCGGCGGCCTCGCGCTGGCGCTCGCCGTTGTCGTCGGCGCCGAGAACGTCGCTGCGGTGGATCCGTCCGAGCCGTTCGCGGAGACCTGCCGCGCGCGGCTCCCGGGCGCCGATGTTCGAGTTGCGGCGGCGGAGGAGCTCCCGTTTCCCGACGATTCGTTCGAGGGCGCGTTCGCGCAGCTGGTCGTCAACTTCATGAGCGACGCGGAACGCGGTGTGGGGGAGATGAAGCGCGTCGTGAGGCCCGGGGGCACCGTCGCCGCGTGCACCTGGGACTACGCCGCCGGGATGACGATGCTGCGCGCCTTCTGGGATGCCGCGCACGAGGTCGTCCCGGATCAGGCGCCGGAGGCCGATGAGGCGACCATGCGCTACTGCACCCTGCCCGAGTTGACCGATCTTTGGCGAACGGTGGGCCTGGACGACGTCCGCGGCGGGGAGCTTCGCGTGAGTGCCGACTACGAGGACTTCGACGACCTCTGGGCTCCGCTCCCGAGCGGCCTCGGTCCCGCCGGCGCTTTCTGTGCCGCGCTAGAGCCTGAGCTCCAGGAGGCGCTCCGCGTCGCCTGCGCGAGGCGGCTCGGCGATCCAAGCGGTCCGTTCAGCCTCGACGCGCGAGCCTGGTACGCAGTCGGTCGAGCCTAGCCGGTGAGCGCTGAATGGGCGCAGGAGGTGCAAGAGCTCCATGTCGAGTCCGACTACGGGCAGATCTACGTCTACGACCCGGGCTTAACGGCCGAGGCGTCCCTCGATACCGAGGACACCGAGGACGACAACCAGTTGATGCGTGCGCTCGACGACGCCTATGACACGCGTCGTTTCGTCGGCTACGACAGCGGGCTCGTCGACATCCTGACGCCGAGCCAGTACAACCCCAAGGCTCCCGTTCGGCTCGAGGTCGGCTCCGGGGCGCCGCCGCTGGACACGGACGACTGGGAGCACGTGGTCGAAGTGCCGCTACCGGTGCCCTCGGGGAGGCTCGTCTTCGAGGCCTCGGGAGGTGGTGTGCCGATCGAGACGACCGTGCCGCCGGCTGTCTATCGCGCGCGCATCTCGTGCCGCGGCTACCGCTCCGGCGTCGGAGAGATCGAAGGCGCGGAGGAATACCTCGTTCAGCTCTGGCCTGCGCCGGAAGCGGAACCGGCGCTGCTCAAGTCGTGGCCCGGGTGGGCCGAGATGGGCCGGGACCGCTGAAGCGCTAGCCGGCGAGGACGGTTTCGAGCCCGCGGCGCGAGAGCACCCGCTCGCGGTCGGCGCCCGTGCCGATCAGGCAGACCTCGACGCCGAGCTCGGTCTCGACGAACTGGACGTAGCGGCGCGCGGCCTCCGGCAGCGCCGCGACGTCTTCGATGCCGTCGAGCGGCTGCTGCCAGCCCGGCAGCGTCTCGTAGATCGGCTCGGAGTGGTGGAAGTCGCTCTGGTGGGCCGGGAACTCGTCCGTCTCGGTGCCGTCGCGCAGCCGGTAGCGCACGCAGACCGGAAGCTCGGCGAAGGACGAGAGCACGTCGAGCTTCGTCAGCGCCAGCGAGGTCATGCCGTTTAGGCGGACGGCGTAGCGGAGCCCGACGAGATCGAGCCACCCGCAGCGCCGCTGGCGCCCGGTGACGGTCCCGTACTCTCCGCCGAGCTCGCGGAGCCGCTCCTGATCGGGTCCGACGATCTCCGTCGGGAACGGGCCTTCGCCGACACGGGTCACATACGCCTTCGCGACGCCGAGCACGCGCTCGATCCGGTTCGGGCCGATGCCGATCCCGGTGGCGGCCGCACCTGCGATCGGGTTCGACGACGTGACGAACGGATAGGTGCCGTGGTCGAGGTCGAGCAGAGTCGCCTGCGCTCCCTCGAAGAGGACCGCCTTGCCGTCGCGGAGCGCCCGGTCGACGAGGAGCGACGTGTCGTGGATGTAGGGGCGCAGCCGCTGCGCGTAGCTCTCCGACTGCTCGGCAACCTCCTCGAGCTCGAGCGGCGCCGCGCCGTAGACCCGCTCGAGCCAGACGTTCTTCTCGGCCAGCGCGACCTCGATCTTCTGGCGCAGGATCTTCGGGTCGAAGAGGTCCTGCACACGGATCCCGAGCCGCGCCGACTTGTCGGCATAGGCCGGGCCGATCCCGCGCCGAGTCGTGCCGATTTGGAGCTTGCCGAGCTTGCGCTCGCTCGCTTGGTCGAGCGCGACGTGCCACGGCATGACGAGATGCGCGTTGCCCGAGACCCGGACGGTCTCGGTCGAGATCCCGCGCGTCTCGAGCTCGTCGAGCTCCTCGACGAAGACTCCCGGGTCGATGACGCAACCAGCGCCGAGCACGCATTCCTTGCTCCAGAGGATCCCCGAGGGCATGTGCTTGAACCTGTAGGTCTCGCCGTCGGCGATGATCGTGTGGCCGGCGTTGGGGCCACCCTGGTAGCGGCACACGAGGTCCGAGTGCTGGGCGAGCAGATCGACGATCTTGCCCTTGCCCTCGTCCCCCCACTGCGTGCCGACAATGACTGTGGCTGGCACGAGCGCTCAGTCTGCCAGAAGCGGTCGGCTGTCAGAATCGCGACCGATGCGCTCTTTGGCGGTGGCGCCTGCCTTGCTCTTGCTCGTCGGCTGTGGTGGATCTGCGCGGGCCGAGGTGCATTACGACGCGAAGACGGCTACCCAGTGCATCCTCGACGGCGGTGAGAGCAGCATTGCTCCCCAAACGCTCGGCGAGCGGCCGGGGAGCTTCGAGCTGGAGTTCGCCGAGAGCCTCACGGGCTACGCGGGCTTCGTGCTCGTCGTCGGTTACGGGCCGGACCACACAACAGCGAGCATCCGGGAGGAGCGGGCGCGGGAGGCGCTGCCGGAGCAGATGCTCGGCGATCTCGCGTGGGACCGGCGCGAGGGGAACGTCGTCTACGAAGCATTTGGACCCGTAACGGCCGAGGGTCTCGAGCAGCATCTGCCGCGCAGGGTCACGATCCACGATGTCCAGCGGGAGGTTGAGCGCGTCTCAAGCGAGATGCGCGAGGCGTTCGCGGACTGCCTGACCAAGGCGCGCCGCGACTGATGCTGAGGCTCAGGTCGGCTGAGGCAACGCCGTAATCAAAATTCCGCTCAGGCGGCGTGCGGGGACTCCGCGCGCCGCGTGCGGACAAACCGGATCTCGTGTCCGCGCGAGCAGATCGCTGAGCCGTGGTCGTGCTCGAGCGGAAGCGATGCCTCGACCGTCGCGCTGAGGTAGCTCTCGAGCCGGTCGGGTTGCTCTTCCAGGCAGGCCTGGCAGATGGCTGTCACCCGCGCCGTGCGGCCGGGAACGACGACAGTCTGCTCTCCGGCGATCATGCCGCGAGGTCGGCGAACTTCGCGTAGCGCTTCAGGAAAGAGAGCTTCTCGGCGCCCGTCGGCCCGTTGCGATGCTTCGCGCAGATGACCTCGGCGAGCCCCTGCTGGTCGGACTCCTCGTTGTAGTACTCGTCGCGATAGATGAAGAAAACTAGATCCGCATCTTGTTCGAGGCTTCCGGACTCACGAAGATCGGAAAGGATCGGGCGCTTGTCGTGCCGCTGTTCGACCGCGCGCGAGAGCTGCGAGAGCGCGAGCACCGGCGTCTCGAGGTCTCGCGCGAGCACCTTCAGCTGCCTCGAGATCTGCGAGACCTCCTGCACGCGGTTCTCGGCGCTCGAGCCCGAGGTCATCAGTTGCAGGTAGTCGACGACGATCAGGCCCAGGTTCGGCTGCTGGGTCTTCAGGCGCCGGGCTTTCGAACGGATCTCCATCATCGTGATCGATCCGGTGTCGTCGACGTAGATCGGAGCCTTCGCCAGCTTGTCGCAGGCGGCCGTCAGCCGAGGCCAGTCGTCGACGGCGAGCTTGCCGCTCCGCAGCCGCTGCGACTCGACCTTCGCCTCGCTGCACATGAGCCGCTGGGTGACCTCCGACTTCGACATCTCGAGCGTGAAGAGCGCGACCGGGGTCTGGTGGCGGACCCCGAGGTTGGCCGCGATGCATAGCGCGAGCGCCGACTTGCCCATGCTCGGCCGCGCCGCGATGATGATCAGGTTTCCCGGCTGGAAACCGGACGTCACGCGGTCGATGTCCTTGAAGCCCGACGGCACGCCCGTGATCTCCTCGCCCGACTCGTACAGCGCTGTGATCCGCTCGAAGCTCTCTTTGAGCAGCGCCTCGATGTGGCTGAACTCCGTCGAGACACGACTCTGCGAGAGCTCGAAGACGATCTGCTCGGCCTGATCGACCAGTTCGCGCGCTTCGCCCGGGCGCTCCCAGCCGAGGCGCGCGACCTCGCCGCCCACGCGGATGAGGCCGCGCAAGGTGGCCATCTCGCGGACGATCTTCGCGTAGTGGCCCGCGTTCGCGGTCGCGGGGACGAGCGCGGCCAGCTCGTGGATCTTCTCTCGACCGCCGGCGCCGTCGAGCTCGCTCCGCTCCTCGAGCTCGTCGACGAGCGTGATCGCATCGACGGGCTCGCCCCGCGCGTACAGAGAGAGCGACGCGCGATAGATCTTCGCGTGACTCTCGCGGTAGAAATCGCTCGCGTCGAGGACTTCGCTGACCGCTCCGATTGCGCCGGGGGAGAGCATCATCGCGCCGAGGACGGACTCCTCGGCATCGAGATTCTGCGGCGGAACCGGAGCGGTCTGCGCGAGCTGGACGACCGAAGCCACGTCGGCATTAGTGGGGTCTGGAAAGGCCAATTTCAAGGGGTGGAAAAACCTCGGCAGCAGCGCGCGGCTCGAGAGTGAAAAGCGCCCGGTTGCAGGGTGAGGGAACGCACGTTCGTCCGATTCTCCCCAGCCTGTCGGACATCGTCCCCAGGTCCCCGAACAGCGAAACGTCGCGAATTTCGCGCTGTGAGCGGACTCTTCGTGAATTTGTCCACAACCCCGAAAGAGGCTGTGGAGAACTATCCGCTCTTTTGCGACTCCTCGGGGGCTGGCGTCTCCTCGCCTCCCTCAGATGCAGGGACTTCTGCCTCCGCCTCGGGCTCCTCCTCCGGGGCGAGCTCCTCTTCGATCGCCGCCTCGGCCTTCGCGCGCGCCTCCTCGGCGGCGGCTTCCGCGGCTGCGGCCTCGGCGGCCTCGGCTTCCTCCAGCGCCTCGAGCTCCTCCTCCGGCGGCAGCTCGCCGCCTTCCGGGATCACGAGGACGCGGGTCTCGACCGTCACATCAGGGAAGAGCTCGATCGGAACCTGGTAGCGGCCGATGCGCTTGAGCGGCTCCGCGAGCTCGATCTTGCGGCGGTCGACGCGCACCTTCAGCCGCTCCCAGATCGCGTCGGCGAGATTCGTCTGCGTCACCGAGCCGAAGAGGACACCCGTCTCGCCAGCCTTGACGTCGAAGCGGATCTCGGCCTGACCCAGCCGCTGCCCGATCTCCTGCGCCTGCTCGAAGCTCTGCGCCTCGCTCAGCGCGCGCCGAGCGTTGACCTTCTCGAGCTCCGCGACGCGCGCCGGGGTCGCGGGCTCGGCGAGCTTGCGGGGCAGCAGGTAGTTGCGGGCATAGCCGCGCGCCACGTCGACGACCTCGCCGCGCAGGCCGAGCTTCTCGATGTCTTCGCGGAGGACGACCTTCATTGGGACTAGTTCGCTGCGTACGCTAAGGCACCGCTTACGGTGCCGACTTCAGGACGTGCGAGCTTCGCTCGCGCGTCCGTCTGAAATGACCGGTCGAAAACGCTCACCGTTAGTTCGATACGTAAGGAAGCAACGCCATCTCGCGGGCTCGCTTCACTGCCACTGCAACTTGCCTCTGATGGCGGCGGCACGTGCCGGTGATCCGGCGCGAGCGGATCTTGCCCTTCTCCGAGATGTGCCGGCGCAGCTGGTTGAAGTTCTTGTAGTCGACCTCGTCGATCTTCTCCTTGCAGAAGTAGCAGGGCCGCCGCCGGCCGGGCGCTGTCATCGGCGGGCGCCTGCGCCCGCGCTGCTCTTTCTGCTCTCTGTCCCCGCCTCGGGCCATCAGTGCTCCCCGTTAGAACGGAATGTCGTCGTCGCTTGCGGCCGCGCCCATGTCGGCATCGGCGGTCGCGCCCGCGGGCACGAACTGCCGCTCGCCGCCGCCTTCAGCATCGCCGCGGCTGCCGAGGAACTGAACGGTGTCGGCGATGATCTCGACCGCCTGGCGCTTGGAGCCGTCCTGGGCCTCCCACTCACGCCAGTCCAGCCGGCCGTCCACGCCGACGGGGCGGCCCTTCGAGAGGTACTGCGCGCAGCTCTCGCCCTGGTTGCCCCAGACGGTGATGTCGAAGTAGTTCGGTTTGTCGCCCCACTCACCGGTGGAAGCGTCCTTTTGGCGAGTGTTCACAGCCAGTCGAAGCTTGCAGACCGCCGTGCCGCTCGGCGTGTGCCGGAGCTCGGGATCCTTGGTCAGATTGCCTACGAGGACGACGCGGTTGATGTTGGCCATTACTCCCCTCCTTGAGGTTCGCCGGAGCCAGGCTGATGGCCGGCACCGGATTGCGCGAAATCGGGCTCAGCGTACTCGGGCTCGCGGTCGGTGCTCGGTGCGGGTGCGCTGGGTGCCGCACCAGGCTTCGGCCGCCTGACGGCGAGGTGTCTGATGACGCCGTCTGTGATCTTGAGCACGCGCGAGATCTCGTCCAGCGTTCCCGGCTCGACCGAGAAGGTGAGCAGGTGATAGGCGCCCTCGGGCTTGTGGTCGATCTCGTAGGCGAGCTTGCGCCGCCCCCAGACGTCGTGGCCCTCGAAGGCGCCGCCGCCGCGCTCGACGAGCTCCCGCGTGCGCGTGACGATCTCGTTTTGCCGCTCGTCCGGAAGCTCCGCGTCGAGCAGCAACAGGATCTCGTAGTCGATCACGTTCCCTTCGGCCTCCTTTGGTCTGTGTCGGCCTCGCCGTTTCGGAGCCGCTCGGGAACGAGGCGGCGTGGGCGAGGCAGGGGCGGACGACACTGTAGCATCGGCCTCGTGCAAGGCCGGCTGGCTCTCTTGATCGGCGGCGCTGTCGTCGCGGGCGCCGCGGCGTACCGGGCGCTCACCCGCCGCGCCCCGGCGCCGATCGTGCCGGAGCCTCATGCCGAGGCGCTGAAGGCGAGGCTCGCCGAGTCGCGAACCGTCGTCGACGAGCGCGAGGAGTTCGAGGCCGCGGAGACTCCGATCGACCAGGCCGAGCCGGTTCCGAGCGAGGTCGGCGACCGCCGCCGGTCGGTGCACGACCGCGGCCGCCAGGTGGCCGAGGAGATGCGCAGAGGGACTACGGGGGGTTGAACGCCGCCACACCGGTCGTGAAGCCGCGCGCGATCTTCCACTGGTAGGAGCTGGACAGCAGTAGGCGCCGCTCGGTCGGGTTCGAAAGGAAGCCGGTTTCGACCAGGATCGCCGGCACGTTGGCCCAGTTGAAGCCCGTCAGGTCGCCGCGCCTGACGAGGCCCAGGTCGGCGGCGCCTGTTGCCGCGACGGTCGTGCGCTGGATCGCTCGCGCGGCCCGCAGGCTCGCGGCGTAGATGTCGTCGGTCCAGCCAGGGTGGAGAGCGGGGTAGAGGGTGGAGACTCCATGCCGCAAGGCGTCGCTCGAGCCGTCGGCGTGAATGCGGAGCATGAGCGCCGCGTGGCGGCGGTTGCAGAACTGGGCGCGTGCGACGTTCCCGCCGTTTCCGTAGCGGAAGCTGGGACCTGTGCGCGTCATCGCCACCCTGTAGCCGCGGGCAAGCAGCAGCGTCCGCGTCTTCCGGGCGACTGCGAGCGCGACCGCCGCTTCCCCTCTTGCTCCGCCCCCGTCCTTGATCTTGCGCACTTCGGAGCCCGGCCCGATCGGCTCGGTTTGCCTGCCGATCGCCGGTGGGGTGCCGTGACCGGGGTCGAGGCAGATGACCGCCGTGGTCAGGGCTTCGATGAGCATTTGGTAGACGATATCCGCGTTTCTTGTCGGGGCAATCCGGGGAGAACGGTGGCATCATGTGGCGCATGCTCCGGGGGAGGGCACCTCGGGCTTGGAGCGCATGTACGACGGTTGCGCTGCTCGCCTTTTTCACGCTCGGCGCCTCTGCTCTCGCAGGGACGCTGCCGAAGCCGGATCCTCCGCCGAAGGCGAATCCGCCACCGCCTCCGCCACCGCCTCCGCCGGCGCCGGTCGCGCCTCAACCCGTCGCCCCGGCCCCGGTCGCCCCGGCCCCGGTCGCCCCGGTCGTCGTGCACCCGACAGCAGCCGAGCGGCGCGCTGCTGCAGAGCGCCGGGCCGCGGCGGACCGCGCGAAGCTGAGAGCGGCGCGGGTCACGCGTGCGAGGCGAGCGGCGGCACAGAAGCGCGTGGCAGCAGCCGGGGCCAAGATCCGCGTGAGCTCGAGGAGGAGGCTCGCCGATGCCTCACAGTCACCCTCCGCACTGCCCTATCTGATCGTTGCCTTCGGCGCGGCCCTCGCAATGCTCGGCCTCGCCCTGACGCCGGCCCGGGCGGTGCCGTGGAGCCGCGGGTCGCGGCTGCTCCACGAACGCCGAGACGAGCTCGGCGTGCTCGGCGCGATGAGCCTCGTCGCGACCGTGCTCTTCTTCCTCCTTGTTCAAGTGACGACGTAGCGTGCGCCGCGCACTGCTCGTCAGCGCGCTCTCTGCTCTACTCGTTCCGTTGGTCGCCTCTGCCGCCGACGAGCCGGTGATCACCGTCCCAGCGGACATGACCGTCGAGGCCCAGAACTTCTCGGGTGCAGTCGTCACGTACACCGCCTCAGCAGTCGACCACGAAGGGCGACCGATCCCAGTCACCTGCGCTCCGGAGTCGGGCGGCGGCTTCGGGTTCGGCCCGACGACTGTCACGTGCACGGCCAGGGATGGGGGGGAAGACGGTGACCAAGAGCTTCAAGATCACCGTCGTCGACACCACGCCGCCTGCGATCAGCGTCCCGGCTCCGATCCGAGTCTCGACGACGAATCGCGTGGGCACCGCTGTCACCTACGGGGCGAGCGCGGGCGACCTCGTGGACGGGAGTGTCCCGGTCGCCTGCGCTCCCGCCAGGGGAACACGTTTTCCACTCGGCACGACGAACGTGACCTGCTCCGCGACCGATCGCCGCGGCAACGCCTCGTCCGCGCGGTTCGGCGTCACCGTCGTTCTCAAGCGGGCGGGGAAGGTGGCTACGGCGATGATCTCGCCGCGGGCGGGCGCGCGCGTCACGGTGCCACCGATGTTGCGCTGGCGCGCTCTGCCCAGGGCCGGCTTCTACAACGTCCAGGTCTTCCGCCGCGGCCAGAAGATTCTCAGCGCCTGGCCGATCCGGCCGCATTTCGCCTTGCATGCGCGCTGGACGTTCAACGGGCATGCCTTCCGCCTGCGGCCGGCGAACTACACCTGGCTGGTCTGGCCGGCGTACGGGCCGCAGACGCACCCGCGCTTCGGCAAGGCGCTCGGGGTCAGCTCGTTCCTCGTCGTCAGGTAGGGGTAGGTAGGAGGGTTTGGCGCAACGACGGCTGTGCCGCCGGGCCGCGCTACTCGCCCCGAGGCGGTGTCCTCAGTCGCCCCAATGCCAAAAAGCATTGGGGCTCCCTGCGTCCTTGCCTCGGAACGACCATCGCACCCCGGCGACGAGCGACGTTCCGCCAAACCCTCCTAGCCGGCGCGCTCGGCGCTTCGCAGCCCACGCAGAGCCCAGAGCCCAAGCGCTCCTGCGAGCATGAACGCGACCAGGTAGGCGAGCGCGACGTGCTCGGGTGAGCCCGAGATCAAGCTTCGGCCCGCCTCGAGCAGCGCCGTCGCCGGGTTGACGCTCGCCACGGCGTGCAGCCAGCCACTCAACAGGTCGAGCGGCACGTAGACGGGGGCGAAGAACAAGGCGAGGAAGACCGGCAACTGCATGACCGGCCCGGCCTGAATCGTGCGGAACCGCATCGCGACACCGGTCGCCCAGAGCGTGCCGGCGACGCTGACGATCAGAGCGAGCCCATACAGCGCGAAGAGGTCGACCCCGTTGCCGCCCACCTGCATGCCGGCGATGACCGCGACGACGGTCAAGAGCGTGGCCGTCACGAGCCAGCGGCCGAGCGCCGCGAGGGCGTAGCCGGCGATGAGGCCGCTGCGCCTCGGCGCTGCCAGGAGCAGCCGCCGCGCGAAGCCGTACTCGAAGTCCCGCGCGACCCCGAATCCGGTGAAGACGCCACCGAATGCGGCCGACTGGAGGAGCACGAACACGAACTGGAACGCCGTGTAGCCGTCCGGGAAGTTGAAGCCCGGGATGTTGTCGACCCGCGAGAGACCGCCGGCGAAGGCCGTGAAGAAGAAGAGCGGGAAGACGAGGCTCGGGAAGAGGAGCGACGGCGTCGTGAAGACGTTGTGCAGGACGCGCCAGGCGACGGCGAAGGCGACCGACCAAAAGCTCCTCATGTGCGCGTCAGCCTCATGCGAAGGGCCCAGGCGCCAGCGGCCAGCGAGGTGAGACCCAGGACGGCCGCGATCCCGAAAGCGAGCCCGAGCGCCTGCCAGTCCCAGCCGGTGATGATCAGGCTGCGGATGCCCTCGATCAGATACGAGACGGGGTTGGCCGTCGCCGCATATCGGAACCAGTCGATCTCGATCAGGTTCCGGGGCAGGTTCATCGAGGACAGGAACAGGCAGACGAAAAGCAGCGGAAAGAGGCCCTGGACGGCCTCACCCGACCCGGTGCGCAGGGCGAAGAACGCACCGAGGGAGCCGAATGCGATCGCGATCACGGTCGCGAGCGCGAGCAGGACGGCCGCTCCGGCGACGCCGGATGCGAGGTGGACGCCGACCGCCAGCCCGACCGAGAGGTAGAAGACCGCCTGCACGAAGCCCATCGTCGCGATGCCGGCCAGCTGCCCGGCGATGAGCGCGCCGCCACGCATCGGAGTCAGCGCCAGCCGGTTGAGGAAGCCCGACTGGATGTCGCGGGCGAGATCCGTGCCCGCGTTCATCGTCGCGAAGAGCGCGCCCTGGATGAACGGGAAAGCGAGGAAGAAAGCCAGGAACGAGTCCGTCGGAAAGCCGGGGATCTTCGTCGCCGGATTCAGCCCGGCGGAGGTGACGGCGAGCAGCGCCATCGGGAAGACGAACGGGAAGATCACGTTCGCCGGCTGGCGAATCGTGCGCCGTACAGAGCGGCGGGCGATGTGTCCGACCTGTGCCGCGAGGGTCATGCCGGCTCGGGCTCTTCCTCTTCTTCTCCCGCCCCCTCGAGCGAGCGGCCCGTCTTTGCGAGGAAGACATCGTCGAGGCTCGGCGCGTGCAGCTCCAGCTGCTCGAGCTCGATCGTCTGCGCGTCGAGGGCCCGGACGATCCCGGCGAGATCGGTCACGCCGTGGGTGAGGCGCACGGCCACACCCTTGGGCGACCCTCCCGTTGCCTCGCCGAACTGCTCGAGGATCCGCGCGACCGCAGCCGGATCGGTGCCGTCTCGGGGAATCGCCTCCACCGTCGGGCGCCCGATCTGAGCCTTCAGCTCGCTCGGCGAGCCCTCGGCCACGATCTTGCCGTGGTCGATGATCCCGACCCGGTCGGCGAGCGCGTCGGCCTCCTCGAGATACTGCGTCGTCAGGAAGACGGTCACGCCTTCCTCGCGGGCCAGGCGCGCGACCTCGGCCCAGAGCGCGCTTCGGCTCTGGACATCGAGCCCCGTCGTCGGCTCGTCGAGAAAGAGGATCGTCGGCCGGTGCACAAGCGCGAGAGCGAGGTCGAGCCGCCGCTTCATGCCGCCCGAGTAGCCCCCGACCTTGCGGTCGGCGGCCAGCCTGAGCCCGACCCGATCGAGGAGCTCGTCGGACCGGCGGCGTCGCTCCGCACGGGAAATGCCGTGCAAGGCGCACTGGAGGCGCAGGTGCTCGCGGCCGGTGAGCAGATTGTCCAGCGCCGCTTCCTGGAGTGCGGCGCCGATCGCCGCGCGCACCTTCGGGCCTTCGCGCACGATGTCGTACCCCGCCACGCGGCCCGTGCCGGCCGTCGGCGGCAACAGCGTCGTCAGCATGTGGACCGTCGTCGACTTGCCGGCGCCGTTTGGGCCGAGGAACCCGTAGATCTCGCCCGGCTCGACAGCGAGGTCGATGCCGTCGACAGCGCGGATATCGCCCTTGAATGTGCGAACGAGGCCTTCGGCCTCGATGCCGTGCTCCGCGTTCACACCTCCACTATGCCCCAGGCACCGCTTGCGGTGCCGACCTCAGGACGCGCGGGCTTGGCTCGCGCGTCCGTCTGCAATGACCGGTCGACGCATACCGAAGTCCGGCCGAGACCGTTCTGGGGCGTTCTGTCGTGCTCGCGGGGCGGCCGCAAGGCCCTCGAGGAGGGCGCGAATCGACTCCCGAATCCGGTCATCCACGAGCCTGCCGTCCTCGTCGAAATGTTCCCAGGCGAGCGGCACGGCGACCTCCGGCTCGTCGAGCACGATGGCGCCGGGAAAGAGCAGGGCATCGCGTACCTGCTGCTGGGCGCGCCGAGTGCCTCCGCGACCCGTCGAGGCGCCCATCAGCGCCGCCGGCTTCCAGCGCAGGACAGAGGCCATGGCCGGGCGCGAGAGCCAGTCGATCGCGTTCTTGAGCACGCCCGAAGTTCCGCGATTGTATTCGGGGGTGGCAATGAGGAGAGCGTCCGCGTTCCGAACGGCGTCGCGAAGGGCGGCTACCGGCTGCGGATCCCCTGCCGCCTCGACGTCTGGGTTGAAGAGCGGAATGGGGGCGAGGTCGAACTCCTCGATCTCGACGCTCTCCGGGGCCAGCTCGCGGGCGGCCTGAAGGAGCGCCCGATTGTACGAGCGCTCCCGCAGGCTGCCCGAGATGCCGAGGATTCGCGTCACGCGCGAACCGCGGTCACGTCGGCCGTGATCTCGACGCGGGTCGGGCCCCACTCGACCGCGCCCTCGACGCGGAAGAGGGTCTTCTCGAGGCCGTCGGCGTCGATGCCTGCGCCCTGGAACTTGGCGTCGAGCTCGACCTCGATCGGGACTTCCTTGATCGTCAGTTCTCCGACGATCTTGTGGCGGTCGCCATCGAGGTGCTCGATCCGGTTCGACTCGAAGCGGATCTCGGGAAAGCGCTCGACCTCGAGCAGATCGGGCGAGCGCAGGTGCGCGTCGCGCTGCTCGTGGTCGGTCAGGATGCTCGCCGTGCGGACGACGCCCTTCGTCTGACCGGGGTCGATGGTGCCCTCGAAGTCGGTGAAGCGGCCGCTGACCGACTTGAACGCCGTGTCGGTGTCGATGACGTCGAAGCGGATGCTCGAGTGAACGGGGTCGACGGCCCAAGTTCCCTGAGGGACGAGAGTGGTGGTTTCTACCTGCGTTGCGGACATTTGGGCTCCTTCCGGATTCGGTGCTATTGTTTGAGCAGTCAACAATCTAGCGGAGAATAGTTGAGTAGTCAAGTATCTGGGCAGAGAGGTGTAGCACTCGAGGCGTGGATCAACTTCCTGCGCTCGCACGCGGCCGTCACGCGGCAGTTCAATGCCGAGTTGCTGGAGACCCACGGCTTGACGCTGAGCGACTTCGATGTCATGGCCCAGCTCGCCCGCGCGCCCGAGCGGGCGCTGAAGCGCGTCGAGCTTTCCGAGCGGGTGCTGCTCACTCCATCCGGGATTACGCGTCTGCTGGACGGCCTCGAGCGGGCGGGTTACGTCGAGAAGCGCGAGTGTGCCGAGGACGCGCGGGTGACGTACGCAGTCCTCACCGACCAGGGCCAGAGAAAGCTTCGGGAGGCTGCGCGAACCCACCGTGCGAGCATCCGCGCTCTTCTGACCGAGCGCTTCGAGCAGGGTGAGCTCGAGACCCTTGCTTCGCTCCTTGGGCGCCTGCCGATGCGCCCGGACGCCGACTGCGCCTAGACGAAGAGATAGACGAGGAGCACTAACGCGAGCAGGATGGCGACCGCGATTGCGACGGCAATTGCCATCGTGACCCCGGAAAGCACGAGCACCGGAGTCGTCTCGTCGCGCCCACGGGCGGCCTTGCGATAGAGCCGCTTGGGCGTCTCGACCGGATCGGACATCCCTGGGGTTTGCCCGATCCGGCCGGAGCTGAATCAGCTAGACGCGGTCGCGCGAACGTGTGCCCATCATGTTGCCGAGCGGAAGGCTCTCAACGATGAACGACGCGGCGAAGACTGCGAGTCCCCAGAAGAGGAGGTCCTCTTTGTTGTCATCGCTGAGTGCGCCGACGATGAAGAGCACGATCGCCAGAAACACCAACAGGGCTTTCAGACCTAGGTTCATCATGGCGCCCCTTTTCGGGGCCCTGAGAAGAATCCCTTCCAGTTAAGCGGTCTGCGCGACAGCGGTAGGCGCGGACCTGCGCGCAGTCAGCCCCGGAAGCTCGACGACGAAGGTCGATCCTTCACCTTCGCGGGAGGTGACCGAGATCCGACCCTGCATGCGCCGGACGAGCTCGCGAGAGATGTAGAGGCCGAGGCCGGTGCCGCCGACGCCGCCGGTCTGTTGCGGGTCGACGCGGTAGAACTTGCGGAAGATCCTCTGCTGGTCACCGTGCGAGATGCCGAGGCCCTCGTCGCGGACGACGAGTCGAAGCCCGTCTTCGCCAGGCTCGACCCGCAGCTCGATGCGGCCTCCCTCCGGTGAGTACTTGACGGCGTTGTCGACGAGGTTGATCAGAACCTGGCGCAGCCTGTCGCTGTCGCCCGGCACCGGCTCGAGCGAGTCGGGCACGAAGAGCTCGAGCGAGATGTCCTCGCGGCCGGCGAGGGTGGCGCGCATCTGCTCGAAGACGTCGCCGGCCAGGACGGCGATGTCCACCTGCTCGCGATCGAGGCGCAACCGGCCCGAGTCGAGGCTGTTCGCGAGCAGGATGTCCGAGGCGATCCGCGTCAGGCGCTCGGATTCCGAGGCGATCACCTCCAGCAGTCGCTCCTTGCTCGTCGGGTCGAGCTCGACGTCTCTGCGCAGGAGGGTCTGCGCCGAGCCGTAGATGGCGGCGAGCGGCGTGCGCAGCTCGTGTGAGACGGTGGCGACGAACTCGCCCTTCAGCTCCTCGAGCGCCCGCTCCTCGGTCAGGTTGCGGAATGCGTACACCACTCCGCCCTCGAACTCGACGCCTGAGATGGAAAGCCAGAGCTCGTGCCCGTCGATCTCGAGCGGAAGCGCCCTGGCGGCGGTGCTCCCCGGCCCCGGGGCCGAGGCGACGGGCACCGTCGGTCCCATGGCGTCCCAGCCCGGCAGCACCTCTTCCGCGCGACGGCCCAGCGCATCTTCGGCCGTGAGGCCTGTGATTGCCTGGGCGGCCGGGTTCCAGTGCTGGATCAGGCCATCCTCGTCGACGAGGAAGACGCCGTCGTCGACGTGCTCGAGGACGCGTGCATGCCGTTCGAGCGCGAGGCGCTGCCGGTCGATCTCCCGGTCGAGCCGCCGGACCTGGATCGCGCGCCAGAGCGACGCGACGAAGTAGTCGCGGTCGATCGGCTTGGCGACGAAGTCGTACGCCCCGCCGCGGAGCGCCTGAACAGCCAGGTCGTGCTCGCCGTGCCCGGTGATGAGGAGCGTCGGAGTCGCGGGCCGCACATGCTGGATCTCGCGAAGCAGCGCAAGCCCGTCCATGCCCGGCATCTTGATGTCGGTCACGATCGCGTCGTAGTCGACCTCGCGCAGACGCTCGAGCGCATCGACCGCGGTCTCGCTCGTGTCGATCGTGATGCCGTCCATCCGCAGCCGGAGCGCTTGGGGCAGCGCTTCGAGCAGCGCCGCGTCGTCGTCGACGATCAGGATCCGCGCGTCCTTCACAGCAGCGGCTCCTGGCCCTCGCCGGCGCTTGCCATCGGGAGCTCGATCTCGAACGCTGCGCCCTCGCCGGAGGGAGCGAGGGCGATGTCGCCCCCGTGCTCCTTGACGATGCTGTACGTGATCGAGAGCCCGAGGCCTGTGCCCGCGCCGACCTCCTTCGTCGTGAAGAAGGGATCGAAGATGCGCTGCTGGATCTCGGGCGGGATGCCGGGGCCCGTGTCGGAGACGCTGATCTTGATCCGCTCTCCGTCCCGCTTGGACGCGATGCGGACGAGCCGCCGTTTCTCGTCCACGAGCGCATCGCGTGCATTCGTCAGGAGGTTGATGAAGACCTGCTCGAGCTGGATCGGATTGCCAAGCACGATCAGCTCGTCCGAGGCGAGATCGAACTCGACCTCGATCGCCCGCAGCCGCAGCTGCTCGTGCATGAGCGAGAGCGCGCGCTCGACGACGTCGTCGATGTCGACCCGCTCGACGGTCACGGGCGCCGCGCGGCCGAACGTCCGCAGATGCGAGATGATCTCCCCGGCCTTCCGGACCTGCTCCATCGCGCTCTCGAGCTCCGCGAGCACCTGCTCGGTCTCGAGCTCGTCCAGATGGATGCGGTCGATCACGTTGCCGACATAGAGCCCGATGTTGTTGAGCGGGTTGTTGAGCTCGTGGGCGACGCCGGTCGTCAGCTCCCCGAGCGTGGCCAGCTTGCCGGCCTGGACGAGCTGCTCCTGCTTGTCACGCAGCTCCTGCTCCCGGCGCTCCATCTCCTGCGTCGTCTCACGCAGGTCGCCCATGATGTGGATCATCGCCTTGCGGCTGTCCTCGAGCCGGATATTGGACTGGGCAAGGCGGCTCCGGTCCTCCTCGTAGTCGGCGAGGATGTGCAGCATCGCCTTGCGCTGGTCGCCGAGCTTCCGGTTCGAATCGTTGAGGTCGCTCATGATGTGGAGCAGCGCGCGCCGGCGCTCCTCGGCACGCCGGACGCGGGCCTGAAGCCGCTGGATCTGCTCCTCGAGGGCTGTGGCCTCGCCGTCTACCCCCGGCGGCAGCGCTTCCGGACTGGCGGTCATTCGAGTCAGTCCGCCGCGCCGCCGGCCCTGAGCTTCTTGACCTCCTGCTGCAGGCCCTCGAGCTCCTTCTCGAGCGCGATCATCTTCAGCTCGCGCCCGACGACGACCTCCTCGAACTTCTCGAGGTCGAGGATCTTCTCCTGGAGCTCCGACTTCGACTGCTCGAGGTCGCGCACGACCTCCTCGTACGCGCGCATGTCGCGCAGGATGCCGATCGCCCCGATCACGTTGCCTTCGGTGTCGCGGAGCGCGGAGGCGTTCAGCGTCGTCGGGATCACCTCGCCCGAGGCGCTGCGGGGGTTGAGCCGGGCGTTTCGGGTCACGCCGTGCTCGACGACCTCGCGCAGGGCGGCGGTGAACTCGCGCGTCTCCTCCGGACTGATGAAGCGAGAGAGCGACTGCTCGACGACCTCGTCCTGGCGGAAGCCGAGGAGCTGGGAGACTGCCTCGTTCGTCTGCAGGATCTTGCCTTCGAGGTCGGAGACGAAGACCGGGTCGGGCGCATTCTCGATCAGGCTCTCGGCGTACGCGCGCGCGACGTCGAGCTCGCGCATGTCACGCAGGATGCCGATGGCGCCGATCACTTTCCCGTCCGAGTCGCGCAGCGCGGAGGCGTTCAGCGTCGTCGGGATCACCTCGCCCGAGGCGCTGCGGGGCTTGAGGACCGCGTTCCTGGTCACACCGCGCTCGACGACCTCGCGCAGCGCAGCGGTGAACTCGCGGGCCTCCTCGGGGCTGATGAACCGAGAGAGCGACTGCTCGACGACCTCGTCCTGGCGGAAGCCGAGGAGCTGCGAGACCGCGTCGTTTGCCTGCAGGATCTTGCCCTCGAGGTCCGAGACGAACACCGGGTCGGGCGCGTTCTTGATGATGATGTCGGCGACGAGGACGCCACTGGCCGGAGCTCCATCGGTCGGCGCAGCCCCGTCCTTCTTGGCCGCCGCGCCGTTCCGCGGGGGCTTTGTCGCAGCCGGCTTGACGGCCTTCTTAGCCACGGGTTGCTCCTCCCTGGGCTTGGCTACTGGGCACTGGCGCGCTGGGTTGATCTCATTGTGCTTGCTGAAGCCCCCACAGGCAACACCGACTACAAACGCCGCTAGGGAACGACGCCAAGCTCGTCGAGCGAGCTCCGCAGCTCCTCGGGATCGCGGTACACCCGGAAGGCGCCCGCCCGTGTGAGCTCGTCCTCTCCGTACCCGCCGCTCAAGAGCCCGATGTTCAGCATGCCCGCTCTGCGCGCAGCGAGCAGGTCCCAGACGGCGTCCCCGACGACGTAGCACTCTTGCGCGGGAATGCCCAGGCGCTCGGCGCAGGTGATGAAGAGATCCGGCTCCGGCTTTGCGCGGGCAACGTCTCCGCGCTCGATCACGACCGTCTCCGATCCGACTCCGAGCGCCTCGAGCGAGGCGTCGATCTCGGGTCGGCGGCCTGAGGTGGCGATTCCGTGCGCGACCTCTCCCTCCCTCAGCTCGGCGAGCAGCTCGACGGCCCCGGCCAGCGGCCGTCGGACGGGTAGGAGCTCACGGAAGAGCTCACCGTGCCGCCGCTGGATCGCCTCGGCCTGGTCGGAGTCGATCGGCCGGCCGACCTCGCGCGCGACTGCGCGCGCGAACAGCCCGCCGCTCATCCCGATCCGGCGATGGATCTTCCACCCCTCGATCGGGAGGCCGGCATCCTCGAGCGCGCGCTGCCAGGCGAGAACGTGGCCGTAAACGGTGTCGACGAGCGTGCCGTCCAGGTCGAAGATGAGCGCCCGCACGGCCCGACTTTACGTTGTTCCGGGGAATAGCTGGCGGGTCGCAAGCGTTCTTACTGGTACGGCGGCGCGAAGCCGGTTTTGCCTGCGCGCCCCATCACGAAGGAGGAGTTTTCCTTGAACCAGATTCATCCAGAGCTCACGCTCACAACCGTCCGCTGCACCACGTGCGGCAACACATTCACCACTCGCTCGACCCGGAGCGAGATGGTCGTCGACACCTGCTCGAACTGTCATCCGGCCTACACCGGGGTCGAGCGTGCTGCCCGGAGTGGCAGCCGTATCGAGCGCTTCGAGCGGCGCCGGCAGCTGGCTCGGGAGGAAGGGAGGAATCTTTGACGGCCATTCTTGAAGAGCCAATCCAGGCGTTCCTCGGCGAAGTAGAGGAGCGCGGCACGATCGAGGAGAGCGCGCTCGATGCGTTCGCGGCCGAGCACGACCTCGACGAGGACGAACTGGCCGCGCTGAGAGCGGAGCTCGAGGCGCGCGAAATCGACGTGGCCGTACCGGTACGCGAGCCGGTCGAAGGCCATGAGGTCTCTGCCTCGACGGACGCACTGAGCCTGTTCATGAGCAGGGCCGGTCGCTATCCCCTGCTGACGGCGGCCGAGGAGGTCGCGCTCGCCAAGCGCATCGAGCGTGGCGACGCCGCGGCCAAGGAGCGCATGATCAACTCCAACCTCCGGCTCGTGATCTCGCTCGCCAAGCGCTACCAGGGACGCGATGTCCCGCTGCTCGACCTGGTCCAGGACGGCGTCATCGGGCTGAACCGCGCGGTCGAGAAGTTCGACTGGCGGCGCGGCTTCAAGTTCTCGACGTATGCCACCTGGTGGATCCGGCAGGCCTGCCAGCGAGCGATCTCGAACCAGTCGGCGACGATCCGCGTTCCCTCGCACGTCCACGAGCGCCGGCTCAAGCTCGGGCGCGTCGATCGCGAGCTGAAGGCACGCCTCGGGCGCGATCCGACGCGCGAGGAGCTGGCCAAGGCGGCGGAGCTCTCGCGCCAGCACGTCGACGAGGCGCTCGACGCGGCCGAGGCGCCGGTATCGCTGAACCAGCGCATCGGCGTCGAGGAGGATGGCGAGCTCGGCGATCTCTTCAGCGACCCGAGCGCGCCAGACCCGGCCGAGGAGGCTGTCGACTCGCTTCGGCGGCTCGCGCTCCGAAACTCGATGGAGAGGCTGCCGGAGCGTGAGCGGCGAGTGCTCGAGCTGCGCTTCGGCCTCGATGGTCAGCCCCAGCCGCTGGAGACGATCGGCAAGGAGCTCGGCCTCTCCCGCGAACGCGTCCGCCAGGTCGAGAGCGATGCGATGGCGCGGCTGGCGGAACTGCTCGGCGCGGACCCCGAGGAAGGGTCACAGACTGAAGAGCTGGTCCAGGCCGCCTAGCGCCGACGGCCGAGGCCGTCCGCCTCGGAGTCAATTAAGAACAAGCTCGGAGGTTTGCCTTCGGGAGCAGAACAGCCGGGCGCCAGGCTGGGTCGAGGGCGCCGCTGCCTCGCGCGCCGAGGACGACGCGCTCGCTGCTGCCGTCGGCCCGCGCGACGACGATCGTGCTCTTCCCGCTCGTCACGCGGGTGAAGGCGATCCGCCCTCCGCCGGGCGCCCAGACCGGCCGCGCTTCCGACACGCCTCCCCTCGTTAGCTGGCGCACACCGCTTCCGTCCGCGTTCGCGACGACGATGGACCCGGCCTCGGACAACCGTATGGTGTACGCGACGTAGGCGATCTTCGAGCCGTTCGGCGACCAGGCCGGGTCGGAGGCTTGGCCGACGAGGACGCGCCGTCCGGTCCCGTCCGTGTTCACGACCACGATCCGGCTCGTCCCGGCCGACCCCCGCTCTGTCTGAATGTCTTCCACGAAGGCGATCCGTCGTCCGTCCGGCGCCCACGCCGGCCTGCTGCCGAAAGCATTAGGAGCGGCGAGCAGCTCGCCGACGGCACGTCCCGCGGGGTCGACGATGACGATCCGCGAGCGACGCTCCCGCGAGACGAAGGCGATTCGCTTCCCGTCCGCCGACCAGGCGGGATCTGCGAACGCGCCTGTCTGCGTCAGCGCCCGGACGACGCGCCCGCGCGCGTTGGCGACGATGATTCGTGTGCCGGAGCCCACTTGACGTGAGAAGACGACATTACGCCCGCCCGGCGACCAGGAGGGAGCCCGATCCTTGCCCCGTGTGAGCCGGACGCGATGCGTGCCGTCGCCGCGGGCGAGGCAAAGGCCTCCACTCGACACCGCGGAATAGGTCAAGAGCGCCGGCGGACGCGCCGACTGCGTTCCGGCTGCAACGGCGACCGCGAGCGAGGCCGCGATCCCGCACAGTGCAAGGATCCGCTTCACCGCGCGCGTGAGGATAGCGCGTCGGAACGGTCAAAAAACGGCTACGGGCCCGCCGGAGCGGGCCCGTAGGTCGATTACAGGTCGGTTAGCGGCAGCCTGGGAACTTGAAGGCTCCGATTCGCGTCTGCCACGGCCTCGTGTCGGCCGGCGTGCCATCAATCTCGTAGTACTCGTCCATGTAGTAGAAGGTGCAGTCGTCGCGGGGGTCGACGCTCATCGACGTGTAGTCGCCCCAGCGGGAGTTGGTCGTGGTCTGCACACCCGTCCCGTTCTGGAGGGTGGCCTCGCCCTGGCTCAGCTCGCCGAGCGGGTCGCTCGATAGGCGTCCGGAATAACGGATGCCCGGTTTGACGCCGATTCCGTTGACGACGCTGTAGCCCGCGGCGAGATTGCCGTACTTGTCCTGTGCGACGCTGCCCATCCAGCGGTGGACGCCGTCGCCGGGAGCGTATGTGCCCTGCTGGTAGATGACCGGGTCTTGCGGGCTCCGGATCTCGTACCAGCGCACG